>Ga0134128_10001376_pt1 | contig 31470 bp, 24 predicted proteins | sample KB31754_FD_96462 | JGI IMG/M metagenome (GOLD analysis project Ga0134128, IMG submission 96462) | Terrestrial soil microbial communities with excess Nitrogen fertilizer from Kellogg Biological Station, Michigan, USA - KB3-175-4 | ecosystem: Environmental > Terrestrial > Soil > Unclassified ... | reverse complement strand
GCTTCATTGCGAATGTACAGATTCTCACACCTCGCGCACCCCCCAGTCGATTTGCCGCTCCGTCGGCTCACCCTCCATCATTGTTCGCAAGAAGTTCGGATTCAAGAGAACTGAACGGTTACACGTTCCACGTGGAACAATTACCTAACGTGCTAGAGACCAGAAACTTGAGACTGGAAACTAGAAAAGCTTCGCGCTAATACGCGACCCCAAACAGCACCTGCGTTTCGGTTTCCTGTCCGCTGTAGATGCATTTTCCTTTTTTGCCCGGCTGCTCGAAGGGGATGCAGCGGACGGTGGCCTTGGTTTCTTCCTTGATCTTGGCCTCGGCCTGTCGATCGGGCTGGAAGTAGCAGCGGACGAAGCCGCCTTGCTCGGCGAGGATCTTCTTCAGTTGCTCATAGCTGTCGGCATCGCGCGTGTTGGCGTCGCGGAATTGGCGGGCCTTTTCGAAAAGCTGGTTGTGAGCCTGATCGAGCCTGGCTTTGAGCCAGCCGGGGCCGACTTCGGAAAGTTTGACGATCGTCTTCGAGCCATCGTAGCGGCTCTTGAGCACGAACGACTCGGCAGCCATATCGCGCGGGCCGACTTCCATGCGGAAGGGCACGCCACGCTGTTCCCAGTGATATTGCTTGTCGCCCGGCCGCGAATCGCGGAAGTCGGCGACGATGCGCTGCTCGGTTGCCACATCGAAGAGATACGAATCGATGCCGTGGCGGGAGATGCGATTTCCGATCTGCCCGCCGGAGAGGGCGCTGATGAGTTTATCGACGAACTCGCGGGTCTTGCCTTCCTCCTCGGCTCCCTTGTAGATCGGCACGATAGCCGCCACATCCGGCGCAACCCGCGGCGGCAGCACGAGCCCTTCATCATCGCTGTGGGCCATGATCATCGCGCCGATCAGTCGCGTGCTGACGCCCCAACTGGTCGTGTAGCAATGCTGCTGCTTCTGGTCGCGGCCGAGGAATTTGATGTCGAACGCGGTCGAGAAATTCTGGCCAAGGTCGTGGCTGGTGCCGCACTGCAGCGCCTTGCCATCCTGCATGAGTCCTTCGATGCAGTAGGTGACGACCGCGCCGGGGAATTTTTCGCTGTCGGTCTTGGCCCCTTTGATGACCGGAAGCGCCAGCACGTTTTCCACAAAATCAGCGTAAACGTCGAGCATTTTGAGGGTTTCTTCGCGGGCCTCCTCGGCGGTTTCGTGGGCCGTGTGACCTTCCTGCCAGAGGAACTCGGCGGTGCGCAGAAACAGCCGCGTGCGCAGCTCCCAGCGCATCACGTTGCACCATTGGTTGATCAGCAGCGGCAGATCGCGGTAACTCTGCACCCACTGGGCATACATATGGCCGATGATCGTTTCGCTGGTGGGGCGGACGACCAGCGGCTCCTCAATCTCCCCGCTGGGCTTGAGGCCATGCTCACCTTTCTCCAGGCGCGAATGCGTGACCACCGCACATTCCATAGCGAAGCCTTCAACGTGCTGCGCCTCTTTTGCGAGAAAGCTGACGGGAATCAGCAGCGGGAAATAGGCATTCACGTGGCCCGTGTCCTTGAAGCGGCGATCGAGCTGCCGCTGAATGGCTTCCCAGATGGCATAGCCTTCAGGACGAATGACCATGCACCCGCGCACCGGCGCATAATCGGCGAGCTTCGCCGCCTTGATGACGTCCAGATACCATTGCGCGTAATCTTCGGAACGCTTCTTGATGTTCTTGGCCATAGGGGCGGTAGATTAACGGTAGGAATGAGAAGGGCAAACTTCGAGGCACAGGCTTCCCACGCTGTGGTACGAAAGACTATCGCTTCGGCGGGGTGGGATTCACATTCACTTGAAACGAAAGCTGTTCGAGCTGAACGGCGACATCCACGGTGCTCAGCGCCACATCGCGCGGCACGCTCAGCGAGACGGGCGCGAAATTCAGCAGCCCGCGAACGCCAGCGGCGATGAGCTGATCGGCGACATCCTGAGCCGAGTCGGCGGGCACCGCGAGGATCGCGAGTTTCACGCTTTCATTTTGGACCGTCGTTTCGATATCTGCGAGCGACTGGATCGTGAAATTGCCGAGCTTGCGGCCGACTTTTGTCGGGTCGTTGTCGAAGACCGCGACGAGGCGAAATCCCTTGGCGTTGAAGCCGCGATAGGCGGAGAGGGCGCGGCCCACGTTGCCGGCGCCGACGAGGATGACGTTGCGCGTGCGATCGGTGCCGAGGATTCTGCGGACCTGGGCGATCAGATCATCGACGCGATAGCCGATGCCGGGGTGACCGAACTGGCCGAAGTAGGCCAGGTCTTTTCGCACCTGTGCGTCGGTGAGGCCGAGGCTTTCGCCCAGTTGTTTACTGGAAATGGTGCGGCGTTCCTTGCGCGCAAAGGCCTCAAGCTGCCGCAGATAAAGGCTGAGCCTCCGCACTGCCGGATCGGGGGCGTCAGGTCGAGTGTGATCCATCCGCGGCGGATTATTTCATGCGGGTGCGGTGCGTCAAGTCGGGATTATTTTAACTGCGATGAAGTCGAGAAAATCATGCGGACCGACAGAAGCACGGTAAACGAAATGAGCAGAAGAATGACGGCCAGAGTGAGGGCGCGATTGAAATCGATTTCGAAGCCCATGTAGACGGCCAGCGGCATCGTGCGCGTTCGGCCCGGGTAATTCCCGGCGAAGATGATGGTCGCGCCGAACTCGCCCAGTGCCCGCGCCCAGCAGAGAGCCGCGCCGGCAGCGATGCCGCGCCAGGCGAGGGGAAGCGTGACATGTTGAAATGTCTGACGGCCGGACGCTCCATCGAGTGCCGCGGCTTCGATCAAATCCCGCTCGACATTGGCGATGCCCAGCGACGCCGCCTTGATGAAATAGGGAGCGGCCACGAAGGTCTGTGCGAGCATCACTGCCGCGGGAGTGAAGGGGATTTCAATGCCCATAGCCGCGAGCAGGGGGCCGAGAAAACCATGCCGCCCAAATGCGGTGAACAGCGCGACACCCGCCACTGCCGGAGGTAAGACCGTCGGCAGATCGATCATCACTTCCCAAAGCCGTCGCCCACGAAGTCGATGCGCCAAGAGATAAGCCAGCGGCAGGCCAAAGATCATCGTGAGGATGACCGTGCCGCTGCTGGTGGCGAGACTCAGCACCATCGCATCGATCGTCTCGCGCTCGGCCAGCGACTGCATCAGGATTTCGAGTCGCGCGCGAAAAAGCAGCGTAAGAAGCGGCAGAATCAGCACCACCAGCATCGGCACCGCGCCGAGCGTCGCCAGCCAGCGCACGCCCGAACGAGGAGACGCCGACTGATCGCTGGATTTGGAATCGAGCGCCTCAGTCATGGATGGGTGGTGGGATGATGAATGGAGGTCAATCCGTCTTTTTGCAAAATCGCTTGACCGTCGGCTGAGAGCACCAAGGTTTCAAAGGCTTTGGCCAGATCCTTCTGACTCGACTTACTCACAACAGCGATCGGATAGCTTGCCATCGGATTGAACGCATCGGGGACTTCAATCGTGCTGATTTCCTGCGGCGGAACTCCGACTGTGTCGCTCATGTAGACGACGCCGGCATCGACCTCGCCGAGCCGCACCTTTGTCAGCACTGCTTTGACGTTTTCTTCGCGCGAAACCACGTTGTTCAAAAAGCCCGATTTGAACGAGGAGCCATATTGAGGGTCCGCCGCCAGACGGTCAAGCATCACAAGCGTGTATTGGCCAACCGGAACAACCGAATCGGCGACGTCGATTCGCAATCTCTTTCGCGCGAGGTCAGCCAGCGACTGCGGCGGATTGGGATTCTTCTTCGACACGATCATAATCAAGCGATTATTTGCAAAGTCCGTGAGCGATTTGGAATCAACCAGCGAAGCCGATACTGCCCGATCCATCTGTCGATGATCCGCGGATGCAAACACATCGGCCGGCGCGCCTTGGATCAGTTGTTCGACCAGTTGCTGCGAGCCGTCGAAGTTCAGTACCACGTGTGTTCCCGGATGCTGCGATTCAAATTCATGTGCGATTTGCGTGAAGGGTTGAGTGAGCGACGCAGCGGCGAAGACGGTTAAGGTTGCGTTGCTCGTCGTGGCGGATTTCGTCGAACGATTACAGCCGGACAATGCGACGCTCGACACGAGAATCAGCAGCAGAGAGAGAAGGCTGATCGCGTAGCGCAGGGATTGCTGCGCGGGTGCGTGACATAAACGGCTGCGGCTGAGTATTTCCCTCTCCCGGTACTCCGGGGGAGGGTTAGGGTGGGGGTCCTCTGTCCCTTCGCGATCTATCCAAAACCCCCTCCCCAGCCCTCCCCCGGAGTACCGCGGGCGGGAGTCCAGAGCAACCGCCGATTGCGTCATGCACCACTGGTACGCAGCCCTCCGCTCTGCGAAGATCATTCGCACCATGGCTCTGAGCGCAAGAAACCAATTTCGCGGCAAGGTCGTCTCCATTCAGAAAAGTGCCGTCATGTGCGAAGTCGTGATCGACATCGGCGGCGGCAACAAGATCGTCTCACTCATCAGCGCCTCCTCCGCCAAGCGGCTTGGGCTGAAGAAAGGCTCGCCGGCGGTTGCGGTCATCAAGGCGACGGAAGTCATCATCTCCACCGATCTGTCCGATTCCGAAAGTTAATCGATGCCGCGCGGATCAAAGAAATCCAAGCCGCGGGCAACTGCGCCTTCATCGCGCCGAACCCTTCGCGGCCAGATCTGGGTCGATTGGAAGGGCAAGGCTGCGCTCACGGAGCACGGAGCCGATCTGCTGGAGCAGATCGATGTCTGCGGCTCCCTTTCCGAAGCGGCGCGCCGCCTGCGCTTCAGCTATCGCCGGGCGTGGATGCTTCTGGACGCGATGAATCATCGCTGGCCGCAGCCTCTGGTTCATACCGCCACCGGCGGCCATCAGGGCGGCGGCGCGAAGCTGACGGAGCTAGGCCGCCATGTCCTGGGTACCTATCGCGATCTGCAGATCCAGCTCGAGCATCTCCTCAATTCCGCCGGCGATCCGTTCCTGCCGGCGCCCGGCGCGTCTTCAACACGAGGGTAAGTTTACATTTGGGGTCGCTATATACCAAGATGTACAACGCAGTCGCAGGAGGTGTGAGTGGTTAATACCATCGGATGTAGTCGGCTCACCATCCATGGCATGATGAACTCTGCGTCTCCATTTCCGACTGCTGGGAACTGACGCCGTATACGTCAAATTGCGATCGTATCGACTGGAACCCCCGTCCTCCCCGCGCTACGATGCTTTCGACATGACCCAACCCACCCCTCCACCCGAATCGATCGGGCGGCTGGTCGCTGCGCGTCCGCTGCGAGAGCTCGCTCGTACCCTGGCCGAAATCCGCGCGGCAACCGCGTCGGGACTGTGGGGGAGCAGCGTGGCGGCCGTGGTGGCGGCGCTGCGCGCGCAGCTTCGGCGTCCAGTGATGCTGATCTGCGGCCATCTCGATGAGGCCGATGACTTGGCGGATGACATTGAGCTTTTTGCTTCCGCTCGGCCCGAGGTGCTGCCTGCCCTGGAGCTGGGCGGAACGATGGGGCATCTGAGCGAAGAGCAAGTCGCCAATCGATTTGCCCTGGTGGCGCGCTATGCGGCGAATGTGCCGCAGGACAATCTGCTTGTTGCGCCGATCCAGTCGCTCATGCAGCCGGTGCCATCGCGGCAGCAGATGAAGGAGCTGATGCTGACGCTCAAGGTCGGCGACGCGATGGAGCCGGAGAAGCTCATTGTCTGGCTGGCCGAGCATGGGTACAACCGCCTGGAGCAGGTCGAGGTGCCGGGCGATTTTGCTGTCCGTGGGGGCATCATCGATATCTATCTGCCGGGCGAATTTGAAGCGGCGGGGGATCAGGTCGGGCTGACCGTTCGCCTCGACTTTTTTGGCGACCAGCTTGAGTCGATGAAGCGATTCGATCTGGACACGATGGGATCGCTGGAAGCTGTCGATTCGCTGCGCATCGTGGACATCAAAGGTCAGCTTCCCGAAGCCAGCGGCTCGGTGAGCCTGTTTCATTACATGCCCGAGGAGACGATCGTCGTGCTCTGGGCGCCGCTGGAAATCGCCGAGCAGGCCAAGGCGTATCTCGATCGGCTCCCCGATGCGAAAGGCATGTATCCGCTCCAGGCGGTGCTGACGCTGTCGCGCGATTTCACGCGATTGGAATTGAGCCAGTTTGATCAAGGCACGACCGCCATCGACAGCCTGATTGGCGGCAAGGAAGTGCCGCAGGTCCATCTGCCAATCCATTCGCTGCAGCGATTTGAAACCGAAGCGAAGAAGGCGATTTCCGAGCTGGCGGAAATGTCGGCATCGCATGACATCACCATTTTCTGCGAGAATGTGGGTGAAGCGCAGCGATTTAACGAGCTTCTGGAACAGGCGCAGCCGGGCTTGTCGAAGAAGATTTCGACGCCGGTCGGCTACCTGCATCGCGGCTTCGTCTGGGACGAAACTGAATCGAGCGAGAGGGAGGAACTGTCGGCGCCTAAACCGAAAAGCGAATTCGCCCGGCCGATCGCGCTGCTGGGACACCACGAGCTGTTTCACCGCTACGAGCAGCGCCGCCGGGTCAAAAAAGTCATCGCTTCCAGGCCGGTCGATTCCTTCCTCGATCTGAAGGACGGAGACTACGTCGTTCACGTCGCCCATGGCATCGCGCGATTCATGGGAATGAAAACGATCAGCAAGGATGGCCAAAGCGATGAGTATTTGACGCTGCGATTTGCCGAGAATGCGACGCTGCACGTTCCTGCCGCCCGAATCAACCTGATTCAAAAATACATTGGCAACTTCAGCGGCCATCCGCAGCTCTCACGGCTCGGCAGCGGCGCGTGGGAAAAGCAAAAGGCCAAGGTCGCCGAGGCGGTAATGGACATGGCCGCCGAGCTGCTCGATATCCAGGCGGCCCGCGCCGCCGAGCCGGGGCTTGCGTATCCGCCCGACACTGAATGGCAGCGCGAATTTGAAGCGGAATTCCCGTACGAACCGACGCCGGATCAGGTGACCAGCAGCGAGGAAATCAAAGCCGACATGGCCAAGCCGCGCCCGATGGATCGGCTTCTGTGCGGCGATGTGGGATACGGAAAAACTGAACTAGCCATGCGTGCCGCATTCAAGGCCTGCGAGTTCGGCAAGCAGGTGGCGGTGCTGGTGCCGACGACGGTTTTGGCGGAACAACATTACCGCTCATTCAGGGAGCGGATGGTCAATTATCCGTTTGAGATCGCGTCGATCAGCCGATTCAAGACGGCGCGCGAGCAAAAGGAAATCATCAAGCGCGCCGCCGCCGGCGAGATCGACATCCTCATCGGCACACATCGCCTCTTGAGCAAAGACATCAAGTTTTCCGATCTCGGCATGGTGGTGGTGGACGAAGAGCAGCGCTTCGGCGTCACCCATAAAGAGCGATTGAAGCAGATGCGCAAAACGGTGGATGTGCTGACCATGTCGGCCACGCCGATTCCGCGCACGCTGCACATGAGCATGCTCGGCCTGCGCGACATCAGCTCGCTCACGACCGCACCACAGGACCGTCGCAGCGTCGTCACCGAAGTGATGAGCTACGACAAACAGCGCATCAAATCGGCCATTCTTCGCGAACTCAATCGCGAAGGGCAGGTCTACTTCGTGCACAATCGCGTGCACAACATCCTGGAAGTCGCGGAGGAAATTCAGAATCTCGCTCCTGACGCGCGGATTATCGTGGGCCATGGGCAGATGGGTGAAGGCGAGCTGGAAGAGGTGATGCTCAAGTTCATCCGCCACGAGGCGGACGTGCTGGTCTGCACCACTATCATCGAGAGCGGCCTGGATATTCCCAATGCGAATACGATCATCATCAACAACGCCGATCGCTTTGGTCTCAGCGAACTGCATCAGCTTCGCGGACGCGTGGGGCGATGGAAACATCGCGCCTATTGCTATTTACTCTTGCCGGCCGATCGACCGGTGACGCCGATCGCATCAAAGCGACTCAAGGCGATCGAGGAATACAGTCATCTGGGCGCAGGATTCAAGATTGCCATGCGCGATCTGGAACTACGCGGAGCCGGAAATATTCTTGGCCCCGAGCAATCCGGCCACATCGCCAGCGTCGGCTACGAAATGTATTGCCAGCTTCTGGAAGAGGCCACGCGACAGCTCAAGAACGAGGCCAAGGCGACGTTACCCGAAGCGCACCTGGACATCGGCCTCTCCGCCTTCATCCCCAAACAATACATCCCCGGCGACCGCCAGCGCATGGACATCTATCGCCGGCTCACGCGCTGCTCGAGCGTCGATATGCTGCAGATGCTGGAGCAGGATATGAAAGATGCGTTTGGCGAGCCGCCGAGGCAGACTGAGTTGCTGTTTGCCATGATGGAAGTGCGATTGCTGGCCGGCATATTCGGAATCAGCAGCATCATCAAGAAAGATCCGGATATCGTTTTGACCGTCTCCGATGCGCTTAAGGCGCAGAATGCGCTGGTCGGCGCGCCGGGAACGCTGCGGGTGATTGATGAGAAGACGGTTTATCTGCGAATGCCCGCGGTGTTTATGGAAGCGGACACGGTCCTGATGGCGCTGAAGAATTTGCTTCGAGGTGCTTACGATCGCGAAAAAAATGGAGCGCCCGCACCAACGAACGTAGCATCCAACCGAGAGTCGATTACCGCGATGAAAACCGCGGCGGCGGGAAAGACTGTCGCGCGATAGAAGAGCGCACCGGTCCGCGAACGCGCAAGCGAGTATCGGTAACGCCCCCGCGATTCCGCCGCTTGCGGCTTCGCGCAAGCGAAAGCGCCACCAAAATTCCTACGACCGCACCACGGAAGATTCTTTTTGATCTGACTTCGGTTGCGGTTGCTCAGCAGGTTCCTGCGATTCCCACCCTCCACCCAGCGCCTTATATAATGCAACCACATCAGATGCCAGGTTATGCTCGCTTTGTGCAAGCTGATCCTGCGACGCAAAGAGATTCCGCTGCGATTCCAGTACGTTCAGGAAATCGGTTAAGCCCTTTGTATAGAGCTGCGTAGCCAGATCGACGGCTCGCTGATTCGCATCGACCGCGCGATGCAATGCCTCCCATCGCTGGCGCTCTTGCGCATAACCAACGAGCGCATTCTCCACATCTTCCAGCGATCGCAGCACGGTGGATTGATACGTCGCCAAGGCCTCCTGCTCGCGGGCATTCTGCACGCGAATATTGGCCTGGATTCGCCCAGCGTCAAAGATGCGCCAATTGACCGCCGGCCCGACCGAGTAATAGACGGCGTCGGTGCGGAAGATGTCTTCCACATGCCCCGCGGCCAATCCGATGCCGCCCGTCAGAGCAAAGTGTGGAAACAAGTCGGACTTCGCCACACCAATCCGCGCCGTGGCGGCCGCCAGTTCGCGCTCGGCACGACGAATATCCGGCCGGCGCTTCAGCAATTCCGAAGGCAGCCCAACCGGGACTTCCGGCGGCGGCTTGGGAATCGGCGCCAGAGTTTCAAGTTCGCTTTGAAGCGAATTCGGATCTTTCGCCAGCAGAATGCCCAGGTGATGAATCGCCTGCTGCATGGATGTCACCAGGCTGGGAATCTGCGCCTGGGTCGTCGCAACCAGCGCTTCGGCGCGTGCCACATCGAGATCGGTCGCTAAACCTGCCTGAAAGCGTGATCGCGTCAATTCGACCGTGCTCTGCTGTGATTTGACATTCTCGCGGGCGATGGAAAGTTCGCGCTGCACGCCTCGCAGATCGATGTAATTCCGCGCCACCTCGGCCAAGAGCGTCACCAGCGCATCGCGCCGCGCGTCGATCGACGATTGTTCATCAGCCCGTGCCGCTTCAATGGATCGACGTACGCCGCCGAAGATGTCGATCTCCCAGCTCGCGTCGAATCCGCCTTGCCAGGTATCGATCTCGGAACGGTTGAAGGCGGATGCCAGGCCGTTGGAACTGGAGCTGCTGCCGCCGGTGCCTCCGGTTGGAGCCGCTCGGCTCGCCCTGGAGCTGTCTGATGACCCCGCGGAGGATGCGCCGCCGGCACCGGGAATATAGAAGCCCTGCTTGCTGAATCGATCGCGCGAATACGAGGCGCTGCCATTGGCGACCGGAAACAGGCCGCTGGTCTGAATCTGCCGCTCGGACCGTGACTCAAGCACTCGATTCTCGGCCACGCGCAGATCAAGATTCGATTTGATCGCGCGGTCGATTAGCGAATCCAATTCAGGATCGGAAAAGGATTCCCACCATCGGCTCAGGTCCACCAGCTTGGCCGGTTGCGTGGCCGCGGGCTGAGTCGTGGCAAAGTGCGCGGGAACCGCAACGTCAGGGCGTTTGTAATCAGGACCGACCATGCAGCCGGCGACAGTCAAAGGCAGCAGGACGGCAGCGACACGTGTTTTTGCTTTCATGCTCCAAACCCTTAGAGGCTCTTAAGATTTCGCGATGAACGATAGGCCGATCAGGCTCTGTCTACGTCTGCGGCGCCGACGGTCGCGTCGCAGCGCCGCGGTCGGCGGCTTGAATGTAGATGTCCATCTGCTGGCCCACATATACCGGCATTGAGCCGCGCTCGAAACTGTAAATCACTTCCAGCACGCGCGTGTCCACGCGTTCGGTGCTGTCGCCGGTCAGCGACTTCTTGGGAACAACGTAAGGCTCGATGCGGACGAATTTCAATGGTGTCGAGAAATCTCGGTTGCCACGGACAAATGCCACCGCCGGCGCGCCGGCGCGAACGCGCCACGCTTCGTTCTCATCCACTTCCACGCGCACGTAAAGTGTATCCACATTGCCAAACAGCAAGATCGGCGTCGCCAGCGGCCCCGTCTGGGCAAACTCGCCGACGCGGGAATTGATCTGCAAGACTTGCCCATCCACGGGCGCGCGAACCGTCAGTCGATCGAGTTCGATCTGCGTCGCTTCCATCTGCGCCTTGGCATAGCCGACGTCGCCCTGAGCAATCTCAACATCCGGCTTCCAAGCACCCGCGCGCAGGAGGGAAAGAGTGGCTTGTGCATTTTTCAATCGCCATTGGGCTGCAAGAAAGGCCTGCTGCCGATGCGTCAATTCCTCCCGGCTCAAAGCACGCGGATCGCTGAGACTTTGGGCCAGATGGAGCTGATTCTGGGCATCCTCGAAAGTAGCCTGAGCCTCGCTCACAAGCGCCTCGGCCGGCGGGATTTCTTCAGGGCGAGGCTCGCTCTGAAGTCGCTCAAGCTTATCCATAGACTGCTTCAGAGCCGCTTTCTGAACGGCAAGTGTTGCGCGGAGATTCCGATCATCCAGCTCGAAGAGCGGCGCGCCGGCCTTCACATGATCGCCGACCTTCACATCAAATTTCTTGATAACGCCGGGCAGGTCTGTCGCAATCGAGATGTTGTTGCTGCTGGCTTCGATGATGCCGGTGCCGGCGACATACGCTGGAAACGGAGCGACCGAAGGATCAGCCGCGGGCGGCGCAGCGGGCATCGGCTTGTTGCCCTTCACCACGACAAACACCGAGAACAGCACGCCCAGCACCGCCAGGATCGGCAGCAGATACTTCCTGATCATAATTTGACTCCCTCGCGCATTTCCGGCGGCGAGTTGTGATTCGAACTGAGGTCGACGATGCGGCCATCGTCCATCTTGGCGATCCGGTCTGCGAAGCTGAATATGCGCGCATCGTGCGTGACGATAATCAGCGCACGGTCGCGGCCGACGCCGATCTCGCGAAGCAGATCCATCACCTTGTGACCCGTCTCGTGGTCCAGCGCGCTGGTCGGCTCGTCGCACACGATCAATTTCGGTTCATGGACGAGGGCGCGAGCGATGGCGACGCGCTGCTGCTGGCCACCCGATAGCTGATTGGGCAGCGAATGAATTCGATTCCCCAACTCGACGCGGTCGAGCAGATTTGAGGCACGCTCAATCGCCTGCTTTCGCGCCATGCCTTCAATCAGCAGCGGGACAGCGACATTCTCCGCTGCGGTGAGCGCGGGAATGAGATTGAAGGCCTGAAAGACGAAGCCGACGGTGCGCCCGCGATGCCACGTCTTCTGCTTCTCGCTCATTTGGCTGAAGTCGCGCCCGAACACTTTGCAGACACCCGCATCCGGATTGAGAATTCCCGCCATCACCGAAATGAGCGTCGTCTTTCCGCATCCGCTGGGGCCGACGAGCATGAGAAGCTCGCCTATGCGCACGTCGAGATCGACACCCGACAACGCCGTCACGCGCGCAGCCCCTTCGCCGTAATATTTCTTCACGCCCTGGCAATGCACCGCCGGAGCATCGGCAGTTGTTGCGGATGAATCGAGTTCTTGTATCGCGTGCAACATCGACATCTCCATCCGCTTCAGCTCTTAAACACGATCGCCGGCTCCAGGCGCATCACTCTGCGAATGCTCAGCAGGGCCGACAGAATGCAGATCAGCATCACCGCGCCGGCACTGGCTCACAGCAGTGGGGCGGGAAGCCGAAATGAAAGCTCGGTGTTGCGCAGACACCAGCCCATCACGCTGGCGATTCCGACTCCAAGCCCATAGCCGATCGCACCCACGAGCAGCGCCTGCATCAGGATCATGCCAAGGAGCTGACGATTCGATGCACCCATCGCCTTGAGCGCGCCGAAGTAACGCAGATTGTCGAGCGTGAAGTTGTAGAAAGTCTGGCCGGCGATGATCGTGCCCACCAGGAATCCAAGGCCTACGGCGATCCCAAGATTGATTGGAATCCCCGTCGCTTTCATGAAGTAGTCGTAAGTCAGTTGCTCGAAACCATCGCGCGTATAGGCGGCTTGTCCAGTCGCATGTTCCAGAGTCTTGCATAGCGCATTGGGATCGACGCCCGGCTTGGCCTTCACGAGCACAAATGAGAGCAGCTTTCTTTCATGGGGAGCAAACGTCGTTGCGCGCGTGTAAGTCGTATAAACCACCGGCTGCGATTGAAACGTGCGCGTGTTTTTGCAAATGCCGACGACGACCGCGCGATGATCGTTCAGCTCCATTACGTCGCCGACGTCCAGCGGCACCGTTTTTCCATTGGGCAAAATATGGCCCAGTTTCTCTGCAGCGCCGAATTCATCCACGATCACGCTGTCGGCGCGCCAGAGGTCGGAAAGCTTTCCCTTCACCATAATGGGTGGCCCGCCGATGAGCGTCGAGTCATCGAGCCCCATGACATTGCAGGTCTGGAACGCGCCGTTATCGAGGCGCGCCTTGATCAGGCCCTTATAAAGCGGCACCGCCCATTCGACGCCCTTCACTCCGCGCACACGTGAAACCATCGTTTCCTGCAACGGCTTCACGTCATCGATAAACTGCACCTGCTTGTCCATCACCCAGACGTCCGGGAGCCGAAGGTCTTCGATCGCGCCATACGTTCGCGACATCAGGCCCACGAAAATGCCCGCCTGCTGCGTGATCAGCAGGGAGGCGAAAGTGAGGCCGATGATGATGCCAAAATACTTGGCGCGATCGCCGATGAGCATTTTGAGCGCGATGGCGATCATCGATGGCTCCTTCTGCCGTTGGATTTGTGGCCATTGCGCTTTGAGGTTCGCGCGAGTTGTTTCTTCGCGCCGTTCAATCCCATGGCGCGCATCGAAAACGAGGTAATGTGCCGCGCGATCTGGTCGGGATCATTGGGCGAAAAACCGAGCGAACGGCCCAGCCGATGGATCATGTCCCGGCAGTGAAAATAAAAGAGGCATTGCCCCGCAATGCTCATCGCCGTCATCGCGACTTCCCGCGGCTCCGAATCAGGCAGTAATTCGGCGACGATCTTTTGCAATAACTGGGAATGCGGCCGAATGTGCGATTCGACAATTGCCTCGGTAACCGCGGGTGTCGGCTCGGCCATCTCCCGCGCCATGAGTCGGCCATACCAGGCGGGGGCGCCGCTATCCATCATGCGCCACAGCCAGGATCGGATGAATGCTTCGAGCCGATCGGTGGCTGGTGCGGTGGAAGGGATGCCGCCATCAGGCGGATGCTTGTCCCATGCGGCCGCGAAATAATGGGTGACGACTGCCGCATAGAGGCCTGATTTATCGCCAAAGTGATAATTTACGGCTGCTACGTTTGCGCCGGCTTTTTCGCAGATATCGCGGACTGTCGCATTGCGAAATCCCTGATCTGCGAAGATTTCGCCAGCGGCGCGAAGCAGCCGAAGGCGCGTGTCGTCCTGAGAAAATTGAAGCGGAGCAGTCAAATTCGATCCGAGTTAAACAACTGTTTAAAACCATTGTTTAACCGGGAGGCCTCGTTTGTCAAGAAAAAAAATTCCTCGGTGTTGCGAATGAGGAGTGACGAATCCAGATCTGCCAATGCGTGAGGAGGGACTCGAACCCCCAATGACCACAAGTGGTCGGCGGGTTTACGGCCCGCTGCACTGCCAATTGTGCGACCCACGCAAATGAGATTTCAAAAGTCAGCGTGGAAGGATTCGAACCTTCGACCTCGTGCGCCCGAGGCACGCGTGCTACCAAGCTGCACCACACGCTGAAATTGCTCCTGGCGGGAATTGAACCCTGCATCGGCCGGTTGAAAGCCGGATATCCTGACCATTTAGACGACAGGAGCGTTTTGATTTCGGCCGAGCGATCGCGGAGCGCTTCGGCGACATTGAGCCGCGTGGATTCGAACCACGAACTTCCGGGATCAAAGCCCGGCGTTCTACCGCTTGAACTACGACTCAATTCAGGGAGAAGGGTTCGAACCTTCAACCTTCCGGTTCAGAGCCGGACGTTCTACCGATTGAACTATCCCTGAATCAGCGCCGCCAATGGGAGTCGAACCCATGACCTTCCGGTTGACAACCGGACGCTCGTCCCGCTGAGCTATGGCGGCCTCCGCTTTTTCAAAAAACCGATGCTCTGAGCAGGATTCGAACCTGCAACAACGTGACTCTCATTCACGCGCCTCTGCCAAATTGGGCTACCAGAGCGATCCAATGCATTGCGGAGAGGACTCGAACCTCTAACCTCGGCCTTCGGAGAGCCGCGCTCGTCCAGTTGAGCCACCGCAATCTTTAGACCTCCCAGGAGGTCTTAATGGTTCAGGCAGGATTCGAACCTGCATCATCCTGAATCTGAGTCAGGCGCCTCTGCCGATTGGGCTACTGAACCGACGTACGATTCGCCAATGCACCGGGCGGGAATCGAACCCGCACCCATCCGCTTAAAAGGCGGATGCTCTGCCTTCGAGCTACCGGTGCGATATCAGCGAAGAGGTTTCTTTTGGGTTACAGGCATCATTTTTTATAACACCAAACATTCTGAATATCGTAACTACAATCAAATGCGGGCCGTTATGTACTGGGGAGGGATCGAACCTCCAACCTCCGGTTTCGTAGACCGGTGCTCTAAGTCCGATTGAGCTACCAGTACGTTTGTATTGCGCGCAGCCTCATCCCTACAGGCGCTATCAATTGCGCCTGAAATGTCGCATCGCCACAGAAGTACCACGGCGCAACGAAACGCCGAAGCAATCTGGCAGCCTGATGAGTTCTTCCCGGTATTAAAAAGCGAAAATCTCTTCGACCGGGAGGAACTCCCGGCCGGCGAGGCAGGGAGCTTATGGGCGCGGATAATCCAATAGATCATCCACGCGTCGCTCGAGCGATTCGCGTTGGACTGGCTGATACTGTTTCAAAAACGTAATCATCGTGAACTCCATCGGCATAACCTGCCGAGGCGTTGAATTATTCCGTGCTACCTGTGAAAAGCAAGGAAAAAATCGGGAAATTTGGTACATCGCGATAAAAGTACTTACGCGACGACTTTAATCTCACACACTTCTGGTTTCCGTTCGATGACTTCGAAACGGACTGGCAGGAACCGCTGGATCACCTGGATATTGGTACGCGTATGCTCCGTGGGCTCATAGGTCACAAATGAGCCGCCACCGGCCATCGCGATCGGAAGCAGTAGCTGATCCGCGAGGTGCGGGCCAACGGGCGCATCGCACGCCAGATAGCGGCGTGCCTCGCGAAATCCCTGCTCCGCGACGGATTCAGCGCTCACGCCTTTCATCCCGAAGCTGGTAAATACTTCCGTGACATTCTCGCTTTCGATCTCGAGCGTCAAAATATTTCCCGGCCCCCATTCCTGCGGGAGCTGACGGACCTGCAACTGATCCTCGGTCCATCCGAGCTTCTTTTCGATCTGCGCCAGCTCGCGCTTCGCAATATCACCAGGCAATGCCGCGACCACCGCTTTAGCCTGTTGCTTCTTCACTGCACCGCGATCGGGAAGATTCAGCGGCGCCAAAGTTGGCGCAGGCTCAATGCTCGCAAAACATCGCCCGCCACCCGCAGGATAGAACCCTGCGCGCTCGAGATTCAAATGAACCGTCGGCCCCATCCGGTTCACCAGCGGCACAAACGCCTTCTCTAGAAAATCGAGCGGCGGCGCATGAGGGTTATGCGTCCCGCCCTCCAACGTCAGCGACGAAGGTTCTTTCGCGATCATCAACGCCGGCCATACAGTCTGAAGCACCAGTGTCGTGCTTCCCGCCGAGCCCACCGTAAAAGTGTATTGTCCCGCCTTCACCGGCCCTGGAGCAAAGGTCAGCTCGCGCGATGAAATTGCTGCGCCTTCCACCGTCGCGCCGCAAATCTGCGCGGCAGCATTGACTGCCGTCAGATGCTGCCGCAGCAATCCCGGCTTCTCGCGCCCAGCGCGAATCTTCTCGATGCGAAACGCCTGGCCCGTCACCATCGACAGGCTCAACGCCGTCCGCAAAATCTGCCCGCCTCCCTCACCGAGGGAGCCATCAAGTTGAATCATCGGTTGAGTCATTCTTTTCACCCCTTTTGCTGAGTTCTTCGTCGTCGTCTTGCATCGCCAAGCCGCGCACATATTGAGCATATGGCTCGCCAATAGGAAGCTCCAGATCGCGCTTGATGCGTCGGCGAATGCAATTCACTTGCGTCTGCGTGCGCGGATCGATCGCCTGCTTCTCATAATTCTCCCACAGCAATCCCGTCCCGCGCTTCTGCCACGACGGTAAATCATTGAAGTTGATACCGGATTGAAACAGAAGCTCGTTCTTGGCCGAGACGTTCATGCCTATAAGCTTCGCGGTCGCCTCGGCGGCGCTGAGCTGATTTCGACGAAGCAGCCAGTAACAATGTGCGCTCAGGGCATTTCGGTGTGCATCTTCCTGCCGCCAGCGGAAGTAATCTTGCACCCGTGTGAGATTCGGCAGCTCACAGATTCGGCAATCAAACGTCGCAAGATCTCCGAGAAGCAACGAGAATTTGGCGCTGGCCTCGCCCGCCAGCACCGAAACCAACTTTCGCGTTTTGCGACCGAAAGTCTGATCCTGCTGAGCGAAAAGCAGCGAAATCTCATCGCTCTGCGTGTAGCCATAATTGATTTCAAATCCGCAGGTCATGAGATGCCCGACAGTCTGGAGCATCAAATCGCGAAACCGCTCGTCGAAGGGCGCTTCAAACGCGTGCTTTGTCTTCGTGAGGGTCGTGAAATTTCGCCCATCGATGCGCGCGACCATATACACGTCCGGCAGAACGCATCGGTCGGCCGCGGTCTCAAAGACGCGCATTGTTTTGTCGAGTTCATCAAAGTTCATTGCATCACCTCGACCGACCATCCATTTTCAGACGCTGCCCGCACCTGAAACAACGCATCAAAACCTTCATCGATCGTAGGTCGTTCAAGTTTCTTCAATGTGCCTCGAAGCGCGATCTCCGGAACGCGATGGGCCTCATCACGACCGGCATTTCGCAAAAGAGCCTGCTCGATCTCAACGTCGAAGTAATACAGCACAGCCTGAAACCCAGAAGCCTTTGCAATCCTGCAGTAGCGCTGTCGCTGACGCGCGAGCGGATTGGTGTTGTCGATCACCACCTTCTGCTGCGCCGCCAGGCAGGCGTGCAGCAGCGCGTCTTCCCGCTGTCGTGTAATGAGCAGATCGAGGCTCAGGCGCACGTGCGTATCAAAGAATCGCTCTTTGAAAAACGTACTCTTTCCAGACGCCTGTATCCCGCAAAAGACGATCAATTCCATGGCAGGTCAATGGTAGTCGCCATCGCGGAAGGAAGTCAGCACAGGCGGATCAATCGTCCGCCTGGCTGGAATCCTTCAAAACAAACCGTGCCTTCAGCTTGGCCACGGGCCGCGCCAGGCCTGCATCCTGGACGGAGTTCAGCACCTGACGAAAATCCTTGTAGGCATCGGGCGCTTCGTCGATCGGGTACTTGCGACAATTGCTGAGGATATCGCATTGATCCAACTCCTGGTCGATCAGCGCCTGATCGAGCGTCTGGCTGGCGACACGCCGGCCCATTCGCCGGCCAGCGCCGTGGTTGACGCTGTAGCAGCTCTTGGCCGCACCGGGCGTTGCGACCATCACCATCGATCCTTCGCGCGGATTTCCCGGCAGCAGGATCGGATGGCCCGTTTTCTCAAAAGCCGTCCCTTTCAACCCGGCATGGCCCGCGGGGAACGCGCGGGTCGCACCCTTACGATGAACCCACGCGAGCCGATCATCGACGATTTCCTGCCGCGCGATGTTGTGGCTGATGAAATAAACCAGCTCGCCAGTCGTGCCCGGCAGAATCTCCTGGAACGCCTCCAGCACCATCACATTGATCAACATATGGTTGACCGTCGCGAAATTCGCGCCCAGCGCCATGTCGTCCAGATACGCATCCGCATGCGACGTTCCCAGCGGCGCGTAGACCAGCTCACGATCTCCACCCGGCAATGGAATGCTCCAGGTGGAAAAATGCTGCTGGAGCGAACGAAACTGGTTCATCGCCAGTTTATGACCAAACCCGCGGGAGCCGCAGTGCGAAAGGAAAGCGACGCAGCCATCGCGCAGCCCAAATGATTCAGCGATCGCGCGATCGTTTTCATTTCCCACCAGCGAAACGACTTCGCACTCGCCAAAATGGTTGCCACCGCCGTAGCTTCCAAGCTGACTGACCTTCTCGGCAAAATCGCCAAGCCGATCCTCGCTTAAAAGAAGATCCAACCGCTGCGCCAGGGCATCGGTGGAACCATCATGACCCAGGTGCGCGGAATCTTCGCAGCGGGATGACCAATGCGCCGGAATGCCCGCCGCCCAGCAAACTTCCGCAGACGCTCCCTGGACCGCGACCTTCCAGCCCGCATCCGGCCCGATCTTGTGGCTCTTGTGCGCCATGCGCTGGCCTCGACCCGCGCCGGTGGGAATGCGCTGACCAATTTGGTCAATCAGCGCACGGCGAACGTCACGATCCGCGATCGCATCCGCCGGCACGTTCAACTGGAGCAGGCTCATGGAGCACTTGATGTCCACGCCAACCGGCCCCGGGTAAATGTGCGTCGGCGAAACCATGACGCATCCAACCGGCGCGCCATAGCCAAGGTGCGCATCGGGATTGAGCACCAGGTCCGTCACACCCGGCGCGAGACGCGAGTTAATCGCCTGGCGAAGGCACTGCGTCTCGAAGCCAGCGCGGATGGAGTTGTTCCCAACCACCGTGATCGGCTTCGAACCCGGTACCGGCAAAATGCCCAGCGCCGTGTCTGTCGCGATAATGTGCGGATTAGTTTTTTCTTCGAGCATTGTCATGTTGCACCAAAAAATATCCGGCGACAAAAGTGAAGAAACAATAAGCGTCGCTCTGCCAATTGAGCTACCGGCCGTCCAAATTCACACTGACAAGTGGCCAGGCGGGACTCGAACCCGCAACCTACGCCTCCATGTAGTTCCTTCGGCATTCGCCGAATTCAGCGGATGTGAAGACTGAACGCGTCACATCCAATCGACGCCATCGGGATGAACCGGTGGAATCGAGCCAGGGGCGGCAGATGACAATCATCGGTGGGAGTTCGACATCGATAGCCGAAGCTCTCGACGTTTGCGGGATTCGACCCGCTCGGGCTTTCGCCCTCGCCATGTACTCTCAACCAGAATTCATCTGCCGTTTTTTAAAAGTCGGCGGGCCGACGAGTTCATTTTGACGAGACACCACATGGGTAAATGTAGTCCCGATCAGCATTCGGCCCGCCGATTTTTCCTGCATGCCGTCGGCAGGACTTTCGTCGAGCCGACGGCGGGGGTCCTCCGTTTTTACAATCGCATTTGTTCAATCACGCCGACCCAGTGGTCGCTATTGAGCGTTCCTTTCGCGAACTCGCCGACGATCTCAAACACGTGGTCGGAAAAACCGCCGATGTTCAAGATGTCCTGATGCTCCGGCGCCTGGGTCGTTCCGTACGGCTGCAAGTCAATGCAGACCATTTTCGCGTCCGGATTGCGCTGCTTGAATGCAGCCCACTGCTTCAACGTCTCGGTCTGGCTGCCTCCAAAACGGCCGTAGGTCCGTGAATCGACCCATGACTCGTTATCCGAGACGTAGATCACCAGGCTTCCCAGCGCGTTCTGGCGATTCAGTTCCACCAGCGGCGCCGAACAATTGGTGCCGCCGGCCGGCAGCGACGAAAGCCGATCCGCGTTGGTCATCACACTATCGCGCGGATTGATGCGAAAACTCAGCACCTTGCTTTCAAAGGGCACCACACACGAGCCCGGGTTGTTCCGGGCAACGGTCGCGGCAATCAGTGCCGCGGCGTCAATGCAGCGCACCTTCGTCGTTGCGCCCTGACGAACGCCGGTGATCGGCGAGTGCATCGACCCCGACACATCCAGCAGAACGTACACCGGTTTTTTCAAGCCGAAGCAGGGCACCTGGTGCGTCGCCATCTCCATCGCATCCTGCAGCGCCTCGCGGATCTCCTCCGACACGCCGCTGCCGGCATTGCGATAAGCCACCAGCAACTGGTACGGAAAGACGCGCGCCCGCTCCAGGGCCGTGCGATCTTTGAGCTTGTTGGCAATCAGCCGAACCATCTGCTTCGAGTTCAGAACGTCGTGACGCACAAACGTGTTGAGGTTCATTCGCGTCATCTGCCAGCTCGCGTTGGTCGCAATCGTCTTCCAGTTTTCGGCGCTCAAATCCAGGCTCGTGAGCATCTGAAACGGAACATTCGGCAGCTCTTTGGATGCGCCAGCCTTGAACGCTTCGAACTGCCGGACGATCTCCGGCAAATCGTTGGACTCATACGGCTGCCCAATCAGGTACGCATAGAGGGCCGCACGCGAAGTCGACTCCGGCTTCGGATGAACCATCCGAATCACGTCGGCGATGCTCGGCGAGTTACCGACCGAAGCACTGAAAATCTGCTCGTCGGTGCGCCGCGAAAACCAGTTCTGCACGAGGCGCTTGGGCAAAGTTCCCAGGCTCTTCCGGCCGACCGTGCCGCTGCGCATGATCTGAACGAAATTGCGGAGCATGCGCCCATCGTCGATGACGCGATCGAAAATCTCGGCCATCAACCCCGGACCGAAAACGCTCAACACCGCCGTCAGCAGGGCCGGCAGGTCTTTCATGTTGCCCTTGTCCCGGCAATACAGCGCCGTGCGGGCAATGAACTCCGGCTCGATTTCGGGATGCGCGCAGAGATTGAGGATCGTCTGAAGCTGCTCCTCTGCCGACGCGTAAAACGTCGCGTTGAGGCAACCAGTTGCCGCGTACTGCGCCAACGCCGCTTTGGGCGAAAGCTTGTAAGCGTTGCCGCCGGCTTCATTGACCGCATCTGTCTTCGGCAGAAGTTTTCCGAAGGTCGAACTGAAAAGCGTCTTGTTAGCCATGATCTGCTCCTGTCTGATGAGCCCAGTTAAAGCATGGAATGTGCCAAGTGCGCGATGCGAAGCTTTGGAATCGATCCAACTCGCTATGCGAAAATGACTTGCAGTCAATTATTCCGATCGAGTTCCGGGCGCGCGACATCGAGGAAATGGGCCTGTTTTTATAATTCCAGATAAGAAAGTATACTCTGAGCGATGGACCGAAAGCGCACCGTCGTCATTGGCCTGTTGGGAACAAGTCTCGATCGCGGCCGCGGGCCAGAGCGGTGGGAGAACTGGCGGCCCAGCGTTTCTATCTGTCAGCATGAGGACCTGCTGGTCGATCGGTTCGAGCTGTTATATGAGCCCAAGTTCCTGCCGATTTGCGAGCAGGTCTGCCAGGACATAGCAGTCATCAGCCCGGAGACCAAGGTCCGCGCCCGTCCGCAGCACCTGGAAGATCCGTGGGATTTCGAGGGGGTCTACGGCACTCTCCATGATTTCGCATCCAGCTACTCGTTCAATCCCGAGCAGGAGGAATATCTCGTTCACATCACGACCGGCTCGCACGTTGCGCAGATCTGCCTGTTCCTCCTGACCGAAGCGCGCTACATTCCCGGGCGTCTCATTCAGACGATTCCACCCCACAAGCCGCCGAATGCGGCTGGCTCGTTCGTCATCGTCGATCTGGATCTTTCGAAATATGATCGCCTCGCATCGCGCTTCAATGAAGAATCCCGCCTGAGCAGTTCGATGCTCAAAGGCGGCATCGAAACGCGCAATGCCAAATTCAATCGCCTGATCGATCAGATCGAGCAGGTCTCGATGGGATCCAAAGCGCCGATCCTGCTGGTTGGCCCAACCGGCGCGGGAAAATCACAGCTTGCCCGGCGGATTTACGAGCTGAAGAAACATCGCCGACAGGTATCCGGCGATTTTGTCGAGGTGAATTGCGCGACGCTGCGCGGCGACGGCGCCATGAGCGCGCTGTTCGGACATGTCAAAGGCGCCTTCACCGGTGCGATGAGCCAGCGATCGGGCCTCCTGCGCAGCGCTGAAGGCGGACTGCTTTTTCTCGATGAAATTGGCGAGCTTGGACTCGACGAACAGGCCATGCTCTTGCGCGCCGTCGAGGAAAAACGATTTTTACCGGTCGGATCGGATAAGGAAATCGCCAGCGATTTTCAGCTCATCGGCGGCACGAATCGCGACCTTCAACAGGCAGTGGCCCGCGGCAAGTTTCGAGAAGACTTGCTTGCACGCATCAACATGTGGACCTTCTGCATGCCGGCACTGCGCGATCGAAGCGAAGACATTGAGCCGAATTTGGATTACGAACTGGCCAAGTTCGCGCGCCTCAATGGGATGAAAGTCACCTTCAATAAAGAAGCGCGTCAGCGATTTTTGAAATTCGCAATCTCGCCGGATGCGACCTGGGCGGGCAACTTCCGCGACCTCAATGCAGCCGTCGTGCGAATGGCAACGCTTTCGGCCGGCGGACGAATTACCGTGGAAGTCGTTGAAGATGAAATCCAGCGACTCCGCAATTCGTGGACTGAACCAAAGTTGGACACGGCAATCGCGCTTGAAGAAATTCTGGACGATTCCCAGATCAGCCAGATCGATCCCTTCGATCGCGCCCAGCTTGCTGAAGTGCTGCGCATCTGCCAGGCCAGTCGCTCGTTATCTGAAGCGGGGCGGCGGCTCTTTGCGGTTTCGCGATCGCGAAAAGGATCGACTAACGACGCCGATCGCCTCCGCAAATATCTGGCCCGCTTCGGGCTCGATTGGAAACGGCTGGGAAGTGATGTGCAGACCCGCCCAGGATCGGCAGATGGATAGCAGTCAAAGCGGTTCGCCCATTACTCCCTCGTCAATTTTGTCCCATTCACGCTGATTTGGCTGTAGAACGTGTGTCCGAATGGGTCGACCGTTTCGGTGGGGAACATTTCAAAGAGCAGATAGCGACACTTTGGCAAATTGCCCGAGGCGGGTGTGAGGATCACCGCGTAAGTTCCGCCGGGAGAGGCCGGCGGTGTGGGGCGTGAGTCCACGCTCGCCCATCGCGTCCAGCCATGCTTGGCGGGGTCGATGCCGATTTTGGGAGCGGGGTCAAAATCGGGTGAAGTTCCGTCGCTAATGTAAAGCGTGTAGACCTGCGGGGCGCGGGCGCCCTTGTGCCGGGAGACAGTGATGATCTGTTTGATCTCGACCGTGCCGCCCAGGTCAAGTTTGAGGCGCCCCTCAAGCGTGCCGCTCTCGAAACAGAAGTTCTGAGTCGGGCCGTCATCGCTGTCGGGAAGCGTTCCGCTGACGAGGACCGATGGCGGGGACTTGGCGGGGATTCCGTCCACAATCGTGAACGTGCCGTGAACCGCGGCATTGGTGCCCGCGGATGCGAGCACAGAATGTGGATCATCGCCGGGTGCTAAATGCCGCACGTTGATGCTCGCGGCGCTGTCTTCCACGCCGCCGTGGGAAAGCGCCTGATCCAAGACATACCATGCCCGCTGCGGCGCCAGATCTTTTGCGAGCACGGCACCCTGCGGGTCGATGATAAACATCATCTCGCCGGAGCTTCGATACGGTTCCGGCACGCTATCGAGCGATTTGCCCACCTCCACAAAGGGCCACGCGACGCCATTATGAGCGGCACTCTGTCGCGCCGCGTCGACGCTGTCTCCGGCAAAGAGGGCGAGCATCGCCAACCGCCGGTCGCTTCCGAAGCGGTCGAATACCGGCTTGAGCTTGAGCAGATCTTCCCACATGTCATCGGATTCAATGGAATTGCGCAGCACGATGCCAAGGACATACTTGCCGCGAAGCGATTGAAGCGAAGACTGCTTTCGATCGGCGTCGCGCCAAGTGATTTCTGGAGCGGGCTGGCCAATTGCCAACCGCTTATGCAGGGGCAGGTCAATCGTCCCCAGGTCCAGTGGCACATCGCTTCGGCCCCCCGGCATTGGGTCAATCGTGAGCGTGCGTTGCAGGTCGGCGATGGATTCTAAATAGCGGCTGGTCGAGAAATTCCAGTAAGCCACCCGCATCGCGTATTTCCCGGCCGGCACATCTTCAAGGCGGAACGCTCCGTCGGCGCCGATTTCGGTTTCGAACTGGTTGCGATCGCGCTCCCATACAGGGAATTCGGGCGATGCTTTCAGCTCTGCCATGAGCTGCGTCAACCGTTCCGGTGTGAGGTGGTCCCAATCCTCACTGGCAAAGGGTTCGGGCATCAGCCGTTCAAGTCGAACAATATGGTCATTCCCTTCGCGGGGCGGCGGATTGACTCGTCCGATGACCGGACGGCCGGTGCCGCCTGCCACGATGGTTGTGGTTGTGCCGCTCTGAATGTGGAACCGTGGCGAATGCTGGGCGCGCAGAGTTCCGGGAAGCCGGCACGTGATGTCAACCAGTCCCGGCGGAATATGGTCAAACACGAAATGTCCTGATTCATCGGTCTGGGCGATCCTTACCCGGCCGTTGTAGTCGACGCGGGCGGCATTGGCTTCCGCGCTGTTTTGATACCAGAGCACGACTTGCGAATTGCTGAGCGGTTTGGATCCCAGACGTGCAGTGCCTTCGACGTGTCCCCACGGCTGGATGACCAGATCCGAAACCACCCCCGCGATCTTGGAAAAGCCGATGCCTTGATCGCACGTCGCAAGAATGCCATAGGGCGTGCTTGTGGGACGAAATTCGAAGCGACCGTCCGGACCGGTGCGCGTGGTTGGGACAGGCTTGGCTCGCGGGCTCGCGTCGAAAATCACGTCGGCGTCCCAGGTCGCGAGTTTGACGGTCGCCCCCGCGACCGGTTTGCCGTCGGACGTGCGGACGATTCCGACAATCGGCGGGCCGTGATATGCGTGATCGCCCGCCGGGGCTTGAGGATCCTGCCAGGTGAAGTTCACGCCGGGCGCAATTTGCCCGGGCGGCAGAACGATGACTCTTCGGGCGGACCTTCCGTACATGATGTGCCAGGTCACCGTCGCACCGCCTCCGAGAAGCAGAAGGGCGACTGCCGCGACGGCGGCGGTTTTTGCCTTGGTCCACGCCATGATTGTAATTACTCCTTTTGCCATGGAAACGGACACACCGGCCACGGCGGCATGTGACGCCCTGGCGGCAAGTGCAGACGGGGCGGGGCGGACAGCAATCGCACCGAGCGCCGACCCGATTCCCTCGGCACCCATTGTGATGCCGTTGCGCAGCAGGAGCGCGCGCATCTGTGCCAAGCTTCGGCTGACGCGTTTCTTGGCGGCGTCCTCGCTGATCCCAAGCCGCCGGCCGACTTCGGCAAGACTGTTACCCTCGAAAAACCGCAGGATGATCGCGTCGCGGCCAGCCGTTCCAAGCTTGGCGAGCACGCCATCCAGCACCGCTTCCAGCCGGGATTGCTCCTCGCGGGTCACCGCCGCATCGGAAGAGGAGGAGGATTGTTCGATGTTTCGCATCTCCGCTGTCCTATGGCACGCCGCAGAGCGTTCGTTTCGCCGACGGCGACGGGCGGCGCGAAGCGCGTCCTTGGCCGCATATCGCGTCGTCAGCAGCAGCCAGCCGGGAAGGATGGTCTTCGGCCCGATGCCCGCGGCCTTCGACGCCAGCGCCATAAAAACGCTCTGGGTTACGTCCTCAGCGGCCGCGGAGTCATGGACTTGACGCAACGCCGCCGAGTACACGAGGTTCACGTGCCGGCTCACCAGTTGCGCGAAGGCGGCTTCCGACCCGTCGCGGGAAAATTGCTTCAACAATTCCAGATCGTCCTGAAGCTGCATGCTGTACCCCAATATTGCCAAAGCGAACTCGCGGGGGACGAAAATACTCCTTTTCGCCTGAATTGACTGGGAAACGACGAGTGTTTAACCAACGTCTCGCCTTCAGAAACCCTCTGAGATCCGGGCGGCGCCGGTACGCTTGCCCCGGATTCAGGAACACGTCGACTTGGTCATTTCGAGATGGAACGCTCAGAGGGTAGTTCGATTTTTGATTGAACCATGGGTTTTTACCGGCGTGTTAAAGGCGTGCGGCAGCAGGATTTTGCTTTCATGGTGCGAGGCTTGCGTGTTAAAATCCGATAGAGGCTAGGTATGCCCAACCGAATCCAGTTGTGCCAGAACTGCGGGGGGAAGATGGAAGTCCCGCACAGGTGGCGAAAGCTGCTGGTGTGCGGACCTTGCCACGAGCAGCTTACCTCTCCTGGTCTCGCGGCATCACAATCACGGTCTCATAATTATTTTCCGACGATTGCGGGTCTGGCGCTGGCGATTGGTGCGGTGGGGCTGGGGATTGTTCTGAGCCAGGGGAAAGGATCGCGACAGGCGATTGCTTACGCGCCGGCTGCGACTTCGCAGCGGCAGCCAATCCGAATCCTGCAGCCGGATTCGGATGGGCCCGATGTTCCACTCTTCCGATTGAACCAGCCTGCGGATGCGATTGACACGCCTGCCAACGCCTCCGCTTCGACCGAGGACACGAATACCACGAGCTCCGTCGGCGGATGGATTTCGCTGAGTCGGCGCGGCGAGTTTTCGACGCCACAGGCAGGCATTCGCGTGCAGTTGCTTCAGCCGACGGTGCCGAGATCGGTTTTTGTCGCATCCCTTTTGAGCCAGGAAGTTTCCTGGCGGCAACTGGGCAATACCGCTACCAACATGGCCAATGCGGCTGCAGCCGCGCAGGACAATCCTGACGATGGGTCGGAGTATTCTCCACCACTTGCGGCACAGGAGTTGGCGGCAGAGGCAGCGGAAGGTTTGATTGAAATTCGCGCTGCGGCGCGAAGGGCGCCTGCCGAATTGGATACATTAACTGCTTTGCGCACGCTTCGTGATACGGCCATTTACAACGAGCCTGATTTCTCGGCGGTCGTCGCAAACGGGACGGTCCTGGAAACGCGGACGGGCACCGGCGGCCAGTACCTCTTCGAAAGCGTTCGGCCGGGCAATTACTACGTTCATGCCGTCATTGGAAATGGGATCGCGATGGTCGAGTGGTGTGTGCCGGTGCAAGTTGAAGGAACCGGCGACAGCATTCAGATCGATCTTTCGAACGGCAACGCGACAGTGATTTCGGTCAATCGCTGACCGATCGCGACGCGCTCCAGCAATCCAATCAATCCACAAGGTTCTTTTCAAAAACGATGAGATTGTCGGCGTGGCTGGAATCCCACCGCATGCCGACGATGTCGTATCCCAGCGCAATCGCGAAGTGGATGAATTCCCGCTGATGATTCAGGCATTCGCAGCGGATGTATTCATAGCCGTGGTCTTTGGACCAGGACTGCTGGGCATCCTGTAGCTGTCGGCCCACTCCATGCCGACGGACGTCAGGCAGCACAGCGCCGAGCCAGTGATAGAACATTCCCGGCTTCAGCTCGAAGCCGATCCAGAAGCCGACTGGCTTATCGTCCATTTGGCCAGAAGGGTGAGGGTGTTGTATCGGCCCAGAAATCGCCGTTTGAAGAAGTCCACTTCACGCTTGGGGCGAAAGCAGGTGTTGTACAGATCGACGGCTTTGGGAAGGAGCCGATCGTCGGCAATAATGATGTCGGCTTGAGCCACCGGAAACATACCTCCAACAGAGCGCAGATCGCATTTTAGCGACAGCCGCTGAGCTTGGACAGACTGTAGATGAAGGGATTCAAATCAAAATAAGAGCGGGCAGCGCGGATCAATTTCCGTCGCTGCCCGCGAATGTCATGATTGCGGATTACGCCGTTCATCCCGGCGTGGGAATTGGCCCGCCGCCCATTCCTCCCAATCCTGGCTGAACGTCAGGATCGGTGGCAGAAGGACCGGGTTGAATCGAGGTGCCACGACGATTCTCGCGCTCGAGCAAATCGCTGACGGTCGGTTTGCTGAGATTGTCGCCGCGCATGATCCGATCGACGTCGGAAGAGTCCAGCGTCTCGTATTTCAGTAGCGCCTTGGCTAACGCATCGATCTTGTCGCGATTGGCCTCGAGAAGTTGACGGGCGTCGTCATAGAGACCGTCAATGAGCTTCTTCACTTCTTCGTCGATGATCTTGGCGGTCTCGTCGGAGTATTCCTTCATCCCGCCAAAGTCGCCGAAGGGATTGGGCTTGGAATCGTCGTCGCCATAGAAGACGAAGCCGAGGCGGTCGTTCATGCCCCATTCGGTGATCATCCGTCGGGCGATGCCGGTTGCCTGACGAATATCTCCAGCCACACCGCTATTGGTGTCACCGGTGAACATCTCTTCAGCGATGCGTCCGCCAAACGTCATCTTGATGAAAGCGATGCACCAGCGCTTGGAATGGGTATATCGATCCTTCTCAGGCAGCGTCATCGTCGCCCCGAGGGCGCGGCCGCGGGGGATGATCGTCACCTTGTGAATCGGATCGGAATCCGGACGGAGCAGGTATTGAATGACGGCATGACCCGCCTCGTGATAGGCGGTGCCGACCTTCTCCTTCTCATCCATGACCCGGCTCTTATTGGCGCGGCCAAATCGGACTTTGTCGCGCGCTTCTTCCAGGTCATCCTGCTCGATAAATTCCTTGCCCGCTAACGTCGCGCCAAGGGCCGATTCATTAATAATGGCGGCCAGGTCTGCGCCGCTGAAGCCGGGCGTCGCTCGCGCCAAGCGAAGCAGATCAACATTGGGCCCAAGTTTCACTTTGCGACTGTGAACCTTGAGAATCTCCAATCGACCTTTCACATCAGGCAGCGAGACATAAATCTGCCGATCGAATCGGCCCGGGCGCGTCAAAGCCGGGTCGAGGACGTCCACGCGATTCGTGGCTGCGCAAACGATGACTTGGTCATTGGTATCGAAGCCGTCCATTTCAACAAGGATGGCATTGAGCGTTTGCTCGCGCTCGTCATGGCCGCCGGAACTAAATCCGCTGCCGCGCCGGCGCCCCACGGCATCAATTTCATCCAGGAAGATGATGCAGGGGCTGTTGTCCTTGGCCTGCTTGAACAGATCGCGCACGCGACTCGCGCCGACGCCGACAAACATCTCGACAAAATCGGAGCCGCTGATGGAGAAGAAAGGCACATCCGCTTCGCCGGCGATGGCCTTGGCCAGCAACGTTTTGCCGGTGCCCGGCTCTCCAACCAGGAGCACGCCTCGCGGAATGCGCCCACCGAGCCGCTGAAATTTCTTGGGGTTCTTGAGGAACTCGACGATCTCCATCACCTCTTCTTTGGCCTCTTCGATGCCGGCCACATCGTCGAAGGTGACGTTCGTGTGCTCCTTGCTGAGAATCTTGGCGCGCGCTTTCCCGAAGTTGCCAAGCATTCCTCCCGCACCCGCACTGTTACGAAGCTGACGGAAGAGGAAGAAATAGGCAAAGCCAATGATCAGCAACCAGGGTAGCAGCGGCACCAAAAACTGCATCACGATGCCGTTGGTGTTCTCAACCTCAATTACCGTGTGATTGGCTTGACCCTGGTTCTCGTAAAGCCATTGGACAAAAAGCCATTGGCTTGCTGCGCCGGGAGGCAGATCAGTTTTAAACTTCAGAATGTTGTCGGTTTTGATCGCGCTGAGCCTGATGGCTTGAGGGTTCACGAATTGGCCGGTCACCTCATCGTTCTCGATGGTCAGCGACTGGACCTTGCCTTCCTTCGACTTGGCCATGAACTGGTCGAGAGGAATCTGCCTGTATTCCTGTGGATGCACCTTCATCCAGATGACGAAGAGAGCACCAATGCTGAAAAGAAAAATCCATGCGAACAGCCCGCGAACCGCAGGCATCCCGCGATTGGTGTTGCCCGGGCGGGGACGCTTGGGTGTGGGCCGTTCTGGTCGTTGTTCTGCCATAGATTCGGATCCTAAGCGCCGCGTTTGATGCGACCTCTCAAGCGGCCCTGTTCCGTTGGAACGTCCTGCACCGGGAAACGGGCCTTCTACTTTATACGAACAACTGGATCATAAGGTTGTCCGGTGGCACTTTTCCATTGATTGCATGCATCGGAGCCACATGTTGGGCCCGTGAAATCGGCGTAAACAATACACCTCGATCGATTTATCGGCACCGCCTGCCCAAATGTTAGTGCAAAAACCAGACAAACTGATCCGGGCACATTAAGGCTGGGTGTCGTCGGTCTTGGGCGTGGGGCGCGGTCCCCAATCGGCCTGCAGCTCCTGCACGACCGCCAACGCGAGCCGTTCGATATTCAATTGCTCACCGACAAATACGTCCTCGCCAAGCGTCGGATAATAGGGGGCGGTCTGCTCGAAATCCCGCCTTTCGACCAGGATCTTGCCGGTGCGAAGATCGCGCCAGCGGAAGCGGAGCATGATCAAGTAAAGCTGTTCCTGGGGCACAGCGGATGCCCAATCCCGGCTGACGGTTCGCAGATTAACCCGAGTAATTTCGCCTTCAAGGATCGTGTCGGCTCGCTCGCGCGGGACGACCTTGTAAGGAGACTGCGATTCAAGCTGCGTGACGATCGCTTTGGTGAGTCGGAATTCGACGCCTTGGAAATAGGTCCGGTTGGCAAAGATCGGGACGGCGACCGTCTTCACATCATCTCGATACAACGTGTGCCACTGAAAGCCTGGCTCGGTTTCGGCGCTGCCGCTGATGTGATAGCCGCAGCCGCAGCAGACCAATGCAATGGAAAGAACTATGGCCTCGCCAAGCCAATTGATCACCTTCATTGAGGCCTCCGCAATGGAGCAACGGTGGGGGGCAGAGAAGGACCCATCGGTAAATCCGGCTGTGTCGTCGGAGGCGGAAGCGTGGCGGCAGGAGGGGACGGTTCTGCCAAGGCCCATGCCGGGAACTTCTGCAAGTCGCGCTGCGCCACGGCTGCGTCGTGGGAATTCGGATAGGTCTTGATCAAAGTGCGATACATGAACACCGCCGCCTTTGGCTGGTTGGTTCGGCGATAGAAATCGGCATCGATGTACATCTTGGCGG
>Ga0134128_10001375_pt1 | contig 31484 bp, 28 predicted proteins | sample KB31754_FD_96462 | JGI IMG/M metagenome (GOLD analysis project Ga0134128, IMG submission 96462) | Terrestrial soil microbial communities with excess Nitrogen fertilizer from Kellogg Biological Station, Michigan, USA - KB3-175-4 | ecosystem: Environmental > Terrestrial > Soil > Unclassified ... | reverse complement strand
TCAACACATGGCTACAGTAGAATTCAACCAGCTATTGGTCAGCAATGCGGAGTTCTTGAAGCCGTTCGCTATCACGTTAACACGTGATTCTGAAGCAGCAAAAGACCTTTTCCAGGAAACCCTCTTCCGCGCATTAGCCAATAAGGATAAGTACAACGTCGGCACGAATATCAAGGCCTGGCTTTACACGATCATGCGGAATATTTTCATTAATAACTACCGCCGTAAAGCCAAACAAAATACCATTTTTGACAGCACGCCCAACGAGTTTTTGCTCAATTCTGCTCAGATGGCAGTGCCGGGTACTGTCGAAAGTAATCTTCGGGTAAAGGATATCCAGGCAGCCATTCATAAGCTGCCGGAGATATTCCGTAATCCCTTCTTGCTTTATTTCGATGGCTTTAAATACCACGAGATAGCCGAGATGCTTCAGGAGCCCTTGGGTACGATCAAAAGCCGCATTCACTTTGCCCGTAAGCTGCTGAAAAATCAGATCGAGCGGTTCTAAGCGAAACCAGGGGCTGCGGGACGCGGACCGACCGAAGGTCAATCATTAACCAGGGGCCGCAGGATGCGGACCGACCGAAGGTCAATCATTAGACACTATGCCAAAGGAAGAAGTGATCCTTGTGGATGAAGTAGATACGCCGCTCGGAGCGATGGAGAAGATCGAAGCCCATCGGAAGGCCCTTTTACACAGGGCTTTCAGTGTTTTTATCTTCGACCGGGAGGGGCGGATGTTGTTGCAGCGCCGGGCCGATGGTAAATACCATAGTCCCGGGTTGTGGACGAATGCCTGTTGCAGTCATCCCCGGCCGGGGGAAGATACGGAGGCCGCCGCCATCCGCAGGCTCCGCGAGGAGCTCGGCTTTACGACACCCCTCACCAGGCTCTTTTCCTTTACTTATCGTTCGGAATATGACAATGGGCTCACGGAATTCGAGTTCGATCATGTCTTCGTGGGCCGTTATGATGCCGCGATCCATCCCGACCCCGCCGAGGTCGGCGATCATTGCTATCGAAGCATGGACGAGATCCGCGCGGAGCTGCAAAGCAATCCGGGACGGTTCACAACCTGGTTTCACCTGGCCTTCCCGATGGTGAGCGAGCGATACGCGGGTTGATCGCGGATGCCACGCCATCGTCCGGCTCTGCGACCCGAGTCGTGGAAATCTTCCTTATTGACAGAGATTTAGCTCATCTGTTCCCAGGGTCGAGAACTGAAAGAATTTGACCCTGCCGCCGGCGCCTGCCACATCGTAATGCAGCACCAGTGTGCCATACTGCATCTCATAGGCATCCCACAGATCGTCCTTGACCTTGGCGTTGCCCAGCTTCGTGAAGAGCGAACCGCGTTTGGTCCCCAGGAGCGGCAGGCTGGTCTTCCCGACGAATTTGGGCCCCACTTCGACGTATTTTCTCCTGGTGTAAAAGAAGAGGTCTTTGTCCTTGAAGAAGACGCCGCCGCCGCATTTGGCCGACTCGGACTCGTCTTCGGCGCTGGTAAAACAGGGGAATTTTTCCTTGATCTCGTTTTGCGTAAAGCTCGGCTTGATGTCGTTCACGGTGCCATTGAGGACATCGACGTAAAGATCGGGGCATTTCACTTTGGCCTTTAACTGGCCCATGCCTACGGAGAGGATACTCATAAAGAAGGCGACAGAAAGCAGTTGCTTCATATGCGATAGTGGTTTTAAACTACCATCCTACTGCAAAATCCTTGCTAGAGTTGCAACGGGCCGCCTTTTTCCGGCTCATTCTCCCTCAGGGAAGGATTCCCACGATCAAAAAGCAAATGCCGATGGCGGTGAGCACCAAACCCACATACCAGAGCATCTTCCGGCGGGTCAGCACAGCGATGGCGGAGATGGCGATGGCGATCTGGAATGCGGTAACGGCGCGGGAGAGCGGCACGTGTCTGGCGAGATGAGCTTCGGAGACCTGCTCGTCTTCCTCGGCCTGCTTCTTTATCTCGGTTTTCTCTTTATCATACCGTGCGATATCCTGGTTATGATCCGCTGCGGCGCCGGCAGTTTTCGCCGGGCCGATAGCCTTCAGTATAGCATCGGTATTGACGGCGATCTCCTGCTTGAGGTTTTTCGCCTGATAGAAATTCCATTGATCGGAGGCTTTCATCCGCTCCACCAGGGCCTCATTGGCGTGATGTCCTGCCATCAGGCCGGCGAAAGCCGCCAGCACAGCCATAAAGGCCGTGGACAATGCGAGGTACAATGTCCAGCGTTCTCTCCTCTCCTCTGCTCCTTCTTCGATTTCCTCGTGCAGATGTTCCGTGGGGATCTCGATCTCTTCGGGCATAGTTATCAGGTTTTACCCCCGAAATTACTATTTACTCAGATACATGCTTCGATCCTTGTACAATTTCCGGAAGCCAGGGTCGCGGAGGTCTTTGATGAACCGGATGGCTTCGCCCGTAGACTTCATCTCCGGACCCAGCTCGATCTTGACGCCCGGGAATTTGTTGAAGCTGAACACCGGCTCCTTGATGGCGAACCCTTGCAGCTTCTTTTCGAACGTGAAGTCGGTGAGCTTGTGCGTTCCGAGCATGATCTTGGTGGCGATGTTGAGATAGGGGATTTGGTAGGCCTTGGCAATAAAAGGCGTCGTCCTCGAAGCCCGCGGATTCGCCTCGATCACAAAGACCTTCCCGTCTTTGATGGCAAACTGGATATTGATCAACCCTTTGATGTTCAGCGCCCGGGCGATCCTCTCGGAATAATATTCCATGGTCGTCACCACCAATGGCGTAAGATTAAAGGCCGGCAGAACGGCGTGGCTGTCGCCGCTATGGATACCCGCCGGCTCGATGTGTTCCATGACGCCCATCACATGAAAGTTCTCGCCATCGAAGATCGCATCGACTTCCGCTTCCTGGCAGCGATCCAGGAAGTGGTCGATCAGTATCTTGTTGCCGGGGATATGTTTCAGCAGGCTCACGACTGCCTTCTCGACCTCGTCGTCGTTGATCACGATCCGCATCCGCTGACCTCCCAACACGTAGCTCGGCCGGACCAATACGGGGTAGCCTACACGGTTCGCCACCTGCACCGCCTCGTCGACATCGAAGGCCGTTCCGTAGTCGGGGTAGGGGATGCCCAGTTCCTTGAGCATATCGCTGAAACGACCACGGTCCTCTGCGATGTCCATGCTGTCGAAAGAGGTCCCGATGATCCTGATGCCTTTCGCCGAAAGCCGCTCAGCCAGCTTCAGCGCCGTTTGACCACCGAGCTGCACGATCACGCCTTCTGGTTTCTCATGCTCGATGATCTCCCACAGATGCTCCCAGTATACCGGCTCGAAGTAGAGCTTGTCGGCGATATCGAAATCGGTCGAGACCGTCTCGGGGTTGCAGTTGACCATGATGGCCTCATAACCGCATTCCCTGATCGCCAGTAACCCGTGGACGCAGCAGTAGTCGAACTCGATACCCTGACCGATGCGATTAGGGCCGCTACCGAGTACGATGATCTTCTTTTTATCCGAGACTTTGCTTTCATTGGCATGGCCGCCTTCGAATGTGGAATAGAAATAGGGTGTCTTGGCCTCGAACTCGGCGGAACAGGTGTCCACCATCTTATATACACGGGTGATACCGGCGGCCTTGCGTTTCTCATACAACGTATCTTCGGAGCCGGAGCCCATGATCTTCACGATCTGTTCGTCGCTGAACCCTAGTTTCTTTGCCTCGCGCAGCACGTCTGCCGGGATGGTCTCGAGCTTATAGCCCGCCAGCTCTTTCTCCATGTTGCAGATCTTTTGGATCTCATAGAGGAACCAGCGGTCGATGCCATTGGTGGCCTTTGAGATGGTGCCCACCGAGATACCCGCCATCAGCGCGTCCTTGATACGAAAGATGCGGTCCCACTTGGGTGTCTTGATGTATTCCAGCAGCGCTTCAGCATGCATGAGGCTCTTGCCATAATAACCCAGGCCCACGGCATTATTCTCCAACGACTGACAGGCCTTCTGCACCGCCTCGGTAAAGCTCCGGCCGATCGCCATCACTTCGCCTACGCTCTTCATCTGCAGACCCAGCGTGTCATTGGCGCCTTTGAATTTGTCGAAGTTCCAGCGCGGGATCTTCACGATCACATAATCCTGCACCGGCTCGAAATAGGCCGAAGTGGTCTTCGTGATCTGATTTTTCAGCTCGTCGAGATTGTAACCGATGGCGAGCTTGGCTGCAATTTTGGCGATGGGATAACCTGTTGCCTTGGAGGCCAGGGCCGAGCTGCGGCTAACCCGTGGGTTGATCTCGATGGCGATGATCGATTCGTCTTTGGGATTGAGTGCGAATTGGACATTGCAACCGCCGGCGAAATTACCCAGATCCCGCATCATCATGAGGGCGGTGTTCCGCATCAGCTGGAACGCGGTATCGCTAAGGGTCATCGCAGGCGCCACCGTGATGGAGTCGCCGGTATGTACCCCCATGGGATCGAAGTTCTCAACCGTACAGATGATGACCACATTATTATTAGCATCGCGCAAAAGCTCGAGCTCGAACTCTTTCCATCCCAGCACGGCCTGCTCTACCAGCACCTCATGGATGGGCGAAGCCTGCAGGCCGCGATTCAACGCTTCATCCAACTCGCTCTTATCATGCACAAAACCGCCGCCTGTACCACCGAGCGTAAACGAAGGGCGTATAACCAGGGGGAAACCGATGTCCTGCGCATATTCCTTTCCTTCCAGAAAGGAGTTTGCCGTTTTTGCCGTTGCGACAGGCACGCCGAGCTGGATCATCCACTGGCGGAATTTCTCGCGGTCCTCCGCTTTGTCGATGGCTTTGATGTCGACGCCGATCAGGCGGACCTTGTATTTCTCCCAGATGCCGAGATCCTCTGCCTCTTTGGCGAGGTTGAGGGCCGTCTGGCCGCCCATCGTGGGCAGTACGGCATCTATATTGTTCTCTTCCAGTATCTGTTCGATGCTTTCCACCGTAAGCGGTAACAGATACACCTTATCCGCCATCATCGGGTCCGTCATAATAGTGGCCGGATTGCTGTTGATCAGGATAACTTCGATCCCCTCTTCCCGCAAGCTGCGGGCAGCCTGGGTGCCGGAGTAATCGAATTCGCAAGCTTGACCGATGATGATAGGACCTGAACCAATGATCAGGACGGAACGAATGGAGGAGTCTTTGGGCATTTCTTGATTTTAGTTGTTCGGGCCTGAGGGCCCGTTTGACAAATTGCGCAAAGGTAACACAGTGGAGGTCTTTATCCAAAAGAAAAAGGCTCCGTGGAGGTATTGTGGGGTTTCCGGACCCCACATCCCGGCGCGTCACCGTGCTAACGCCTGTTAGCCAGCTTCGCCGCCCGCGTATTCCGGCATGCCTCAAGCCTTCGCCGGCCGGGCACAAAAAAGCCCCGGCAGACGCCGAGGCTTTGTATAACTAACAAGTTACTGGGAGAGACTAACGTGTTTCTAAGGGAGACTAAGACTAATTATTATTATGAAACGAAGCCAGTTCGATATCGTCGAGCATGACCCCACCCTTGCGGGCAAAAGATTTACGCTCCGCCATCAGCCTGCGATTCTCATACTTGCTTTTTACCCGGAATACCCATTTCTGTTTAGCTTCTTCGCCTTTAATAAGTCCTATCGCCCCGCCGACAGATACTGCCAGAAAGACGACAATTTTGTTTTTTACTCCTTTCATACCGTTCTTTTTTGATAGTGAAGCCTACTCTTTATTAAGACAACTAATGTTAGCCAAAAGCTGTACCAAACTTGAAAAAATGTCTACCCTTTTTGTGGTATTTTTTCCCGGCGCGCATCCACAGTTGATCTATAGTATTTTATTAACAATCACTTCACGAACCTCCATGGTTACCTACGAAAGACAGGCCTGTTCAGATGTCGGTATACCGCCTTTTGACGGTTCGCCGTTGGGAAAATCCGGCTCACATTGGGAATCACTTTCGTCGCACGCGGCGGGAATCACTAAATTTACAGCGTAATCGCACTTTAATCTCTCTTTAATCTTGTCATGCGCTACCTGTTCTCCGCAGCCCTCGTGCTCTGCTCGATACCCGGCATTTGTCAACTATTCGTGCCCGCCAACTACCCGCGTAATTATTTCCGCGATCCGCTGGCCATTCCCATGAGCCTGGCCGCGAACTTCGGCGAGCTGCGCGCCGAGCATTATCACATGGGCCTGGACATCCGGACACAGCACCGCGAAAATCTCCCCGTGTTCGCTGCCGCCGATGGCTATGTGGCGCGTGTGTCCATTGCACCTTTTGGTTTCGGCCAGGCTATCTACATCAATCATCCCAATGGCTATACTACGGTTTATGGCCATCTCAACCACTTCTTTCCCGCGCTTGCCGCCTATGTTCACAAAGAGCAATATCGCCACAGGTCCTGGCAGGTCTATCTCGAATTGCCGCCTTCGCTATTTCCGGTGCACAAGGGAGACCTGATAGCTTACAGCGGCAACACCGGCGGCTCCCAGGGGCCTCATCTGCATTTCGAGATCCGCCGCACCGCAGGTGATGTCAATCTCAATCCGCTACTCTTTGGGTTACCCGTGCCGGACAATACAACACCGACTATTCAGCGCCTTGCCTGGTACGACCGCAGTAAAAGCGTATATGAACAATCACCGCATTTGTTGGCTGTGCAGAGGAATAACATACACGAAGATGGAAGGTTCACGATCAGTCCGTCTTTACTCAGCGTTCCCGTCACCCATGTGAGCTTCGCCATCGGGGCTTTCGACACGCAAAGCGGCTCGATGAACCCCAATGGTATCTTTGAAGCCGAACTGTTCATGGACGATCGCCCTGTTATCGGTTTTCAGATGGACAGGATCAGTTACGACAATACGCGTAACATCAATGCGCATATCGATTATAAGACAAGATTGACAGGCGGTCCGTTTCTTCAACAGTTGTTTTTTTTACAAGGATACCCACTTCCCTCTATCTATTCCGTTCCATATGGTGCTTCGGATCGGCCCGCCGACCCCGCGGCCGTTCTTGCCGCCGGCGGCCATCCCCTTGACGGTGTGCTGGACATCAGTGACGGTCGTTCCCATGCAATAAAGATCGAAGTCAGGGACCCCTATGGAAACACTTCGCGGCTGCAATTCGAGATAAAATACAACCCCGCTGCATTCACCGGCGAATCCGGCGATTCACCGGCGAGAAGCGTTGCTTTACCGGCGGAGGCCGCATCTCACGCGGAGGCTGCCGGGGCCTACAGGAGCAAACGATTTTATCCCGGCATGGTCGACGGGCTCGAAGGTGCAAACTGTTCGTTCTTTCTCGGCGAGAAGAGTCTGTACGACTCGGTGACCATCGGAACTATCGTTGCCGGCTATCCGGGATCGGGTAAGACCCTCGCCGGAGGAATCTCACCGACTTACGCGATCGGCGCAACGTGGATACCCTTACTGGAGCCGGTGCTTGTCCGGATACAATATCCGCATGCTGTACATGCCGACCCGGTAGCGGGTAACAGCGTGGTTGCGCCCATCGACACGAGCCGCGTCGTCATGGTGTGTTTCAACGGCACCGATAAAGACATACAGCGTCCCGAATGGCACGATGGCTGGGCCTCCGCCCGTTTTCGGGAGTTCGGCGACTTTCAGCTCGTCGACGACCGCACCCCGCCCGTGATCACCCCGCTGCAACCGCTGCAGGGCGCCAATCTGACCAGGGCTCACCGCATCGCCTTCGCTGTTAAAGACGACCTGGGCGCGCTGCGTGATTTCACCGCCGAGCTGGATGGCTCCTGGCTTTGTTTTACCAACGACAAGGCAAAGGCTTTTATCTATATCTTCGACGAGCACTGTCCGCCCGGCGCGCATACACTCAAAGTGACGGCGAAGGATGTGGCCGGTAACCAAACCACCAGGGAATATCATTTTACAAGATAGAAACGTATGACCCATCTCCAGGAAGGCGACAAAGCTCCCGGCTTCACCGGCAAAGATGCCAACGGCAACAAGATCTCGCTGGCGGATTACAAAGGCAAAAAGCTCGTGCTCTACTTCTACCCGCAGGACGACACTCCGACCTGTACGACACAGGCGTGCAATCTCCGCGACAACGACGCCCGCTTGAGCAAAGAAGGTTTCTCCATCGTCGGCATCAGCCCCGATGATGAAAAAAGCCATCTGAAATTCGTGGGTAAGTTCAACCTGCCTTTTCCCCTGGTCGCCGACCCCGATCATACCATCATCGATCGCTATGGGGTCTGGGGCGAGAAGCAATTGTATGGCCGCAAATACATGGGATTGCATCGCACCACCTTTCTCATCGATGAAAAAGGCGTCATCCGGAAGATCTTTCTAAAACCCAGGAGCAAGCAGCATGCGGAAGAAATAGTGAAGGTGTGGAAGGAACTTAAGCCCCGCTGACCGGCAGTCTCAGCGGCCGGCCGCCGAAGGATCCAGTATCCACTCTACCTCCCCAAAGCTGAAGCTCCGGTCCAGCACATCCCGTGTCAGCAACTGACCCTGCGGCGACACTCCCTCGACCCGGGTCGTGAAGACGGCATTGTCCTTCCGCAACCGCACCTCCTGGCCCCGCCGGTAGAGCACCGCATTATAGGCTTCCAGCAGTGCGGGGGCACCGCCGGCCTCCCACTCGGTATACCGCTTGTCCAGGTGATGTCCCAGGTCCCGGGCCAGGCTGATCGTTTCGTAGGTCCGCCCCGTGATCTGCCGCAGGGAGACCGGGTTGCGCGCTGTGGGTGGAAATTCCACCTGGTTGATGTTAATGCCGATCCCTGCGATGGCATGCGCCCAACGGTTGCCCCGGAGATGGTTCTCGATGAGGATGCCGCCTGCCTTTCTGTCATTCCAATAGAGATCATTGGGCCATTTGATGGTGACATCCGAGTAGGCATAGGCAGTAAAGAAATCGCGGCAGGCCAGTGCTACGGCGACGCTGAGGCCAAAGGCCGCCTGAAGGGATGCAACTGGCTCTAATACAGCACTGAGGATGATGTTGGCTCCGGGGTTGCTGTTCCAGGTCCGCCCACGCTGCCCCTTTCCCGCCCACTGGTCATGCGCAAAAACCAGGGTGCCGTGTACAGCCTTGCCCGCAGCGGCCATTGCCATGGCATAGTTGTTGGTGCTGTCCACCGATTCTAATTCAATAAAAGAATGACCGATCGCCAAAAGATTCCTATTTTTGGTAGAACGAATTTATCACAAAAAGTACTGATTATTGGAACAGCTGTCTATATTAGCTACCCGCAAGCGCAATAGCGTAGTCCGGCTAACGAGGAGTTCGAAAATCTTTAAAACAATCATTAAAGCAATACAGGAAAAAAAAGGCGAAAATATCATCTCCCTGGACCTTCGAAAGATCCCGGAAGCAGTAGCAGATTTCTTTGTTATCTGTGAAGCAGCCAGCACCACCCAGGTAAAGGCGATCGCCGACTCCGTAGAAGAAGAGGTCAGGAAAAACTGTGATGAACTTCCCTATAAACATGAAGGCAGACAGAACTATCAATGGGTTCTGATCGATTATGTGAATATCGTGGTCCACGTGATGCTGCCCGAAAACCGCCGCTTTTATAAACTGGAAGATATGTGGAGCGATGCCGCACAGGAAGACCATAAAGGTTAATAAATCTGTGCGAAACGCGGCCAAAAAACCGGAAACCGACAATTTAACAGTATATTTTGCCGTTTGAAGGTTTTTTTCGAACATTTTAACCTTGTATTTTTTATTATTTATATTACTAATACAGCAAAAACAACACAGGATTAATACACAATGCCACAAGACGATTTGAAACAAAACGATAAAAACAACTTTCCTCGGTTTCGACCCAGGGGGGATGATGATGGCAATGGCGGACGCAAAGGTCCCAAATTCAGCATTTATTGGATTTGGGGCATCATAGCAGCAGTCCTCATCGGCTTCAACCTCTTTGGTTCCTTCTCTCCCGATGCACACCAGATAGAAGAGTTGGACTTCCGTCAGCACATGCTGGCGCAGGGCGATGTCGAGAAGGTCGATCTCATCTCCAATAAGAACCTCGTCAGGGTCTATATTAAGAAAGATAGCCTCAGCAAACCCTATTACGCCAAGTACAGTAAATCGAATTCCTGGCCAAACGGCATGAGCAAAGAGGGGCCCCAGTTCGAGTTCCGGGTCACCGACGTAAAAGATTACGAGAAATATCTGCACGACTGGTTCACCAAACATCCCGACCAGCCCGAAATTTACATTGCCTCCAAACCGGAAGGTGAATGGTTCGGGCCATTGCTCAATTTCCTCCTCCCCCTGCTGATCATCGTCCTCATATGGGTGATGCTCATGCGTAAAATGGGCGGCCAGGCGGGCGCCGGCGGGCCGGGTGGCATTTTCAACATCGGGAAATCAAAGGCCACCCTCTTCGACAAGGGTACCAAGGTCACGATCACCTTCAGCGATGTCGCGGGATTGGACGAGGCCAAGGTTGAGGTCATGGAGATCGTGGACTTCCTCAAGAATCCCAAAAAATATACCGCCCTTGGCGGCAAGATCCCCAAGGGTGCCCTGCTGGTAGGCCCTCCGGGGACCGGTAAGACCTTGCTGGCCAAGGCTATGGCCGGGGAAGCGCAGGTTCCCTTTTTCTCGATGAGCGGTTCCGATTTCGTGGAGCTGTTTGTCGGGGTGGGTGCCAGCCGCGTCCGCGATCTGTTCAAGCAAGCCCGGGAAAAGGCTCCCTGCGTGATCTTTATCGATGAGATCGACGCCATCGGCCGTGCCCGCGGAAAGAACGCCATCATGAGCAATGACGAAAGGGAAAGCACCCTCAACCAGCTGCTCGTGGAAATGGACGGCTTCGGCGGCGACAGCGGCATCATCGTGCTGGCCGCTACCAACCGCCCCGACGTACTGGACACTGCCCTGCTGCGTCCCGGCCGTTTCGACCGGCAGATCTCTATCGACAAACCCGATCTCAAAGGCCGCGAAGCCATCTTCAAGGTCCATCTGAAACCCATCAAGATCTCCAGTAAACTCGATATCCATAAGCTGGCCGAACAAACTCCCGGTTTTGCCGGCGCGGACATCGCCAACGTCTGCAATGAGGCCGCGCTGATCGCCGCCCGAAAAGGAAAAGAGACGGTAGAAATGGAAGACTTCCAGGATGCGGTAGACCGGGTCATCGGCGGTCTGGAGAAGAAGAACAAGATCATCTCTCCCGACGAAAAACGGATCATTGCATATCATGAGGCCGGACATGCTATTTGCGGCTGGTATCTCGAACACGCATATCCCCTGTTAAAGGTAACCATCGTGCCTCGTGGCGTCGCAGCGTTGGGTTATGCTCAATACACCCCCAAGGAACAGTATCTTTATAATACGGACCAGCTGTTCGACCAGATCTGTATGACCCTCGGCGGCCGCGCCAGCGAAGAACTTAATTTCGGTAAGATCTCCACCGGCGCCCAGAACGACCTTCAGCAGATCACCCGTATCGCGTATTCGATGGTAACGGTATACGGGATGAACGACAAAGTAGGTAATATCAGCTTTTACGATCCGCAAGTAGAGAACTCCTTTACCAAGCCCTATTCCGAAGAGACTTCCAAGCTCATCGACGAAGAGGTGCGGAAGCTCATCGATAAGGCCTATGAGGCTACAAAGCAGCTGCTCACGGAGAAAAGCCGGCAAGTGAAGCTCCTGGCCGAAGCGCTTCTCGATAAAGAGGTGCTCTTCCAAAGCGATGTAGAGGCGCTCATTGGCAAGCGGCCGTATGAAGAGAAGCGTGCCCTGGATGTATCCGAACACGAGCAAGGCAATGGAGTGCCGCCGCCCGTGGTCGTTCCCCCCGCCACCGAAGAAGTGAAATAGTATGAACGTTTCTTCAGCGAAAGAAAATATATTGAAAAAGATAAGGAAGGCGTTGAGTGAATCAACGCCTATTCCTTTTCCCCAAAGCGAAGGCACGCATTCCGTCTTTCAGCCATCGAAACAGGACCTCGAAATAGAATTTGCGGAGCAGTTTGCCAAGCTGCAGGGGAAATTCGTGTTCTGCATCGATCACAAGGAATTGGCCGGCCAGCTCAACGCCCTGATCGCCACCCAGGGCTGGAAGAACATCTTTTGCCGGGAAGAGAAGCTGCGCAAGAATTTGCAGGACCAGGGGCTCGGCGACGCCCTCTCTTCCAAAGACCTTGGCGAAAGCGATGCCGCGATCACCACCTGCGAGACCCTGGTGGCGCGCACAGGCACTATCGTCCTCGCTTCGGCTAACGCCAGCGGTCGTACTACGAGCGTCTACGCGCCGGTACATCTCTGTGTTGCTTACACCGATCAGCTGGTCTACGATATCCGCGATGCCCTCGTGGGCCTGAAAGAAAAATATGGCCAGCAGCTGCCCTCGCTGATGTCTTTTGCCACCGGGCCCAGCCGGACCGCCGATATCGAGAAGACCCTCGTCGTCGGTGTGCACGGTCCGAAACAGGTGTATCTTTTCCTGGTGGATAGACACTAGCAGGCTGGAAGCCTGCTGGCCGAAGGCCCGACATTAGCCCATGGTTGGGCCGAAGGCGCAACCTATATTTGTATTTATGCAGATCCCACCCGGCAAAAAGATCTATTTTCTCTCCGACTTTCATCTGGGTGCCCCAGATCACGAGACCAGCCTGGCCCGTGAGCGACGCATTGCCGCCTTTCTGGAACGTATTCGCGGCGACGCCGCCATGATCTTCATCGTCGGCGACCTCTTCGATTTCTGGTACGAATACCGCACGGTGGTCCCCAAGGGCTATACACGCATCCTGGGTAAGCTGGCCGAGCTCACGGATTCGGGCATCCCCATTCATTTCTTCACCGGTAACCACGACATGTGGATGAGCGGCTATTTCGAGCAGGAACTCAATATCCCCGTGTATCATGAACCACAGGTCTTCGATTTCAACGGCAAGTCATTTTATATTGGCCATGGGGACGGACTAGGGCCCGGCGACCATGGATATAAGTTTTTGAAGAAGATCTTCCGGAACCCACTGTGTCAATGGCTGTTCGGTATCCTGCCGCCTGCCGTGGGGGTGGGGATCGCCGGCTGGCTAAGCCGCCGCAGCAGGGCAATGACGGGTGCTACCGACGCCGAATTCCTCGGCGAGGACAAAGAGTGGCTGGTGATCTACTGCCGCGAGCTGCTAAAGAAACAACGACACGATTATTTTATCTTCGGCCATCGCCACCTGCCCATCGATCTTTTATTGGACCAAACCGGCAGCCGGTATATCAATTTGGGTGACTGGATCCGTTATTATACATATGCCGTCTTCGACGGGGTACAGCTGTCGCTGCTTAGCGAGACCCCCGAGACTGCCGGCAAGATCGTCCGTCGATGAAGCGGCTCCACCATACAATCCTTCTGTTGCTCTGCCTGGCAGGCAGCCGACCGGCATCGGCGCAGCAAACCGAGCAGCCGCCACCCGCAGCCCAGCCCGGCTCCATGGGCGATTTCACGCTGACGCTCAAGGTCTCCCAGGATATCGTCGATTTTACCGTCGACAATCTCGGTAATATCTATGTGCTGAACTCCGACAACCAGCTCAAAAAGCTCAGTCCGCGCGGCGACTCGCTGGCCGTCTTCAACGATGTCCGGCGGTATGGCAAGATCACGTTCATCGACGCCACCAATCCGCTCAAGATATTGGTCTATTACCGGGAATTCACCACGGTGGTCGAGCTGGATCGCTTCCTCAATCTCATCAATACCGTCGATCTCCGCAAACAGAATATCCTCCAGGCGAAAGCGATTGGGCTGGCGTATGAGAATAACATCTGGGTGTACGACGAGCTCGACGCGATGCTCAAACGCGTCCGCGACGACGGTACGCTGGTTGATCAGACCACCGACTTCCGGCAGCTGTTCGACTCGGTTCCGGATCCGACTATTATCCGCGACCGCGGCGATCTCGTCTATCTTTATGACCCTGCTAAAGGCGTGTACATCTTTGATCATTACGGAACCTTAAAAACCCATCTCGATATCCGGGGCTGGAAGGACTTCAATGTTATTGGTAAGAATCTCCTGGGGCACGATGATACGCAGTTCTACCGCTATGAGCCCGGCACCCTCAATATGCTGGAACAGCCTATACCCGCCGATTATCAGGGCGCCATCCACATCGATATCACGCCCACAGTGATCTATGTGCTGAAAAAGAGCGGGCTGGAGGTGTATTCGCGGAAATAGCATCCCGCGGCTGGCTGCGTTCGAAATAATATCTTTGCACCATGCACAGCATCTGGAGTACCATAGTCCTGAGTAATCCGCTGAGATCTTACTTCATCGTCGCTATTACCATCCTGTTCATCATTGCGCTCAAGCGGGTCATTTCGCGGCTTATCGGCCGGCTGATCTTTCGCCTCCTTGGCCGCATAGGCGCCGGGATCGATCGTTCTGCCTTTCTGGACTTGGTGGTCGCCCCCATCGGTACATTTATCGTACTTTTTGTCTCACTCACCTCTATCGAGAAGCTACACTTTCCTGCCGGGCTCGAGTTCGACATCTATGAGGTCAGATCCAAGACCATCATCCAATCGATCGCCATCATCATTCTGATCTCCGCCTTTTTCTGGCTCTTGCTGCGACTGGTGGATTTCATTGCCCTGGTGCTGCGTACCAAGAGCCGTAAAGACGGCAGTTTCCGCGATATCCAGATGATCGTCTTTATCCGCGATTTTCTCAAAGCGATCCTGGGTATCATCGGGGTGCTGGTGATCCTCAACTCGGCCTTTCATGTGGATGTGTCCAGCATCCTCGCCTCGCTGGGTCTGGCCGGCGCCGCCCTGGCCCTGGCCGCCAAGGAGAGCATCGAGAACCTCATCGCTTCCTTCGTGATCTTCTTCGACAAGCCTTTCAAATCCGGCGATGTCCTTAAAGTGAACAATATCTCCGGCACCGTGGAGAAGATCGGTCTACGCAGCACCCGTATCCGCACGGACCAAAAGACCTATGTCACGGTCCCAAACAAACAAATGGTGGATAGCGTCGTCGATAACCTCACGCTGCGGACCCAGCGCAAAGGTGAGCTCCGGCTGGAGTTGAGTCTTTCGACGACCGCCGAGCAGCTCGATACCGCGATCGCCCGGATCAAAAAGTTGTTGGTAAAGGACAACGTGGAGAACGGCAACGCTTATCTCAATGATATCTCCGGTACGGCCTTCCTGGTGAATGTAGATTATTATACGTCGCCGGTACCCTTCGACGAGTTCAATGCGATCAAACAGCGGGTGAACCTCGACGTGTTGCGGCTGTTTGCTGAATTGGGTATCGACATTGCCGGATTGAGTACGACCATCAACCTTGCGCAGCCGTCCCCGCCCGAGCCGGATACCTCCGTCCGTTAGAAGTTATAATTGCGCCCTCATTTCCTGGAGAAAGGCTTTGATCTGTTGGAGACGCTGGATCACTCCGAAACGTTCTTCGGCCTTTTTATTGTTTTTCAGAAATTCTTTCGCGCCTTCGATGGTATATTTCTTTTGCCGGAGGAGATGATAGATCAGGTGAAGGTGTTTGATATCGACGGGGCGGAAGTATCGATCCCCCTTACGGTTCTTGCGGGGTTGGAGGATGTCGAATTCCGTTTCCCAGAAACGCAGCAGACTCTGGTTGACATGGAACATCTCCGAGACCTCGCCCATGGTATAATATTGTTTGCTGAAGAGGATCTCGTCTTCGGGTATTTCTATGAGGTCGGCCTCGGCAGCCACCTGTTTGAGCGATTTACGTCCCCTTTTAGATGGTCCCTGTTTTGCCGCTGCCGCCCGTTTTGCTGCGGGGGTGCGTTTTGTCGCCGGTACGATGACGGGTGTAGCGGGGGCGACCGGTTCGGCGGTGGCCGCGGGGGCGACTTGTTCGGCGGCCGCGGGGATTTCGGCCTGCGCGCTGTCGTTCGATGTGATAGAGGGTTCCGCGGCTTCCGCGTGTGAAGGCTCCTCCAACGGGGCTTCGGGTTCTCCGAAAATTCCTGCCCGTTCTCTCGACGCCAACACGCGTTCTTCGAATATCCGCGCCCGCTCCAGCTCGGCGGCCTGCTCTTCCGCAAGCGTTGCCGTCGCGACGGCTGCCAGGTCTTCGGACACAATAGGCTGGGCGACCTCTTCAGCCACCGGCTCACCCTCCCCGGCGGATATTTCCTCTGCCCGCTGGCTCCCGAACAGATCGCCGTTTTGGGGAGTGGGCGTCTGTTTATAGGCCTTGATGCGCACACCGACACCTCCGGCCGTCATATACGGGCGCGAAGAAGCCTCCCCTCCACCGTCATTGGCTGCGGGAGCAGGTGCGGGGGGCGGGGTTTGCGGCTCCTGGCCGAAATCAAGCGCTATCTGGGTCTGTTTGCTCATCGCCGTTTTGGCTCAAAAATCGAGCCTACGCGTATATCCTTATGAAATTACTCAAATTAGTCAAAACTTTGATTACTGGAAGCCGCCAGCTTGAGAAGCCGGTCGTACTGGTCGGGCGTGATGTCATTGTAGAAGTAATACACAGGGTCCACGGGGTCTCCATTGCGGTGGACCTCATAGTGACAATGTGGGCCGGTGCTCTTGCCCGTGCTACCCACCCACCCGATGATCTCGCCGCGTTTGACCTTATCGCCGGGCTTGACCTTTACCCGGAACATATGCCCGTACAGTGTAGCATAGCCATACCCATGGTTGATCACCACATGGTTGCCATATCCGTTACCCGTGTTACCTGCTACCTCCACCGTACCGTTCGCCGTGGCATAGATAGGCGTGCCTTGCGGCGCGGCAAAGTCAAGCCCCGCGTGGAACTTCGTGGTTTTATACACCGGGTCGATGCGGTAGCCGAAACCGGAGGCGATCCGGCTGAGTTCCTTATTGCTTACCGGCTGGATCGCAGGCGTACAAGCGAGAAGCTGTTCTTTGTTCTTGATAAACCCGTCGATCTGGACATACGATTTGGCCTGACTCGCCATGCGGGCCGTTAGCTGTTCGAGGGTGGCGGCGATGGAAGTGTAGAGATTCTCCTGGTCCATGCCCTGCACCAGCTTGATCTCCTGCTCCTGCTGTGTTTCCTTGGCCCGCGCACTGTCAGGAATAGGCGCAGCTTCGAAGATGGCCCGGTAAACGCCATTATCCCTTTTTTCCAGCTCCGCCATCTGCTCCTGCATCTTTTTAACCTTATCGTCCAGGGTATAGTAATTGTCCTGCAGGGCTTCATTCCTCTGCATAAGCCGTTTTTCGTTAGCCGAAGGAAAATATTTATAGGCGAGGGAAACGAGGATCAGGGCGGTGACGACGGCGGCGCTCAGGAACCCCAGGACGCGCAAAAGGGTCACCCGGAGCGGCGTCTCCAGCTTTTCATAGCGGAGGGTGTTCGTGTTATAATAGTACTTGATCTTCTTCATCCGGCAACAATGGTTGCACCGTTCGGCGCTTCTATAGGACATCTTACCCGGCCGACCCGACCCGTTTGGGGGTAGAACGACAAAACAGGCTGATTTGGTGTACCTTTGCACGGCTTTTATCAAGAGCCAGGCGCACAAATATAACAGGTGCGAGCCAAATAACAACCAAAGATTGTTCCGTTTATGATGACCAGTGCCGAAATACGAAAGGAATTTCTGGACTTTTTTGTATCGAAAGGACACACGATCGTGCCCTCCGCCCCTATTGTTATCAAGAACGACCCCACCCTGAAATTCACCAATGCGGGGATGAACCAGTTCAAAGACTTTTTCCTCGGCAACAAAAAGGCGCCCTATTCCCGGGTGGCCGACACCCAGAAATGCCTCCGGGTCAGCGGCAAACACAATGACCTGGAAGAGGTCGGCGTTGACACCTATCATCATACGATGTTCGAAATGCTCGGCAATTGGAGCTTTGGCGACCCGGCCGATCCCAGCGCAGGCTATTTTAAAAAAGAGGCCATCGCCTGGAGCTGGGAGCTGCTGACAATGGTTTATAAGATACCCAAGGACCGGCTGTACGTCACCGTATTCGAAGGCGATGAGAAAGATAAGCTACCTCGTGATACCGAGGCCTTTGAGGAATGGAAGAAATGGATTGCCGAAGACCGGATCCTCATGGGTAAGAAAAAGGATAACTTCTGGGAGATGGGAGACACCGGCCCGTGCGGACCCTGCTCCGAAATTCACGTGGATACCCGCACCGATAAAGAGCGGGCTAACATAGACGGCGCCAAGCTTGTAAATGCAGACCATCCCCAGGTCATCGAGATCTGGAATGACGTGTTCATGCAATTCAACCGGCTCAAGGATGGGACCCTTCAGCCCTTGCCGGCCAGGCATGTGGATACGGGCATGGGTTTCGAGCGGCTCGTCCGGGTGATCCAGGGCAAACAATCCAACTACGATACGGATATATTCACCGGCACCATCGCCGTAGTGGAACAGATCGTCAGAAAACAATATGACTATGGCGACAGCAAACGGGATATCGCTTTCCGCGTATTGTCCGACCATCTTCGGGCGATCTCCTTTACTATAGCCGACGGGCAGCTGCCTTCGAATACCGAAGCAGGTTATGTCATCCGCCGTATCCTCCGCCGTGCGGTCCGCTATTATTATTCCTATCTGGATTATAAGCAGCCGTTGCTGTTCCAGCTCGTACCCGTGCTGGCAGATCAGTTCCGGGATGTTTTCCCCGAACTCCACCACCAGGCCGAGTTCGTCGCCAAGGTCGTAAAGGAAGAAGAAGAAGCTTTTCTGCGTACCCTGGACAAGGGCCTGAAAAGGATAGACGATATCACAACCGCGCTCAAGGCATCCTCCGTCATCTCCGGTGCCGCCGCTTTCGAGCTATTCGACACCTATGGTTTCCCGCTCGATCTCACGGGGTTGATCGCCCACGAACGCGGGCTCACCATCGATCATGCTGGCTTTACCGAGGAGATGAAGAAGCAAAAAGATCGCTCGCGTGCCGCCACCACCATCGACACCGAAGATTGGGTGGTGCTCATCGACAACCCGCTGGAAGAGTTCCTCGGCTATGAAATGCTCGAAACGAATACACAGATCGTCAAATACCGAAAGATCAGGAAGAAAGGCCAGGAGTCGTACCAACTTGTGCTCGAAGCCACACCATTCTATGCGGAAAGTGGCGGACAGGTGGGGGATACCGGCGTTCTGATATCCGGTACTGAAACTATTCCTGTCCTAGATACCAAGAAGGAGAATGGCCTCATCGTTCTTTTTACGGACAAGCTGCCTTCCGACCCTGAAGCTCCGGTGATCGCGAGGGTGGACCGGGTCAAAAGGAAGGCCACGGAGATCCATAACTCCGCTACCCATCTCGTCCACGCCGCCTTGCGCAAGGTCCTGGGCGCCCATGTGGCCCAAAAGGGTTCGCTCGTCAACAGCGACCAACTGCGTTTCGACTTCTCGCATTTCGCGAAGATGACGGAGGCCGAAGTGGCTGCCGTGGAAGGTCTCGTAAACGAAAAGATCCGCGAGAACATCCCCGTGATCATCCGCGAGATGCCCAAGGACGAGGCGCTGAGATTGGGCGCCATGGCTTTGTTCGGTGAAAAATATGGCGATACCGTCCGGGTGGTCACCATCGACCCCACCTATTCGGTGGAGCTCTGCGGTGGCACCCATGTGGGTGCTACGGGTGAGCTCGGCTTCTTTCGTATCAAGCACGAAGGCGCCGTCGCTGCCGGCGTCCGGCGAATCGAGGCCGTTGGCGGCAAAGCTGCCGAGACCTTTGTCGACGAACATTTTGCCGAGCTCCATACCGTCCGCGAGGTGCTCAAGAATCCCCGCGAGCTGACGAAGGCCGCCGAGAACCTCGTCGCCGAGAATGCCGGGCTGAAAAAGAAACTCGAGCGCGCCGAGGCCCGCGAGCTGGAAGCCACCCGCCAGGAATTGCTGCAAAAGGTGCAACAGCTCAACGGAACCAATTTCATCGGCGAGATCATTGAAGCACCGAACGCCGACGCTGTCAAAAAACTGGCCTTCGATCTGCGTCCCGCACTAATCGCCAAGCCTGGCGACCTGCCATCTATCATAGTGCTGGCCGCAAAAATCGATGGCAAAGCTTCTGTAGTCATCGCAATCGACGAAAAGCTCGTGGAGACGAAGGGTTTGGAGGCGCCGAAGATCATCAAGGAGCAGATCGCCCCGCTGATCAAAGGCGGCGGCGGCGGCCAGAAGACCCTTGCCACTGCCGGCGGCCAGGATGCCAGCAACCTGCCACAAGTGATCGAACGCGTGAAAAAATTGTTGGCGTGATGGACCCGGAAATGCTGACCACCCTGGTCTCCATGCCGATGCCCTTTGGTAAATACAAAGGCACACTGCTTTGCGATCTCCCCGTTTCCTACCTCGAATGGTTCCATCGCGAGGGGTTCCCCAATGGTAAGCTGGGCATGTTGCTGGCGACGATCTATGAGATCAAGATCAACGGCCTCGAGCAACTGCTCGAGCCATTGAAAAAGGCGAGGAAAAACGCCGGCTAAAGCCAGCCGGCCCGGCCGCCGACTTTAACATTTCCGAATCCTTTCGTATTCACAAATTTCCTCCTATATTTGATCTACGAAAGAAAACGTAGATAATATGAACACACACTTTCTTAAGGTTCCGGCACTGGCAATCGCAATGCTGACCTTCCAGTTGCAGGGCTTCTCACAGCAACTGGTACCCACCCCGGGCGAGGTATCGGATGCCGCGGATACCGCGCACCCGCATAACTACAGCGAGATCATCATCCGCCAAAAGACGGACAAGGACGCCAAGGTCACCGTCGAGATCAAAAATGGCGAGCTGTTCATCAATGGCAAACCCGCTTCGGAGTACGAAGACGGCAATCTGGTGATCACGAAGCGGAAAATCAAACCACTCAAGAACGGCACAATCCTCGACGGCGGCGATATGAACCTCAGCCCCTTCCGGCAACAATGGGATTTTAAGGAATTGATGCCGCAGAACCGGGCCTTCCTGGGAGTTACCTCCATGCGCCCGGAAAACGGCCCCGCAGGTGCGCGTATCGCCGAGGTCTCTCCCGGAAGTGCCGCCGAGAAAGCCGGGCTTAAAACGGGTGACGTCATCACCAAATTGGATGAGATCTCCATCGAGAGCCCAGAAGACCTTAGCCGGGCCGTAGGGAAATATGACCCGGATGAAAAAGCCACTATCACCTATCTCCGGGATGGGAAAGAGACCAAGGTCACCGTCACCCTCGGTCAAAGCCCCAGCGGCCGCGTCTTTGGTTTCAACGGCCCCGGCGGGCAGGATGAGCAATTTTTCAAGCAGTTCGCGCCACGGGGTTATGACTATAACTGGAATAATTCCAACAGCCCGCGTCTTGGCATCCGCGCGCAGGACACTGAAGATGGCAAGGGCGCAAAGGTCATTCATGTCGACGGTGAATCTGCTGCGGCAAAGGCCGGCATCAAAGAGCAGGATATCATCACCGCCTTCGATGGCCACCCCGTGAATGATGCGGGTAGTCTCGCAGCAGTCGCCCGCGAAAGCCGGCTCAAACCCACCGTGAAAGTCAACGTTCTGCGCGACGGCAAACCGCTGGAGCTCGAGGTCAAAAATCCCAGAAAGCTCAAGACTGCCGATCTCTAAAAGCGAACGAGCCGGCGCCTATCGTCGTAACGGTCAAGTGCCCATAATTACGTACTTTTGCTAGCTGCCGGCACCCCCGGCAGTTGGTATTTATGATGGAGATCAATTATGATGCATACGAGACGGTAGTAGGACTGGAGGTGCACGCGCAATTGCTGACCCGCACAAAGCTTTTCTGTGGCGACAGCGCTGTCTTTGGCGGTGAACCGAATACCCACGTGAGCCCTGTGACCCTGGGTCTGCCCGGCGCATTGCCCCGGCTCAACCGAACGGCCGTGGAGTACGCGATCAAAATGGGGCTGGCGTGCAAGAGTACCATCGAGCGGAACAACTACTTCGCCCGCAAGAACTATTTCTATCCCGATCTGCCCAAAGGATATCAGATCAGTCAGCACACGACGCCCATATGCATAGGCGGCCGCGTGACCATCCGGACTACGGCTGGCGAGCGCGACATCGAGCTTAATCGCATCCACCTGGAAGAAGATGCGGGCAAAAGCTCGCACGACATCGATCCCGACTATACTTGCGTCGATCTCAACAGGGCAGGGGTACCGTTGATCGAGATCGTGACCGAACCGGTTATCTCGAGTGGCGATGAAGCCTATGCCTATCTCACCGAACTGCGCAAGATGCTCCGCTACCTCGAGATCTGCGATGGCAATATGGAAGAAGGCAGCATGCGCTGTGACGCCAACGTCTCCGTAAGACTCAAAGGTGACACCAGGCTCGGCACCAAGGTGGAGGTGAAGAATCTCAACTCTATCCGCAACGTCCGGCGCGCCATCGAATTCGAATCCCGGCGGCTGATCGAGCTGCTGGCCGCGGGTCAGCCCATCCAGCAACAGACCCGCAGCTTTAACGCGGGGGACGGCACGACTTTCACCCTCAGGTCTAAAGAGGAAGCCAACGACTACCGGTATTTCGCCGATCCCGATCTGCCGCCCTTCGAGGTCACGGATGAATTCCTGGCCAGGATCAGCGCTTCACTGCCCCCGATGCCCGAAGAGCTGGTGCAGAAATACACCCGCGAATTGCAGCTTTCCGAATACGATGCCCGGGTGATCGCCGACGAAAAGGAGAGCGCTGGCTATTTTGAACGGCTCATCGGCCATACTAAAAATTATAAGGCGGCAGCCAACTGGCTTCTTGGCCCCGTCAAGTCCAGCCTAAACGATCGGCATCTAGACTGGAAAGACTTCCCTGTTCCGCCCGAGTCCCTGGCTGCACTCATCCGGCTGGTGGAAGAGGGCGCACTGAGTTTTTCCATCGCCGCCGAACGCATCTTCCCCGTGCTGCTGCAGGAACCGGTCCGCGCACCCCTCGAGATCGCCACCGCCCTCAACCTCCTCCAAAGTTCCGATACCGGTGAGATCGCCGCGTGGGTCGAACAGGCGCTGGCCGGCATGCCGGACAAGGTTTCGGAATACAAAAAAGGAAAAAAAGGACTCATCGGTCTGTTCGTCGGCGAGGTCAAGAAATTGTCCAAAGGAAAGGCCGATCCTAAGATTACGAATAAACTATTACTCGAAAAACTGGAAAATTAAGCTATGCGTCTGAAAACTCTCGCGGCCATTGGGGCCTTATTCATACTCGCTGCCTCCTGCCAATCCAAAAAGAAAGGCACCTTCACGGTCACCGGCACCTTTAAGAATGCCAATGTGCTGTCGGCCGAAGCAGGCCCTATCTCCAAGGTCTATCTCATGGAGGTCTCTTACGGTCAGGATCAGCCGCCGGTGATCCTCGATTCCGCCAAGCTGCCGGTAAGCAACGGTAGTTTCTCCGTCAGCGGGGTCACAAAGAACCAGGAGATCTATGAGCTCGTCTTCGGCAACAACGCCATTGCCGTCCCGCTGATCAACGACGCGCCCGAGGCTCGCGTGAATGTCGACCTGGGCAAAAAGGATGATTTTTACGAGGTCAGCGGCTCCGACGCCAGCGCGCAGCTCAGGGAATTCATCAAGACCTTTGGCAAAAAGGATTACGAGGTGGAGAAGGTCATGCGGACGGCAGACAGTCTTCGTCAGGCCAAGGCTCCGGATACCGTTCAGTCCATGGCGATGACCCAGGCCAACGGCGCACTGCAGGATCTCAACATGTTTTTGAAACAGTTCGTCAATACCTGCACGAACCCCACGCTTTCGGCGCTCGCGCTTAGCTTTTCTTCCCGCAGTCTTCCGCCGGCGGAATTTCAGGCTTCGCTTATCGATCAGCTAAAGAAGTATCCCGATAATCCGACGCTGCTGGGTCTCAAACAAGACTACGATAAACGCGAACAGCAAATGGCCGCTCAACAAAAGGAAGAGGAAGAGAAAAGCTGGGTCGGCAAACAAGCCCCCGATCTTACGCTCCCCGATGCCAACGGCAAGGCTATTTCTATCTCCTCCTTTCGCGGTAAATACCTGCTGGTAGATTTCTGGGCCAGCTGGTGCGGACCGTGTCGTGCGGAGAACCCCAATGTCGTGAACGCATACAATGAATTCAAAGGAAAGAACTTCGCGATCCTTGGCGTATCCCTCGACAAAGAGAAGGGTGCCTGGCAGGAGGCGATCCGTGCCGATCATCTCGACTGGACGCATGTGAGCGATCTCAAATTCTGGCAAAGTGAGGCGGTGACAACCTTTGGGTTCAACGGTATTCCCTTTAATGTGCTCATCGATCCGCAGGGTAAGATCATCGCTCAGTCCCTGCGCGGCGAGGACCTCGAGAACGAACTTAAGTCGGTATTGAAATAAATACGTTTAGTTATGAAGAAACTATTCGCGCTTATCCTGCTGCTCGTCTCAGCAGCTTCCGTCAATGAACTATTTGCGCAGGACGTCAATATGTCCGTCGACGCCGTCAAGGGATTGTTGTGCAGGAAATGGGATCTGAGCTATGGGATTGTGAGCGGTGAGCGAATAGGGCCAAATCCCAGCGCCCCGACGATGAGCTTTGATTTCAAGGCGGACGGGTCTGTCGTCATCGGCTTCAATGGGCAGAACAATCATTTGCAGGGAACCTGGGCGTATGATGCCGCCAACAAGTGGATCAAGGTTACCGTGAACAAGCAAAAACGGCTGACGATATCCAGCTTGAAACAGGATGAGCTTGTGATGCTGTCGGATATGAAAGACATCACGCCCAATGATCCTACGGATAAATTGGTGTATAAGCCAGCGGCGAATTAATCCTCAATAAATAGAAAAAGCCTCATAAATGTTGATTATGAGGCTTTTTTGTGAGTGGTCACGCCAGGAATCGAACCTGGATCCAGGGCTTCGGAGACCCTTATACTATCCATTGTACTACGTGACCAAATTCGAAGGGCAGCCGGGGGTGCCCATTCGAAAGGAGTGCGAAATTAGGTAATAAAATCCATTTGGGGAAAAGCGGGGGCATGATTTTACGAATCCCGGGACGCAGCCGGCCCTATCGCAGCAGCCCGCGCAGGTTCGTGCTGAATATTTTAACGGCGATCGCCAGAAGGATCACGCCGAAGAATTTGCGGATGGCGATCATCTCCAGCCCAAGGATGAAGATGACGACGAGCCGTCCACGGCAAATAAGGTGAAGGTCACCGTAAGCAGCTGGTCGAAATCAAAATTGAATTTCATGGCTAGGTGAATTTCTTGTAATACGAGCTTGGCTTATGCTGCTCGCGCTCTTCCGGCTTGTTGTTCAGCAGGACCTCATAGTCCAGACCGGCACCGGCAGGATAGATGCGTACAACGCAGCCATAATGAAGCGAGAACACTTTGAAGCTCTCGATGAGCGGCGTCCCGGTGATACCGCTGAGGACGCTCCTGAGCACGCCGCCATGGGCGACAATGGCCTGGGGGCCGCCGGCATTCGCAGCCGCGATGGCGTTAAAACATTGCGTCACCCGGGCATGAAGATCCAGATAGCTCTCGCCTCCGGGAACCCGGATATTCACGAAATCCGCCATCCAGGGATCGATCTCATCCTTGGGCAGGTCATCCCAGGGTTGCATCTCCCAGCTGCCGCAATGCAGTTCCATCAGCTCGGGCCGGAGCGAAACGGCATGGCCGGGAAAAAGATGGGTCGCCAGCCGGGCACAGCGCTGCAGCGGGCTGCTGTGTACCGCGGCAAAAGGTGCAGGCAGCACCTCGCGGATCGCCTCCGCTTCCGTGATAAAACTTTCCGTGACGTCCAGATCGGTCTGCCCGTAACAAATGCCCTTGGCCACGGCCGGCGTGGTATGCCGTATGAGATAGATATCGTTCATGAGAAATATAGCCGCCGGTCAGCCGGAAGCGGCCCTAAAAATACCGGAAGATTAGCACAAAACCGAGGTAAATCATGATTTCCGATACCTGCTCAATGGCCCCGAGACAGTCGCCCGTATAGCCGCCGATCCAGCGTTTGAAATAGCGGTTCAGCTCGAAGGTAGCATACAGCACCGGCGCGATCGCCAGCAGATAATGCCAGGATAAAAAGCCGAAAGGCGCGAGCGCAAAGACCGCCGCTGCGATCATACCGCCCGTGGACATGCGTTGGCCCGCGATGGCTCCCGATTTACCTGCGTCCACTGCGCCGGCCGCTGCACTTGCGCCGGCCCGCGCATAAGTCCCCGCTTGCATCACCAGCACCGGCATCAACCGGCCAAGGCTATGCGCACAAACAATGGCCAGGATCGCATAGCGGTGATCGTAAAAAACATTCCACGGCGCGGCCGCCGTAGTGTTCAATGACGGCGTGAAGGCCGGCAGCTCTTTGATCAAAACAAACTTGCTCCCCAGCATCAGGATGAGCCCGATGGCGCCATAAGCGCCGATGCGGCTATCCTTCATGATCCCAAGGATCTTTTCTTTCGTCCAGCCGCCGCCAAATCCATCGCAGACATCCGCGAACCCGTCTTCATGAAAGGCTCCCGTTACCAACACCCCCGCCACGATCGCCGCCACGACACCGGCATCGGTAGAGATAAAGCGCGTGCCCAGCAGATAGAATAACGCGCTGACGGCGCCCACGATCCAGCCCACAACGGGAAAATACCGCGGCGCTTCGCGGAGATATATAGGGGAATGGTCTACGGTTGGCGGCACACGAATGCGCGTGAGGAACATGATCGCCGTGAAGAATATGCGTACTTCTTTTTTCATGCCGAGTCAGGAAAAGTTATTCCGCCTTGCTCACACCCGCCGTATCAAAAGAGGCCATCTCGCGCAGGAAGGCGAGCGCGCTCTGTACCAGTGGATAGGCCATAGCGGCGCCGGTGCCTTCACCCAGCCGCATCCTCAGATCCAGCAGGGGTTCGGCGTCGAGATATTCGAGCATGCGGGCATGACCGCTCTCTCCGCTCGTATGCGAAAAGATGCAAAACGCCTGTACGTTCTCCCGGATCAGTCTGGCCAGCAGCAGGGCCGAAGTGGCGATGAACCCATCCACCAGGATCACCATTCGTGCCTCCGCCGCCTGGAGAAAAGCACCCGTCATCATCGCGATCTCGAAACCGCCTACGTGCTCCAGGATAGTCATCGCATCCGGGTTGGCGGCAATGGCCGGCAGATGAAGCCGAAAGGTTTGGCGCAGCACCTCCCGCTTTTTTTCCAGCTGCTCGTCGCTGGCACCCGTGCCCCGGCCGGCGCATTCTTCCACGGGGATACCCGTGACATAGCTCATGATGAGCGAGGCCGAAGAGGTATTGCCGATACCCATCTCGCCAAAACCTATACAGTCGCATCCCTTGGCGGCCAGATCACGGACGACCGATCTGCCGGCTTCCAGCGCCTTACCGAGCTCACCCGCAGTCATCGCGGAACCTTCGAGGTAGTTGCGGGTGCCATAGCCGATCTTGTGGGAGATGAGATCCGGGGACGAACCGTCGCCCGAGCCGGCCCCGGCGTCGAAATCGAAATTCACGCCTGCATCGACGACGCTGAGGCCCAGCCGGTGCTGGCGGCAAAAGACATTGATCGCGGCGCCACCGGCGAGAAAGTTCAGGACCATCTGTGCCGTCACGGCCTGTGAATAGGGATTCACCGATCCTGTGGCGGCGATGCCATGATCTGCTGCAAAGACCACGATATGCGGGTGTTTGATCTCCGGCGTCAGCGTATTTTGGATGAGACCGGCCTGCACCGCGATTTCCTCGAGCCGCCCAAGCGCGCCGAGTGGTTTGGTCTTATTGTCGATCATTTGTTGCAGCCGCTCGCGTAGGGCAATTTCAGTTTGCATGTGTGCTTATTTGACTTTCAACGGCAGACCGCTGATCATGAAGATGGCTTCGTGGGCCCGGGCCGCAATATACTGGTTCACCCAGCCTTGCAGATCGGTAAACTTCCGCCCCGACTCGGTATGCGGATGCAGACCCATCCCGATCTCGTTGCTGATGACAATCAGGTGAGCATCCTGCTGCAACAGGGCATCGATCTCCGTCTTACAGGAAGCCAGACAGGCGTCGACATCATAACGGAGATCGGAAAAAAAATTGTTGATCCAGAGGGTGACACAATCGATCACCGCCGTCCGGCCTTGTAAGGGCAGCCGGCTGAGATGTTTTTCTTCTTCCAGCGAAGTCCAGCGGGCGTCCCGGTCCTGGCGATGCCGTTCTATGCGTTGCCGGAAGTCTTCGTCCCAGATCCGCGCCGTGGCTACATAAACGGGCTGTTCGCTATGTTGCAGTGCCAGATCCTGTGCGTAGCGGCTTTTTCCGCTTCGTGCTCCACCGGTGATAAAGACTAGTTTATTCATAAAAAAAGTCCGCCGCCACCCGTGGCGGCGGCGGACGCATAAAAGTAACTTAAAATTCGATAGTCGCACCCCCCGACCACATCGCGGGGATGGAATTGTAACCGTAGACCGTAGTGAAATGCTTGTTTGTGACATTGCGGCCATCGACGAATACCTTGAACCACCTGCACAGCTTATACTCACCGTAGAGGTTCACAATAAAGAAAGGATCGAGCACCGCATCGGGCAACGGATTGTAAGTGACGGGGTCATATCCGCCGATATCATAGCGCTTGCTTTCATAATGCCCGGTGATACCCACGTAGAGATTCGGGATTGGCCGCAGCCCGAGCGTGAAATTGATCGTACTGGCCGGCACCCGCAAGGCATAGCTATACGCGGTGTCGTCATAAGAGACATGGCTCTGGGTCTTTTCCTTCATGTGCAGCCAGGTATAGTTGGCCGAAAGGCTCACATAGTCATTGAATTTGTATTTTCCTTCGAATTCGAGACCATCGCCCTTCTCGTTATCGAAGTTGTAATACAGATAGGTAAAATTGTTGAAGCCAAGCCCATCCCTGATGTTCCGGTGGAAATACGTGCCGCGAAGATTTAGCTGGTTGTCGTTGTATTGCAGACCGCCTTCATAGGTGGTGGACTTTTCGGGCTGCAGGGCCGGGTCGCCATAAGCCGAATACAGCTGATAGAGAGTCGGGGCCTTCCACGCGCTGGCGACGCTGGCATAGAGCTTCCAGTTCCGGGCGATGAGCCAGGCGGGGTTGAACGTATAGGTATAGTTGCTGCCGAAACGCGAGTCGGTATTCAAGCGGCCGCCCAGCTCGACACTCAGCCCCATGTCGCCGGTATAAAGGAGCGAGCTGTACAATGAGTTCTGGCTCACCGACGTGTCTTTGAAGGTCTCCGGATAGCCGCCATAGACGCCGTTCAGGTTCATGGAATTGATGCGGTAGTCTCCTCCGGTAAGCAAGGTGAGACCATAGCCCAGCCTGTTGCTGGCATAGATCTCTGCAAACTGGGACTTGCCGAAATAGTGCTCGTGAACATAACTCTGATCAAAGACGCTGTCCCGGTTTAGCAGGCGGTCCGAGGTGCTATAGAGATAGTTGCCATTGATGGTCGTGTTCGCAAGCTTATAAGTGAACCCGCCGCCTGCCATGAGCTCCTTGCTGGCGCTGGTATAGTCCCTGGCGTCCCCGAATGGACCGTTGGCGATATCCACCGTATAGTGACTATACTGGATAAAACCCTTCACCGTAAGCGGCTCTACGGGATTCCAGGCAAGATTGCCGGCTAGCAGGTCACCATGGTATCCATTGTGTTCGAAGGGGGTGTGGCCTTGTGTCGTGGAAGTGTCTGCAGCGGCAGCGAAACCATCCGAATGATCCCGGTTGTACCGGACATTATAGGTCAGCTTCTGATCCAGCTTTCCATATAGCTGTGCATTGCCGTTATAGGTTCCGTAATTGCCTCCCGAAAAGCTCGCCTTTCCGTTGAATGGCTTTTTTATATCGGACTTTATGGTGATGATGTTGACCACGCCGGCGATGGCATCCGAACCATAAAGGGTACTCTGCGCCCCTTTCGAGATCTCGATCCGCTCGATCATGGAGACGGGGATAAGGTTGATGTCGAAACTATTGTCTGTTTGCGTCGGGTCGGTAAGGGGAATACCGTCGATGAGGACAAGGGCCCTGCCCGAGCCGGCGCCCCGGATAAAGATACTTTGGTTGGTGCCGGGGTCGTTCAGCGCGCCGGAGACCGTGATCCCTGCCTGCTCGCTCAATACTTCCCCCAGAGGCTTGCCCGCGGCTTTTTCAAGCTCCTCGTGTGTGACTACGATGACGACCTTTCCCGTTTGGCTTTGTTTTACCGGATATTTGGTTGCGGTGACAACTACCTGATCCAGCTGGCGGCGTGACGTATCGCCGACTTCTTGTGCCCATGCCGCCTGGCCGGACGCCAGCAGCATCAAAAGGACAACATGCTTCCTTCTCATTTTTTTCAGTTAATTTTTTTGCTGGCTTGCTGAATTGCCGGGAGGGAGCAGGTATAACCATCCGCCTGCCCATTCCTCGCTTTTCACCCGAAAGCCGTGAATGTATTTATTGGACCAGGCAGGTCTTCTGGCTCATGCTTCACCGGTTTACCTTCCCATCCGCTGCAGCGGACAGTGGTCTCGAAGTGGGCGGTGATTCCGCTGCCGGCTGCGCCGGAGCGGGGCATTTACAGCTACGGGGATAGCGCCGGTTTTGCACCGGACTTCCCTTTTAATGACGCAAGGCGTCAACCCGATCGGCCGCGAAGATAGGGGTTTTTACGAATGCATATCCTTCGGCCGGAGCCGGGTATGAGAATTGAAGTACGAACACGTTATGAAGCAGGACCACTTCTATGAATATTGGCCGATCATCGATCGTCCCGCGATCGAATGGCCCGGCGGCAAGCGTCTCGCCGTTTACATCGGACTCAATATAGAGCATTATGAGCCGGGAAAGCCATCCATCGGTATCCTCGATAAAGCTGCAAACCGGGATCCGGACCCCCTCAATGAAGGCTGGCGGGACTACGGCAACCGCGTAGGCGTCTGGCGGATCATGGAGCTGCTGGACAAATACCGTATCCGCCCCTCCGTCCTGTTGAACGCCGACGCCTGTCATTTCTATCCGCGGATCATCCAGGAGGGCAACCGGCGTAACTGGAACTGGGTAGCGCATGGCAAGAACAACTCCATGTTCGCCGGCGGCGGACAGCCCAATATGACCATGGAGGAAGAACGGCACTATCTGCGCGATTGTCTGCAGACCATTCAGTATGCGACCGGCAAGACCTGTAAAGGCTGGCTCGGCCCCCTGGGCCTAAGCGAAACCTATAATACCATCGACCTCCTCGCCGACGAAGGGATCACCTATGTGCTGGACTGGATCAATGACGACCAGCCCTATCCGCTCAAGACCTTCCGCGGTGAGATCATCTCGGTGCCTTACTCGCTGGAATTAAACGACCTGCCGCTTTTTTTAGCCAAGGGGATGACGGGCCCCGAATTCGGTCAGATGATCATCGACCAGTTCGACATCCTGTACCGCGACGCCGCCACTGCCGCCCGCGTCATGGCCATTTGCATCCACCCCTTCGTGGTGGGGCAGCCTTTCCGGCATAAATACTTCGAACAGGCTATCGCTTATATCTTACAGCAAAAAGATGTGTGGATCGCGACCAGCGATGAGATCGC
>Ga0134128_10001374_pt1 | contig 31522 bp, 28 predicted proteins | sample KB31754_FD_96462 | JGI IMG/M metagenome (GOLD analysis project Ga0134128, IMG submission 96462) | Terrestrial soil microbial communities with excess Nitrogen fertilizer from Kellogg Biological Station, Michigan, USA - KB3-175-4 | ecosystem: Environmental > Terrestrial > Soil > Unclassified ... | reverse complement strand
GCTGTTCTTCATCTCGCCTTTGCGGATCATCGCACCCGCGCGCATGGAGGTGTGGATCTCGTCGCCCGTGCGATCCAGAAAGCCCGTATTGATGAATACAATGCGGTCGCGGACGGCAGCGATAGTGGCGGCCAGATTGGCGGAGGTGCGGCGCTCCTCGTCCATCACGCCGACCTTGATCGTCTGCCGCGCCAGACCCAGAAGGTCCTCCACCGCATCGAACAGCCGGTTGGTGAAAGCCGCTTCTTCGGGACCATGCATCTTGGGTTTGACGATATAGATCGAACCGGCACGGCTGTTGACGAAGCGTCCTTGGCGCTTGAGGTCGTTGAGTCCGATCAGACTGGTGATGATGGCGTCCAGAAGGCCTTCCGGCGCTTCGCCGCCATCCGCCAGAAGCACCGCCGGCGTCGTCATCAGATGGCCGACATTGCGGATCAGCATCAGGCTGCGGCCCGGCAAGGTGACGGTGCCGCCAGTGGGCGCGGTATAGCTGTGGTCGGGAGACAATTTGCGCGTCATCGCCTTGCCACCTTTCTCGAAGCTGGCTTCGAGTTCACCCCGCATCAGGCCCAGCCAATTGGCATAGGCGGCGACCTTGTCGGCGCCATCGACGGCGGCAATGCTGTCTTCCAGATCCGCAATGGTGGTGACCGCGGACTCCAGGATGATGTCGGCGACGCCGGCCGGATCCCCTGCTCCGATAGGATGGGCGCGATCGATTGCAAGTTCGATATGAAGGCCATGATGGCGGAACAGGATTGCCGACGGCGCTGAAGGATCGCCGCGATAGCCGGCGAAGCAGGCCGGATCTGACAGCGCGGGCGATAGCGACCCATCTTCCACCCGATAAGCCGTGACTTGCGCATGGCTGCCGGACGCGAGCGGAACCGCACGATCCAGGAAATTCTTGGCCCAGGCGATCACCGCGGCGCCGCGTTTGGGATCATAGCCCTTGCCCGAGGGTTGGCCCGCAATCGCATCGGTGCCATAGAGCGCGTCATAAAGGCTTCCCCAACGCGCATTGGCGGCGTTGAGCAGAAAGCGGGCATTGAGGATCGGCACCACCAGTTGAGGGCCAGCGACCACAGCTAGCTCGTCATCGACATGGGCGACGCCGATCTGGAACGGCTTGGGCTCCGGCGCGAGATAGCCGATGCCGCGCAGGAAATCCTGATAGGCCTTGGCGTCATGAAGCTGGCCGCGCCTGGCATCATGCCAAGCATCGATTTCCGCTTGCAGACGGTCGCGCTTCTCCAGAAGCGCCTTGTTCTCAGGCGCGAGCGTTGCGAAGATCTGGGCTGTTCCCTGCCAGAACAGATCGGCGGTCAAGCCCGTGCTGGGCAGCGCGCGGTCTTCCACAAAGCGCGCCAAGGGCTCCGCAATCTTGAGACCGGCGCGATCGAGATAGCGATCCATCATCACCCCTGTGCCTTGAGGCCCGCAGCCACGATGCCCGCGAGCGCTGAAGCTTCGTCATTGTCGGAAGTATCGCCGGTCACGCCCACCGCGCCCAGGATTTCACCTTTGTCGCCCACCACGATCACCCCACCGGCGGCGGGGATCAACCCGCCTTGCGCCATCGGGCCCAGCGAAGCGATAAAGCTGGGCCGGTCTGCCGCCATCTCGCCGATCTTGCGCGAGGAGACGCCCAAGGCCAACGCCCCAGCCGCTTTTCCCGATGAGATCTGGAAACGCATGGTCGAGGCGCCATCCTGACGCTGAAACGCGACCACATGGCCGCCTGGGTCCAGCACCGCCACGCTCAGCGGTTTGAGTTTCAACTCCGCACCCTTTTGAAGAACGCCGGCGATGATGCGGGTGGCCTGGTCGAGTGTGATCCGGTTCATGGTCTGTCTTTCATCTCATTTGAGGAAAATCATTCGGGATAGCATCCGGCCTGGCGCGCGCGTTCGCGCACCAGGGCCAGTATGGCGCTGCAAAGCGGGGTTTTGATACTGGTCAAATCGCCCAACTCGACCACCGCGCCCAGGAGCGCATCGATCTCCATGGGGCGGCCACGCTCTAGATCCTGCAGCATCGAGGTCTTGTGAGGTCCCACTTCGCCCGCGCCGTCGGCGCGCCTGTCGAGGGTGACGGAGAATTGCGCCCCTACCGCGCGGCCCACCGCCTCGCCCTCTTCCATCATGGCGCGCACCACGGCGCGCAGGTCCGGCCGGAACGCAAGACGATCGAGCGTCGAGGCCGTCAGCGCCGAAAGCGGATTGAAGGCAAGATTGCCCCAAAGCTTGACCCAGATCTCGTCGCGGATATTGGTGCGCACCGGCGCCTTCAGTCCTGCTTTGACCAGTATCTGCGACAAGGCTTCCACCCGGCCGCTTTTGCTGCCATCCGGCTCGCCCAGGGAAAAGCGGGTGCCATAGGTGTGCTCGATGACGCCAGGCTCTGTCACTTCGGCCGCCGGATAAATCACACAGCCGATCGCCTGGCTGGGTGGCAAGAGGCTCCAAAGCTTACCGCCCGGATCGACGCTCTCCACCACGCGATCGCGCCAGGGACTGTCCAGGCTGTAGAAGTACCAATAGGGAATGCCGTTGATGCCAGTGACCAAGGCCGTTTTCGGCCCCATCAGTTTGGCGATCTCGGGCGCAGCCGGCGCAAGCCCATTGGCTTTGAGCGTCACGATCACATAATCCTGATGCCCCGCCTCTTCGGCCTTGTCGGTGGCGTCAAGTGGAACCGTGATGGTTTCACCTTCGCTTTTGAGCCTCATGCCCTTGGCGCGGATGGCGGCCAGATGCGGGCCGCGCGCGATCGCCGTGACATCGGCGCCCGCCTTGTGCAGCTTGACGGCGAGAAGTCCACCGATGGCGCCCGCCCCGAAAATGGCGATCTTCATTTTCCCAGCCCGAGCTTTTCCGCCAGTCCGATGCGCTGGAGCTTGCCGGTGGCGCCCTTGGGAATTTCGGACAGAAACAGGATTTTTCGCGGCACTTTGAAATCGGCCACGCGCGCGCCGACAAAAGCGCGCAATTCACGCTCATCGCAGACGGAGCCTTCGCGCAAGACCACCGCCGCGGCGATATCCTCGCCCAGCATATCGTGCGGTACCGCGAAGGTCGCCACTTGCGCCACCGCCGGATGGTCCATGATCACCGTATCGACTTCCAATGGGCTGATTTTCTCGCCGCCGCGATTGATCAATTCTTTCAGGCGGCCCGTCAGGCGCAGATAGCCATCGGCGTCGATGATGCCTTGGTCGCCGGTGCGGAACCAGCCATTGATGAAGGCTTTGGCATTGGCCTCGGGATCGGCCTCGTAACCCTTGGTGACGTTGCGGCCCCGGATCACCACTTCGCCCACGCCCCCGGCAGGCAAAAGCGCGCCATTTTCGTCCATGATCGCGACTTCTGGGCCCGCCGCCAGGCCGACGCTGCCGGCGAACCGCTTTTGGGGCGGCAAGGGATTGGACGCCATCTGATGCGACGCCTCGCTCATGCCATAGGCTTCGACTACGGGAACGGCGAAGGTCGTCTCCAATGCCTCCATCACCTGCGGCGGCAATGACGCCGACGATGAGCGGATCAGGCGCAAGCGGCCATTCTTGATGATCTGCGCATTGCGATCGGCGCGCGCGAGAATGGCCTGATGCATGGTGGGAACGGCGGTGTACCAACTTGGCCGCGCCTCCTCCATCCAGCCGAAGAATTTGAGTGCGTTGAAGCCCGGCGTGCAGACCACCGAGGCCCCGGCCCCGATGCTCGACAAGGTCGCGGCGATCAGCCCATGGATGTGAAATAGCGGCATGATGTTCAGGCACACATCCTCTTCCTTGAGCGAAAGTGTATGCCCGATGTGATAGGCGGACGCCGTGACATTGGTTTGGGACAGAGGCACGATCTTGGGGCGCGAGGTGGTGCCGGACGTATGCAACACGAGCGCGATGTCGCCTTCCTGCGCGAAACCGCCCATCGCGGCGTCACCCGCACCATGGCCGTGAAGCGTGAAAGCGCCGGCCTTGTCGCCAGGCTTCAAGGTGACGATGGGAATATTGCGCGCCTTGGCGGCCTCACGCGAAGGGCTTTCCATGCCTTCCAGAATGACCAGCGCCTTGGCGTTGAGGTCCGACAAATAAAATTCGAATTCCTCCGCCCGATAGGCGGGGTTGAGCGGCGCGGTGGTCGCGCCACAGCCAATGGCGATGAACGCGGCCGCCATCTCCGGCCCGTTGGGCAGGACGATGGCGACCCGGTCGTTGCGCCCGATGCCCATCTTGTTGAGATCGGTCACGGTGGCGCGCGCCAGATCGCGCAGTCCGCCATAGGTCAAGGCGGTGCGACCGGGCGCCCCGATCGCGGGCGCGCCGTCAAATCCCGCTTCGATGAGGTCGCCGATGGTGTTGGCGCGATAAATCCCGGACATGAAATGTTTCCTGGCAGCCACTGAAAAGCGGCGCGATGAAAAATTATAACGGCGGCTTCAGATGCGATCCAACTGCCGATAGACCGATATTATCTGGCTCAAGCGCCGGCTTCCAAGGCCATTGCCTCGGCCTGGCGCTGGCCATGTGCCGCACGCATGGGCCTGAGCACCAGAACCGCAAGCAGCGCGACGATGATATTGGCGGCAGCGCCTATCCAGAACACGGTGTGCCAGTCGCCTTTGGCAGCGACATAGGCGGAATAGGGCACCAGAAGTGAGGCCGTACCCTTGGCGGTGTAAAGCAGGCCCGCGTTGGTGGTTGCAAATTTCGGCCCATAGGCATCGGTGCAAGTCGCCGGGAAGAGAGAATAGATCTCGCCCCAGGTGAGATAGACCGCAGCAGCGCAGATCACGAACAGGATGGGATCATGGCCATACCGCGCCAGGCTCCAGATCGATATCCCATTCAGCATGAAGGCGATGAACATGGTCTCTTCCCGGCCGATCTTGTCGGATATCCAGCCGAAGAGAGGCCGGCCCAGCCCGTTCAGGATATTGTCGATCACCGCGGCCACGGCCAGCACCGTGCCGGCAATGCCGATCACATTGACCGGAACTTTGGCGACGCCGTAATCCGCCGCAATGGACGCGAATTGCGCCGTGACGATCAATCCGCCGGACGCAACCGTGACGAACATCACATACAGCAGCCAGAACAAGGGCGACCGCAGCACCTCCGCGGGAGCATGGCTGCGCTTGGCTTGCGGATTGTGGACCGCTGCCGTCGGCTTCAACGCCATCGCCGGGGCGCGCAAAAACTGGGAGAGGATCAAAACGACGATGCCCTGAACCAACCCGAACCACAGGAAGGCCGACTGATAGCCATAATGGTTGATCACATAGATGATCGGCACCACGGTGGCGGCGGAGCCTGCACCAAAGCCCGCGGCCGTGAAGCCGGCGGCCATGCCGCGGCGACCGACAAACCATTTCAGCGCATTACCGACGCAGGTGCCATAAACCGCGCCCGCACCAATACCGCCGAGAACGGCGCCCGCGTACAGCATGGGGATAGAACTCGCCATCGAGTTCAAAGACCAGGCCAGCGCTACCAGGACGCCGCCCAGGGCCACGACGATGCGCGGACCGAACTTGTCCACAAACCAACCTTCGATCGGCACCAGCCAGGTTTCTGCCAGAACGAAGACACTGAAAGCGCCGCCGATCGCGGCCCTGCTCCAGCCTTGCGTTTTGGACATCGGATCGACGAAGAAACTCCAGCCATATTGCAGGTTGGCGATCATCACCATGCAGACGATGCCGATCACCAGCTGGAAGTACTGGCCCTCGCCCGCGTCGCCCTTCGAACTGTCCATCGTCAACATCCCCGGTAAAGATTGCGAGAGGCTGGGCCTCCAAGAGACTTCAAGCGTCCAATGTTTGGGGGCCGCTGGCAAGCCTGCACGCTTTCCGCCGGCGATATCCACGCCCCGGTCGGGCGGGTCCGCGGTCTGCCGCCTGACGCTGTAAACCGAAGTCCCGCAATGGTTTTCAGGCGCCTTTGCCGCATGAAAATTTGCCAATGACGGGATGCGGGCCTCAAAGCGCCTTCACGAAAAGCGCCACGGTCAAAACCAGCCCAATCACCACCACAAGGACGCGCAACACGCCCTCATTGAGCCGGTTCAGGACCAGTCCGCCCACGATCCCTCCCAGGACCGCGCCGACGCAGGCGATCGCTGCTTGGAGCCAATGCACGGAAGGCGAAAAGACAAAGACCGCCACGGCGGACGCGTTCATCACCGCCGCCAGCACATTCTTGGTGGCGCCGGCCGCTTTGACCGCCTGCCCCGCCGCGCAAAGCGCCGCCAGCATCAGAAAGCCGATCCCGCCACCGAAATAACCGCCATAGACGGAGATCAGAAATTGCGCCACAGCCGCGCTAGGTTTGCCGATCCGCGGCTGAACTTGCTCGCGAGGGCCGAAGCTGCCCCAGGCAAACACCAATGTGGCGAAAAGCACCAGCCAGGGAACGAGACGGGCGAAAATTCCGGACGGCGTGATCAAAAGGATCACTGCACCGATGACGCCACCAACGAGACTGATAATGACAAGGGCTTTGAATGAAAGTCCGGCCGCGCCGGATGCCTGGCCGCGCCCCGTCATGCCGGTCGCGACCTGACCCGGAAAAAGCGCGATGGTGGAGGTGATGTTGGCGGCCCGCGCGTCCATGCCTGTCAGCATCAAAGCCGGCAGGGTGATGAACGAACCGCCGCCCGCAAGCGCATTCTGAATCCCCGCCCACAAGGCGGCCAGAAAAAGCAAAGCCAAAAACATGAGATGCCCTTCGCCGGTCGGAGCAAGTTAGAGGGCCGCGCCTAACGCTGCAATTCGGCAAAGATCGAGCGGATGCGCTCGATGGGCTCAGAGGCCGACAACAGGATTTGGAGCGCGACCTTTGCTTTTGCGGCGTTCAATATCCCGGACGGAATCAGGCCCTTGCGGATCAGATCCATCTCCGCACCCGGATAGCCATAAGTCTTTTCCAGTGTTGGCCCCGCCGCAATCCGCGAAGCCAGAACCACGGGGCATCGTCCGGCAAGCCTTTCCAGCATGTCGGCAAATCGCGCCGGCACATGGCCCGCGCCCAGCGCCGCGATGACGGCGCCATCCGGCGGCTGCGATAACAAAGACTCCCACGATTTCGGATCATCGCCGAATCCGGGAGACAGGATCGGTACCTGGGGCGAAGTCGGTCCCGCTTTCAATCTCGCCAACCGCGCATTGGGCCGAAATGCCCAGAAAGGACGGCCCTCGCGCACAATGCCCAGCGGGCCAAAGGGCGGAGAAGCAAAAGCCGCCGTGGAGATGGTGTTCGCTTTGGTCACAAAACGCGCGGCATGAATTTCGTCATTCATCACCACCATCGCGCCGCGGCCGGCGGCATCGGGATTGGATGCGACCTCGAATGCCGCCTTCACATTCGCCGCGCCTTCGGCGCCTGGCTGGTTGGAAAAGCGCATCGCGCCGGTCAAGATGATGGGTCGCTCCGAACCGGACAGAAGATCGAGCGCGAAGGCGACCTCTTCAAGCGTGTCGGTGCCTAGGCTGATAACGGCACCGGCCGCGCCGCCATCGAATGCCTGTTGCAGTTCGTCGGCAATGTCCGCCAAGTCCGATAAGGACAGATTGGCGCTGGCGATGGGCGGCCGGGCGCTGATCTCGACATCGGCGGCCCCGGCGAAGCCGGAGGCTTGCAGCAGCGCGTCACCACCCAGCCTCGGAGTTGCACCTTTGCCCTCGGCGCTTTCCACCATGCTGATGGTACCGCCCAGCGGCAGAAAACTCACTTTCGCGCGCACGCTACATCCTCCGGCGTCGCATAACCGGACAAGGCAATAGCGGATTTCCCGCGGCGCTCAAAGCCGGCGCGACATCACTGTGAACGGCGCTCGTTCATTGCAAACGATGTGCCCAGAAAGCGCAGGATGATATGGCCCTGGCCTTTCTTTGAGACAAAAGCCGCCGATTTCGCCGACAGCCCATCCAGCGTCGCGGACACCTCGTAACGCGCCGGCCGCAGTCGCACCATGAGCCATGGCCCGCCGCAGACGACGCTGAGGATTTCCTTGTCGGCCTGGCTGATCGAGACGGTCTCGCCCCCGACATATTGTCCGCCAGGCCCAGCGAATTCGATCTTCAGGGGAAATTCATTCCAGCGGATGTCCCGACGCACATCCAGGCTTTCGCCGGTGCAGGCCACTTCGATTCCATGGACCTGGACCGGCTGGCCTGGCGGCAAAAGTTCAGCGCCCCAGGCAGAATGGATCAAAAAAGTTGCCATGAAAGACAGCGCGACTGCGCGATGAACCTTGATCCCATGCATTTGCAGCTCCCGCTTACAAATCAGCAAATCACGGCGATCTATTCGTTATAGGTGATTCCGGCGCGGGATGGTCAGAAAAAAGCCCCGCCAACCTATGGGTCGGCGGGGCAAATGGGAGCGAGCTAGGGGAAACTGCCCGCGTATGGGCGAAATCTAAGCCCCGCTTGCGGGAATGGCTAGGGGCGAGTTGGTAATTGGTGGGCGGGCTTGGCGTTTAGTGCGGCCTTGCCTGAGCGAATTTGGTGTTCTTCTGTGCGTCGAGGCCGGAGTTTCCGAGTGCCGCGGGCCCGCGAAGACGCTGTCGCGCGCGGGCCCTTGGCAATCAAATCGTCCGCATTGCGGGCGATTTGATTGGTCGGAGCGGCGGGGTGAGCCGGGGTGCGCGAAGCGCATAAGCAAGCCGTCAGGCTTGTGAGACCGGCGAACGCCCGGAGCGAAGCGACGGGCCGGGAATCCCGCTCACCGATGGCGAAGGAAAATTATGGTCGGAGCGGCGGGATTTGAACCCACGACCCCCAGTCCCCCAGTTTGATCCGGGCTCATAACGTGGCCTAACACACTGGTGGTCGCCACCAATGATTTGAACGTATCCACAGCTCCTTGCCGCCAAAACCTTCCAACGTGGGCCAACGGCGGGTAACGATGCCTGACGGCACTTTTTGTTACCCCCGCATTACCCCAAGCGACCACCAGTCTAAATCGAGGCGAGCACCAGTCCCGTGAAGCTGACCCACCAACTGACCGAACTTTCCTGCGAGAAAGCCACTGCCGATGTCGGCCGGCGCGAGCTGCCCGACGGCAACGGCCTCTATCTCGTCGTCCATCCGAGCGGCGCCAAAACGTGGGCAGTGCGCTATCGCCAGGGCGGTCGCTCGCGCAAGCTCACCATCCCGGGCGCCTACCCCGCTATCGGACTCAAGGCGGCCCGCAGGCTTGCCAAGGAGGCTGTGGAGACCGTGGCCGCAGGCGGCGATCCCGGCGCGGACAAAATCGCCTCCCGCAAGCTGACGCCGACCAGGGACAACACCTTCGAACTGTTGGCCGCCCTCTTCCTGGACCGCTGGCTGACCAAGGCGCAGCAGCGGCCCCGTCCCCGCACGATCGAGGAGAACGCTCGGCTGCTGGGCCTTGTGCGCGAGGACAGCTCTTGGACGCCGAAGAAGGGTGGACTGGCGGCACGCTGGAAAGGACGGCCGGTGCCGGGCATCAGCAGGGCCGATGTTGTCGATGTTCTCGACGAGCTCATCGCAGCGGGGGTAACGGTCAAGGCGAACCACACGCGGGGCGTGCTGCATCTGTTTTTTGGCTGGTGCATGCGGCGGGGCGTGATTGAGGCCAATCCGGTCAGCGTGATTGACAAGCCAGCCCCACAAGTCTCACGGTCCCGTGTCCTCACGGATCAGGAACTGGGCCTGTTCTGGAAGGCAGCGGACGAGGACGAAGTGTTCGGGCCGCTCTACAAGCTCTTGGCATTGACGGGACAGCGCCGTGACGAGGCTCGGGGTGCCAGCTGGGACGAGTTCGACTTGGACAAGGCTCTCTGGTCCCTCCCCGGCAACCGCACCAAGAATGGCAAGGCCCACGCCGTGCCGCTTTCGGCGCAGGTGATCACCCTCCTCCAGAAGCTACCCAAGGTCGGCCGCAAGCCCCGCCTGCTGTTCACCACCAATGGCGATACCATGGTCAGCGGACTGTCCCGAGCAAAGGAACGCCTCGACGCCCGTATGCTGGAACTAGCTCGGGAAGTCGACCCCGACGCGAAAATCGCGCGCTGGGTGCTTCACGACCTGCGCCGGACCTGTGCGACGGGGATGCAGAAGCTGGGCATCGCCCTCCCCGTCATCGAAAAGATCCTGAACCATTCCAGTGGCAGCTTTGCTGGGATCGTGGGGGTCTATCAGCTGCACGATTTTGCTCACGAAAAGCGCGCTGCACTTGATGCTTGGGCGCGCCATGTTGAGGACATCACGTGGGGTAAGACGGGCCATGTCGTCAAGCTAAGGGCGGCAGGATGAAAATCGAACAATTCGCAGTCGGCACCGGGATCACGCAAAAGCGTAAGGTGAGAAAAACAGCGCAGACACTTGATGAGCTGCACCAACTCATGGGCACGCCATCAAAATCCTATCTCGAATACCTTGAGATAATCGAACAACAGGCTCGCGAACATCTGCGAAAGAAAGGGCTGCCCACAGAGCGCGCGACTGGCTATCGAAAGATTGCTGGCCGTTGGCAGAAGGTTGCCAAGCCACCTCATTTTTGTAGCCGGACTGTTATTTTTGAAAAGGAAGGCTATGAGGAAGACAGCGCCGTAGGGTTCTCGGCACGGATCATAGAGCTGGCCGCCTACCTGCGCGCCAACCTTTCGGCCGGCAAGGTCGAAAAGGCGCTGGAATATGCGCACGACCTGGGCGTTTTGACCACAGAGGCGAAGTTCAAGCGCAAATGGGAAACCTCCGCCCTTGAGGGGAAAGCCCGACGGGAATCGTCAAAGCGCGGCGCCGCGGAAAAGCTCAGAAAAGATAACATTAGGCATTCAAAGTGGCGAGACACCGCTCTGATCCTTCAGAACGAGCAAGAAAAGCGAAGTTTGCCACCCTTGAACCATGAAGAACTCGCCAGGCGTGTCAGATCCAGATTGAAGATTTCCAAAACGCCGGGGACTATCGTCCGAGCTCTGAAAAAGCTCGGCGTTCGCTAGCGAACGCCCATCCCCATCCATCTCAAGTTCGGCCCGCAATAACGAGGTCGAACAGATGAGTGAATCCAACGATAATCTCCTTCCCGCCAGTAAAGTGCGGCAGCGCTTCGGCGGAGTCTCCGACATGTGGCTCTACCGGCGGCTCCACGATGGCTCCGGCTTTCCGCGCCCGATCTATATCGGTCAGTACCGCTATTGGCGGACTTCGGAGATCATCGCGTGGGAAGCCAGTCTCCCGCGCGAAAAGCCCAAGTCCAGCGCCTAATCGGCCGCGCCATGTCCAGCATCAAATGGCATCGCGACGATCATGAACGGATTTTTGGGCTTCTGCACAACTTGACCCTTGAGGAGGCCGGAGCCGAACTAATCATACGGGCTTTGATCGTTTCAAACGTCAATCGCCTTCCCGATGACGACAGGTTTCTCGCAGGGTTCCTCCGCCTTAGCGTTCGCCGATGGCGTCAAATCAAGCAGCGCCTTTTCGAGGTGGGCGCGCTCTTTAACGAGAATGGCTTCATCCGCGCGCCCGGTCTAACGGACCAGATCAATGAAATCGAAAAGAAGATCGAAAAAAAGCGAGTGCCGGCCGCCGTTCAGGGCAGTCCCGTCGCCAGAAAGCGGGCGTCAGTACCAATCCGGCCAATGACTTGGAGACAACAGACGTTCCCACTTCCGTCGCAACAACCGATCAAGAGATTCAGAGTAAGACTCTCTCTCCTTTAAGGAGAGAGAGTCTTACTCAATGCCCAGCGTTGGACTGTGCTGTCGGGGGGAAAGATTCCCAAAAAGGCTTAGAAGGGTTCCGAAGAAAGGTCGGCGAGGCCAAGTACGACAGGTGGCTTGGTCAAGCGAAGCTGACTGACGACAGTCCTGCCCGGTTGCTCGTTCCACATCGTTGGGTGTCTCTCGTCCATACCCACTTGGGCGCCGATGCGAAGCTCTACTTTGGCCAAGACGTGGTCATAGAGGGATATGACCCGGACTTTGTCACTGTCCCCCCGGGGGGAGGGTAAAAGTTTTACGCAATTTGAACCGGGACCGGTGCCCAAACGTCCGTGCAACATCGCAAAATCCGAAAATCTTTTTTTCCCTGCCCCACAAAAGCCTGGAGATTTGGTAGCTCGGACCGGCGGACAAGTGCGTATTTTTGCCTGGGAATTTGCTCGGAAACTTTTTTAGCGCCTAACATTTGGAGTTCATCGGGTCTGCTCGACTTGGAACGGGCCGTTGCCACCTTTCACATCCAGATAATGGTCGTTGCCGGAGCTTCTAAGGCTCACATAATAGCGGTCAGCGGGACCTCGCCAATCGGCAAATGATTGATCGCGATCGAGCTGTCGCCACTTGCTGCCGTCGCTGAGCGTCACCGTAAAATGGCCCCGCGGATCGAACGAATATGATGCCAACCGCAAGCTGCTTGAGACTGCCGAAGCATTTCCGATTGCCCCAACAACCCCGGCGCCACCCGAGGATGCCGATGCGCTCACCGACGCACGGGGATCGGGTGGCACGAGGGCCAATTGAAATTCGGGCGCGGGCGCCAAGCCCAATTCCGCGCGCAAGGGCTGGACCGCGCCATAGAGGCAATCGAGAAACTGGCGATCGTCTGGAACGGATCTGCAGCGCGAAATGGCCGCCAGACTATCTTCGCGAGGTCCAGCATGTGCAACGCAATGGCTGGCGATCCAGCAAACCGCGGCAAGCATCAAAATCCTGCTCATCATATTTTTCCTTTGGGCCGGAACGGCATCACGTGGCGCGTGTGTAGTTGAACATTGATGAATTAGCCGCGCCGACAGTGCGCATCAAGGCATCGCCACGTGAAGTGAATTTCAAATTTTATGTGACGCTTTTCTAAGTGGATTTTCATTCAAGCTGGGAAGTGGGTTCATTTGGAAAATTTAGGATCGCCGCGACGATATCGGCACGCGGTATGCCCGGCAGATCCTCCTTCACGACTTCGGAACGCGAACTCATTATGGCTTTGGCCGAGGATGGACGCCCGATCACGCTCGCCAATCTGGCGGGTTGGCGCAAAGAGGGCCTACTGCCTCCCTTGGCCAGTCAGGGCCTCGGTACGGGTAAGGGCCGCGCTTATTACTGGAAAGAACCGAACATTCGCGATCATGCCTGCGCCACCTTCGACCTGCTGCGCAAATATGGCCGTCCGGAAATCGTCCTTTGGATGTTGTGGCTGCATGGCTTTTCGGTCCCCCTGCGTCAGTTCCGCAGGGCCTGGGCAGCCCGAAGCCGCAACCGGGTCAACTGGATGGCATGCCCGACACCGAAATACCGGCTCAATCCCGATACCCTGTTCAAGCTGGCGCAACCCGGACTGCAAGGACAGGGCGATACCACCTACATTCTGTTGCAGGCCACGTTGGCGCTCAGCGGCACACTGGTTCCCGACGATGGCGATGCGGCGGCCATCACCCGGGTGATCGAGCGGGCGTTGACGTGGATTTCGCGCACCAACGGACTTTCCACCCCCGAAGACGATCAGGCGGCCGAACGCCTCTGGCTGACCGTGCGGATCGTGTGCACGGCGCTGGAAGGCAGCGACCTGGTATCCATCACCGGCGATGCCGGGCTTCGCGAAGCGCAAAAGTACCTGCTTATGACGGGCCAGCTGCTCCAGAAATGCGACGACCGTTCGCTGGAAGACGGCGAAACGACATGGCCCACCTGGCTGGCGGAACGCATGGCCGTTCCCGCCTTCCTTCTCATCCTGGTCATGCTGCGCTCCGGCTATAAACCGATGCTGGACGAAATCGCGGCCCGGCTGGACAAGCCGAACCGGCGGCATTTTCCGCCACCGGTTCAACCCGCCTATTCGACCCTCTAAGGTGTTGCATGCAGACTCGCGGCCCATGATGCCTCGATCTGCTTCACGACATTGTCCGGCATCGGCACATAGTCGAGCTGGCGGGCGTCGCCCTGCCCTTCCTTGAGCGCCCAATCCAGGAATTTCAACACCGATTTGTTTTTGTCGGCAGGATAGTCGGCGCGCATCAGCATATAAGTCGCCGCCGTGATCGGCCAACTCTGGGAGCCGGGCTGGTTGGTGAGAATTTCATAGAAATCCTGCACCTTGGAAAAATCGGCATTGGCCGCGGCCGCTTGGAAAGCCTCCATCGTCGGCTTCACGCGTTTGCCGGCGGCATTGACCATGTCGGTATAAATCAGCCCCGATTGCTTGGCGTAGGCATATTCGACATAGCCGATCGAGCCCATGGTTTGCTGCACGCTGGCCGCCACGCCGGCATTGCCCTTGCCGCCGATGCCGCCCGGCCAGGACACCGCCGTATCAGCTCCGACTTTGGTCTGCCATTCGGGATTCACCTTGCCCAGATAGTTGGTGAAGTTGAAGGTGGTGCCCGAACCGTCGGAGCGGTGAACCGTCAAAATGGCGGTTGTAGGCAGATTGAGGCCGGGATTGAGCGCCTTGATCGCCGGATCGTTCCATTTGGTGATCTGGCCGAGATAGATTTTCGAAAGTACGGCGCCGTTGAGCACCATCTGGCCGGCTTGCACGCCCGGCAGGTGCACAACTGGCACGATGGAGATCACCACTTGCGGGAATTGCGCCAGATGATTTTGCGTAATTTCGTCGTGCATCAGCGGTTTGTCGGAATTGGCGAAATCAACCGTCTTGGACTCGATCTGTTTGATACCGCCCCCAGAGCCAATCGCCTGGTAATTCACTTCGTCGCCGTTCTTCTGCTGGTATTTCTGCGCCCATACCTGCAGCACAGGATAGATCGCCGTGCCGCCTGCTCCCGTCAAAGACACCGCGCCGGCTTCGCTGGCGGTCAGAGTAGCCAACATGGCGCCGCCCACCGCCGCCATATAACGAGCTTTGATTTGCATTTTCCGTTCCTTCATTGACCGTGCAAGAAGCTGCACATCACCGCGCGATAGAACCGAATTGTTGCGATCACATGACAGAGACAGACGATCGCGAGTGCGCATAAAAGCCTTTTAAATGCTGCATTAAAATCCACTTATAATCCGGCACCGTTGCAAAACTGTCTTATGGCGCGACTACCACGCGCCTGACCGGTCACTGGTGGCCGGAGGGGTAACAGGATGCAATCATGAAATGTAAAATTGTCCGGCGCGCAGGCGCCAGCGCGATCGCGCTTGCGTCGATCATGGGCGCCGCGCCCGCCGCCATGGCGGATTCGACCACCGATGTGGGCCCGGCAACCGTGACGTTGGGCGGCTTTCTGGCCGCCGAAAGTGCATATCGCGAACGCAGTGAATCAGCGGATATCGGCAGCAGCTTTAGCGGCATCCCATTTCCGAATGCCACCAACGGGCATTATTCCGAGTTCCGCTTTACCGCGCGTCAGAGCCGGCTCTCGGTGTTGGCGCAAGGCAATGTAAATCCCGACACCCATCTTGCGTTCTACGGCGAGTTCGATTTCCTGGGCGCGGCCCAGACTGCAAATTCCAATGAGAGCAATTCCTACAATTTGCGCATTCGCAACGTCTACGGAACGGTAGATTGGGATGCCGAGGGCATCGAATTGCTGGCTGGCCAAAATTGGTCGTTGGCGACCCTAAACGGTCACGGGATAACCCCGCGCAACGAAGTCATTCCCGCCACGATCGACGCGCAATATTCCGTGGGTTTCACCTGGTCGCGGCAGCCGCAGATCCGCGTGGTCAAGAATTTCGACCATCAGTTCTGGCTGGCGCTTTCAGCGGAGAATCCCCAGACCACTTTTGCCGGAGGCCCCGGCGGGCCCCAGTCACTGGCGGGGATCTCCATCGTCAACAACCATGCTGGCGGTTCTTTGCTGGACGCCAACAACAATTTCTCGATCAACCATGTGCCCGACATTATCGGTAAGGCGGCTTGGGAGCCCATGATCGGCGAATCCCAGCCCCTCCATATGGAAGTTTATGGATTGTACCGGTCTTTCTATGACCGCGTCGATGTCACCTCGGCGGCCAATATTCTGGGATTGCCGGTCGGCAACAACAATCACAATGTCGATGGCGGTGGCGTAGGCGGCGGCATCACCTGGTCCGCCATTCCCAAGATCCTCGACCTTCAAGTGAGCGGCCTTATTGGCAGCGGAATTGGACGCTACGGCTCAGGGCAGTTGCCGGACGTGACGTTCAAGCCAGACGGTACGGAAGCGCCGATCAACGAGACCATCCTTCTGCTGGGCGCCACCTGGCACGCCACGCCGATGCTGGACATTTACACCTATGCCGGCCAAGAGGCCGATCATCCGAAATTTTTCAATGTCACGGCCGGCGCCACCACGACGCATTTCGGCGTGGGCAATCCCGCTGTGGTGACCAGCAGTTGCGCCACGGAAAATGCGAGCTGCTCGGTCAACATCGAGGCGGAAAATCAGATCAATGCCGGTTTCTGGTGGAAGATTTATCAAGGGAAATACGGCAGCTTCCGCTATGGCATGCAGTATTCCTACACCCACCTGACTTCATTTCCGGGCGTCGGCGGCCACGCCCCGACGGACGACAATATGGTCTTCACCAGCATCCGCTATTATCCGTTCTAGAGCACGCTTCCGTGCAATCCGGTGGCCGCCGCGGCACCCGCGGCGGCCACCATATTTTCCGGCGCATTTGCGGAGCCTGCCAGGTTGGCAGGTGGCAAGGGCAACTCCACGCGGAAGACGCTGCCCAGGCCGGGCTTGCTATCCAGCGTCACGGTCCCGCCATGGGCGTGAACGATCGATTTCACGATCGCCAAGCCCAATCCCGCGCCGCTTTCACCCCGGTCGGGCGAGACCCGATAAAAGCGGTCAAAGACCTTGTCCTGATGGTCGGCAACAATGCCGATGCCGGTATCCGCCACGATCAAGACCGCATTGTCCGCCTCGACCCCAATCCACACGCGCACCTGGCCTCCAGCCGGCGTATATTTGATCGCATTGTCGACGAGATTGACCAAAACCTGTTTCAACCGGTCACGATCCCCTGCCACCGCCACGGGCGACCCCGTTGGCCTCTCCAGCGAAATCTGCTTTTCCACCGCCAGCAGATTTATCTGATCGATCGTCTCAATTGCCAGCGCCAACAAATCCACGCTGGAATGGGCACGCTTGCCCCACAAACTGTCCATGCGCGACAAGGTAATCAGGCTGTCCACGATGCCGCTCAATCTGGTCATCTCTTCCAGGGCGTTGCTGACCGCCCTGTCCAGATCGGTGGATGTGCGGGCCTCGGCCAAAATCAGCTCCAGTTCGCCACGGATGATGGTCAAGGGCGTGCGCAATTCATGGGCCGCGTCGGCTGAAAACCGGCTCACATGGGAATAAGCGCCATCAAGACGGTCCAGCATCCGATTGAGAGCCAATCCCAGGGCCTCGATGCGCGGTTCGGTGCCAACCAGGGGAAGCCGGCTGTGGGGATTGTTGAAACTATAGGCCTCGGCCGCGTTGATCATCACTTCGACCGGCGTCAGCGCGCGCCGCATCAAGACATAGCCCGCCAAAGCCGCCAGGATCAGCAGAAGAGGAAGGCCAATGGACAATGACGTGATCAATTGGCGCTGCACCGTTCTCGCAAAGCGGTAAGATTGGCCGGAATCGATCGTGATCAAGCTGCCATCGGGCTGCCGGAAATTGCGCGAATAGATCAGAAGATTGCCAAGAAGGTTGGCGGCTCCTTCTTCGGCATGGAATTGGAGTGGCACGCCATAAGCCGAAAAATCCCGTTCGACCGGATTTCCCGACATATATATCATCTGGTCGCCTGCGCGAATGCGAATGAAGCGATCCTGCGATTCAGGGGCAAAGCGACGCTCGATCGTGTTCGCCAGCTGGTCCGGACGTTGCAGCAAGCCCTGGCTGGTATTCCAGATTTCCTGTGTCCGCGCTGCCAGCGCCGCCGTAACCGTCTCACGCGTGTAATGCTGAAAGCTGAGCGCGGTGAAGAGCAGAAACGCGCCGCCCAGCGCCACCAGTAACAGGCAGTAGAAAAAAACCAGCCGCGAGGTGACCGAGCGGAACATCAGCCGCGCGGGTCTATATCGAGCGTATAGCCCAAGCCGCGTACCGTGCGGATCAGCTTGTGCTCACGACCTTCGTCGATCTTGCGCCGGAGATGGCCGATATAGACGTCCACGATATTGGTCAGCCCCTCGAAGGACTGGTCCCAGATCTTTTCCACGATCATGCTGCGCGACAAGGTTCTGCCCGAATGCAGGAAGAGATATTCGAGCAGCGAATATTCCTTGGGGCTGAGTTCGATGCGCTTGCCATCGCGGCGGACCTGCCGGGTAAGGCGGTTGATCTCGATATCGGCAGCCCTGAGAACGTTTTCCTGCAGCGCGGGGCCGCGGCGCAGCAAGGCCTGCACGCGGATCGCGAGTTCTGCCATTGCAACCGGCTTGATCACATAATCGTCGGCGCCGGCTTGGAAATTCTCCACCTTGCTGTCCAGATCGCTGCGGGCGGTGAGGATCAGCGCCGGCATGGTGTGCCCCATGTCGCGCAACCGGCGTAGCAGGCTGGTACCGGTGCCGTCTGGTAGCTGCAGGTCGATGATCACCAGGTCATAATGATAGGTCTTGATGTAATCGAGACCATCGGAGGCCGAGTTGACCCCGTCCACGATATAGCCTTCGGCCCTGAGCGTGCGCTGCAGGATGTCGATCAGCTTTTTCTCGTCTTCGACAATCAGAATACGCATATCAGGCCTTCCCCCCATTTCGGGGTTTCCGATTGAAGCACGTTATCGCGCCTTTCGTCATGAATTTGTCATAAAGGACTATCTGTCACGCCGGGGTCTTTTCCCCTTCCTTTGGGCGGAACGGCAGCTCACTGTCCGACCATCCCCCGCCCAAGGCATGAATAAGATCCACACTGGCCTGGAGCCGGCGGGTTTCGATGGAAAGGGCCGCTTGCTGAGCCTGTAGCGCCGTGGTCTGGGCAACAACCACATCCAGAAAACTCAGGGCTCCATTTTGATATAGAGCCAGCGCTAGATCTTGGGTGCGGGTGGCGGCGGCCACGGATTGCGCTTCGGCATCTCCCTCCTCCGCCAACCTGGCCAGCAGCGCCAGATTGTCTTCCACATCCTGGAACGCGTGCAGCACGGCGGCGCGGTAAGCGGCGGCCGCGGCGCTATTGCCGGCTTTCGCCACCGCCAGTTGTCCCTCATGCCGGCCCGCATCGAACAGCGTGAAAGCCAGGCTGGGGCCGAGCGCCCAATAGGCATCCGGCGCCGTGAACAAGCTGTCATTGCCCGTGCCCTGGAAACCCGCCAAAGCGCTTAAGGATATATCTGGATAAAAAGCGGCGCGGGCGATGCCGATCTCCGCGTTGGTAGCCGCCACACGGCGTTCGGCCGCCGCGATATCAGGGCGCCGCTGCAGCAACAAGGACGGCACGCCGGCCGGCGTATTGGGAAGCTTCAAAGCAACCTGCAGCGCTGGAATGGAGAAGCTGGAGGCCGGCTCTCCCACCAGGCTGGCGATGGCATGCTCCAGAAGAGCGCGCCGCGCCGCCACATCGGAATATTGCGCCTTGGCGTTTTCCAATTGCGTCTGTGCGCGGCCCACATCCAAGCCGGACGCGATGCCTTTGGCGTGGCGGTTGTTTGTAATGTCGAAGGCTTTTTGATAGATGCCGATGGCGTTCTGTAAAAGCGCGCTTTGGGCATCCAGGCCCCGCATCTCCACATAATTGTCGGCCAGTTGCGCCTGCAGGCTGAGGCGGATGGATTGCAGATCGGCGAAGGAGGCCTGCGCTTCCGCCTTGCCGGCGGCGACTTCGTTGCGAATCCGTCCCCAGAGATCCAAATCCCAGGTGAGCAGGCCTCCAACCAGATCGTCGCCATAGACACTGGGCTGGCTGGCGCCGCGAAGCGGCCGGTTGTCGGACTGACGATTGGTGTTGGCATGCCCGCCCGCCGTCAGGGTCGGATATTGCGCGGATTGAAACTCTTCCAAGTATCCTTGCGCAGCATCGTAGCGCGCCATGGCTTGCGCCAGGGTGGGGTTGCTGGCTTCGACGCGCTCTTCAAGGCCGTTCAGAGTGGCGTCGCCATAGAGACGCCACCAGGCGGCGCGCGGCATGTCGTCCGAAGGCACCGCCTGGTTCCACACACCCGTTTCTTTGAATGCGGCAGGCGCGGCGGTTTGCGGCACCTTGTAGTCGGGCGCCAAGGAGCAGCCCGCCAGCAAAGCACAAGCCGTCACGGAAGCTAGAACCTTAGTCCGCATCGCCGCCCGTTCCGACTCGCACCTTGTCGCCGGCCGAAAGGGAGTCCGGCGGATTGTTGACCACACGATCTTTGCCACTCAAGCCCGACGCGATGGTCACCTGCGTGCCGAAATCCGTGCCGATGCGGATATTCTTCATCACGACGCGATCATTGGCCGCTACCGTCGCCACTTGCAGGCCGCCGGCGCGGAATATCAAGGCGCTGGCCGGCAGCTGCAGCGTTTCATGGCTCTGCGGCAGGCCCATGCTCACTTCGGCATATTCCCCAGGCTTCAACAGCCCGCTGCTATTGTCCACCTCAAGCTCTACTAGCAAGGTCGAGGATTGCGCGCTGATGGCGTTGGAGGTCGACAGAAGCTTGGCAGAGAAAGACCTGTCCGGATATTCGGGTACCGTGAGCGAGACGGTCATCCCCGGCACGATGCGGGCCGAATAGGATTGCGGCACATTCACATAGAGCCTGAGATGGCCGATATCGGCCACCGCGAACAGGGGATTACCGTTCGCCGAGGGACCGCCATTGACCAGGGCACCGATATCCGCGGTGCGTTTGGTCACCACGCCGTCGAATGGCGCCACGATGCGGGAAAATTCCTTCATCGCCAGAAGACGATCGAGATTGGCCTGTGCCGCCTTGGCCGCGCCGGTCTTGCTGGCGAAATCTTCCTCCTTCTCCTCCGCGTCCTGTTTGGAGACCGCGTCCAAAGGCAGAAGGCTTTGCCACCGCTCGGCGGTGGTGCCCGAAAGCTTCTGGGCAGCAATGGCGGCGCCGACATCGGCGCGCGCCTGGCTGATCTGCTGATCCAGTTCCGGCGTGTCGATGACCGCGAGAAGATCGCCTTTGCGGACATGAGCGCCGATATCCTTGGACCAGGCATGCACATAGCCCGGCACGCGAGAATAGATCTGCGCGTCATAGAAAGCCTGCAGCGTTCCCGGCAGGACTAGCGGCTGCCCCTTGCCGCTCGCGGCGGGGGAAACCAGCGCCACGGTGGGAATTTCCTCCTCGCTGGTCCAGTTTTTGACCGCGCCGGCCTCGACGAAACGGGTATATGCGCCGGCGATGATGATGACGGCCAGAATCCCGCCACCCATCAGCGCGACGCGCTTCAAATTCCGCTTCATCGCATCCGGACTATTCTCCGGGGACATAAACGCCTCCATGAATGGGTTCTGCCGCCCGCGAAGGCCGGCCGCGCATCAGCGCGAACAGGGCCGGGACGAAGAAAAGCGTGGCGAAGGTGGCGAATGCCAAACCGCCGATGACTGCGCGGCCCAGCGGCGCATTCTGTTCGCCGCCCTCGCCCAGCCCCAACGCCATCGGCGCCATGCCGATGATCATGGCCAGCGCCGTCATCAGCACGGGCCGAAAGCGCGTGACGCCGGCTTCGATTGCGGCTTGCACCGCGTCGCCCGTGGCTTCCAGCCGCTCGCGCGCGAAACTGATGACCAAGATGGAATTGGCTGTCGCCACACCCATGCACATGATGGCGCCGGTGAGCGCGGGAACGCTGAGGGTGGTGTGGGTGGCGAACAAGGTCCAGGCAATGCCGGCCAGGGCTCCCGGCAATGCCATCACGATCACGAATGGATCCGTCCAGGAATGAAAATTGACTACGATCAGCAGGTAGATCAGCACAATGGCTTCCGCCAGACCGAAAAACAGGCCCGAGAATGCCGTGTGCATCGTCTCCACCTGGCCCTTGATCGCGACCGTGGCGCCCGGCGGCAGATCCCGTTGGGTGTCATCCAGCACGTTCTGAATGGCGCTGGCCACGCTTCCGAGATCTGCATCTTGGGTCGTGGCGTACACATCGAAGGTCGGCTGAATGGCGTAGTGCGAGACCACCGCGTCGCTGTTCTCCCGGTGAATATCGCTCAGGCCGCCTAGCAATTGCGGATCGCCAGGTTTGGCCCCGGTGATGGGTAAGTTTTTGAGCTGACTGAGCGAGTCGAGCCGGTATTGCGGCGTCTGCACCACGATGGGGTAGGACACGCCATTCTTGGGATTGAGCCAGAAGGCCGGCGCCACTTGAATACTGCCGGTGAGATTCACCACTAGGCTGTTGGTCACGTCGCGCTCGGTGATCCCGGTCTCGCCGGCGCGGGTGCGGTCCACATCCACCCCGAACTCCGGATAGTGGGACGATTGCTGCAGCCGGACATCGGCGGCGCCGGCGACGTGAGAAATCCGCTTGGCGAGCTCGCTGGCATAGGCTTCGGCCTTCTGCTTGTCCGGGCCCGCAACCTGCACATCGATTGGCGCCGGCGAGCCAAAATTCAGGATCTGGGTGACGATATCGGCCGGCAAGAAGGAAAAGACAGAGCCAGGGAAGGCTTGCGGGAGAACGGTACGCAAGGCTTTCACATATCCGGCGGTGGGGGCGTGATTTTCCTTCAGGCTGATGAGGATGTCGCCATCCTCGGGGCCGACGCCGCCTGTGTTGAGATAGGCGCGGTTGGTTCCCGACACTGGCAGGCCGATATTGTCCACGATGGACCCCAACTGGTTCGGGGGAATGACCTGTCGGATCCGCTTCTCCACATGGTCGAACAGAGCTGCGGTTTCCTCGATCCGGGTTCCCATCGGCGCGCGGACATGCAAGCTGATTTCACCCGCATCGACCGCGGGGAAGAAATTCTCTCCCAGGAACGGAACCAGACAGAGAGACAGCAGCACGAAGCCAAGAAAGCCAGCGATGAACATCAAGCGGCGGTCCATCGCAAAGGCCAAATAGCGATGGTATGCGGCTCGGATTTTTTCAAACCGCATTTCGAAGCGATGCTGGAGGCGCACTAGGGGATTGCGGGGATGATGCCCCCTGCTCGCGTCATGCGCCTTGGCGACCGAAGCATCCTTGGCATCGCCATGCGCCACCAGCAGATAGCTGGCCATGGTCGGCACCAAAGTGCGCGACAAGGTGAAGGATCCGATCAAGGCAAAGACCACCGCCTCGGCCATGGGCGCAAACAGAAAGCCCGCAATCCCGGGAAGGAAGAACATTGGGACGAAGGCAATGCAAATGCAGAGCAGCGAGACGAAAGCCGGCACCACGATCTGTTGCGCCCCGTCAAGAATCGCTTGCGGCACCGTTTTTCCCTTTTCCAGGTGCCAGTTGATATTCTCGATGGTCACTGTGGCGTCATCCACCAGAATGCCCACCGCCAGCGCCAGACCGCCCAGAGTCATGAGATTGAGCGTCTGGCCCAGAGCCGACAGCAATCCAATGGAGAAAAGGATCGCCAGGGGAATGGAAATCACGATTACCAGCGTGGAGCGCCAGGAGCCCAGAAACAGCAAGATCATCAGGCTAGTCAGGGCGGCGGCGATAGCGCCTTCTTTGATGACCCCGGACACGGCGGCGCGCACGAAGACGGATTGGTCGGCCAGCGGCACGACCTTCAGCGATTTGGGCAAGGTCTCCTTAAGCCGCGGTAAAATCGCCTTGACGTCGTCCACAATGTCGAGCGTGGAGGCGCTGCCGCTTTTCAAGACCGTCATGAGCACTGCGCGGCGGCCGTCCATGCGGACTTCGTTGCGCTGAGGGGGCGCCCCATCATGCACATGGGCCACATCGCCCATATAGATGGTGGCGCCGTCCACCTGCTTGACGGGCAGCTTGTTAAGCTCTTCCACGATGCTGGGGCTGTTGTTGAGCTTCACGTTATATTCGAAAGCGCCGACTTTGATCGTGCCCGCGGGGATGATTTGATTTTGCGCCGCGAGCGCGTTTTCGAGATCCTGGGCCGACAGATTGTGGGCCTGCAGCGCCTGAGGATCCACATCGATCTGGATCTGGCGCTCGCGCCCGCCATAGGGCGAAGGAATGGCAGCGCCGGGCACTGACGCCAGCGCCGGACGGATGAAATTTTGGCCCAGGTCGAAAATGTCTTTTTCCGCCAACGACGGGCTGGAAAGGCCCAATTGTAGGATCGGCACGGTCGAAGCGTTGTAATTTAGGATCAGCGGCGGTGTGATGCCGGGCGGCATTTGCTTGAGCACGGTCTGGGACAGGGATGTGACCTGCGCGGTGGCGGTGCGAATATCCACGGTGGGATGAAAAAAGATTTTGACAATGCCGACACCGGGCAACGACTGGCTTTCGATATGGTCGATATCGGTGACGGCGGTGGAAAGTTGGCGCTCGTAATAATAGATGACGCGTCCCGCCATGTCGTCGGGCGAAAGCCCGCGATAGGTCCAGACCGCCGCGATCACGGGGATCTTGATGTCTGGAAAAATGTCGGTGGAGGTTCTAATTGCAGCCAAGCCGCCGAACAGCACAATCAAGATTGCGAACACGATAAACGTGTAGGGCCGTTGCAGCGCCAGACGGACAATCGCGACCATGGCTACCGTGCGAGGATGGATTGATATGCAGGCGCCGCGCGCGGGGTGAGGGACTTTGCGCGCGGCGCCCAAATGAACGGCTGATTATGGGGTCTCAACTGCATCAGCCGTTCGGATGATCGACAAAATAGATCTGCGTCTCGAGTTCGTCGGTACACGCGCCGAACAGGCCAACGCCAGGCGCAAGGCCAAGCTCGGCACAAGCATAGCGTTCCCGGCGGCGGCGGACCGGGATGGAGCCGTCCATGTAAAAGTCCCGATCGGACGCAACTGGTTCGATCGTCGCGGCGCTGAGTTTTGATACTGACCCAGCAGGAGGACTGCCAATGTTTATCGCGGTTTCTCGGTGATCCAAGATGCACCGGGCAAGTTCCGTGCGATTCAACTCCTGGCCAGATTGCCCGCAAGCTTTATAAGCGGCTGCCGTATAATCTGCTTGAACCATTGCTGTGACGGTGTCCGCCAGGCTCGACTGACAGGCCTGGAATTGGGCTCCAGGCCAAAGCTTCATGACTTTATCGCAAATCGCATCAATCGCGGCCGCTTGTTGGGTCGTGGGCTCCGGCGCGGCTGACGCACAACCCATTGTCGAACCCAGAGCGGCCACACACACCATTGGCCGCAATACCACAAAAACAGCCTTCACAATCTTCAACTTCTTAAAGGACCGCACGAACACCATAAGCGCCCTAGCCGTTCGGGTGATCGACGACAAAGATTTCCGCATCGAGTTTGTTCACGCAGGAAACGAACGCGCCTGTGTCAGGTTCAAAGCCAAGCGTCCCGCACGCATATTGTTCGCGGCGGAGCCGCATCGGGAACGAGCTTTCGAAATAATCCTGCGGATTGGAGTCCGCTGGCGTGATAAACGCGGTGTTCAATTTGGCGGCCGCACCCGCGGGGAGCTCGCCGGCGTCTCGCCGGGTATTTTCATGGTCCAGAACGCAGCGGGAAAATTCCACCGTTTCGCGATTTAAGCCCGCATTTGCGCAAGCGCGATAGGCATTATTGGCATAATCCGCACTGATTAGATCAGCCACCGAGTCCGTAAGGCTGGATACACAAGCGTCAAACTCTTGTCCCGGACGCAACCGCACGACTTTGGTACAGGTCGCTTCGATGGCGGCGGTTTGCTGTGGCGTAACTGTCGGCTCGGCCATCGCACATGCCGCCAATAACGGGGTGAAGGCGGCCGCTAACAGGGCTTTTTGAAGCATGCGCTGCATCCCTTTGAGCTCGATGCAGCAATAGAATGTGGGCCATAAAGAAATCTCGGACGAAAGATGAAAATCTTTTCAAAATGAAAATCCGTTCATTTGGTCATATATGGATAAGTTCATTCCATCGCCCCCCATCAAATCAACTAGCGGCACAATTCAAGTCAGCCTAAATGCGAGCACAAGATTCACTACGCTGGAACAGCAAGCTCAACAGGGCGAATTGGCAATTTCGCGCTTGTTAGCGCGTCTCCAGTGGTCAAACATAATAGGCGTCGTGTGCGCCGTTCGTCGCAGACGAAATTATCAGGGGAAATTCGCGAGCGACCAACTATTTCACGCTCTTTCCGACAATTTGCCAACTCAATGGCGGGAATACCGCCAATTGTCAGAATAAAATAACCTCTCCCGTCTCAATGCCCCTAATGGCGTTGTAACGGCAATTTGTTAGCGTCCAGTCCTGACACCAAAAAGGCTATATGCAGGGCAGACCCGAAAAACCGCAGTCAATAGCGGAACGACACCGATCCAACCAACCCAATTCCAGCCAGTATTGGGAAAGACCAACCCTGTTGCGTAAGCGAAAAGGGCTAAGGCTGCAATCACTCGCAGGACTCTATCAGCGCTTCCAACATTTGGCTTCATCTGAGACCTCCATTTTACCACCGCCTACTATGCGGGAGCGAAACTAGCATTGCGCTAGATCAATGCTGCGCCAGCGCAAAACGCACCGATCAGCACAAGGATGTGCAATGACTTCCTGGCACATTCCTGAAACGCAGCACTAGGAGATACTGGCGAGAACAGTTGTTACAAGACGGCGGCCACTTACAGCGGCGCTACGGCTTACCAGAGCAACTTGTAATAGCAGCGCAGCGGCGTAGTAGGGAATCGTCTCCTGCGAAGCCCCTTGCTTCAACGCCACCGCCGGGCAAAAAAGTAAGAAGAGCCATGCCAAAAACGTATAGTCCCTCAGAAGCAAGTAAGCTTTGTGCGCGTCCGAAACTCCAAGTTCGTTACGCACAGTCTTATACAGCGCGTACCACTTCCTATTTTGATCATCCGGATCCGTTGGAAGTTTATTGCCCAGGCGTCGGCGGACCTTTGCCATATCGACACGCGGATCGCTTGGTCCGTATTTCGTAAATGCCTGACATCCCGGCAATGCATGTTTCCATCGCCAGTAAACCAACTTGGCCTTGGTCTCTGGTCCAATCAACTCAGTCAGTACGATGCATAGTACGGAGAGAAAGCTGGCGGCTATCCCGCCGTACGCGAGATATCCATCTCCCGGGTAACCTAGCGCCGCCGAGAGGATCGCCGTTTTGCTGCCTTTTCGGCCGCTGCATAAGCGTCCCATTCAGCCTTACCCTCAAGACCCTCGCGTCGCACTTCTAAATACCGCGCTCGAAGCTTCGTAATTGCATCTGCGCCTGGGCCAGTTGCGAACGCCACGTTCTGAGGACCCAGGACATTGCCGCTGCGTTTGTCCACCACGGCCGCATCCAGTGATTTTCGAGTTCGAGCATCGACCAACCTGCTTGCAACACCCTCTGTCGCAAAATGTCGATTACCGTACTCAGACAGCATCGCCAGCACCCCCCAAAAATCCCACCCTTTCTGAGTCAGAACATACTCAAAACGTCGAGGTCGCCGGGAATAAAGCTTTTTTTCGAAAAAGCCCGCTTCAGTTAAAGCATTGAGACGCCGGGCAAGCATATTGGGAGCGATGCCGAGGCTCACTTGAAATTGGTCAAAGCGCGTAAATCCTTGAAAAGCATCGCGCAAAATCAACATGCTCCACCACTCGCCGACACGGTCCAATGTTCGAGAGATGGGGCACACCGTATTACGAAGGCTTTTTCTACGCATGGCGTGAATATAGGTGGATCGCTTGCAGGATGATAGCTTAACCCACGCGATCCTGCCGTGCTCAACTCATCGCTCTAAACGGACTACCGGCCCGTCCGGGGACGGTCGATCGTATCAAGCCAACTTCTTGGTCGCCGCTGCGATGCTGTCCAGCGCCGCGGAGAGCGTCCTGCGCGAGGTGGCCACATTCATGCGCATGTGGTTCACACCGCCAGTGCCATAGGTGTAGCCCGCATTCATCTGCACATAAGCATTCTTGGCCAGCCAATGACCGACCATGTCGTCCGGCAGAACCTTGCCCGGCTCGTGGGTGATGAAGTTGACCGGCTGCGGCTTCTTGTTCTCTTCGTCCGCCATCTTCTGGGCGCCGATCTTGTCGGCCAGCCCGCTCATATCCAGCCAGGCGAGATAGGTGCCTTCGGGCTGGTTGCCCACCTTGATCAAGGGCAGATTCTTCTTGATGTAGTCGTTGGCGAACTTCTGGTTGGCGTCGATGTAATCGACACACTGGTTGAGCCAGGCTTCGCCGCCTTCATAAGCCGCCTGCGACGACACGATGCCCAACGTAGACACTTCGGTGCGATTCCAGAACTGTACCCGCTTGAAGGTCTCCGGATCGGTGGCGAAGTACCAGGCGCATTTCAGACCCGCCAGCGAGAAGCTCTTGGACGCTGCTTTGAAGGTGATGGAATTGTCCACGATCTTCTTGTCTTCCAGGGTCGAGAAGGGCGTGTATTTCTGGCCTTTGGCGACGAAGTCGCAATGGATCTCATCCGACAGCACCTTGATGTTGTGCTTGAGGCAGATCTCGCCATAGCGGTGCAGTTCGTCCTTCGACCACACCCGACCCACCGGATTGTGCGGATTGCACAGGATGGTGGTCTTGGTGTTGGGATCCGAAGCACGCTTCTCGAAATCGGCCCAATCGATTTCGTAGCGGCCATTCACCATCTTCATCACGCTCTCATTGGCTCCAAGCCTGGAGCCATAGAGATCAAAATAGAAGGCGTTGTAGATCGGCGTCACCATCAGCACTTTCGAGCCCGGCGGGGCGAAAGCGCGCAGGGCCGGCATGATGCCGGAATGCACGCCGGTGGTGACACCCAGATTCTTGGGCGTGACCACGTTGATGCCATAGCGCTTGTGGTTCCAGTCGATGACGCCCTTCACGAAGGGATGATTGCCCCCTGTTCCGAAAAGCAGGTCAAGGTCGAGCATTTCGTAACCCCAATTGTGGTGGGCAACGCGCTTCTGCAGTGCTTCCGTCACCACGGGAGCGCATTCGAAATCCATGTCGGCGATGCCCATGCCCGCCACGATCTTGGGCATATGCTCGTCTCGGATCGCCTGATCCCATTTCACGCAATCGGTGCCGATGCGGTTATAGGGCGTGTCGAAGTCATATTTGCCTTTAACCGCCATGGTCATGGTGGGCGCGGCCTTCGCGCTTTCGCTCAAGACGTTCGCCAGAAGCGGCGCCATCGCCAGTACGCTGGCGCCTTTTCCCGCCCCGGTCAGGAAGGACCGACGGTCGGTTCCATTCTTTGATTTGTGCATAATTTCCCTCCCCTAGTTGCGCGCCGAACGATCCAGTATAGACGCTTGCATGATGCAAGTATGTTACTTTCATTATGCTAGTCAATTCACGCCAAAGTGCAGCAAGAGAGATTTTTCAAATTCTTTACATTTAAGGACGTGATTTTTGGCACGACAACGCTATAGATTGCTCCAAATAGGGGTACATGCTCTCAATGCGACTTTCGGATTTGCATAGCGGAAGCATCACCTAAAGCCGCTTTGGGCGAGCACGCGGCTATTCAATTGCTGTTTTGGGGCCCGTCTTATGACGTCGCAATTGCGTGAAGGAGACCTGTTTTTTCTTGGCATTCTGCGCGCCGCGCGGATGCTGACCCGGTTTTTCGATGATGGCCTTCGCTCGGTCGGCCTGACTTGCGGGCAATTCAGCATATTGGCGAGCGTTTATTCGGCGCAATCTATATCCATGAAGCCTTTGGCGACTCGCCTCGCCATGGACAGGACGACTTTAACAGCTGCTCTTAAGGCACTGCAGCGTGAACGGCTCGTCAGCACCGCGGCTGACGCAAACGATCGTCGCCGTCGGATGATTTCCATAACCGCGTCGGGTCGCAAACGACTCCTTCGGGCATTGCCGATATGGGCGGAGAAATGCCGCGTTCTCGCGGAGATTTTACAGGATGAGGATTGGTTTCAGGACGTCCAAACCATTGGATACGCGTTAGCCAGCAGCACTGGATCAAGCGGGGTTCACTAATGCGCGGCAGCCCATACAGGAGAGCAGATATGAAGGAAGGCTCAGAGAGAAAAATCCGTTACGGCACAGTGGCAATCGCCTTTCATTGGAGCATTGCCTTGCTTGTTTTTCTGAATATCGCGCTGGGTATATATTTCGTTCAATTTTTGGAGCGCCAAAACCCCGCCCGAGTAGCCGTTGTTGGCCTTCATGAATCAATAGGCATCTCAATTCTGCTGCTGAGCGTTATGCGGCTTCTATGGAGGCTTACACATCCGGTCCCCTCTCTACCCTCGGATTTTAGTTTCGGTCAGCGATTGCTGGCGCGCGGCACGCATTATGGTCTTTATTTCCTTCTCATTTTTGTCCCGCTTGCCGGATGGGCTCTTGCTTCACTACCCCCGCGCCCGCTCCTGGTGTTCGGAGCCATGGTTTGGCCCAAAATTGGCGTCCTAGCTGCGCTATCCGCCGATTCCAAGAAGGCTGCGGGTGGTTATTTGGCCATTTCCCACATTGCTTCCGCCTTCCTTCTTGCCTTCCTCGCCGTTGGTCATATAGCCGCCGCTCTATTTTATCACGCGGTGGTTCGCCGAGATCGAGTGCTTCAGAGGATGCTTCCCGGCACGTAATTTTTGTCTAGATATACTCGGCCGAATTGATAGTGCCACTGGATGCGCTCAATGGCTCACCATCGGCGCTGCTGAACCGGCCCCTCGTCTCATGGGGGCAGATTGTTTTGCTTCCGCAAGCTCTTGTCGAATGCGGATTCTGGAACAAAACGCCGTAGCAGGCTGACCTGTCGCGCCTTCTTCCCTGCCGCGTAGCGTCTCTTTGGAACGGGAGTGGTCGCTGCTTCCAATATGGTCTTGGCTACGAGTTCCGGAGCATCGCCTGTTTCGACGGCTTTCCGAAGGATTACCTGCATGCTGGAGCGCGCCGCGTCGTAGATATCGAGCAATCGGTCTGGCCTGATGAGATTTTCTTCAAAGGAGGTACGGGTATAAGCCGGCTCGACCAACACCACGCGAATCCCTGCGGACCGTAGTTCGTGGTCGAGCGATTCGGAGTAGCCTTCAATGGCGTGCTTGGTTGACGCATAAAGCGCCGAATAAGGGGCCGGAATCAAACCCAGCACGCTACTTAAGTTGACGATTCTGCCTTTGCCCTGACGCCGCATGATTGGCAACACGGCGTTGGTCACTCGCATAACGCCAAAGACATTCACGTCGAACAGTGCCTGAGCCTGCCTGGTGGAGGATTCTTCCGCACCGCCGAGCAAGCCGATGCCTGCGTTGTTAACGAGGAGATCTATGCGGCCGGCTCTGCTCACGACCTCATCAACCAGTTTTGTCACAGAGGCATCATCGGTGACGTCGCAACTGAGAATGGTGATGCCGTCGGGTCGCTCGAAGGCTGGGTGACGACTGGTTCCAAAAACGGTAAAGCCGGCTTTGCGCAAAGCCCTTGCCGTGGCTTGACCGATGCCGGAGGACGCACCTGTCACCAAGGCGACGCCGGGATTGGTTGTTTTCATGGTGCGGAAACCTCGCGAACTTGTTTGGCGGCGCTCTCAAGAAAGGCTAAGGGGATCTTTGCTCTCAAACCAGCATCGACTGCTGGGCGGAGAT
>Ga0134128_10001373_pt1 | contig 31524 bp, 29 predicted proteins | sample KB31754_FD_96462 | JGI IMG/M metagenome (GOLD analysis project Ga0134128, IMG submission 96462) | Terrestrial soil microbial communities with excess Nitrogen fertilizer from Kellogg Biological Station, Michigan, USA - KB3-175-4 | ecosystem: Environmental > Terrestrial > Soil > Unclassified ... | reverse complement strand
GAAACGTGTGGCGCTCAGCTACATCCAGGAGGCCTGAGCGGAAGCGCACCACGAAGGCGTCGACGACGATTGCCTTGCACAGACCTGCTTGTTCACGGCGCTGGCCGAATTCGTGAGCACTTATGGTGAAGAGGCCGCGGCCACCTTTACCGACGGTTTGAGCGCGCGTATCCGCAACGGCGAATTTTCGCTCGAACAGCCGCGGCAGTAGCAACAGCGCAAGTCTAGCTCACAAGTCTAGCTCACAAGTCTAGCTCGCAAGTCTAGCTCACAAGTTCAGTTCGCCAGTGTTTCCAGGAACCTCACGCGCTCGCCGAGGTTCGGCGTCTCGAGATTTCCTTCCCACATTACCTTGCGTCCGCGGACAAATGTTCCGATCGGCCAGCCGGTGACGCTGACGCCGTCATAAGGCGTCCAGCCCGCGCGCGAAGCCACCCATTTGTCGGTGATCGCTTGCCGCCGCTTGAGATCCACCACGGTCAGATCGGCGTCATAGCCGGCGGCGATACGGCCCTTGGCAGCGATGCCGAAAAGGCGCGCGGGACCCGCGCTCGTAAGATCAACCAACCGCAACAGCGACAGCCTGCCGGCGTTAACATGATCGAGCATGATGGGAACGAGCGTCTGCACGCCAGTCATGCCTGAGGGACTTGCCGGATAAGCCTTGGCTTTTTCCTCGCGCGTATGCGGCGCGTGATCCGAGCCAAGCACATCGACGACGGAATTCGTAATGCCGCCCCAGATCGCGGCACGATGCGCCGCGTCGCGTACCGGCGGATTCATCTGCGCGAGGCTGCCAAGCCGTTCGTAACAGCCAGGCGCTTCCAGAGTGAGGTGGTGGGGCGTCGTCTCGACCGAGGCCACATCCTTGTGGCCGGCGAGAAACTCCATTTCCTGTTTCGTCGACACGTGCAACACATGCACGCGCGCGCCGGTCTCATGCGCAATGGCGACGAGACGCTGTGTCGCCTTGAGCGCGGCTAACTCATCACGCCAGATGGGGTGCGAGCGCGCATCACCTTCCACGCGCAGGTGCTTGCGCTCATTGAGCCGCGGCTCGTCTTCCGAATGAAACGAGGCGCGGCGCCGGATAACCTTGAGGACGGCGCGCAATCCGGCATCGTCGGCGACCAGGAGCGATCCGGTGGATGAGCCCATGAAGACCTTGATGCCCGCACAGCCCGGCAGGCGCTCCAGCTCCGCGAGGCGCCTCGTGTTGTCTGCGGTCGCCCCCACGAAGAACGCAAAGTCGCAATGCATGCGGTGATGGCCGCGCTTGATCTTGTCCGCGAGGGCTTCCGCGCTCACAGTCAGCGGATCGGTATTCGGCATTTCGAATACGGCGGTGACCCCGCCCATCACAGCGGAAAGCGAACCGCTTTCAAGGTCTTCCTTGTGCGTGAGGCCCGGTTCGCGGAAGTGAACCTGGGTGTCGATAACCCCGGGTAAAATATGAAGGCCCCGGCAATCGATTATTTCGCCGGCGGATGCGCGCGAGAGGTCGCCGATTGCGGCAATGCGCCCGGCACGCATGCCGAGGTCGCGCACAGCCTCGCCGTCGTGATTGACGACCGTGCCGCCCTTGAGGGTCAGATCGTAGTTTTCGGCCATCCTGGAATGCATCTAAATGGACTTGAGCCCGGCCCGACAGCGCTTACGTTCCGCCGTGAGTTCTGGCAAGAGATTATCGCAGGAGGCCCCAGGATCCGCATGCAGGCAGCTCTTCTCCCAGATCGTGGCGTTGTCAAAGTTGCCGGCGCAGATGCGCGGCGGTTTCTCAACGGTCTGGCGACGAACGACATAGCGAAAGTGGCGGTGGGCAAGCCGCGCTTTGGGGCACTCCTTACGCCTCAAGGCAAGATCATCGCCGATTTCATCGTCGCGGAGGCGCCGGCCGAAGACGGCGGCGGCTTTTTCCTCGATTGCCCGCGGGCGCTGGCCACCGCACTCGTGGAAAGACTGAATTTCTATAAGCTCCGCGCCAAGGTCATCTGCGAAGACCTCTCGGAAGTGCTCGGAGTCATGGCGCTCTGGAACGGCAATGCCGAGAGCGAATATGGCCTGAGCTATCCTGACCCGCGCCTGCCGGCGCTGGGTTCGCGCATCATGCTTCCCCCGCATCTGGCGGAAGACGCCGCGACCGATCTCGGCACTACACTCGCCAATACAGATGCCTATGAGGCGCACCGCATTGCGCTTGGGGTACCGCGCGGCGGCCTCGATTTCGCGTATGGCGATACATTTCCACACGAAGCGGACATGGATCAGCTCAATGGCGTCGACTTCGACAAGGGCTGCTATGTCGGCCAGGAGGTCGTATCCCGCGTTGAGCATCGCGCCAGCGCACGCAGCCGTGTCGTGCCGATCGCCTATGACGAATTCGCGCCGAGCCCGGGGCTGCCGGTCATGGCCGGCGACAGGCAAGTCGGTACCCTCGGTTCGACGTCGAATGGGCGCGGCCTTGCGCTCCTTCGCCTTGACCGGGTCGAGGATGCGCTCGCCGCGCATTTGCCGCTCGAGGCCGGCGGCATCGCCGTCCGCGCCGTGAAGCCGTCGTGGGCGAAGTTCGACTGGCCAGGCGAGACGAAGGTTGCGACGTGAGCAACAAGAGCAAGTTGATCGCCAGCCCGGACGGTCTTGTCCGTTGTCCCTGGCCCAAACAAGACCCGCTCTACATCGCCTATCACGATGAGGAATGGGGCGTTCCGGAATTCGACGATCGGGCGCTGTTTGAAAAGCTCGTGCTTGACGGATTCCAGGCCGGTCTGTCGTGGATCACCATCTTGCGCAAACGCGATAACTTCCGCCGCGCGTTCGATAATTTCGAGCCGGAAAAAATCGCGTGTTATCCCAAGCGCAAGATCGAGTCGCTCATGAAAGATGCGGCCATCGTGCGCAACCGGGCGAAAATCGAAGGCGCGGTATCCTCGGCGCGCGCGTGGCTCGCCATCATGGAGAGCGGACCGGGATTTTCCGACTTTCTGTGGGGCTATCTTGACGGCAAACCGAAGCTCAACAAGTTTCGCACAGTCAAACAGGTTCCCGCGGAAACGGCATTGTCGAAAGCGATTTCAAAAGAGCTGGTCTCGCGCGGCTTCAAATTCGTCGGCCCGACGATCGTCTACGCGTTCATGCAGGCGGTTGGGATGGTCAATGATCACCTCGTCACATGCCACCGGCATGACGCCGTCGCCAAGCTCGCCCGAAAGCGATGATCAGGCAGTCGAAACCCAGCCGGCGTACGAAGGCCGCGCCACGCGCCTGGCAGCGCATGATGTCGGGCCGACGGCTCGACCTGCTGGACCCCTCCCCGCTCGACATCGAAATGGACGATATCGCTCACGGACTTGCACGCGTCGCACGGTGGAACGGCCAAACACAGGGCGCGCACATATTCTCGGTCGCACAACACGCTTTGCTGGTGGAAGCGCTGGCGCGCGCAAAGGTTCCGCGGATCGATCGCACCGGCCGTCTCGCGGTGCTGCTGCACGACGCGCCGGAATATGTCATCGGTGACATGATCTCACCGTTCAAGGCCGTCATCGGCGACAGCTACAAAGCCGTCGAAAGACGCCTGCTCGCTGCCATTCACCTGCGGTTCGGATTGCCTGCCAAATTGCCCGAGGCCCTGCAGGTTCTGATCAAGGCCGCAGACCGCAGCGCAGCTTATCTCGAAGCGACACGTCTTGCGGGCTTCGCCGATGATGAAGCACGGAGGTTCTTCGGCGCGCCCCCGAAGTTCTCGGCCGCGCTCGAACGCGACTATCTAAGCCCCTGGCCGGCCGGCACCGCACAGGCGCGTTTCCGGGAACGGTTCGAAAAGCTGTTGCGCGCCTGAGACTTTTCATCGCAGCTTGCGTGTCATACATATGACTTAAGAGTCGTATTTTGGTTTGCACATGATTCATGTCTGCTCACTCGCGCGCCTGCCTTCCACGGTCGATGAAACCGGGGCGAGCCACATTGTCACCTTGCTGCGCCTGGTCGATCGGGTACAGCGGCCCCGTCAGATTGCACCCGAGAACCATCTCGTGCTCCCGGTCGACGATATCACCATGCCGATGGACGGCTATACCGCGCCGGCAAATGAACACGTGGAGCGGCTCCTCAACTTCGTAACGGCGTGGAACCGAAAGACTCCGATGGTGATGCACTGCTTTGCCGGAATCAGCCGTTCGACGGCTGCGGCGTATGTCGCAGCCTGCGCTCTCAATCCGCAGCGCAACGAAATGCAGATCGCCTGGGACATCCGGCGCGCTTCACCCACGGCGCAACCAAATTCACGTATCGTTTCGGTCGCCGACCGCCTGCTGAAACGCGATGGGCGGATGATCCGCGCGGTCGATGCAATCGGATTGGGCGAAGCGGCGCCCGAAGGCCATCCATTCCGTCTCGATATCAAGTAACCGGTTTCCTGAAGAGACGAGGCCCGGTTCCGCGCTTCAACAAAATGCATTCAGTTTCTGGAAATTCGCGAGGGCTCGGCCTGCGCTTGCCCATGAGGCCGTCCGCCCGATGCGCTGAAAACCGGGACCGGAGGGTTGCATCGCATCGCGCTGTCGGCCAAAAGGCGCGGCATGCTCACCATTGATAATCTCACTGTCCGCATTGCCGGCCGCGTGCTGTTGGAAGGCGCGTCCGCACGCATTCCGGCGGGTGCGCGAGTAGGCCTGGTGGGCCGCAACGGCACCGGCAAGACCACGCTATTCGGCGTCATCGCCGGCGATATTTCGGCAGAGCAAGGCAATGTGGAGATACCGCCGCGCTGGCGCATCGGGAGACTGGCGCAGGAAGCACCGAACGGGCCGGAAAGCCTGCTCGATATCGTGCTCAAGGCCCATGGCGAACGCGACGCGCTGTTGACGGAAGCGGAGACGGCGCAAGACCCTCATCGTATCGCCGAAATCCAGACGCGCCTCGCCGATATAGGCGCGCACGCTGCCCCCGCCCGCGCGGCGTCCATCCTAGCCGGCCTCGGCTTTTCCGCTTCCGACCAGCAGCGGCCGTGCGCGGAATTCTCAGGCGGCTGGCGCATGCGCGTGGCACTGGCCGCCACCCTGTTCGCGGAACCCGATCTGCTGCTGCTCGATGAGCCGACCAATTATCTCGATCTCGAAGGCACACTCTGGTTGCAGGATCATCTGGCGCGCTATCCGGCGACACTGATCGTCATCAGCCATGACCGTGATCTGCTCGACAATGCGGTCGGGCACATCCTGTCGCTGGAAAACCGCAAGCTCGAACTTTATCGCGGCGGCTATTCCGCCTTCGAGCGCCAGCGGCGTGAGCGCGTGCTGCTCGACCAGAAAATGATCAAGAAGCAGGAGGCCCAACGCAAGCATCTGCAGGCGTTCGTCGATCGTTTTCGTGCCAAGGCAAGCAAAGCGCGGCAGGCGCAATCGCGTTTAAAAATGCTTGCAAAGCTGGAGCCGATCGCCGCGCTCGTCACCGATGAAGTGCGGCCCATCCATATCCCCGCCCCGGAAAAACTGCTGTCGCCGCCAATCATCGCCACCGACGATGTCGACGTCGGCTACGAGCCCGGCCAACCGGTGCTATCGGGCCTGTCGCTGCGGATCGACAATGACGACCGCATCGCGCTGCTTGGTGCCAATGGCAACGGCAAGTCCACCCTGGTCAAGCTGCTCGCCGGAAGGCTGCCGCCCGAGCACGGTGCCGTCACGCGCGCCGCCAATCTCAGGGTCGCTTACTTTGCTCAGCATCAGATTGATGAGCTTCAGCCGGAAGCAAGTCCTTACGATCATGTGCGAGGGCTCATGCCGGAGGCGCCGGAAGCGAAGGTGCGTGCGCGCGTCGGGGCCATCGGCTTTTCGGGCCTTGCCGGCAACACGAAAGTCGAGAAATTGTCCGGCGGCGAGAAGGCGCGGCTGCTGCTCGGGCTCGCCACCTTCAGCGCGCCGCATCTCGTGATCCTCGACGAGCCGACCAACCATCTCGACATCGACAGCCGTGCGGCGCTGATCGAGGCGATCAACGATTTTCCAGGCGCCGTGATCCTGGTCTCGCATGACCGTTATCTGCTGGAAGCTTGCGCCGACCGGCTTTGGCTGGTGCAGGGTGGAACGGTGAAACCGTTCGATGGCGATCTCGACGATTATCGGCGCCGGGTGCTCAGCGACTCCGGAACCGAAGCTCAGCCCGCGGTCAAGACTGCACCGCGGCCCGATCCTGCCACGGCACGCCGCGCCGCGGCCGAGAAACGCGCGGAGACCGCGCCGCTGCGCAAGCGCGTCACAAAGGCCGAAGTGGAGATCGCCCAGCTCACGCGGCAATTGCGCAAGCTCGACACGACATTGACCGACGGCGAGCTATTCTCACGTGATCCGTCGCGGGCCGCGGAACTGTCCAGGACGCGCGCCAGAGTCGTCGAAGCCATTGCCAAGGCGGAAGAAGAGTGGCTCGCCGCCAGCGAAGCACTGCAAACCACATAAGCGATTGTGCAGCGCCGGCGCGTCGCGACGACGCACATCGGCATCCCGACGAACGCGTGAGCGTCAGTTGTTGTCGGCCGTCAGCGACGGGCGCAGCCCAAGCGGGTGTGCGCTGGGCGGACGGGACACGCTGTGAGCGACGGTGGCGCGCGGAGCATGCCGCGTGAATTCGCAATACGCGAAACCCAGTCCCGAGATGGAGCCGCGGAAACTGCTGTCGCTCGTGCGCTCCAGATTAAAGCACGGCTGGATCGGCAGCCCGCGAAGCGAGGCGCAAACGGACTCGCCTTTTACCTGCAGCGTATTGGCCGGCAGATGCGCGTAGCGAACTTGCCCAGCGCCCTGGAATTGGATGGACCCGACGACCGAGCCGTCGGTGTTAACGCGACCTTGGCCACGCGTGCCCTCGAAACAGGTGTAGTTGAACATCTTGCCGATGACGAACCGGCGGGCATCCTCGGCGCTCATCTCGCCCGCAACCGCCGGCACTGCCGCCAGCAGGCCAATCCCCAATGCAAAACAACGCACCATCCCCGTACTCCAACTGACGCAACAGTTTACAGCAGACCTAGCCCGTTTTTTGGCCCGTTTATTAGGCCTAACAAATTATGCACGGCTTTCGTCGACAAATCCTGAACGCGTTTACCCGATTTTGACCACGATGCGGCCGCGCACACCCCCGGACAGGATCTCGGGCGCCGCCGCGATCACGTCCGAAAGGGCTATATCCCGGGTCATCGTGGCCAGTTTTTGGCGATCCAGGCCGGATTCCAGCCCTTTCCATGCCTCCCGGCGGCGATCCGCGGGACACATCACCGAGTCGATGCCGTAAAGACACACCCCCCGAAGAATAAACGGGGCGACCGAACCCGGCAGGTCCATGCCGCCGGCCAGACCACACGCGGCTACCGCGCCGCCATACCGGGTCATCGACAGAAGGTTTGCGAGGGTTGTGGAGCCGACCGCGTCGATGGCCCCGCCCCAGCGCTCCTTGGCGAGCGGCTTGGCGGGGCCGGCAAGCTCCTTGCGCTCGACAATCTCGGCTGCTCCGAGCCCTTTGAGATAGCTCGCTTCCTGCGGCCGGCCCGTTACGGCATGAACGGTGAAGCCGCGCTTGGATAGAACCGCAATGGCTACCGAACCAACACCGCCGGCCGCCCCCGTGACGGCTATTGGCCCGCTGGCCGGAGTGAGGCCGTGGCGTTCGAGCGCCATGACCGCGAGCATCGCGGTGTAGCCTGCGGTCCCCACCGCCATGGCCTCGCGCGCACTCATCGTCTTGGGCAGCGGCACCAGCCAATCGCCCTTCACTCTCGCCCGTTCGGCGTAGCCGCCGAGATGCGTCTCGCCGCAACCCCAGCCATTGAGGATGGCCTTGTCGCCCGGCTTCCATGCGGAATGGGTGGATTTTTCCACCGTGCCGGCGAAATCAATGCCGGCGATCATCGGAAAGCGGCGAACCACCGGCGCCTTTCCCGTGACCGCAAGCCCGTCCTTGTAATTGACCGTTGAATATTCGACGCGGACGGTGACGTCGCCGTCCATCAGCTTGTCGTCATCAAAATCGGTGAGCGCGGTTTTGGTGCCGCTCTCGGTCTTCTCGATCACAATTGCCTTGAACGCAGCCACAGCCCATCACTCCCGTCATCACCGGATGCCTTGGAACAGGACTCTACAGCCCCAATGACGACGATGCCAACGGAAGTCGCCCTCCGTTGGCATGGACGAGTCTGCGTTCCGAATGCCGATCAGGCGGGAACGGGCGCCGCGCGAACGACCGGCTTTTCGATGATCGGCAGATTAATCAGCGCCGACATCACTCCGAAAAATACCGAGAGCCACCACACCGGATCGTAGGAGCCGTAGGCATCGAACACGTAGCCGCCGAGCAAGACGCCGAGGAACCCGCCGACCTGATGGCTGAAGAAGGCGAAACCAAAAAGCATGGCGAGCCATCGCGTGCCGAACATCACCGCGACAAGCGCGGATGTCGGCGGCACCGTCGAGAGCCACAGCAGCCCGGTGACGGCGCCGAAGATCAGGGTCGCGGCCGGACTCGCAGGCAATGAAATGAAAGCAATAATTGAAAGCGCGCGCGCAAAATATATGACCGACAATATGTAGCGCTTCGGCATGCGATTGCCGAGATAACCGGATCCAATCGACCCAATAATGTTGAAGAGCCCGATCGTCGCGAGCGTCCAACCGCCGACCTCGGCGGAAAGTCCGCGGTCGACCAGATAGGACGGCAAATGAACCGTGACGAAGGCAAGCTGGAAGCCGCAGGTGAAAAAGCCGAGCACGAGCAGAACGTAACTGCGGTGGCCGAATGCTTCCGCAAAAGCCTGCCGCGCAGATTGCGTGGGGGCGGCGGCTGCTTTCTGGCCGGCTGGCGCCGCGGGCGTCGCAAGCGCAATCGACAACGGCAAGATCAGCATCGTCACACCGGCAAAGATCGTGATCGCCGTCTGCCAACCGTACTTATCCATCAACGCCACGCCGATCGGCGAATAGAGGAACTGACCGAACGAGCCGGCGGCGGTACCGGCACCGAAAGCAAGCGATCGCCATGATTCCGGCAGCAGCTTGCCAAACGCGCCGATGACCAGATTAAAAGAACAGCCGGAAAGTCCGATGCCAATGAGTGCGCCGGCCGAAAGATCGAGCGCGCTCGGCGTGGTCGCGTGCGCCATGATCGCCAATCCGAGCGCATAACACATCGCGCCGGCGATCATCACGCGGGTGGCGCCGAACCGGTCGGCAATGCCGCCGGCAAATGGTTGACCAAGACCCCACAGCAAATTCTGGATGGCAAGCGCCATCGAAAAGACTTCGCGACCCCAGTGATTCTCCTGCGACATCGGCGTGAGGAAAAATCCGAGCGAGGACCTCGGTCCGAAGGCAAGCATTGCGATGAGGCAGCCACATATCACTATTACGGCCGGCGTCCGCCATCCGCTCACCGCCGCCTTGCCCGCCGCCGATTGCACCGACATTTAAAATGCTCCGCTTCGCCGGCCGATGCATCAGGCACCGGCCAAGGGCGCACATATAGGGCCTCACTTTGCGCCGCCCAAACGAATATTGGTGATCCTAGCTATTTGCCGGACGCATAGCCTGCGTGGCACGCCTATTTGCGCTCACTTCTGCGATCAAGCCCCTGTGATTTCAGGTATTCGAGGCTGTAGCTGACCGGCCCGGCGGCCTCTTCCTTGGCGGTTTCGATCGCGGTCGTTTTGGCATCCCCCCATGTCGGTTCGTCCGAACCGTCACCCCAGGCGAGCGGCCGGTAGAAGGCGTGGACGCCGAGCTTGTAGACCTTCTTCATCTCGCCCACCCAATCGGGATGCACCCAGAAAGCGTGATAGTGAGTCGATTTCGCCACCTCCGGCATCCATAGTTTGCCGTCGAGCATGTCGCTGGCGATTCGTTTTGCGCGCTCGTATGCATCGGGCTCGGTGACGATGTCGGGAATTCCGTCGCAGGCGAAGGTAAACTGGCAGGCGTTGTGGCGGTTCGCGTTCTGATAGACCACGCCGCAAACATCGTTGGGGTAGAACGGCGAGAACACGCGGTTCATCACGACCTGCGCAACCGCGATCTGCCCTCGCACCGGTTCACCGCGCGCCTCGAAATAGACCGCGTTGGCCAGGCATTTTTCGGCGCGGAGGCGTCTCGCGCCAGTGAGCGCAAGTCGCTCGGCGGGCGAGTACGGCCGCTGATTGACGCCGGTGACCTCGCCCTTGCTGGCGATGCTCTGTCCGGCCTCGTCGGCAGACGACGGCGCAAGCGCAGACTGTTTGATATCGGGATCGCCGCGTGAGGCCAGCACGACGGGTGCCTCGCCGGGAGCCCAGGGCGCCATTTGTTCGTTTATTCCGGCCAGCGTGTCGGCGCCAAAAAAGAGCCGGGCTGCCTCCTTGCCGGTTGGTTTCTGCGGTGCGACCGGCGTGAGATCGGTCGGCGGAATATCGACATAGGGCAAGTCGACATCCGGCGTCAGCGCGGCATCTTTCGGGGCGGTGACGAATTCATATTGCGAGTACTGGTCGAAGCGCTCGCCGTCCTCGTCTTTCTTGAGTGACGCATCGACTTCAGCTTGCGGCATTGGCTCGATGGCCGGCGCCGGCGGCAGCGGCGGCATAGGCTCGCGCGGACGCGCGATCAGCGCGTCGTGTTTGGCCGCGCGGTTCGGCTTCGGGAACTGCAAAGGCGCCGACGCGTCGCCGAGCGGTTGCTTACCGATCGACCCGGTGATGTCGGCCGGGTCGAAATTGGCGAGCGCATAAATCGGCGGATGGGGAATCGACGTTCCGATCGGCCGCGGCAAAGTGAACATCGCGGCGTGGATCGTGCCAAAGGGTGATGCGATCAGGTGCTGTTGCCAGCGTTTGGCGATGCCCGGTTGGCGGGCCAGCAACGCGCCGAGGTCCTGGAATCCGATCCTGTTCGGGTAAAGCGAGAACAGAACAACCGCAATACCGATGGACGCAGCACTCCGCCGCCGACACACAAGCGAAACTGCTCCCCGCTCACTCAACGCAACACCGCAACGTCCTGCCATCGCCGGCCGCCGGGTGGCGCCATTGCGACGGATTTTCTTATGAACCGATTAACCTTGCGAAGGCGTTAACTGCCGGGGGAACCGCGCCGCATTCGTAAACGGGCGATCAACGCCGATGCGCGGACCGCCTGAAAGATCGGCGAGACCGTACACAAAACGGACTGTCACGCCCTGGCGTTGTGGCGGGAAAGATCACACCGATTGGTACATATCTCGCGGGGGGAAATGGGTAACAAACGTTAACTATATTGCAATCGCTGATCACCAATATCATGGCAGCGAAATTCTCCACGGACCGGCATGCTCGCTTCACTCCTGCCATCGACTGTCGCGGGCCAAGCCATGCTGCTTGCAGGCCTGTGCATCGGCGCATTGGTGCTGCTGGGAATTCTGTATGGCCGTCTGCACACGCATAACAGACGTTTGCTCAATGCGATCGACAACATGTCACAGGGCTTATGCATGTTCGATGCGCAGGCGACGATCGTCGTGCGCAACAGACGTTATGTTGAAATGTACAAGCTGTCGCCGCAGATCGTGCGGCCAGGGCGCACGTTGCGCGAGTTGATCCAGCACCGTAAGGACACGGGACTGTTCTCCGGCGACGTGGATGCATATTGCAAGACGATCATTGAAGGTGTGCACTCGGGCAAGAGCAACGGCGTTTATGTTCCCGCCAGCGACGGCCGCATCGTGTTGGCTAAAAACGAACCGCTGCCGGGCGGCGGTTGGGTATCGACGCATGAAGATGTCACCGAGCAGCGTCACGCCGAACAGGAGCGCGCAGCCATCCGCAGCCAGGAGCAGCGTCGCGCGACCATCGATACCGCCATTTCTTCGTTTCGGCCGACTGCCGAGAGACTGCTGTCGGGCGTGAGCAGCAGCGCCACTGCGATGCGCTCGACCGCACTTGCGCTCTTTGGCTCATCGGAACAGACATCGCAGCGCGCGCAGAGCGCCGTGCATGCCTTCAATGAGGCGTCAACGAATGTCGAAACAGCCGCGGTTGCCGCCGATGAGCTGTCCCGATCCATCGGGGAGATCAGCCGTCAGCTTACGCAGACCAGCAACGTCGTCGGGTTTGCGACAAACGAAGCACGCGCGACCGATGGCGAAATCGCCGGCCTCGCCGACGGCGCGCAAAAAATCGGCGATGTGGTCAAACTGATCCGCAATATCGCCGGGCAAACCAATCTGCTGGCGCTCAACGCCACCATCGAGGCCGCCCGTGCGGGCGAGGCAGGCAAGGGCTTCGCCGTTGTCGCCTCCGAGGTCAAATCGCTGGCCGTACAGACCGCCAAGGCAACCGAGGACATTGCCAATCATATTCTTGCGGTGCAGCAGTCCACTTCAGGCGCGGTCGAGGCGATCCGGCAGATCGCGGCGCGCATGCATGAGATCAACGGAAACACCACCGCGGTGGCGGCCGCGGTCGAGGAGCAGAATTCCGCGACCAGCGAAATCTCGAGAAACGTCGCCAGTGCCGCGCAAGGCACAGGCCATGTTGTGACGGTTCTCGAAGAGGTTGCCGGCGCAGCGACCCAGACGCGCAGTTCGGCCGAAGTGGTGCGTGATTCCTCCGAAGCGGTGGAACATGCCGTCTCCAACCTGCGGCTTGAGGTCGAGGATTTCCTTGAAAAAGTAGCGGTGTAATTCCGCCTATGCCTGGCTCGCGGGCGTTTTTCCGAGAGCCGCCTGAGCGGCCGCAAGGCGCGCAATCGGCACGCGGAACGGCGAGCACGACACATAATCCAGCCTGGCATCGTGACAGAAGGCGATCGAGGCCGGATCGCCGCCGTGCTCGCCGCAAATGCCGACTTTGAGTTTCGGACGCACCTTTCGCCCGCGCTCCACGCCAATTCTGACTAGCTCGCCTACGCCTTGCTGATCGATCGAGACGAACGGGTCGGCGGGTAGAATCCCGCGCGCGGTGTAGATGCTCAGGAAGCTTGCCGCGTCGTCTCGCGAAATTCCAAATGTGGTCTGCGTCAGGTCGTTGGTGCCGAAGGAAAAGAATTCGGCGCTTTCTGCGATTTCGCCGGCCATCAGGGAGGCGCGCGGCAATTCGATCATGGTGCCGACCTGATAGTCGACCTTGGTGTTTTTCTCCTTGGCGACAGCCCGCGCCATGGCGTCGATGCGCGCCTTCACCAGATCAAGTTCGGCCTTGGTGGCAATCAACGGGACCATCACCTCGGGTACAACGGGTTTGCCGGTGCGTTTGGCGGCTTCCACCGCCGCCTCGAATATCGCGCGGGCCTGCATTTCCGCGATCTCCGGATAGGCAATTGCGATACGGCAGCCGCGGAAACCGAGCATCGGGTTGAATTCGGATAGCTCGCTCGCACGCGCCGCGAGTTTTTTCGGGTCGGCACCCATGGCGGCCGCAACTTCCGCGATTTCCTTTTCGCCATGCGGCAGGAATTCATGCAGCGGCGGATCGAGGAGTCGGATAGTCACCGGCCGGCCGGCCATGATTTCAAACAATTCGACGAAGTCCGCGCGCTGCATGGGCAGAAGTTTTGCAATTGCAGTGCGGCGCATTTTTTCGTCATCGGCGAGAATCATCTCACGCACCGCCTGGATGCGCCCTTCCTCGAAGAACATGTGCTCCGTGCGGCAAAGCCCGATGCCTTCCGCGCCGAAACGCACCGCGGCCTTTGCGTCGGTCGGCGTATCGGCGTTGGCGCGCACGCCGAGCCGGCGCACCTTGTCGGCCCAGCCGATCAACGTGGCGAATTCTCCGGAAAGCTGCGGTTCGACCATGTCGACCTTCCCCGCCAGCACCTGTCCGGTTGAGCCGTCGACAGTAATAAAATCGCCTTTCTTGAAGGTCTGTCCGCCCGCCGTCATGGTCCCGCCGCCATAGTCGACGCGCAGCGAACCGGCACCGGAGACGCACGGCTTCCCCATGCCGCGCGCGACCACCGCGGCATGCGATGTCATGCCCCCGCGCGTGGTGAGAATTCCTTCGGCCGCATGCATGCCGTGGATGTCCTCCGGTGAGGTCTCCACCCGCACCAGAACTACTTTTCGTCCGTCGGCCTTAAGCTGCGCGGCCTCGTCGGGCGAAAACACAATTTCGCCGCCCGCCGCGCCCGGCGAGGCCGGCAGACCGGTCGCAATGACGCGACGGTGCGCGCGCGGGTCGATGGTGGGATGCAGCAGCTGGTCAAGCGTCAAAGGATCGACGCGCAGAACCGCGTCGTTTTTTGAAATCAGCCCTTCGTTGGCGAGTTCGACTGCGATGCGCAAGGCGGCTTTGGCGGTCCGTTTGCCCGACCGTGTCTGCAGCATCCACAGCTTGCCCTGCTCGACCGTGAATTCGAGATCCTGCATGTCGCGGTAGTGGCGTTCGAGCACGTTGTAGATTCGTTTCAACTCGCTGTAAGCCTTCGGCAGCGTGTATTCCATCGATGGCTTGTCAGAGCCGGCTTCTTTGCGCGCCGCCTCGCTGATTTCCTGCGGGGTTCGAATTCCGGCGACCACGTCTTCGCCCTGCGCGTTTATCAGAAACTCGCCATAAAGCTTTCTTTCGCCGGTCGACGGATTGCGCGTGAAGGCTACGCCGGTTGCCGAGGTGTCGCCCATATTGCCGAAAACCATGGCTTGCACGTTCACGGCCGTGCCCCAGCTTTCGGGAATGTTGTGGAGCTTCCTATATGTGATCGCGCGCTGATTCATCCACGAGCCAAACACCGCGCCGATGGCGCCCCAAAGCTGCTGGTGCGGATCTTGCGGAAAGTCATGGCCGAGCTTGTCCTTGACGCGCTTCTTGTAGCGCACCACGAGCTCCGCCCAGTCATCGGCCGACAGGTCCGTATCGAGACTGTATCCCTGACGCTCCTTGTGATGGTCGAGCAATTCTTCGAAATGCTCGTGGCCGACGCCAAGGACGACATCGGAATACATCGTGATGAAACGCCGATAGCTATCGAAGGCGAAGCGGCGGTCGCCGGATTTCTTTGCCAGCGCCTCCACGGTCTCATCGTTGAGGCCGAGATTGAGCACGGTATCCATCATTCCGGGCATCGACGCCCGCGCGCCTGACCGGACGGAAACCAACAGCGGATTGGTTTTGTCACCGAATGACTTGCCCGCGATACGGCCGACCTGCGCGAGCGCTCTGTCGACCTGCGCACGCAGATCTTTCGGATATTGCTTGGCGTGCGTGTAATAGTAGCCGCAGACGTCGGTGGTAATCGTGAACCCGGGCGGAACGGAAAGCCCCAGATTTGCCATTTCAGCGAGCCCGGCACCCTTCCCGCCGAGCAGGTTGCGCATGGAGGCCTTGCCCTCGGCGCGGCCATCGCCGAAACCATAGACCCATTTTCCCTTGGCGGCGGACGGCTTCGGCTTTCGCCGGGAGACCTTCCGTGCTGTCCGCTTCCTGTTTTTTACGCTGACGCGCGAACGTTTTCGTTTGGCCATAAATCAATCGAATTTGGAGGAACGTGAGGCTTTAAAAGCATTGCTCAGCGGCCGGACGCAAGGGCAGAGTTTTCACCTAGCGGAAAAGTCCCAGGCCAAGCAGGCCGACCAGGATTAAATAGACGGCAACGATGATGTTGAGCAACCGTGGGATCACAAGAATAAGAATACCGGCGACGAGCGCAACGACAGGCTGCAAATGCGCAATACCTATGGTCATGACCTTTTCTCCTCTCTGCTTACTTTCAACAAACCGCAAAATTGCGGCAGGTTCCCGATCCCACGAGCGCATCCCTGAATGTCATGAGTCGACAGGCCCGCACCAGCCGGGCAAATAGCGGGCATCCAGACTCTTGGCTAATTTCATCGCTTTTTTGAGGGCGGCGGGAAAATCTTTTTCCACGGATTTGCGGCTCATGCGCCTACGCAGGAAGTCGGCCCACAAAAACTCGCTGAACGGGGTCGTGTCCTTGGCAAAGCCACCCGCCCGGCGCAGTTCGCCCGCCAGACTGCGGAATGGATCGTCCTTGAGCCCATCGATCGATTTAGGGATTTTTGAAAAATCGCGGCGGCGGCCATTCTCATCGTACGGATGCACCCAGCTGTGGTGGTCAAGAACCAGCCAGAAGTCTTCCGGATCGAGCTCGCTCAGATCGGCGACGACGGTGACGAGCACGTTTCTAATGCCCTCTTCTTGCAACGAAAGCGCAAGGTGATGATGGTCGATGACGTAGTGGCGTTTCTTCGGTCCCAGGATGACGGGAATCATGTGATCGCCCAGGAAATTTCCGATCTTCTTTGAACCGCGCTTGCGCAGCCGTCGGCGCTTTTCCTTGACTTCGTGCATCCCGACCGAGATCTGCGTCGGACGGAGGTCGATGATGGAAACGGGCGTAAGGACAGGATCGCGGGCATAGGCTGACATGAATGCACCCATTGGCTGTGCCAAATGGCGGGAGTGTCAGCTTAACCTTCTATTTTTGAAAAATCCGCGACCGCGCGAGTTGCCTCGCGGATCTCGCTGAGCAGCTTGAGCCGGTTCTCGCGCACAGCCCTGTCGTCGACATTGACGGTGACCTTGTCGAAGAAGGCATCGACCCGAGACCGCAACTTCGCCATTGCGGTCATGGCGCCGGCGAAGTCTTCCTTTGCTGCCGCGACCGAGGCCTCTTTCTGGACGACGCCGATGGCGTCAGCGAGCGCCTTTTCCTCCGGCAACTGGTAACGCTTTGCATCAGGTGCGCCGGTGTAGGTCTTGTTGTCCTTCTTTTCCTCGATACGCAGAATATTCGAGGCGCGTTTGACGCCTGCGAGCAAATTCTTGCCGTCGTCCGTATCGAGGAATTTTCCGAGTGCCTCGACGCGACGGGCGATCATCAATAAATCGTCCTGGCCTTCAAGGGCGAAGACGGCGTCCACAAGATCATGCCGAGCACCCTGCTCGCGGAGCTGGACTTTGAGACGATCAGCAAAAAACGACAGCAGGTTCCCGCCGGCCGAAAAGCTCTTGTGCGCCTGCCGGAATATCTTTGTAAGTGGGAGCCGCAATTTGTTGTCGATCACAATCCTGATGATGCCGAGCGCCGCGCGGCGCAGCGCATAGGGGTCCTTGCTGCCCGTCGGTTTCTCGTCGATCGCCCAAAAGCCCACTAGAATGTCGATCTTGTCCGCGAGCGCGACAGCAATCGAAACCGGGTCGGCAGGCACCAGATCATCGGGACCCTTCGGCTTGTAGTGGTCCTCGCACGCATGCGCGACGGCTTCGTCCTCGTTCTGCGCCTCGGCATAGTAGCGCCCCATGAGCCCCTGCAGTTCGGGAAATTCGCCGACAACTTCGGTTAACAGGTCGGCCTTGCACAGCTGCGCCGCGCGCTCGGCCTTGACTACGTCGGCGCCGACAATCGGCGCAAGCTGCCCTGCAAGGGCGGTGATGCGTGCGATGCGCTCGGCCTGAGTACCGAGTTTTTCGTGGAAGACGATCTGTTCGAATTTCGGCAGCCGCATTTCCAGCCGCGTCTTCAGGTCAGTCTCATAAAAGAACTTTGCGTCCGAAAGACGCGCTCGGATCACGCGCTCGTTGCCTGAAATGATCGCCTTGCCGCCGTCGGCCGCCTCCTCATTGGCGACCAGGATGAACCTGTTGACGAGCTTCGCCGTCTGCGGATCGCGCAGCACGAAGCATTTCTGGTTGTTGCGGATGGTCGCGCGGATGACCTCCTCGGGAATCGAGAGGAACGCCTGATCGAACGTTCCCATCAACGTCACTGGCCACTCGACGAGACCCGCAACCTCGGCAAGCAAGCCTTCGTCTTCCACCAGTTCGAAGCCCTGCGCGAATGCCAGATTCTTAGCATCGGCAAGAATGATATCGGCGCGCCGTGCTGCATCGAGCACCACCTTGGCCATTTCCAGTCTGGCGACGTAATCGTCGAAGCGTTTCACCGTGATCGGTGCCGGCGCCATGAAGCGATGCCCGCGGGTCACATTGCCGGCGGTCAGGCCATCGACGTTAAAATGAACAATGTCCGGCTCTTCCGTTTCTGGACCGAACGTGGCGATGATCGAATGGAGAGGCCTCACCCATGTCAGCCGCCCGTTGCCCCAGCGCATCGATTTCGGCCACGGAAACCCTCCGACAACGTCGGGAATTATTTCGGCGATGACATCGATCGCGGACCGACCCGGCCGTTCAATCCACGCCACGTAGAAGTCGCCCTTTTTATCGGGCTGTACCTTTGCTTCGGCGATAGATTTAAGACCTGCGGCTTTCAAAAACCCCGCAACCGCCGCCTCCGGCGCGCTAACACGCGGGCCTTTTTTCTCTTCCCTGGTGTCGGGCTGGTGGGCGGGCACACCGTGAACCGACAGCGCCAGACGTCGCGGCGTCGCAAAAGCCTTGGCGCCCTCGTAGACGAGCCCTGCAGCGACGAGCCGATCGGTCACAAGCTTGCGCAGATCATCGGCCGCGCGCGCCTGCATGCGTGCGGGGATTTCCTCAGACAGGAATTCGAGCAGCAGATCTGGCATTGCGGCCGGGCTTGAAGGTGGTCGATGGCGCGCGTCTGCCTAGCAAGGCGGCCCGCCGCTGTCACCTTCGTGGTGAGACTTTACCAGCCCCCTCCGCCGCCCCCGCCCCCACCCCCGCCGGACCCGCCGCCGCCGGAAAATCCCGAGGAGCCCGACGAGACCGGTACCGCACTTGCAAGCGCACCGCTGATGCCGGCGACCGACGAAGAAATTGCACTTCCGAAGTTGGTGCCCGACCAGCCACCTCCCGAGCCCCAGCTCGGCTGGTAGCTGCCCATCGGATCCGCTTCATTCGGATGTGCGCGCCGCAACGCTGCCGCAAAGGAATCGGACCAGGGCTTTTCCACGTCGAGCGCGACGGCGTAAGGCAGCAGCGATTCGAAACGATCGGCCGTGATCTCGGGCGCATTCATGTTGAGGCGGTCGGATTCCGCCGTTTCGAGGTACAGGCGAAACCCGGCGAGCTGATCCATGATCGGCCGGCCAAGAGAGGTCGGGGCGCGCAGCAGAAAGACGAAAAGGCCGTTGACGGTAGCAAAGGCGGTCACAATCACAAAGGCGAACGGGTAGCTCTCGATATACGACCAAAGCTGCGGCAGTGTTCCGCCAAAGCCATTCGGAAACATCCCCCGCAAGATCGAGGTGGTTGTCGATATAAAGATGGCGAAGAAGGCCAACGAAAAAACGATGCGAAACAGGCCGCCGAAATTCAGGCCGCCGAAGATCAAGGGGAGGATCTGCATCGCCGCGATACCAAAGATGAAACCGCCAAAACCAAATGCGGTCAGCATCGCGACGTCATTTTCCTGTAGGCCGCCGAACTTAGCGACACCGACGATGACCAGAAAGGTCATCGCGAACCCGGCAATCGCATAACCGAGATTGCGCCGGAAAAATCGATTCTTGTTTTCCGACTCGATGCTGCTGGTGAATTTGTCACCGACCTTGGCGACGGATTCGCCGTTATCCTTGTTGATGATAGCGACACCGCCATGCTCATTGACCCAGGTCCAGATCGCCCTTTCACCTGCCGGTAGCGCGCCAAAGCCGCCGGGCGGTGCCTTGCCGGTCGACTTGAGTGTCAGCGTGTCGCCGCTCTGGTCAAAGCGCAGAAGACCGCGCACCGCGAGCGAGAGCGCAGCGGCCGTGAATGCCCGCCACTTTTCCCGGCCGAAACCCCAGTCGCGGATGTAGTTGGCGAGTGCAGGCGAGATTCCTTTCGGCGGCTCGAACAGCGGGATGACGGTACCGCCCTTCGGATCGCGGCCGACGGCTTCCCAAGCGGCGAGGTAATAGCCGAGCACGATCAAAAACCCGATGCCGCCAAAGATCCATGCCCGGTTGTCGAGGATGCGATACCAGAGCAGTGTCGCATCACTCGGCGGATCGACGGCCGCTGCCGGGATTTCCGCGACGACCGTCAGTCCTTCGCCCGGCGCCAGACGACGTGTTGTCTCGACCGTCAACGTACCAAGAGCGCCAAGCCCGCCACGCCAGTCGGTGCCACGCGCACCCAACCGGCCGGTATAAGCCGTCCAGCGCACCGGATCGCCGCCGGCAACGAATTGCAGGTGATAGAACACCGCCTGAATCGGAAAGCGCCAGAAATTACCGGTGACGTTCCAGTTGAGTTCCGGCCTGCCGTCAAACCAGCGGATTTGCCGCGCCGTCCGGTAGCGGAACACATAAATATGTTCGCCACGCGAAACGATAGTGTCCTTGTTGCCGGCATAAATGCGGATGATGCCGTGTTGGCTCGTTGTGGAATGATCCTCGGCCTTGCCGTCGCGCTCAACGCCGAGCAACTTGAAATCGACTTCCCGAACGTTGCCGGTGACGTCACGAAACGTCAGCGGGAAATCTCGATAGATTCCATGCCTGATCTCGCGACCTTCTGCCTGAACCCGAATGGTCTCAACGACGTCAAGTTCTCCGTCCTTGGCTACGCGAACAGTCGAATCGAACGAACTGATCGTCTCGGCTGCAAAGACGGTTGTCGGCACGAACAGAAATGCGGCAACGGACAATGACAGAAAGAATATGACGCGGCCCGTCGCGCGAACATGTCTCATGGCCCGCAGCGCCCCTTCATCGAGAGGCTTGGCCGGATGCAAATCCGACCTGCGGTGCCGCGCGCTCGGCTTCGCCAGACAGTTCGAAATAGTCGCGTTGGGTAAATCGGAACAGGCCCGCGACCAGATTGCCGGGAAACGACTGCACGAGCACATTCTGGTTGCGCACCGTGCCATTATAGTAGCGGCGCGCCATCTGAAGCTCCGTTTCGAGCTGGCTCAGCTGCTGCTGCAGATCCAAAAAATTCGCGCTCGCCTTGAGGTCGGGGTAGTTCTCCGCCAGCGCAACCAGCTTGCCAAGCGCGAGTGACAGTGCGCCTTCGGCTTGCGCGCGGCTTGCAATGTCGTCGGCCGGCAGCGCGCGCGCCGTTTCGCGCAGGCGCGTCACTTCATCCAGCACCGAGCGTTCATGCGCGGCATAGCCCTTGACGGCTTCCACGAGGTTGGGAATGAGATCGGAGCGCCGCTTGAGCTGCACGTCGATGCCGCTCCAGGCCTCATTCGCCATCTGACGCGTACGCACGAGGCGGTTAAAAACAATGACCACATACAGGACGACCGCTGCAGCGGCAATCAATATGGCCCAGAGCAGCATGATCTAAAGCGCCCCCACGCCGGATGATTCGAATTATAGCTTCTTATGCTTGCCTGTGCTGAGCGCCGGGAGAGCGCCACCCACCGAAAAATCAGGCAGCTCCGCCACCTTCAGTCGCGAGCCAAGCTTCACCGCAGGCTTTTGCCAGATCCCGCACACGCAGAATATAGCTCTGCCGTTCCGTAACCGAGATCACGCCGCGCGCGTCGAGAAGATTGAACACATGGCTCGCCTTGATGCATTGATCATAGGCCGGTAGCGCCATGAGGTGGCGCTCCTTCTTGCCATCCGCCCAGCCCGCCGCGAGATATTTCCGGCACGCCGCTTCCGCCATCTTGAATTGTTCGAACAGCATGGCGGTGTCCGCGAATTCGAAATTGTGCCGAGAGTATTCCTCCTCGGCCTGGAGGAACACGTCGCCGTACGTGACTTTCTTGTCATCGTCGCGACCGTTGAAATTGAGGGCGTAAACATTGTCGACGCCTTGCACATACATCGCAAGCCGCTCGAGTCCGTAGGTCAGTTCTCCCGCAACAGGCGCACATTCAAAGCCGGCGACCTGCTGAAAATACGTAAACTGCGAGACTTCCATCCCGTCGCACCAGCACTCCCAACCGAGTCCCCATGCGCCGAGAGTTGGGCTTTCCCAATCATCTTCGACGAAACGGATGTCGTGAATTTTCGGGTCGATGCCGATGGCCTTGAGCGAGTTGAGATAGAGATCCTGGATTTCCGGCGGTGACGGCTTCAGGATTACCTGGAACTGGTAATAGTGCTGCAGCCGATTTGGGTTTTTGCCGTAGCGGCCATCCTTCGGCCGGCGCGACGGCTGGACGTAAGCGGCATTCCATGGCTTGGGCCCAAGCGCGCGCAGGGTTGTCGCCGGATGGAAGGTGCCCGCCCCAACTTCCATGTCGTAGGGCTGCAGGATCACGCAGCCCCAGTTCGCCCAATATTGCTGCAGCGCAAGGATGAGCCCCTGGAAAGACCGGGTGGGGTCCAGGTTGCCTTGATGTGCGCCGTCGCTGGCGAGAAGTTTGGCTTCAGCCATCGGATAGATACTGATTCTTAAGCACGGGAATAGATTCGACCCTAGTTGCCGCTCCCGGGAGGGTCAAGCCGGGGACAATTTACTTAAATTTTGAACCGCGACTGCTATCCACGCGGCCAAGCGCCAGTTTAGCGGAGTAACCGTCGTGTTCGAGTTTCAGCTTTTCGGATGGGTGCTGATCGCGCTCTTTTTCGGCGCAATGGTTGGCGGCCATCGTAGCGTCGCCGACCGTCACAGCGACTAGGCCGTCACAAAACGGCAATTCCTAAAGCCGGTATTCTCCCGTCGCCGGATCACGGCGAAGGGTCGGACGATTTTCCGCATCCGTGATTTTGGCTTTCACTCGCCTGGCCTGATCAAGCTCTTCGTTGATCCGGCGCGCTTCCTTAACCGCCCAATGCACGACCATCGCGCCACCCAAGGCAGCGAGCGACCATTTCAGCAGAGGCGACAGGAAAACTGGCGGCATAGGCAACTCCAATACTTTGTCGACGTGGCATCGACCGGCGCAAAGTCGGGCTCGAAGGCGGCATTTTCGGGGCAGATTCGCCGTCGAGCAAGAGCAAAGACCTAAATGACGCAGGGTGCCGGAATGAAGGGTGGGCACCAGCCGCTAGTGGACCGCGCCGCGGATGAGCTAGGCTCCATGGGGTTACACACTAGTGCCGCAACGGTCATCCCATCGAATGGCCGGCCGGCCGTGGAGGAACTATGAGCACCCCATTCAGGCCCCGTCGGGCCATATTGAGCCTATTCGTTGCCGTCATCGCATTGGCGCCCTGGTTTTGCGGCCCTTCTACGGCTGCGGAAGCCTGGCCCAATCGGCCGGTACGGTTCATCGTGACCCTTGGACCGGGAAGCGGCGTCGACATCGGCGCACGGCTGTTCGCCGATAAGCTGGCCGCGAAATGGGGCCAGCCTGTCATTGTGGAAAATCGCCCCGGAGGCGATGGCATCCTCGCGATCACCAGTTTCCTCGGTGCGCACGACGACCACACGCTGCTGGTTTCGCCGGTAAGTTCTTTCACTGCACATCCCTATTTCCACGACAAGCTCCCCTATGATCAGAACGATCTCATTCCGATTGCCCGAATTTCGAAGACCGTCGTTGCCGTAAGCGTTCCAACTTCGTTGCACGTCAATTCGCTGAAGGAACTCGAAGCGATGGCACGCGCCAAGCCGGGTCAGTTGAACTGGACGACCGCGACGGGATTCACCGACTTTGTCTTTGCCGGCTTTCTCCACACCGTCGGGCTCAAGATGGCGAAAGTGCCGTACAAGAACCCGGCTGGCGCGGTCACCGATTTGGCGGCCGGTGTCATCCAGGTTTACATGCCGGCCTACGCAATCGTGCGTCCGCAGGTCGAGGCTGGAAAAGTAAAGCTGCTCGCGGTCACAAATCACGAACGCGCACCGGCAATTCCCGACATACCTACCGCTGTCGAAGCCGGCTATCCGTCGCTCGAATTTGACGGATTGGTCGGGCTTTTCGGCCCGCCCGGAATCGCCGATAGCGTCCGTACCAAAATTGCCAATGATATTCGCGCCGCCGCTACCGACCCCGAAATCGTCAAGAAACTGACGCTGACGGGACAAATCGTGAGCCCCGGCAATGCTGCGGAATTCGCTGCATCGATAGCCCAGCAGCGTGAACAAGTCGCGGCGGTCGCAAAATTATTCGGCAACAAACCGATACAATAAGCGCGCGCATCGTCCCGGAAAACTACAGGCCGTATCGGCCCCATAGCGCGCGCGCTTCAAGGGCGGATATCAACTCGTCGGCAAGTCCGGGATGGCCCGCGATTGCGCTGGCGAGATCGACGCCTGGCAGACGCCTGCCAAATAGTGAACGTTCGGCGGCAATGAGCGGCGTGTGCACCTTCTCACCATAGCGTTCGCGCAAAATCGACCGCAGATCGCCGATGCGGTCCGCCAGCCCCAGCTCGATCGCCCTTTGCGCCGTCCAGAATTCACCGGAGAACAACGTCTTATCGGGACCGTGCAGCTTCGTACCGCGCAGGGTTTTCACGAGTTCGATGAAATGCTGGTGGATGTCGTGCTGGATTGCCTTGATGCGCTTCACGTCCTCGGGCTTCTCGGGGAGGAAGGGGTCGAGCATCACCTTGCGGTCACCGGAGGTATAAAGCCTGCGCTCAACCCCGAGCTTTTCCATCAATTTGGGAAACCCGAACGTGCCGCCGACAACACCGACAGACCCGACGATCGAAAACTGGTCGCAGATGATCTCGTCGGCCGCACAGGCCAGCATGTAACCGCCAGAGGCTCCGACATCCTCCACAAATGCCAGGACCGGAATTCGCTTTTCCTCCGCGAGCTGGCGGATACGCCGGAAAATCAGGTGCGATTGCGAGGGCGAACCGCCAGGCGAATTGATGACAAGCGCCACGGCTCGCGCCCGTGGCATCTCAAATGCGCGTTCCAAAGACCGGGCGATGGTCGACAGCAACAGGCCTGGCCGCAGAGGCGTGACTATTCCGATGGCACCAATCATACGAACCACCGGTACGACCGGCACATCAGTGCGAAATCGTCGCGGCACCAGCCGGGCGAGCTGATCGATGACATGTCGGCCGAGGCTTGGCGGAGAACTACTCGCGGAATTTGCCATCGGAGTTAGTTAGGCAGCCGCTACCCTATGAGTCAAAGCCCGCGACGTGCGCAGGCAGGGCAACGACCATGGCACTGATCCAATATCGCAACGCATCAAATTTTCGCGAGATGCCCTGAAAGTGGCGGCGGTTGCCTAATTTTTAACTTTGGAATGCTTTTTGCAATGCGGTCGTGGCCGGCGCATTTAGAGAGGCAGTTCGATGGACCCGAAAATCACTTTGCTGTTCCTGCTCATCGCCAGTGTCATTGGCCTTTCGCACTTGAGCGAGGAAAACCTGGGGCGTACCCGGCGTCATTTGAGAGAACGACGCTGGCGCGAAATCATTCCGCGGCGGCCCAGAGCTTAAGCAGTCGAGCTGCAATCAGATTCTTTCCGAAAATTCCAGCGGGGCCGCTGAACGCAAGACGGCTTCCGCGGCAGGTGTCGGGCGGCCCTCGTTATCGTTGAGGACGAACGGACGGTAAGTTACCTTCGATGCGCCGCCACCTCTCACGGCCGACACCAGCACGCGAATTGCTGGCGCCTCTGCGCGGGGGAGCACCGGCAACACCGAAATATCCCCGAACCCCGGACGCAACGCGGCAACCACATCGTTGAGTGCGTCGGCGCGCCATATCAGCGTCAACATGCCGGCCGGCTTCGTGAGCCATGCGGACGTGTCGACCCAGTGACCGAGCAGGTCAGGACTGCCGACATGCGCGGATCGGCGGCGCGGATCGGGCGACACGTTGTGGCGGCTCGCGTCGAAAAAGGGCGGATTCATCAGTACGCAATCGAAACTTGCAGGGGCTAGTCCGGCAGCCTGCAATGCGTCAACATTCCCCGCATCTGCGGCGACAACGGTCACCCGGTCGTCGAGTCCATTGAGCCGCGTGTTGTCATTAGCCAGCGCACATAATGCGGCATCAATCTCGATCAGCGTGACCTTCAATCCGGCGGATCGCACCGCCAGCGCAAGTCCTGCGGCGCCGACGCCGGCGCCGAGGTCAGCGGCCCGCTGGCCGGCGTGCGCGCGTGCGGCCGCGGCGAGAAGAACAGCGTCGTGTCCGACGCGATGGCCTCGCAGCGGCTGGCGTATGCGAAGTCTGCCGCCGAGGATGGCGTCTTCGCTGATCTCGTCTTCAGCTCCCATCGGGACGCAACTCGTGCCCCAGTCCGGCGTCTTCCAATAGCTGACGGGCGCGCAGCTCGTGGCCCTCCGCCACCAGCACGCGACGCGGCAAAACGCCGAGCGAACCTTCCAGGATGCTCATATTCTGATCCAAAATTAGAGGGCGTATGCCAGCGCTTTCAAGGAGTGCGACCACCGCGGAAACCAGCACCGCGTCGTTTGTACGAATGAGTTCGCGCATTTATATCCTGCTCAAATCTATGGATAGCGGATATCGGCAAGTGACGTTCTTGCTGCACTTGCTCGGTGCACTCACTTGTTGCACTTGCGCCCCTTTCGCCTGCTTGCTTTTGTCGCGCTAATTTGAAGTGGTACTCAATTTAACGCACTTGCCGCTTCGGAATAGCGTTTCTATGCTCGCGTTTTGCCAACCGCCGGGAGATGCATTTGGCAGTCGTCCTTCCCTTTGAAAGCCCGAACCCGGCCTCGCTCAATCGCCTCGTCGAACTGGTGGCACCGGATATGGAGCGCGTCAACTCGACGATTCTGGCGCGGACAGGCTCCGAAGTCTCCATGATCCCCGAGGTTGCCAATCACCTGATATCTTCGGGAGGCAAGCGGTTGCGGCCGATGCTGACCTTGGCAATGGCCCGCCTCGCGGGGTATGCGGGCGACGGCCACATCAAGCTCGCCGCCGCCGTCGAGTTCATGCACACGGCGACTCTCCTGCACGACGACGTTGTTGATGAAAGCGACATGCGGCGTGGAAAGGTTGCGGCGCGCATGCTGTGGGGCAACGAGGCGAGCGTCCTCGTGGGCGACTTCTTGCTGGGCCAGGCCTTCAAAATGATGGTCGAAGTCGGAAATTTGCACTCCCTCGATATTCTGTCCTCTGCCGCGGCCGTAATTGCGGAAGGCGAAGTGATGCAGCTAGGCACCGCCAAGAACACCGCCACCAATGAGGACGAATATCTCGCGGTGATCCGGGCCAAAACCGCCGAATTGTTCGCCGCCGCCTGTGAAGTCGGCCCGGCGCTTGCGTCCAAAGAAAAGGCCGAACTCGCCGCCTGCCGTTCATTCGGAATGAACCTCGGAATCGCCTTCCAGCTCATCGATGACGCACTGGACTATGGCGGCAAATCCGCAAAGCTTGGCAAGAACACGGGTGACGACTTTCGCGAAGGCAAAATCACGCTACCGGTCGTGCTGTCTTTCCGCCGCGGCACGGAAAACGAGCGAACCTTCTGGAATCGGACACTGGCCGACGGCGACATCCTGGATGGTGATCTCGATCGCGCCCTCGCCCTGATGGCAAAGCATCACGCCATCGAGGACACCGTCGGGCGCGCACGTCACTACGGCGCGATCGCCACCGACGCCCTCGCATTGGTGCCGCCTTCAGAAATCAAATCGGCACTGGAAGAGGCAGTCGCGTTCTGCATCGGGCGGGCGCATTAAGGCGCGCATCGCATCCTAGTTTTGATGCGCTGAATATCCAGTCGCCGGATCACGCAGCAGCTGGAAGCGGATATTCGGGTCGGGATCCTGGCCTATATATTTTCCATAGGCATAGACCGCCGGCGCACAGCCGTTGGGATGCGGCTCAGGATGGCCAGGGAGCAGAAAGCTCCAGGAAAAACTGTACGGCCGATCGACACAATGCGCCCGCGCCTTGGATTTCACTCGTGCCAGCGCCGGATCCGCGGCGATAACGCCGAGAAGTGCAATCGGTATCATCGCCAAGCGGAATTTCATGTGTCACCTCCGAGCGCTGCCTATAGCAAAGCCCGCGTAAAGCCAACCGTTTCCTCAAATACCGGCAAATTCAAGATTGGCCGGGCGCACCGCCGATCGTGGTCGCGCAAACCCACCACTTCTCATGCTCGGACTTGAGTCGTTTCGCGGCGGTCGCCGCTTCATCGGACGAGCTAAACAATGCAAAACAAGTCGGTCCCGAACCGGACATGCGCACGAGCTTGTTGCCCGGCGAGGCGCGCAGCCCTTCAAGCACTTCACCGATCGCGGGCACGCAGGCGATTGCCGCCTCCGTCAGGTCATTCTTGAGCTGGGCGAGAAGTTCGATCAACGCTTCAAACCCCGCCGGTACTTCGGCGAGGTCGCAACGGTCTTTCTGACCGGCAAAATTGCCGAAAACATCGCGCGTCGAAAGCGCCACACCGGGGTTGGCCAGCACGGCGGGAAGCCGCGGCAAATCGAGCGGTTCGGACAGTACATCCCCGATGCCGCGCATGATGCGCGAACGCGGATCGAGGCACACTGGCACATCGGCGCCTACCGATCGCGCGGCCGTCATCAGCCGCGGATCAGTCAGGGCGATATTGTTGGAACGCGCCAGCAGGCGGAACGCCGCGGCAGCGTCCGCTGAACCGCCGCCGATGCCGGCCGCAACCGGCAGGTTCTTCTCAAGCAGAAAGCGCCCGGCTTTGAGGCCGTCAACTCGGCCGCGCAATGCACCGAGCGCCTTGAGCACCAGGTTATCCGCGGCAGGTCCGCTCTTTGATGCAAATGGTCCCGTGATCTCGAGACGATCCTCGGCGCCGCCCTGCAAACGCAACACATCCGCGACGTCCGCGAAAGCCACAAGACTTTCGATCTCATGATATCCGTCGGCGCGGCGACCAAGCACCCGCAGCGAGAGATTGATCTTGGCGGAAGCTTTTTCGAGCAGGGGCGCGTTCACGCGAAAGCCTGCCTACGATCTAGCCGCCGTCGCCGCTCTTTTTTCCGGCCTTGGCTTGCGATGAGGTCTCATCAGGCAAGCCGGATTTGAGCTTTTCCTCGATCTTGGGAAGCTCCTCCGGATCCGGTTTGAGATCGCGCGCGTGCGCCCATTGAAATCTTGCTTCCAGCACACGCCCAACACGCCAATAGGCATCACCCAAATGATCGTTGATGGTGGGGTCTTCCGGCTTGAGTTCGATCGCGCGCTCAAGCTGCTTGGTGGCTTCGTCGTAATTGCCAATCCGGAAATAGGCCCAGCCGAGCGAGTCGACGATGTAGCCATCATCGGGACGCTGCTGGACGGCCTTTTTGATCATCTCCATTCCCTGGTCGAGATTGATCCCTTGGTCGATCCAGGAATAGCCGAGATAATTGAGTGCGTGCGGTTGATCGGGAAATAGTTCGAGCGCCTTTTTGAGGTCGGCTTCGGCTTTCGGCCACCGTTTCGAGCGTTCGTAGCAGATCCCCCGGAAATAATGGATCACCCAGTTCGCCTTTTCAGGCTTTGAGATCGTTGCAACGCCCTTGGAATAGACATTGGCGCATTCAGCGAATTTCTTGTGGCCGCGCAAGACATTGCCGAGCGCCATGATCGCTTCGAGATCCTCGGGATGCTGCTTAATCAGCGCTTCAAGATGCTTCTGAGCCTCTTCCGGCCGGTCGAGCGCGTCCAGGTTGGCGGCCATCTGAATGGCGGCATTGCGATGCAACGGCGAGTTCGCGGGCACGCGCTCATAGGCCTTGATCGCCAGCTCCGGCTTTTTCAGGGATTCATAGAGATCGGCCAGCGACAGCAATGAAAGCGGATGGTTGGGCGCAAGAAAAAGGGACAGCTGGAGATAAACCAGGCCGAGATCTTCGCCGCCGCGGCGACCGAGCGAGGCACCAAGTCCGTAGAGCGCTTCAGCCGCGCCAAGCTGCGCGGTCGAAATAAGCGGCTGGAGTTTCTCGCCAGCCTTGAGCTTGTCCATCGACTCGACGACAAGCGGATGGCGCGGCAACGCCTTGTCGAATGTCTCGAAAATGGCCAACGCTTCCTTCGGCGAGCGGTTGCGCGAAAGCCAGCTGCCATAGGCCTCGACAACCCGCAAAGCCGTCGAGTCGAGCTTGTAGGCGTGCTCGAGACGCTTGCCGGCTTCTTTCTGGTTGCCCGCGAGGTCATAGATCATACCTGCGTGGAGATCCTTGAAGATCGCGTACCACTCGGGGCCCGCAAGCCGATCGATCCCGGCGATGGCGCCCTTGATGTCATTGGCGCCGTAAAGGCTCCAGGCCGAAAGCAGCGTCGCAGTAAGATCGGTGATCGGTCCACGGATCGATTGCGCGAGATCGCGGCGCGCGGCGGGATATTGCTTGTGCTTGAGTTCGTTTACGCCAAGCACCAGGCGGGCGACGCGGTCGTTTTTGTCGACCTGAACGACGCGTTCGCCGAATTTTGCCGCCTCATCGACGTCGCCGTCGACAAGGAATGACAAAAATGCACGATCGAGCAGCTCGCTGTTGTTCGGATCGCGTTTGAGTGCCGCACGGTAATAGGCCGCGGCTGCGGCGGCATCGCGCTGCTGGCCGGCGTGACGGGCGGCGAGGTAGCTGCCCGACGCACTCGTGGCGCCAAGCAGTGCCACATTCGATGGCTGCGCGGCCAGTGTGATTGGCGCGCCGATAAGAACGGCGGCAAGCGCGCTGCCGGCAAAGCAGCAGGCGAGTCTCGAAAACTTCACGGGCGATTGCTCCAATGAGGCGGCTGACAGCGGGTTGCACGCGGGCCGCAATATTGTACCGAGAATGGCCTTTTTGCGCCACTCCCGCAAGAACGTGCGGGATAGCGCGGCCGCAAATCAGCATGAAAGCCTTGATGTGGCGGTATCGTGACGCCCCCGCCACGCCCTTATCACATATTTGGGTAATTCGGCCCGCCGCCGCCCTCCGGGGGAACCCAGGTGATGTTTTGGTTCGGGTCCTTGATGTCGCAGGTTTTGCAGTGGACGCAGTTCTGCGCGTTGATCACGAATTTCGGGACGCCGCCCTCCTCCACCCATTCATAGACGCCGGCTGGGCAATAGCGTGCCGAGGGGCCGGCATAAACGTCGTGCTCGGATTTTTTCTGCAGGGCGAGATCGGCGACACGCAGGTGGACCGGCTGATCCTCTTCATGATTCGTGTTCGACAGGAATACGGACGAAAGCCGGTCAAAGGTAAGCTTTCCGTCAGGCCGGGGATAGGAGATCGGTGTGCACTCGGACGCGGGCTTAAGTGTCGCATAGTCCGGATTGCCATGCCTGAGGGTGCCAATGAGCGAGAAGCCAAAGGTATTCGTCCACATGTCGAGCCCGCCAAGCGCGATCCCCGCCAACGTGCCAAATTTCGACCAGAGCGGTTTGGCATTGCGGACCTTCCACAAATCCTTGCCGATGGCGGAGGCGCGCCAGCCGGAGTCGTAATCCGCAAGCTCGTCATTGCTGCGGCCGGCAGAAAGGGCAGCGGCCGCAGCCTTGGCCGCCATCATCCCCGACAGGATCGCGTTGTGGCTTCCCTTGATGCGAGGCACGTTCATGAAACCGGCATCGCAGCCAACCAGAACCCCGCCGGGAAACGATAATTTCGGTACTGATAGATATCCGCCCTCGGTCAGCGCACGTGCGCCATAGGCAACACGCTTACCGCCGGAAAACGTATCGCGGACGTGCGGATGAGTCTTGAAGCGCTGAAATTCCTCGAACGGAGAAAGGTAGGGATTTGTGTAATTGAGATGATGCACGAAGCCGACGGACACCAGATTGTCGTCGTAGTGATAGAGGAATGAACCTCCGCCGGTCGAGTTGTCGAGCGGCCAGCCGAAGCTGTGCT
>Ga0134128_10001372_pt1 | contig 31525 bp, 49 predicted proteins | sample KB31754_FD_96462 | JGI IMG/M metagenome (GOLD analysis project Ga0134128, IMG submission 96462) | Terrestrial soil microbial communities with excess Nitrogen fertilizer from Kellogg Biological Station, Michigan, USA - KB3-175-4 | ecosystem: Environmental > Terrestrial > Soil > Unclassified ... | reverse complement strand
GTGTATCATATTATCTATATGAGTTCGAAATAGCATGAGTTTATCATTCAAAAATTACAGATCCCTTTCGACAGACCCACAAAATTCTTTATTTAATGAAATTGTGCGCAATTTATCAGTATTACAAACATCATTTAACAATAATTCTGCGCCGGGCTTAACTGAAAAGAAATTAATCGGTTATCCTTCATATGACTTTCTAATATTCGCTTCTTGTGGCTTTGACTTTGGTTATGTCAAGCCTGCGAAACACAAATTCTATACCGTGCGAGAACCAGACGGCGACAAATTAAAAGTATGGTATGAATTTAATCACCGCACTAACCAGTTATACGATAAATCCTGTTTTGGGAATCATGGACAATTAGAAGGACATCCAAAAATCACTTTACTTAAAGATCTGCTTAATCCTACATATGCATTACAATTCGACGGAGTGAATGATTCAGTATCGATACCCAACTCGGCAGACATGGATACACTGTCTGAGTTTAGTTGGTCATTTTGGCTTTATCCAACTGCGTTTACTGCTGGCTCAGGAACCATATTGGAAAAATCAATTTGGGCTAATGGCGCGTATACAGTTTATACAAGCGCAAGTCCGGGGAACAGATTTGTATTCGAAGCACAAAATGATACAGGAACACGTCATTTAGTAGACGATGGAGGATATTTTAACACAACAGGAGTAAATCGATACTACTATGTTGTAGTAACATATGATGGCGCAAATATTAGAATGTATGTCGATGGAGTTTTAAAAGGAACAACTGCTCATACTGGCACACATACCAGAAATGCCAGTTACACTTTAGGGGGAGCAACTAACGACTTTCCCGGATATATGTATGAAGCATGTTTTTACAATCGCGCATTAACTCAAGCAGAAATAACTAATGGCCTGATAGGGATAACATCATTGAAAGGATTGGTTGCCCGGTGGGGCTTTGACGAAGGAACAGGAACGACTGCGAGAGATTCAATCAATTATCATACTGGCACAATAAGCGGTGCTGTATACAGTCAAACTCAGAAGCCAAGTTGGGCTAGCAATACTCAGATATTCGATAACGGAGTTTGGGGGTCTATTGCAGGATACATAATGGATGGAGCAACCGATATCCGTATTCCTGAACGAACCGATGATACTCGTATAACTGGCAAGTTAACTGGCTGGTCGATGTATGCAGAAATAAAAGCAACAGATTTTAGTTTAGACAGTAACGGCCATAGACAAAGGCTCGCAGAAAAATATGACGACGATACTAAAACATATGGCTATTCATGGCAAATAGGATCAGATGGTTCAGTATACTTTTTTGTTCGATGGAATGGCGCTGACAAGAAAATCAAATTAGCAACTCCTCTTGTTCCGGGCTATTACTATCAGTTATGGGTTACTGCGAATATTGCACAGGCAGGTAATGCTGATGTAACTCAGTTCCTTAAAATGGGAGTAAATGGATTTATCGCATCCGCGCCTTCAACAGCAGATGATCCGGATAACAGTTTAGCCGTTACCGATACTGACTTAGTAGTAGGAGCAAGTCCATTAGATAACACGTCAAGCGGTTATTGCTTGCAAGAGATGTATGCGTTCCGATACTATGATGAGGAGGTAGAGACGGCAGCGCAGATGCTAGGCCAGTATACAACCAAGTTAACTACGTATCAAAATCCATGGAGTCATTGCTTTGTGCTAAATCAATCCTTAATTCAGGAGTCTTCAACCAAAATTAGATTATGGAATGAATACATTCTTGCTACTGCTATTAGCGATTCATGGGCGTATAATGTAATAACCAAATTCAAAACTCGGAGATGGAGCGAAACAGTTGCAGTATCAGATGATTGGACAGCCCGTAAAATTGCACCATTTTCAATTAAATCTGCATCATTCGACGGTGTTGATGATCATATTGATACAAAGTCACTAAGGCAGATAAAGGACAAGTTCTCCGTAACAGGATGGGTCAAGTTCGTTGCTGGATCTTCTGGTTGGGGAGGAGTGATATCACAAATCAATGGCCTGTCTGGTGGCAACCGTCTATTATTAAATGGGACGAAGATTCGTTGGCACGGTCAGTTCAAAGACTCGAGTGAAAAATGGAATGACTACAGGGTAACGGTTCCATCGTATACAAATGCGTGGCATCACTTCGCTGTAACCTACTCCTCGAATAAGAAAAGATTCCGTATATATTTCGACGGTGTAAAAGTATTCGAGACAACCAGATCTGGTAACCTAAATGATGGAAATTCAAAAGGATTTATCGGAAAAGGGGAAAAAGGCAAATACTTCATGCAAGGTAAGGTGGATGAGTTGAGGATACATTTGGTCGAATTAACTGCTAATCAGATTTCAACATTGTATTCAAAAGGCGTGATTGATACTAATATACTCGCCTATTGGCCTTTAGATAAAGATGCTAAAGACTATTCCGATAATGCAAAGTATAACGGAGAAATGAAAAATGGAGCAACATTTAGCACAGATGTTCCATAGTGGGAGGATAAACAATGGCTGTTGATTTAGGAAAGCCATTTCAAGGTGCTCTAGCAGAGGCCTCAGATGCTAGAGTAAATTCAAAAATGACCACGTGGGCGGATGCAGCCTACCTGTCAACGCTAGCGCCATTATATCCTTGCATGAGAATCGTTCCCACTACTACAGGCTTTGGCTTCACGAAAGATATAGGCATGCGCAGGAATGCCGACAACAACGCTTGGATCTTAGATGGGATGGGAAAACATCTTCATTCAAAGGATACAGACGTAGATGGCGGATTATTAGTCGATATCGAATTAGTCAACTTTGGTATAACTTTAAGAAATTTACATACTGATTATGTCGCTAAAGATTTCTATGTTGAAAAGTCAGGAACGAATGCTGATGCAACTGATGATATTTCTACAGGAACCGGGACTGCTGGCCGTATCAAAATAGAAGCCGGCACGACATTAAACGGATATGCAAATATTCGCAGACCTGGCCTCAATTTGGACTTTGCACAAAAATCTGCATTTGAAGCAAGGCTAGAACACAACGGTGCTACTACTAACTATTTGTGGAGGTCAGGAGTATCGGGCGAGATGATTAACGATGCAAACGATCCAACTAATCCCAGTTATGGAATTGAAGCCTGCTCTGCGTCAGGAACATCTATTCTAATTTGGTCATGCGATAGCACCACACGTTCAACATTATCTTCCGGTTATGCAGTAGATACAACTAATCATACATGGATTTTACAACACGATCCGAATACTCCAAACTTAGTTTTAACAAGGGATGCAGATTTTGCAAATTCTGTTCCCAAAGTATCAAATATTCCTGTATCAGGGATATCAAAAACATCGTGTAATCATACATCAGGCATGAAGACAACCGACACGGTAACGAAGATTCTAAGATGGCATGGCTACGTGATAATAGGCCGAGTAGGAAACGCGACATGGAAGTGGCTTAATCCATAATGACAGTCAAAGATTACTTGGCAACAATTAAGGTGAAAAAAGGAGGATTCGGATTCAGATGGCGCTCAATCACAAATAGAGTCGAGTTAGTTCCGCAACAATTCGATCCTGATAAAAAGGAGATGCTTGTTCATTTGTGTGCAACAGATTGTGATCCAGTGCCTTCTAGAGCAGGAGGAATGAATGAGATTAACATCGAATTATCTTATCTAAATGTGGCTCAGGATGCAATGCGAAAACATGCAAAGAATTTCTGTCCTCTTGTAAAGCAAATTACAACTACGACAGATCATCCCGGCATTAAAGGAGATCGAGATTACCTTAGGTCAAAAATGAAACATCTCCGTAAAGTAACAGTGCCCGAATTTAATATCAAAGTAATGAATGACATTTATGCACGTCAAAATTTACCATTATTAGACAAGTCAAAACTTCCCATAGAGCAGGACAAACACGGTGTTAAAAAGTATGTTATGGAAGCCGGGGAGATAGAAAATAATAGTCCCACTATAGGGAAGTAACCAGAATTGGTTAATGGAACAGATCTTGGCCTTTACCAGACAACAAACAGTCTAGGCGGTGCTCGTCTTTCAACTAAAGTTTTAACAGGCGTAAAGCACAATCTGATCCAGCGAGTCACATATAGCGAATCAATTGCATCAGTCAACAAATATTACTGCGTGTATATTCGCAACGATAATGCTACAAAGCCAATTCTGAATACTACTGCATTTATTGAAATTCCATCACCAAAGCAATCAGATCACTTCAAGATAGGCAAGGGAACGGCAGCAGTAAATGGGACAGAGCAAACTATAGCGAACATCAATACTGCACCAACCGGTGTTACTTTCTTTGACGCTGACGTATTCAATAATGGCATATTCATTGGAAAATTAAATGCGTTAGAGCACAAGGCAATATGGATATGGCAACACGTCGATGTAAACCGCGAAGAAATGACAAACAACAAAGTCAGAATATCAGTATTTGGTGATCCTGAACCCGGGGATGATTCAGGCGGATCAGGATCGAATGAGCCTCCTCCTTCAGGTGGCGGTGGAGATGGTGGCAATCCCAATCCGGGGCCTGCTCCAGATGACTTCAATTGGGCTACATCCGGTGACTCAGCCTGCAACGGTGATGCAACAAACGTTATATCGAAAGTGAAAGCACGACCGAATCTCAAACTGTTTATGCATCTAGGGGACTGTTCGTATACAAGTTCGATTGGTTGCTTCACTAAAGAAATGCAACCATTACTGGCTATAACCAAAATTGCATTAGGAAATCATGATACCGAAGAAGGAGTGTCATCGGGCTTTGCTCAATCAATTGTAGACGACTTTAACTTACCTGATCCTATCAAAATCCCCGGTGTATATTCATTCACTGTGCAGAACATATTCTTCCTAGTCTCGAATATGTTCGAGTCCTATACATCAGGATCAAAGCAATACAACTTTTTGAAATCGGAGATGGAGCGAGTCAAAAATAATCCTGCAATTAAATGGCGTGTATTTTGTTTCCATGAACCGTGGTATTCCTCTCCGAGTCACCATGGTAATCGAAAAGACCATCGTAATCTTTTCCATCCTCTATTAGAGGCTAACAATTTTGATCTAACATTGTGCGGACACAACCATAATTACCAGAGATCGTATCCACTAAAATTCAACGCAGGCAAACCCGATAGCCCGACCGCTAATACGACAGGCGATCCAAACTATACTAATCCAAATGGCATAATCTGCTTCACTGTTGGGACAGCAGGAAGGAAACATTACGGATTGACAGGACAATCAAGTTGGAATATATTCCAGCAAGATAGTGACTTCGGATACCTATATTGGGAGGTAACCAATTCAGGAAAAACCATGACTGGCAAATTCTACACAGACAAGAACGAATTATTAGATCAGGTATCAATAACGAAGACATAGACATGAGCGAACAAGAAAACATTCTGAAAAAGCATCTTAAAATTGTCGTTGGATGCTCAACCTTTGCTGATTCGGCAGGGTTACTAAGAATGATACCATCGCTCTATGATTTAGCAGACGAGTTTGCAATTGTAGAAGGACGGTATGAAATGTTTCATCTAAACGGAGATGCCAATTTTGATCCCAAGACAAAGGAGGTATGCAAGTCATTTGACAAAGTATCTTATTATGAATTTGCAGGGTATCAACCAGATAAGCGTCAATACGTGGCCGATATAGTCGCAGAAAAACACGAAGCCGACATACTGTTTATCGTTGATTCAGACGAATACTTACATCCTGATCCCCAATATCAGGATATTGACCAATTCAGATATAATTTAGCATTAGATATACGATCTCAACCAAGGCAGGTTGACTACATATACTATGCAAAGGATATATTTTCTGTTTTAATGTGGATGCCGGGGCCTGATCTATATGAGAAAGCACATAATGACGTTGAAGATAATGTTTGGATTGCTTGGCCTAGACTATGGCACAAGCCCGGTCAGTTCGAATACTTTAATGGGGTTCATTATTGGATTAAACGCAAATCCGATCCAGCACCAACTAAAAATTATCAAACAGGCACGCGCGTAATAGATGGAATTAGATTAATGACCGATACCACGTTAAGGAGTCCAGAATTTAGAAAGGCACGTGACAAGTGGGCTTGGGATGGATTACAATTAGAGAAAGGCAAGATCAGGGAGTTCAGGAGAACTAATCCTTCGTTTGGGGGCTAACGAATAATTGTTTGTTGACTGACTTGATACGCCTTAATGCCATCAATTCATTCAATAGATTCCCATCTTTGACTATTCTTTCAATATCCTTTCTCAATTCATGTTGTTTCCAATGTCGTCTAAGCCATCGGTTTCTTGCTGACAATTTTTTTCTTACGAATTTGTCCGAATCTATGTGATAATGTGTTCCTTTGTAGTCGTAATTTGATCCGCTCAACTGCATAATCGCATGCTTATCTGAAAAAGGGATATACAATATATCGTGGGACGCATCTATTGCGGGCTTCTGAAGTGTAACACCGTCTTTGACTTCCATATCTCGTTTCCTTATCGGAGTCCTTATTCCGCAGTAGTTTTCTGTGTCCCATTCAAATACACAATATTCCTTTCCATGTTTGTCGTAGACGTGACAGTATAAAGACATTGGATGCTTTCCTGCTCGTATGACAACCAATCCAACTTATCTATATTCGAAAGCATTAATAGGCATTTTGCATTTGGAAAGTATAATGTCTAGACAAAACGAAAACTTAATGCTGGCTTCAATTATTGGAGCGGTGCTTATCGCAGGAATAGCATTTGTTCCCCTAATGATAGCCCAAGTAAATGCAGACAAAACTGTAATAAACAATTGCAAAATAGACAAACAAACAGGAACATGTGAGTTTGATCAAACATACAAATCAAAACGTGGAGATATCAAGGTTCAGAACAAAATCGATGCCTCAGCAATAGCCAACGGTGGTAATGGGAATAACGGTCCCGTTGTAGATGAACAGGCTAGGAATGACATCAGTGATCTGAAACAAAAAGATATCAACCAAGATACTGCAAGTGATAAACTCGCAGCCGATATAGCAAATGTGAATCATACAGTAAGCCAAAATTGGAATATGACTGACCAACGATTAGGCCAGTTAGCAGATGCATCAAATGCTCAACAAGGTATCAATGAAAATAACACAAAGTTATTTGACAATTTGACTGCAACTATTGCGCAATTGAAAACAGAATTAGCAGACGCAATAACTGACATCGAAGGCGGTAATCAATCCAGCGGTGGCGGTGAAGTTCCTCCTGTCGTAAATAACACAGGCAACCAAACTGGCAATCAGTCCTCAGGTGGAGGCGGTGAGATTCCTCCGGTAACAAATGAAACTGGAAACCAGACAGGCAATCAATCTGGTGGCGGTGGCGAAGTTCCTCCAGTGACTAATGAAACCGGTAATCAAACAGGGAATCAGTCAGGCGGTGGCGGTGAAGTGCCTCCTGTAGTAACGAACGAAACAGGTAATGCAACAGGATCAGGTAATGCAACTCAGCCTAGCGGAAATGTAACTGGCAACGTAACTAACTCAACTGGTGGCACGCCTAACGGAACGATACCCGCACTATTAGCAGGATTGAAGCAATACTTCAACCTCTCCTAATTTCTTTTTCTTTTATTCCAAACCCAAACTTCTTTACCGTCAATAATCTTTTTGAAAAAATAATAATTCTTTGACTTTAATAAAATGCCGTTATTAACATGCTCAATACAATATAATGAATGAACTTTAATTGCCGAGGTATCATACATTATAATTTTATCATCCGAAATACTTGAATCTAGAAATGCCGTCCCAAAAAGAGGGAGCCAGGAAGTTTTAACTTCACTGGACAATGTAACTGCTTAGATTTAGTTGCTGTGAATCAGTCGAGTTAATGTATGCTGTTACATTCCCTCCTATTACAGTCACGGGGACGGGGCCGGTAACGTGTGGCACAATTAATATGCCGGGCAGGTTTTGAATCACAATCTTTTGTATTGTGCTGTTTGTTGCGTTTCCTCCACCGCTGTTAGTTTGATTATCGCTCGCAGAGGAGGAGAAATCAAAATTTGTGGTATTGCCTTCTTTTATAGAGATGTGCTTTACCGATATGTGACTGCCATCTATGTCTGCTTCACTAAATCCGTTGTATTTTGTTCCTGATAATCCATTCTTGCAACCATCGTCCATTGTCTTCCCGATAGGATACGGATCTTTTGTGTTGGCTGTGCCATCAGTTACTACCATTACGTGGGGCTTGACAGGGAAACAAACCAAGAAGAAGTGATTATGGCCTTGCCAAATTACAGTGAATTTAGGATATTTGGCTGCGAGATATTCCATAAATGGTCTTAGTTGCTTATCAATTTCATTCTCAGGATGGTGAGCACCCGGAAAAGTAACAACCTGTCTATGCAAAGCAACGTGAATTTGTTTTATATTTGGATCAGCCTGCCATTTTGCAAAATTACTTTCGACTGCGTTCTTGTATGATGATACTTTGGTTTCGGTATCAATCATTTGGAATGCTACTCCTTTCTTAGTGTAACCAAATGTGCATGTTTGTGGCGTGACACCATTGGTCTTGCCTGTTCCTTTGATAGTGGAGTCGCACGAATCATGATTACCACGATCCATTATTTTCTTCACTCCTGACTCAGAGAAACACTTTGAGACAGTGCTAGTTGAGCCGTAATAATCGCCTACCAATACATGCATATCATAAGGTTGCTTTTTCACGTAGTCACAGACTACTTGCCAGTTGCCACGAGGATCCCCTATTACTGCAAATTTCCATGCGCTTGCTGTCTGACCGATAACTAGGGACAAAATTAGTATCGATCCCAACAGAAATGATGCATACTTTCCATTCATTATTCAAAATAATGAAGCATAATGTATTAAAATGAATCGCACTTTACTTTGGTTGACTATATTTGCCTAGTGATGCGTTCGGCTTCATACAATATTATCCGTCTAAATCCGGCGGTGAATCGTATACTTTACCTGATAATTTAGACTCAAAAAAAGGAACGAGTGGCACATATGATAAAGGAAGAATACGAATAGGTGGACAAGGAGGAACGTTTAGCCAAGATGGGGATCTTTACAAATTATCACAAAATGAACAAGTTAGGATAGGAATATGCACGTCAGCCGGATACGATGCAGGCAATATAGAAACTGACCGTGACACTTTAGCGGATCGAGGCTATATGATGTCACCGAAAGATTGGCATAATGTCGAGGTGACATTAGAAGCCGAATATAATGGTGGAGGCCCCAGTGATGAGGAGTTAACGTTATACTGTGGTGGAGGAGTTCATTCTGATTCTAAAAAATGTGAAGGCTTCGCCTACAAAGGATTCGTTGAATATAACGGTAATCGTGCGGGGTTCAATAAAGAGGAGTATCACGGATCAGATAATTTTAGATACAAGTCAATTTCTGTTGGCTCGTGGAATAATAAAACACGGCAGATTAAATTTGTTCGTTATGATGTAGACAAAGACGGCCATCCTACAATAACTCAGTCAGAAGCAAAATCTGTTAAACTCGAATTATATTTTGCTAAAGACGGAGATGGCAAATTTGTCAAAGTATTTGAAACGACCGATACTGGAAATTGGACTAACGGAGCGAGTGCTTGCGGTGGCTCTGTAGATGGACAAGTCGCTATTTGGGGAGGCCCGTTAGTAACTATTCGATGGGATGCTGGCGCTAAAATCAGTATGGGCAAGTTAACCGTTCGAGAAATCGATGCAACTAAAAACTTTGACCAACAGCCTCCGGGATCTGAGACTCCTCCTGCACAGGATGGAGGCACACCAGATCCTACGCCAGTAACGCCAACTGTAGACGATAATGGGATACAGTGGCTTGTTGCACGTGGCGATATATCCACAATAAAACAATCTCGAAACAATCCCGGGGATCATCGTTGGTCGAAAAATTATAAAGGCGTAAAGAAATTTGGTTTTGAAGCAACGATAATTGCCAAGTTCCATGGTGTTACGCCCGGAACAGGAGGTTCATCCGGTCATGTTGCGTTAAAGCATTGGGGACCGAATCACTCCTCGCCTTGCGGACATTCTGAAGGCGGTTCATGTTGTTGCTGGTATGATATAGGATTACGTGCTAATGGAGATCTACAATTACAAATAGAACGGCCACATCCTCATAACAAGGACTTCACTCATAGCGGAACGAAATTAACTAATTTAGGTCAAGGCATGAACGAAAATACAATTGGCTTTAAGTGGGTAGTGTTCCCCGTCAAGCCCAACGGTTCAGCAGACAATGGCGGTATTCATTTAATGGGTTGGGGAAGCAAAGACGCATTGCAAAATGGTAAGCCTCGAAATAATTGGGTATTGATGTATGACTTTATCGATAATGGGGAGATACTAGGTAATTACGATGCTCCTGACGAACAGGAAATAGAGATGCGTAATTCTGATACAAAATCTGCCGATGTATACGCTGGCGGTCTTCAAGTTAGATTGCTTGAAGATGGAGATGCTACACGTCCTCCTGACACAGGAGGCGGTGGCGCAGGCGGTGGCGGTGGCGGTGAAACTCCGCCTCCTGATACTGGCGGTGGAACTGGTCAGATATCACGTGTATTCAATTCATGGGATTTAGTATACGATAACATTGTTGACACGTCCGGCTTCACCTGTTCTGGTGGCGCTCCTCCGGGAGGGAGTAGTTACACGTCATTCAAGTCAGTAACCACAATTACAGACGATAAACAATTAGGCGTAAACAATTCCGGGGAGGATGGCAGGACTAGAGTTGGCGATTACGTTGCCACAACTTCTTCTGATTATTATCAAAAGAAGCCAACTAAGATTGAATTTTATCTAAAGAAGTTTGGCACACCGGCAGGATCATTTTCGGTAGACGTATACGATAACGGTGCTAATGGAGGGACATTAAAAGGAACATACGGATCAATGCTAGCCTCCTCATTGACTACATCCTATGTGCTATACTCGTTCATTAACGATAATGCTGGCTCGTTCATGGCAAATGGTATGCAAGTTGGTTGGTATGTTTGTGTTCGTTATGAAGATGCAAGCGGTAATTCTTCAAATGGAATATCTGTGGGAGTCAATTATAATGATCCTTTCGACGGACACGATACCCATGATGTGCAATGGCAGAAGAACCCAAGCAGTTACGAATTAGTCAAATACACGGCCAGAGATGTATGCGGTAAATCTTACAAGTCGCCTTAATAAGATTGGGTTAAATATTTAACCCAAAGTGGCAAATTTACGCACACAATGAATCAAAATCTTGCCATCATTGCTACGGTAAATTCTTTTGACCTCTTTTACTTCACCGGATTGCATCATCTCGACAAGCCATTGATTAGCCTCCTCTAGGCTATCAAATAACTCGCCTTGATCTACAAAAATTGGTTTGGATTTAGCCAAGGAAAGCGATTGTCCCTAAATGGAGATCCCATAACGGCAATACTGTTCGTCCTGATTTTACGTTGTTTCTAGTCCATATGTGATACATTTGTGGGAAACTCGGTCCTTTTTGTATGTCCGGCCAATCTTTCGCCTTCAATACATTATCTGGAACTTTGCCTTTGTAGTCTTTATGATCCTTTGGTGGAGTAGCATTCCATCCGTCTTTAGTCCAAGTGTAATTGATTACTTGATTCCACTTCCTATCACCAAAGTCAACCCAAACCTGCAAATTGACTGCTTCTTTGGATCTATCAGTTCGGTAGCATGCAAAGAATCGATACTGTTTGTCAGCAGATAGTTTATTGCCTCCTTTGTATGGGAATGACTTATCAGGCCCTTGATAGTTGTGCCAATATTCTGAGCCAATTTCTGCGCGGTCAGCATGTAAACTAAATCCAAGCAAGCCCGCGACTAACTGACCATCGTATTCCCAACCATCAGTGCCATGAGCGCCGTTCTTAATGCTAAGATTATCTGTTCCTTTCGGGAATACAAATGATCCCATAAAGACAAGATTGTGCTTGAACTCGGGGAATTGGTCATACTCAGCCAATTCATGATAGTTCAGGTATGCGCGTCCGTTTCCTCCTGCAGAATCAACCCACATCTTTTTGCCTTTAATCATTAACATCTTCGCACCAGATGCACCGCACGAAAATATTACCGGATCAGATGGCAATGGTTTGTCTGCTGGCAGATTCACATCTTTGCTTAATCCTTTGCTACTATCCCAATACCATTTAACTCCTGTAATAGGGATGTCACCAGTTTCGACCGGTGGATTATCTGGTTCTGGATTTGGGTTAGGCTCCGGATTCGGTTCGGGATTTGGCTCGGGATTTGGCTCTGTTCCCGCTTTAGGCTCTATTTCTAAAACTGCGAATTTGCTTAATTGAGTTTTCTTACCTACATGGTCAACACGCAAATAAACAATTCCCTCGTTACCATATTTCTGACCTTGATTCTCAAGAAATGGTTCTCCTCCTTTATCTCCCCATGCATTGCGCCAATTGCCATTGTCTACTGCATACCACCATAACGCCCAATTATTATCACCGCGGTCAATGTAGAACTCAACATGGAATTCCTTTTTGGCTTTGTCAATCCAGTAAATGATCTTGCCGGTAATGTCTCGACCTTTGATATCTCCTCCTAAAGAGGTTTTGGACATGCCAACGCCATATTTAATTTCATTAAAGAATTTGAAAGTGTCATTGTGTTGCGGTGTTTCTTTTGCTAGAAACGGATAACCATTTGACTGCACGCCTACTTTATAACATCGGCCTGCTTTTGGTTTCTTATCTGTATGATAGCCTGTCAAAAGGCCAAAGTCAAACTCATCCTCCTTAATGAAGTCAACATTAATGACAAAATTCATTTCTGCATTTTCTAATGCCTGATGGGGGATCCAATAAGTATCACGTGGAATATGCTTTTCATTTGACTGATTATTGAACGTCCGTTTATACTTTAGATCTGCTTGAGTTAATTGGTTCGTGTCAGCCTTTACTTTTGACAGGATAGCCATACCATTTGAATCCATCAAAATATTATCATTTGGTTGAGGAGGCAATTCTGTATTTTCAATTGCTTCTCCTTCAGATCCCCAAAACCTAACCGATCTAATTGAAGCCCATTTCTTTTCATTCGTTGAATCTAAAATCGTGACAACGACAGTATTAGTATCTGTTTCAGAGGAGTCAGGATTAATTGTCGTTAAATCAACGCCTGAATTATTCGAGCCACTAACGGTAAAATTGGTTCTACTGTCAGGGCCTGACGCATCAATTTTATAACTATAACGTCGAAGTTCGCCTTCTTTCATATACCACAAAATATCTAGCCTATCAATTTTGACTAACTTATCAAAAACGAATTTTAGCCAAGCCGGCACGCCTTGATATGACCAACGTGTATTACCGTCTGCATCTATAACATTCTCGGCCTTATTGCCATCGTCCCCTATTGCTGTAACAAATTTTGGTTTTAATTCCGTTAACTCCTCTGTTGACACTTCATCTTTAGTCTAGCAGTTAGTCGGGTATTTACTTTTCTGTATTTTGACTTCAAATTTTACATAAACTTTTTATATACAGAAATTCATATGTAGGCCATGCACGCACAAAAGCAAGCATCAAAAAACGTGAGCGACGACGTTAGAAAAGCGGTCGCAAAAGTGAAGGAAATTAGTAAAGAAGAACGCGAGAAGCATTTGGTAAATATTACGTTGAAGGCCGATCCAATTGACGCGGATCGAACGTGGCAACATTTTAACCACGTGATCACGCCAATTAAGTTGCCTGACGAACAAGGTTACCATACGCGGTTAAGTGGCTACAAAGCATGGTTTGACTTCAACAAAGGCGAAGCATCGAACGACGCGTTTAGAACATTGTTACAAAGTAAGTCAGTGTTCTATCCCTTTGAGGAGATCACGCGCCAACTAAAAGAAATTGTTCAAGGCAAACTAAAGTCATATGAACTAAAGTTAGGCCAATTCCGTTATAGCCGACACGAACAAAGTGGCTATTGTGAAGTAGTAAGTCAAAAGAAATTCCATATTGTGCCCGATTCGCACATAAAAGACGACCGTGTTTATTTCGGGGCAGTAATTAGGAACGGCATTGGTGTCAACGTGGCATTAGGCGCAGACTTGTATACATTCAGAGAAATTTGTTCGAACGGTGCAACAGTAAGGAGTCAGAAACTTGGTTCAATAGCGATCCACCATTTAGGATCAGCAGAAAACATGGCTACAAGATTTGCAACTGGAATTGAGGAAATATTCGAATCAGTGAAAAAGTTAATGGACTATTATGACGAGATGGCAAAAATCAAGTTGACGCAAGAAATGCTGGAAAAAGTTTACATAAAAACAAAATTGCCCGAAGCATATATGCCTCGCTACGTGGAGATGGAAAAGAACGAAAAGGCCATACACAAGCACAAAGTTCACTTACACGAACAAAAAGTGCCATTGTGGAAATTCTACAACGACATTACCAAACCAATGAATAAGAACTTGAACGCGCCTCAGCCGAAAATAGGGTATCAAAGATTCGAACAGAAAACAACGGCATTGACTTTAGCAATGGTAGAAATCGTTAACCAAAATAGGAGGAAGCACTAAGTAAAGCGGGAATATATGGAAACGAAACAAATAGGAGTGATGTTAGCAATCACTTTCCTTATTTTTGCAAATAGTAGCATACAGTATTGGGAACAATACACGAACCAAAGTATCGAACAAACTACAAAGCAATTAGATACAATGTGGTTCAATATGCAGTATTATTTGCAACGAATAAATCAAACAAAGTGAGAAATCATTATGGGACAACAAGAAAATAAAAAAGAAATTGGTTACGGCGGTATTCCTATGTCAGAGGATACAATCAGAAGTCGCGCTAAATTTATTTTGGAATTAATGGCAGGCGCGAGTATTGATAACAAAAAGGCGCAACTAAGTGATATGGATTTGGCTAGAATCGCGGTGACAGGCGAGCCACGAGAATTCCTAAATCTCGTAATCAAGTTAAGTCATTTGGCATTACTCGAGTCGCAGGTGAAGTATTAACAAATGCCAAAAATCGTGGAAAAATCAGACGACTTGATTGCCCTTGAAAAGGATCTTTACATGCCTCCTAGTTGTTTGAGATGTAGGCATATGAAGATCTGTGACCTAGTCAAGGGAGTTGGCGCAGTAGTAAACGAGCGATATGATCCTAATCAGAATGTAGACGGCGATCCTTCAACTATGGCATCACCAATTATCGTGCATGAACTAGCGATAATATGTAAAATGTATGAGCCGGTGCCAAAAATAGTTGAGGAAGACAACGGCCACGCCAAGCCAATTAGGGGTGATATGGTTCAGGAGTAAAAAATCTGAACGGTTCATACTCCATTTTTGTAACATCTTTATAATTTTGAAGATGTCTTTGTAAATGATCCATTAACAGTTTTCTTTTTCTTTTATACGACGCAACTAAACTATCTGTTTGTATTTTCAACGAGCATACTTTACATTGCCATTTAACTGATGCATTAATTACGTTCTTAACCCATTGGGGATCTGTGGCCTCAAAATCTTCCATTTCTACTCCTACTTTTGGTATCAAATGTGGTTCATCGGTCATTGGTTGACTTTTACAGTCACTTTATATTTTACTCTTGCGTATTTGTCGAACGATGCACAAGCATCTAAAATATCAAAAAACAAACGGACATCAATCCTACAAGGATTCAAACAGGAACCCAAATGAGGAGGCAAGAGCGTAATGGTTGCGCCAACGGTTTTACACGCCACCATATACGGAATAGACCACGATCCTAATCGAAACGTGGTTGCTAAATGCACATTGAATACCAGAATGTTAGATGTCGTGTTGACTCCTGAAGAATGGGAGGAAAAGAATTTGGAAACCGGTGTCAACTTGGTAATAACATTCGCAAACAAACCGGACGTGAAGAAAAGAATTGGCTAACGAAGCACAGCAAGAAGCAAAGGAAGTGAAATCTTGGGAAGATCTATTTGTTCCTAGCAAGAATAATCCTGAGATTTTCAACGTCGTATTAGACAAACTAGAAGGCCGCGCAGATGTTCCTGAGGAACTTCAAAAAGGACTAAAGGATGCAGTCAATCGCAAAGCAGCCAATCCAACTGAGAAATATAATTTCGTGCAAGAAGGCTGGCGCTACGGTGTCAACTGGAACGAAGCATTTAGCATGTATGTAGTATGGCGAGTCAAAGCAAAAGAGGGCTCAGGTAAAGGATCAGCGTTCAAGCGATATCAATTGCTACAAATCTATTCAGGACTTGACGGTGACATAAACGCGAAATTGGCAGAGCCTGTTGAAGGGGAACATTGGAGTTATAAGGATTCCAAAATAGTCAAAGACGAAACAGGCAAGGATCAACTAATGCACATAATTGTAAGACAAAAGCAAATCCAGTAAACTAATATCTTACCTTCTTTTTTATTTTTTTAGATTAGTATAATATGTCGATATTTTGCACGTTAACGGAATCAGATTATAAAACTGACACGTTCTTTATTGAATTAGTTATAAAAGATCACTTGACAGCCTTCCAAGTTATACCGGTTTTAATGCGTCTGCACGGTTTCAAATATCATGCCTCCTTTCCAAAGACCCATAATTTCGATATCATATTCAAGATTCAAGCAATCAAAAAAGATAGCAATCTAATTGCTTTATCTGACGCAATTATGCAGATGCCAGGCGTATCCCATTTTATGATATACAAAATGGATAATGGTTGGATGGCTACCAAACAAGGGAGTCCGATATCACCATGAAACGCAGAATACCTAATTGGATTGGAAAAGTGCCTGTTCCTGAAAATAGGGCTACTACGCTACTGCTATTGAATCATTGGGCTAAGTTACTTGATATTACATTACCAGATTTAACTCGCGAAAAAGAAGATGCTCCAACTTATGAGTTCATGCAACGTATACAAGAATTAGCAGGCGTGCTACAAAAGAAAATGGATGAGCGGAGAATGTGCCGTAAGTGTATTGAGGGGATATATGTTGGTCGACCGACTACTATAATTGGGGAGTTGAATTGCAATTTGGCGTCCGTTTTACATTTGTATTTTGAAAATTTTGGCGTGAAAGGGATAAAGACAAAAGCATGGCCTTTAAGTGAAGCAGATATTCGCGAAATATCCTATAATGGATTCATTCCCATAGAACAGGGACGACCGCCGCTAAATAACCTAATTGAGGAAACATGACAATCAATAACGATCCACATCCTCCTTTTTGTAGGAAAGAGTCTATTGCACATATGAAAGGAAAAGTAAGAATAGCGCAAGTCGTAGACAAATATTATTCAACACGATATGAAGAAGTGAGCACAGTATATGAGCATCCGTTGCCTTATGTTTGGATAGATCAAGTCAATGCATGGGTTCAATTTTGGGCTGACGTATGCGTAATTATCTTTTATGATTTTGTTGACGCGCAGGGGAAGCAGGAACGCGTATACACCAAACTAATCTTTGAATGTGATGATCCCTCACATGGAACTAAGAGAAAGTTATCAAGAGATCAAGCACGTGACGAAGCATATATGAAGTTAAACATACCGACAAGTCGATTTAAAATGGCGTGGCTAAATGGGAGAAAAAAAAGTATACACAGACCTGCACTCGCGCCTCTAACTGAGCAAGAGATAATAGATGCCAGTCCTCAAGAAGAGGAGATCAATATTGGTCGCTATCGCATATGTCAAAGTGCATGATGTGAAAGTCGTTTCTGTAGGACATGTTAATGTAACAATAAGCGGGCTTGACTTGGCTAAAATGTATCCCGAGTTTAAAGGCACGAGTAAATCCGATAAAAAAGTATTCCGTATTGTAGGATTAGGAACGGAAAATGGTAAGAACTTTTTAGATTTAGAATTATCAGAGCATAAGCCAATTAAAGTTCAAATATCATTATCTGACTTTCGCATGATTCAAGACGCATGGCCGGTGCCTCCTTAGTATGGGATATTCAGCAGACAAGCCACCGTCATTAACTCCTCTACAAAGAGAGGCATGCAAATTTGAATCAATTGAAGATTTGAAATTAAACGATGCATTAATTGCATTGCGAATAAAATATCCTGAATCTATTACAATGATGCAAAGCGCAGGCAATGTATTCGATGTTACAATATTTTTCTCGTATCTCCTAAATCAGGATGTGGATGACTTTAGAAAATTTAACGATGCAATGTGTAAATTAAGATGCCAATATAATCACGTTGAAAGGATATTAGTCTACAATAGTTTTGGCGGTCACGACCGATTTTATCGGTATGAATTTATCGAATGCTCAAATACGCGCTACGAGCCAGGCGACCATGAAATATCATATTCAAGCAGAAAACCATTTGAGCCACTAAAAGAGGAACAAAAACATAATTCAATACATTTGACTGCGCCACTGCGCGAAGACACACGAATATTCTACAAATTCCAATTTCAAGCAATACTAGCGGTGATGAAAAACCAGAATCCAGTTGATATAATCCATGCTCCTAATTTTGAGTTGGGAATAGGACCGAGAAAAGAAAGATATCTGTGAAGGCTTCAATGCGAGCCAAGACCGTGCCAAATTTGTGCTGGTTTTGGAATATCCCTTATTGCAGGAATAAACGGCACGGCCAACACTCATATGCTAACTTTTGGATTTTGCGCCTTCATGACCTATGCACTCGACCATGTTGGCAACCGGCTCTACACGGGAACCCTTATCATTAGTTCTAGCCTTCATCAGATTGGTAGCAAGTATGCGCTTGCGTATAAATAAAAAGCAATATCGAATATTAAGTTTATTAACTTTACATCATTCTACAAGTCATAGGTTAAATAGAATGGATGCAACCAGAATTGAAACGTTAAAAATCAGAGGATACGAAGATGACGACATCGCGACAATCGCGCAATATGCTGACAGCAATGGTATCTCAAATCAGGGGAGTCTCGATTCCGCTATTCAAGGCGCGGGATTTTCTTTGGACATAAACGAATACAAAAAGCAGGTTGAGGAAAAGAAAAAATTGAATGAAGCCAATAAAGTAACTTCGCCTACAAGCGCGCCCGAATCAATTAAGATTAAGGACTCTGAATCAGGAACAACGACAACAAAAAGAACAAACAAATAACTTGGGTTAAATAGTTAACCCAACTTTTTATTCCTCCTCTAATTCAAGATCGATTTCTTTCACGTTAATAATTACATCTTTTCCTAGAAGTTTTCTCCCCGCAATTCGGTTTTGCTCGGGAATGGCAATAATTAGTCTTCCGCCCATTTTTGCTATTTTTCCAACAAATTTTAATGACTTCACGCATAACGATAGGTTGGAAATTGTATTTATACGTTCGTATATCGGCGTATATATTTATATACATGGCTAGGTATTGAACGTGTATGCAAGCACAAAATACGAACGAACGTAAAATAAACATATTTGATACGAAGTATAAGACAGAAGAATGGACTAACGTAAAAATCGCCGTTGACTTCAAAGAAAGAATTAGTAAAATCATGAAGGAAATTGTTGTAGTGAGATCTGAGTTAGATGCAGTCAGTAATGCAATCTTTGACGAAAACCTAGAACAAGATCACGACCTAAAGTTTTGTCACTATCAACTAGGCGAAGGGCTACAGAAATTGGCTGATGCAACATGGTCACTAACTTTTTTCCAACGTAATGAAGAAGCGTTGGAAGCGAGGCAGTAATAAATTGTCTAGTGGAAAAATAATTATAAGTAGTCAAGGTCTTCGGAAATTTGTTCCACTAAACGAAGGCCAGCAAAAATTAGCAGAAGAATTAACTACGCGTGGCTTTGACGTGCACGTGACCGAAGTAGCAGTTTACATAAGAGGGGAACGGACTAATTCACTGGTCGATGCATACCTAACGAACGATGAGGTCAAAGTGTTCGGGACATTTGAGTATGTTGAATTGTTCCCGTTTCGAGTTAGGGTAAATAGATGGGGTGCACTTTAATGAATCAAACCGAAATTATACAGAAATATGCTATGGACGAATTGGCAGCCGTTTTTACTTCGCTGTCAAATTTGGCCGCCGTGGAATTTCCTCTAGATAACACCACTGGCAAAAGCATCTCTGCCGTTGCAAGCCTAGTCAATTTGATTAGAGTTTCAATCGGTGGACAGTTCTATGAGGAAGGTAAGAAGGAAATGCTAGAACAACTTCTTACTACTGTTGGAACATTAGAGGAGATTCAAGGTTAGTATGGCAATAGAAAGATGTTCTCGCTGTGGCGATCCGTTGGACTTAGAAAATAATGCATACGTGGCGACGTTTATGTATAACGCACGTTCGGGCAAACTTGACGAGCGCGTTTTTTTGCATTTGGATTGCTACATAATGATGAAGTTTCCTGAGATAGAGGAGGTTATCAAAAATCGTGGCAAATAGAAAGTGCTGGTTCTGCAAGCAAAAGATAACGGAAAATCCTGTTCCCATGAAGGTAGACGATAAGCAACAATATTTGCATAATTCATGCTCGGAAGAAATGGATTTAATGGTAGAATTTCAACTCGAGTTAGAAAAAGCAAATGGGTGGGTTGTAGCACAATAATGGCGCGTAAAAAATCGGCCAAAGGTTTGACTGTGTATCCTATTTTAGAGGATGGTCGAATCATTATGGTCGTCAGTTCATACACTAAGGCATTGAAGGAAGTGAAATTTGAAGGCAGAGATTTCACTATGCAAGGATTCGTGGTGGAATAATGGCCGATTCATTTGATACCATTTGGGGAAACAGGCCATTGATAAAAGGCGAAGTCCGAGATGCCGAGGACGGCGACGTTCAAGTAATACGTTGCGCTAAATGTAATCATATGCTGGCTAAAGTCATATTTTACGATAACGGCCAGTGGGACGATTGTATAATTAGATGCATGAATTGCGATAGCAACGGCAAAGTAACATTAGCGCGCATCAGGACTGCCCCGGAGGATCCTATACCAAAATGAGCGATTGTGGTATATGCCATGTTCGCAAAGCCGAGTATATTATGAAGTCACGCTATGGCTTGGTCGAATCAACTAAAACCGTTGTTAAAATGAAAATTTGTAGAATATGCTTTTTGGTATTGAATCCTGAAGGAAAGGACAGAATTGAGATGGATGATCCGGCGTGGTCAAAAGTGGAAGTCAAAGCACGCCATCCCGACGTAGATCCTAAACTGATTGACGAACCAATGACTGTTCACTTTCGGAGGATTCGCAGGAGGTGAATATAATGACTAAAATTCAAATAATAACAATTGCCTGGCTTACCGCTGCTATTTTGGTGGCTGTATTTTTCTACGGCCATTATGCGCACGGTGCCAGTTCTGGCGGGCTTAAAGTAATTGTCAAAATATCATACGGTGAAACAGCCAAAGAAAACGGCGCAGGCAAGAAAGCAGTAATAGATTTCCGTGATTCTGATTCTTCACAATATCACAGCAAATACTTCAATCCGAGTAAATTCCCCAAAACAGTAACAATACAATTTGGCAAAGGTGAAGTTTCAGTTGGTGAAGCATTCTCTGTTTGTTTAAGTTCATTCAAATACGATGAAGGCGACTGCACGACCGGCATAAACTCACCAAAGAAATCACCTGAAAAAGTATCAGTGGACTTTCCAACATGACCAAGATCAAAGTGAAGTATAACAAAAATACGAAAGGCTGGCAACATGGTAAATCAGGGAAACGTTTATTCGTTGAAATACGAAACGAATTTCCTCACCCAATAAAAGTTGAAGTGGTTAGAGTTAGAGCCACGAACAACTATTTTATTTATGTCCGTCCGACTAACTACAAAAATTCAGGCGTTCAAGTTCCCGCGTATTATTACGAGGTTGCTAAAATAAAGGAGTCGAATTTCTGATGCAAGTATTAGAATGTTACGGCTCAGTGCGCCTTTTTTATTGTAAAACACGAGGCCACGTAAAATGCTTTAAGTGCGATCGATGCGGTAAGGAGTTTCACGATAAATAATGATAGTCGAAGATCCTGATTTCTTTCGTTGCAAACAATGCAAAAGGAAATTTATTTTGTTCAAGCCTTTAGACGGTTTGTGCCAGCAATGCAAACAGGAGATGTATGACTAAAGAATGACCGTCGAGCACGAGCAAGATCCTACTATAGAGGAGGAATTTGACTCAGACGATGACGTGACAGATGAGGACGAGGATCTTGATTTATTTGAGGACGAGTAACAATGGAAACCGATAACATCATTACTAAAGGCCATAAGTGTCCTGCTTGTGGGGAGAAGTCAGTTTGGTTTATTATTCCACGAATAAAGAAAGGCAAAAAGACGATAAAGAAGTGCATGATCTGTCCATATGGCACATCAGTGAGGCATCGAAAATGACGACCGTATTTTTACTAGAAGGTGCTGCCGATACTTTGAATATTTTTTATTCGTATTTTCAAGCGATGCAAGAATTAGCAATTCGACAACCCGAATATGACTTTGATAATTTTCCTTATTATCATTATTACGTTAGGGAAATGGAAATAACTGAAAATTGATACCGATTGAATGTCCTTTTTGTGAGGATGCATCTAATTGGCATATCGTAGAGACGCCGGAACATAACAGAAATCGAGCAGTATATTCATACATTAAGGAGGATACGGACGAACAAATTAACTTAGATTTAATTCAAGCCCAATGTGATTCATGCTCAACTTTATTTTATCTGACTGAGGAGCAGGCAGAGGAACACATTAAAACATTCTTATAATATCAAATGGGAGATGCCGGGCAACGAACAACAACAAAAGAAAGAGTTTCAGAAATCGGATCACAAAAAATGGTTGCTGAAGGATTCTATAGTTTGGAATGTGAGGACTGCGATACTTTGATAGGGTATGTATCAGTATTGCAGGAAGAATATGTTTTAACAACAATACAAAACGCTAAATGTCCTGAATGCTCATTAAAATATTTGAAGTCACGTGAGACGATGGAACGAAATCTCTATGGCTAATTCGCATATGTTCGATGTAATAATGCAGGATTATAAGTGCCGTATATGTGGCGGTGCGTTAGTTCCTCAATACAATTATCGAAGGCGTAATCCGGTAGATGGCCGATATCCTCTCATAGGGTATTTCTGCAAAACGGTGGGATGCGAGTTATATGATAAATTAGATCAAGTCATTAATTACAAATTAGATCATAACAAAAAGATACGTTTCCGTTGGAATCGCAAATGTGCCAAATGTGGAAAATATGCTAGGAAGTTAGAATTGCATGAAGGAAAGTATACGTGCTTTGGTGGCTGTAGTGCAATTCAAGCAGGAACATACGACAATATAACAAAGAAGTTTATCAAGATCGAGCCTCGCGGCCGTGGTAACTAAGCAAGGCGGTTATCGTGCTCCTTTACCAGAGCACATGAAGAAAGTAAATCCATGCAAACAATGCGGTGCACATATGATAAAATTATATGATTATAAACGAGACTTTGCCTACCAACGATGTTCTAATTGTGGCTTCACTATATGGCCTAAAGATATGCAATTTCCTGCTAAATTCACATCTGCGAAAGACCTCTAAAAAGGGAAATAAACGTATACGTATACATATCATGTTTAAGTTGTATATGAAAATAAAATAATATGTTAAGTGAAAGTTCCAGTTCCCGAATTAATTAATGTCTATATGACAAAATGAAACGATGAATTGACTTGCTGTGTATATAATCTTTGTGCAGAAGACATTAACTTTCTTTACAAGAAACTTTTTAATGATGTATACGTATACGTTTTTTTAACATGCCAAGGCCACATTATCGCAAGTCAGAACAAATTCCTGCCAAAAAAACCACAATGCGCGTCACTGACGACGTTAAAGGAATGATACGAAAATTAGCCACGATTAAAGACGAATCAGTGCCATTGGGCGATAGGCTGAGATCAGTTCTGCTTGATTATAAAAACATGCAAAAAAAAGTAGAAGCCCTCGTGCTAGAAAGAGAGGACATTCTAGAAGCGTTGTCACTTGAACGTATGATTAATGAGGGAATTAAAGTTACCGTTCCCGCACAAAATGGGTTAACTATTGAACCGATTGTGCCGTTGCAAGGTGATTATCGATGAGGATAGCCGAATTTAATTCAATTCGTGCAATGGTTGAGATACCATTAGAGGAGGCTAGGACGATATTTTCTATGAGCGATGGCGATCACAATTACCATTATTCGCCTACTCAACAACATTTTTTTTCACTCATGAAGCAATACGTTGATCTAATTGACGAGCATAGAAAAAAAGTATCTAGAGAACGATTGAAACTTGGTGATCCTAATTATAGGAGTCGTCTGACACCAAAATGAGTCCTCATGTTTCGATGCACTGTGCGACGTGCAAGAAAATCACAATTGTTAAAGAGATATTATTCATGCCCGGTCGAGGCTTTGAAGTAGTATGTTTGAATTGCCTTAACGCAGGAGTATTCAATGTCAACGGAAATTGAGGACGAAGATACAGAGCAATTCGGATTTAACATGCTCTATCTTTTATTAGAGGATAAATCATTGGACAAAAAAGAGCCAAAGAAAAAACATGAATTTGCTATTCAGATTGCGAATAATGAACGCGTTAAATTATTAGATATTATAGATGGCAAACAAGAAGGCGTTCCTATTGTAACCACTTTGGCATTAGCAATTGATTACGTAATGGATGGATTACGATTGTATGATCCTAAAACTTTCGATGCATGGCTTGAACAAAAACTTTTGCAGAAAGAAAAGGAAAGGCGTAAACAAGCCTAGCGGAGTTCTGTGGGTAAATGAAAATAATTCATAATGAAGACTTGGCTAATTGCGTCATCTGTGGCAGATTGTTACGTTCACAAGAAGGTATAGAAGTCGGCTATGATAGTGATTATGGATACGAATATGAATGTAGGATATGTCACTATAAGTGAGATCCTTTATGGCAAGTCAAAGAGAAATAATAATCAGACGTGGCGATTCAGTTAAGGTGCGCAAGTTCCTAGAATGTCCAAAATGCCATTATCTTGCCTCCCTTACAAAAGTATACGACACATACACTAAGAGGAGAGTTGACATTTGCGCTAATAATTTATGCAGGTATGTAGACGTGGTTTCATATGGCAAGTGAAAAAAAGAAAAGTAAGCGGTTAGTTTTAGAGGACTATCAAACTTTACGCAGGTATACGGCAGAAAAGAATGACGAGGAATTAGAAGAAAAACTCGAGCGGAAAATAGACCAATTAGAGAATCCTCCAGAAAGGACACCGCGCGAGAAAACAGGTTTTCAATGTGTAGGATGCAAGCACAAATTTAAGCAAGTAAGAAATCATTGTCCAACGTGCGATTCTGAGAAACTAAAAGTAATTCCACTTAGTGAATTTACTTGATCTTGTCACAGAGGAGGCTAGAAGCGATTCTGATACTCGGTGGATTCACGTTGATGGCATTTGTAATTGGCACTATATTGGTAGGCTTTGGTATAATTGTAAATCCTAATCCCGAACCAACAGCAGGCCAAATTGAAACAAACGCAACTCCTGAATTAGAGTATCATATGGCTGAAAATAGCGCACATCATCCGGGAGATAGACGATAAATTGGAAATATTACCTTTAACTGAAAAAGAAAAAAACGAAATGATTCATGGCTATTTCAACGGTATAGAATGGCATCCGCTTTCTCCCACAATTCTGAACGCTATGGGAACGACAATTCTGCAACACAGTGTTCATGTTGTAACAAACAGACCCGGTATAATGGAAAGGATAGAGAAAGATGAGATTATTTTGTGGGCTTCGGGCAGAATTGGTTACGATGGTGGCGTTCCGATTATGACCAAAGTTAGACCGATACTTATGTCAGACCATGAAGAATTAAAGAAGAAAGTAGTCGACATGCAGAAAGCAGGATGGAGGCCGAAATAAAATGGAAAAAGAAATCAAAATAACAAAAGCGGAAGGCACTAAATTAGAGGAGTTAACTTTAATGATGAACTCGCCTGCAATGCAATTAACTTCACTACATCCCGGAAATGCTTGGCAGGAATGCAAATCCTATTGGGATATGCTCGCAGAAAAATATAATTTTGATCCCCATAATTACACTTACGTTAAAGACAAAAAGGCATTTGTGTTGAAATAAAATGATTCGACTAGGCCATTCTAAACGCACTCCTAGTATACGTGAAATTTATTCAGATCAATACGTTGTAAAGACAGTTCAAATCCTTGGCAAGAGGAGGAGCGGTAAATCATATTGCGCAAGCAAGATAGCCGAAGACTTGCTAACTGACAAAGTTCCAATTGTGATAATAGATCCCATGAACGCGTATTGGGGATTAAAAGAGAAATTTGACATTATCATATTAGGCAAAGAAGGCGACGAAGGAATAGATGCCACATTTGGTTTATCAGGCGAAGTTAATCCTAAAGTAATTCAAGAACAAGCATGGAAGTTAGCATCGAACGTTGCCGATTCTGATGCATCACTTATCCTTAATTTGAGTTCCTTCGGTAATAGATTCAAACAATACTTTGCTGGCGCATTTCTTGATACTCTATTTCAGAACAACAAAATTAGAAGGCATATCTTCATTGAAGAAGCCGATATATTTGCATCACAAAGGCCAACAAATCCCGCACAATTCGAATGCTTGGATGCCGTTGATAACGCAGTAAGACGAGGAGGCCAAAAAGGATTAGGCGTGACCATTATAACGCAACGGCCACAATTAGTAAGCAAAAATATTCTAAGTCAAGCAGATCTTACTTTAGTATTCAACGTGCAAGCACCGCAGGATCTAAAAGCAGTTATGGATATTATCGCTGACGAGGACACACCAAAAGATGCAATAAAGAAATTGCGCACTGAAATTAAGCGATATCCTCCCGGGCAATGTCTGCTATATTCACCTGAATGGCTTCATGATAAAGACTTGATAAAAATATCTGAAAAGCAAACCTACCATGCCGGGGAAACGTTAGGCCAATCTGCACGTTCTAAAAGAGAATTTGTCATTAAAAGATCCGAAGAATTGCGCGGTATAGTGAACAAGTTACTCGTGCATAAACCAAAATTAGAAGGCAATACAGCCGGACGCGATTATGTGCATGATAAAATATACACAAATGTAAATGAGTCAACTAAAGACGAGCAACCAGTTTTATCGATTAATGCAGGCTCATTAGTTGAACGAAAGAAAATAGAAATGCCAAATAGAGGCTTACCGGGATACAAAATATTCTTCGAGGATCCCCCAGGTATCCACCATATATGCAAAACTCACGTTGATTGGTTGGAGGAGCAATTACGCATAGCAAACTCAAATTGCGATATGTTATTAAATGAATGGGACAAGTCAAAAGAACGTGTCAAGTATCAATCAGAAATGATTGAATCACAGCAAAAACAACTGGCAGATTTCGAAGGGCTAAAGTCAGCATTGCATAGGATATTCCAATTAACACCTGCTATTACTTCAAAAGATGCCGTGCTAACTTCGACCGATGCCAAAGTAGGGATACAAACAAAAATACATTCAATGACATTTTCCGACGAAGATTTAGAAGGACGACTGCTTTGGATAATTGCATTTGAGCCACAATACATTAACTCAAAATCTATAGTTGATATACACAAATTCATTCAAAATAGATTCAGTATCCCCGCATCAGAATACATTGGTAAACCAAATGCTGGCCGATTCAGGTCTAAATTAAAGGATGTATTAGACAGATTCAGCAAACGGCCATATGACTTTTTGCAGAAGAATGAAAAATATCCAGATCTATACGAAGTCAGGTATCAGGAATCAGAAAATAGAATAACCGTGCAACATGGTCAAGGAAAAAACTTTTCAACAATAGAGGCCAAATCCAAATGACTAGCACAATGACCGAACCGTTTCAATGTGAAGCAATGACTTGTAGACAATTAATACAATATCACGAAGGCGTTAATCGTGTTGTCAATATGGCTGACGGACCCGGTGGCAAACGTGGGGATGATCATGTATGCCCTGAAAGAGTAGGATCTAAATTCCATCATTACAAGCCAGTGAATCCAAAAGAGCAATTTCTAATCTGCTATTGCAATTACTGCGGTTTTCCTCACTATATGCATATGGCTTGCCCGATGTGTTACGATGATCATGCTAATCCTATTGCGGAAGTTCATTATGTTAAATCAGTTAGGAAGGCACAGATCCCCTATCATGTCAACAGGCAAACGCGACAATTAGAAATCATGGACATAGACAAAGAAGAATATGTTCCTATGGGAGATATACATAATGCAAAAACATGGAGTGCCTTTGCTGACATTCAAAGAAAGCTTATAAAGGATTTGAATTTAAAATCGTTATGACTTCACTAAAACAAAAACGTTATGTAAAGGCCGAAGCAGATTGGCTTGGCAGATGTAGATATGGTTGGTGCTTGCAAAAGAAACGAAAGTGCACGGTTTGCGGTCATCCGGGTCACTTAGTCGTGCATAAATTCGATGCTGATTCAGGACAAAAACAAGGCGAAATTGTTTTCCAACATAGTCACTTCTTAGAGAATCAAGACGCCGGACGCAATATGTTTTGCAAAACTGGCACATTCTATCCTCTAAAAGAGGCCGAGATTGAGCACACGTGGGATATAACAAAAGAAGGCAAACTCAGAATGATTATGAAATATGTTGCCGACAATACAACATGAGAATCTCCGAAGAGGATTTAGAAAGGCTGAAAATGCTACGCAAAAGAGCAACATCTATTGACCGAGATCATGAACGCATGAAGCCCGGTCAAGCCATTCCTTCCGTAGAGGCTTTCTCCATTTTAGGAGAATTTATGGACGAATTGTCCCGAAAATACGGATATGATGGCGGTAAGAATGGTATCAATCCTGAAACCGGGGAGATTGAGCCACTAAGATGATTCCAATTATTATTTTAATGCTGATCCTACTGCCTGCAAATGTTAGCATAAGCGAATTAAACCAAACTCAAATCGAATACTATTGCAGTATCATGTTAGGCGAAGATGATCCTGCGAATTATGGGGAATGGCAGTATGGCTATATTGTTGAATTGGCTAAAAAATGTTGAAGCCGTTACTGTAATAACGTGTAGAGTTATAGGAGCATTAATCACAATTGAACTGTCCCAAATGCGGAAAGCCATACGAATTAAATGACAATATCCTGCTAAAAGTAATTCCGTTCGAGTGGGGCGCAGTATATCCATTCTTTCAAGGCAAGCCAGTTGAGCATATGCATTTGGATCATTCGGTTAAATATTTAACCCAACCTCAAACTAATTCTAATACTGAACTCGAACGAGCAAAGCAATTCCTTTTAGAATTGTATAAACGTGGTCTAATTGAGGACAGACACAAACATATTTTGACCGAATTGGGAATTATCGGCGACAATCTGAAAGTTTCCAACAAACCACTTTCTCCAAATTTCTAATTCTTGTCTGATAAAATCAACAAACATATTAGAATAATATATCGTCATAGCGTCTAACCACATAGTAAACAATTGCAACCCCAAGAATGGAATATAGATAATGATATAAAAAGAATACATGAACCTCCTCCACCAGAGGAAACCGATCCGTTCCGTATTTATGACTTGAAGATTTACTGCGCAAGATGCAATATTTGGCAACGTTGCAAATATAGATCGAACGCAACACTAGAACGTATCCTCTATTATGGGATCTTATGTGGCAGAAGCGTTGTAAGAAATGAAGTTTCAATTACATGCCATGAAACGTGTATGAAAATAAAAGTAGAAGGCTATACGCGCACTTTGGGATAAAGGCCACTTACGCGCATCCTACAACAAGGACACAAATTACACCATCGGCCTACACAATCTTTGCTTGGCAATGCAATAGTGCAAGTGTTACAATAAACAATCCCATTAATGCGTCTGAACCGCGGTGATTGATTGATTCTCTTATCGCCTACATATTTCATGCAATTTCCTTTACAAATCCCCAAACAAGTATCACCAAGTATCAGATTTCTTATATATGTATCCCAAATAGGGAAATATGGTGGGGTTTGGGGATCGAAGCCTCGATTGATACTAGAGGTAATGTTGCGGAGCAAGACGAAGAACTCAAAAGTTTACAGACCCAATTTGTCAACCAAGCAAAAGATATCAAAAATTTATTTGATGACCGATTAACTAACGATTTTAATCTTACGATAAAAATTAAGGAATGGGCGTATACGCTTGAACAAATTATGTTAAAGCATGGCCAAAAGGAACAGACAAGAGAAATTTGCACGTATCTTGTAAACTATTTACATAATAAAGGATTGCGCGAAGATCGGGTAGACCAAAAGGTATACGATGCATTAGAGGAGTTTCCACAATACAAAAATGAAACAATTAACCATAACAACAGCAGAAATTCTTCCGATCTACCTGTAGAAAATTCTATATATTTTAATCATATGCAAAAATCAATTTCTCTGCTCAAAGATTTGAATTGGGGAAGGCTAACTCGAGCACAGCAAGAGATGATACTTGAAAGGTTAACGGAAGTCACTGATAACAAAGCAGAGGAGGCACGCAAATACTACGGCCTTGAATTAGGCGAATCTAGCAATAATTATTCACAATTGGATGCAAACGCAAAGAATAATCCATATGACAAGAAAATAACCGCAAAGAGGCCAGATTTATCTCATTTATCCGAATCCTGCAAAAAGGAAATTGAAGAATGCTTAAAGGAATTAGATACGAATATTGAAATATTCACAAAGATCCGTAAACAATTTGCAGACTATCCTCCTCAGATTGAGGAATCTTGCAGAGAAATAAAGGAAAACCTGCAAATCTGGAATAAGTTCTGGTATCCATTTGGGGACGATAAATGGAAACGTGGCACAATAGATTGGGGGCAAATTGCAGTAGCAGGCGAAGAATACAATATGAACGCGGCTGCCAAAGCAAATGACGCTGAGACTACTTATTGTAAGCATTGCAGGGAACCAGATGACGACTTAGATCCATCGGGCACGAAAGGATTGATGAGGCCAGTTAGTATGATTCCAGTTTACAATATGAACCGTGGCATTATCAATATCAAAACAGGTATCAAAGACGAACGACTTTACATTTGGCAATGCAAGCGATGCCAAGGAACAGAGCGCGAAGTCAAAACAATTACAAAAGAACGTGCTACTGATAACATTCGCGAGACATGCGAAATATTATTCAAGTTCGTTAACAAAGGAGGCTTAGCACGAGCATTGCATATCTGGTGGGTTGAATGGAGAAGGCCATACAGAACGAATGAAAGTTATCGTATCTCCCCGAAATTAGAACGAAAAAGGTAAGTATGAGTATCACAGATGTTACCCGATAAATGTCAGAAATTCAAAATGTAACTGACTTATGGAAAGGAGGCTCAAATTCCCGTTATAGTTTGGTTTGTATCACGCCTAATGAATTAGC
>Ga0134128_10001371_pt1 | contig 31531 bp, 27 predicted proteins | sample KB31754_FD_96462 | JGI IMG/M metagenome (GOLD analysis project Ga0134128, IMG submission 96462) | Terrestrial soil microbial communities with excess Nitrogen fertilizer from Kellogg Biological Station, Michigan, USA - KB3-175-4 | ecosystem: Environmental > Terrestrial > Soil > Unclassified ... | reverse complement strand
GAGCCGATGATCGACAAGGCGGCGCGTGAGCTGAAGATCGACCGAGTGCAGATCCGCAAGATCAATGCGCCGGACAACAACAGCAAGATCGGCGCCGACCAGGGCCCGGTGACCAGCGCCTTCCTCAAGGACGCGCTGAGCCAGCTGCGCAGTTTTGCCAACTGGGATGAACTCAAGAAGAAATCCGGCCAGAAAAACGGCACCAAAGTCACCGGCATCGGCATCGGCCAGGGCTATCACTCCGCCGGCACCAACGGCTTTGACGGGTTGGTGCGCCTCACCCCGGACGGCAAGCTCCACGTCCATACCGGCGTGGGCAATCTGGGCACCCATTCCTGGGCCTCAACCGCCCGCGTAGCTCCCGAACTGCTCAATGTGAGCTGGGACAATGTGGTTATAGAAAAGGGCGACACCCGTCGCGGTCTGCCCTTCAATTCACCCCAGGCCGGCAGCCTGACGGCGTCCACCGAGTCGCGCACCATGTATGCCGCGGCGATGGACATGAAGGACAAGCTTACCGACATCGCCGCCAAGACGCTGGGCGGCAAGCCCGAGGATTATGAGTTGGGCGATGAGAAAGTCGTTCACAAGGGTGGCGGCAGGTCGATCACCTATGCGCAAGCGGCGCAAAAGGCCATCGAACTGGGCGGCAAATATTCCGGCAAGGAAGTGCCCGACGAGCTTAATCCCATCACCAAGGGCGCGGTCGCCATGGTGGCGGGTTCGGGTCTGGTCGCGGCGGCCAAAGACAAGCTTCCGCGGGTGGGTACTACCCCCGGCCTGACCTGCAACGTGGCCGAGGTGGAAATCGACACCGAGACCGGCGTGGTGGAAATCAAGCAATGCCTGAGCGTGGTCGATGTCGGCACCGTGCTCTTCCCGCTCGGCCTAGGTCACCAGATCGCCAGCGGCCAGGTCCACGGCATCGGCATGGCGCATCTGGAGCGCCATCTCTATGACCCCAAACTGGGCATTCCCGCCGCGGTGGGCTTCCATGAGGGCAAGGTGCCCACCTACCTCGACGTTCCCGCCACCATCACCTGGGAGGCGGTGGGCAAGGCCGATCCCCAGCATCCCCTGGGCATCAAGGGCGTGGGCGAGCCGGCGATGGGTTCAGGCGCCTCCTGCATCACCTCGGCGATCGCGGACGCGCTGGGGGGCCATCTGTTCAACCGCACGCCTGTTTCCGCGGACATGATTCTCAATTTCCTGTCGGGGCGCCCGCCCGCGCACAAGCCGCTTCAGGTTAACACGGTCTGAGGGAGCAAACGTCATGATGGTCAAGGATGCCATGTCTCCGTTCGAGCTGTATCAGCCGACGCAGCTTCGTGATGCCTTCTCCCTGCTGGAAAGCTACGGCAAGGACGCCTGGAAAATGGCCGGCGGCTACGACAGCATGGACTGGTTCAAGGACCGCATCGTACGGCCCAAGGCGGTGATCGACCTCACCGGCATCGCCGATATGAAAGGTGTGAAGGAAACGGCGGACGGCGTCGAAATCGGCGCACTCACGACCCTGACCGAGGTGCAGAGCCACCCGGCGCTCAAGGCCAATTATCGGCTCTTGTCGGAAGCCGTCAGCCATGTCGCCAGCCCGCAGATTCGCAATCACGGCACGCTGGGCGGCAATGCTTCGCAGAATGCCCGCTGCCTTTACTTCCGCTACGGGCTGCCCTGCTACCGGGCGGGCGGCGATACCTGTTTCGCCGACACCCCGGAAGGTATCAACCGCGAACATGCGCTGTTCGGCGCCGACCGCTGTGTCGCCGTGTCGTCGTCGGATGGCGCGCCTGCGCTCACCGCGCTCGATGCCCAGTTCGTGCTCCAGAGTTCCAGCGGCCAACGGATCATCGAGGCCAAGGACTTTTTCGTGGGCCCGGATGTGGACATCATGCACCTGACCTCGACCAAGCCCGATGAAATCCTCACCACCATCCGGCTGCCCAAGACCTGGGCCAACAAAAATTTCTATTTCGAGAAAGTCACCGACCGCAACGCCTGGGACTTTCCGCTGGTCAATGTGGCAGCCGCGATCTCGGTGCAAAACGGCACCATCGCCGACAGCCGTATCGTGGTGGGCGGGGTCAGCGCCGTGCCGCACCGGCTGACTCAGGTCGAAGGCATCATCCAGGGCAAGACGATGGATGAAAGCGTCGCCACCCTGGCCGGCCAATCGGCCACCCGGGACGCGCGGCCACTCAATTACAATGGCTTCAAGATTCCGTTGATGGCCAGCCTGGTCACCCGCGCCGTCCGCAAAGCCACAGCCTAAAAGGGGATCATCGTGGAACTTTTCCGCTACGCCACGTCAGTTTATGGCGACAAGGTCCTTCTCGGCGCGTCGTGGGACCTTTTGCAATGGTTTGTTGCCATCGGCGTGGCCGCCATCCTGGCCCATGCGATTTTCAAGTTCATCGTGCCGCCCCACAACAGCGGGACCTAAAAGCAGCTCACAAGGGATTTCGCCATGAGTTCGCACGCAGCCACCAACGCCAACTCCGTTGCAAGCACAGGCCAGGCGGTCGTCAAGATCGAGCGGCACAAGCTGGTGGACCGCCTCTATCACTGGGTCATGGCCATCTGCATTCTCACCCTTCTGGCGACTTCGCTGCTTCCCATCGTGGGCTGGAAATTCGCGTGGCTCACGATTCACTGGATCACCGGCCTCGTCATGACTGCAGGGTTGATTTTCCACATCATCCGGGCGCTGTTTTTCCAGGATCCCATGTCCATGGTGGCGGACACGAAAGACGTCGCCAATCTCACCGCCGGCGGCCGGCCCGGCAAATACAATCTGGCGCAAAAGCTTTATCACCTGGCGATCGCGGTCCTGATCCTGTGCGGCATCGCCAGCGGCCTCCTCATGCTGCGCAAGATCGATACGCCCTTCTGGGAACGCAATGCCTATTGGTTCAGCGATCAGACTTGGGGGATCATTTACGCCATCCATGATTTCGTCGCCCTGTCGCTGGTGACGATGATCATCATTCACATCTATTTCGCGCTGCGCCCCGACGAATGGCACCTCACCCGCTCGATGTTCCGCGGCTGGATCAGCCGCAAGGAATATCTGGATCATTTCGATCCCAAACGTTGGAAAGCCAGGGAAGAACCCTAGAAACCCTGCGTTTCCAGCGTTCCGCCCACCAGGCGCGGCTTGTAAACTCCTCTTCTATCTCTTAGGGAGCCTGCCAAAAGGGGCATGCAATGAATCTGATGCAAGCCATTGATGCGGTCGAAAAGACCTACGAGTTCATGCTGGCCTATGCCGCGCAAGGCCGCGTCAATGACGACGACACTTCCAGCACCGGCATGCGCGCCGAGCTCACAGGCTTGATCCAGGCGCTTGGCGTGATCGGTGCCGCGAAGCTTGAGGGCGAGGCGGCACAGAAATTCCTGGATGTGGTGCAGCAGGACGCGGCCAAGGCCTCAGCGGCGATCAGCCTGGTCCTTTCCAAGCCCGCAATCTCATCCCAGGCGGTGGACAACCTCAACGCCTCCATTCACGTTCGGGCGCTGCTCACCGACATTTTCATTCTCGATGAAACCCTCAAGATCACCGGGGCTTGAAGCGCCGCGATGTCCGCTCTGAAAATCGGATTTATCGGCCTGGGCGCATTCGGATCGCGCGTCGCCATGCGGCTTCTGTGGTCCGGCTTCCACAACATGAACGTCTATGACGTTCACGAACAGACACCCCGCATCTTCACTGCCACGCATGGCGGATTGATGCTGGGGTCACCGGCCGCTGTGGCGCAGCTTTCCGACATCGTGATTACCGCGCTGCCTTCGGCGGTGGAAATGCGTGAGGTTTTCTTTGGGTGGGAAGGCCTTGCCACCGAAACAAGGAAAGACGGCCTGGTGCTGGATGTCGGCGTGACCGATCCGTTGGAAACGGTCGCGATGGCCCGGGAGCTTGGCGAGCGCGGCATCCAACTGGTGGAGGCTCCGGCTTTCGGCGCCCCCGATGCTGCCCGCGAAGGCCGTCTCACCCTGCTCGTGGGTGGCGAAGACGGCGCGGTGGAACGTTGCCGGCCGGTTCTGGAAAAGCTTGGCCAACGCGTGATCCGCACCGGCAGAACCGGCTCGGCCCAGGCCGCGGCGGCGATCGCGGACTATCTGCGTGCGGCACGGATTCTTGCGACCAGCGAGGCGATCCGGCTGGGCACGCGCTTTGGCTTCGAACCCGCCAATCTGCTCGAGGCGTATGATGCACTTGGCGGGTCGGAGATAGACAAAATGCTCCGCAGCGAAGTCGCCACGGGGCGATTCAAGAGCGGCCACCAGTTGGGCTTGATGCGGGCCAATGTCGAATTGGCGAGCAGGCTGGCGGGATCGGCAGGGCTCCCCTCCCCACTGCTGACAGCGGCAAAAGAAGCTCTGGCCGAAGCTGAGGCGCGGCTGGGCTACAGTGTGGACCAGACGGCGGTGATCAAGTGGCTGGAGACGCTCACGCCTCCTGAACCGGCCAAAGCCGAACCGGGCGCGACACCAGGATCAGCCTGAGCACCGAGCGAGGCGCGCCAGGCGACCGGCCTTACGCGGTGTTCAGCACCCTTTGGCGGCCATGGTCTTGGCCAGCGCATCGGTCGCGGCGGTGACTTTGGCGATCCATTCGTCGCCGCTGGAATCGCGGATGCAGCTCAGCGTGTAGTCGAATTGGCCTTTTTTGCCGGCTGCCGCCTTTTTGGTCTGGATATTGCAGCCGGTCGAGCAGGTGTCGGCCATCACGGCGGTGGCAAGCATGGCGATGGCCGCGAACGAAAGGCCTGCGACATGGACAATTTTCATATGCCGAATTCCCCACATTTGGAAATGTACCGAATCATTTCTCCGCCCGCCCGCATAAGCAAGGAGGAATATTGACGCGGGACGGAGGCGTCGCCCACATCGTTAGGGCTTTGGAACCTTCGGGCAGCTCGTCACGTTAGGCAGTACGGAATTTCGATTGGGATCCGGCCCTATATGCCTTTCTCGCGAGATTGATGTCCCGCCAAATGCGCATCCCCGCTGTCCTGGCCGCTTGCGCCATTCTTGCAGCTTGCGCCGGGGTCCCCAAGGTAAATGACACGCCTGTCCCACAGGGCGGCGCGGCAATCATCGGTGCAACAGGTCCGCTGACGCCCGAGCAAAGCAAGACGCTATTGAGCCGGATCGCGCCCGAACCTGGTGATGCCGGCATCCTGAAGCGGCATATGGCGATCGAAGAAGCGGTGGCCGAGACCCCGCTCGTAGCAGGCAACAGAACCCGGCTGTTGGCGGATGGTGAACAGACCTTTCCGGCGATGTTCGATGCCATGAAAGCCGCCAAGAAGACCATCAATCTGGAATACTATATTTTGGATGATGTTGAAGTGGATGGCGAGCGTCTGAGCGACCTGTTGGTCGCAAAGCGGAGCAAAGGTGTCGCGATCAACGTCATCTATGACGGCTTTGGTTCCAACATCAAGCCGGGGTTTTTGGGGCGTCTTCGGGACGCTGGCGTCAAGCTTGTCGAATTCAATCCCATCAACCCTCTCAATCCCATTGCGGCCAATGATCGTGATCATCGCAAGATTCTCGTCGTCGATGGCGCAAAGGCCATTGTCGGCGGAATCAATCTCAGTATGGATTATGAAAGCTCCGGATCAGGGAAATCTGGCGGCATTCCGGGCAAGCCGAACCAACATTGGCGCGATACCGATCTGGAAATAGATGGTCCCGTGGTTGCCCAACTGCAGACGCTTTTTCTGGAGCATTGGTCGCAGCAAAAGGGTCCGGCGCTGGACCACGACCTTTACTTTCCCAAGATCAGCCCCAGCGGCACCGAGGTGGTGAGGATCGTCGGCAGCACGCCCGACAAGGGCGTCCCACGCTATTACGTCACCCTGCTTTCGGCCATTCGCAACGCCGAAAAAAGCGTCTGGCTGAGCTCCGCCTATTTCGTTCCAACCGATCAGGAAGAGGAAGACCTCATAGCGGCGGCCAAGCGCGGCGTCGATGTGCGCCTGCTTTTGCCCAGCGACAGCGATTCAAAAATGGCGCTGGAGATCGGGCGCTCGCATTACGGCTATCTTCTGGAAGCTGGGGCAAAGATTTATGAAGTTGAGGACGCGGTGCTCCACTCCAAGACCGTCATGATCGACGGCGTGTGGACCGCGGTGGGCTCATCCAATTTCGACCCGCGGAGCGTCATCTTCAACGACGAAGTGGATGCCATCGTCCTGGGAAGCGCGACGGCACAGGATCTCAGCCGAATGTTCGAAGCCGATATGGCCAAGGCCAAACCGATCGACCGGCCGACATGGCGGCGGCGCCCGATCTTCGAGCGCTTGTTCGAGCTGTTCGAAATATCCTCTTTCCTTTGGCAGAACTGGCTGTGAGGCGTTGACTTTCTGCCTAGGCAATGACTGGCGGGCAGAACCCATTGCGGGTTAGCGGCGTGCCTTCCACGCCGCCCGCAAATATAAGATCAGCTTGACCGGAAAGCGGATGGTTCGCGCCGCCTGTCCCACCGCCTCCAACCCGGACGCGCACAGGCGACAAGGGGCAGGCAGCCGCCTATGGCTCTCCAGCTAATTATTATGAACCCGACCATTATCGTAAATGACAGCCTTGCTGGAAAAGGATTGCGCCAGCGCGAGGCCGATTAGGATTGCATAGGTCAGTGCGATAGCAGGTATCTGCAAGCCGAAATCCACCAGCGAATGGACGGCAACGAGCGTTGTTGCACCGATTCCCACCAGTGAATAAATCCTGTTTTTGCGCCTTACAAAGAAAGCACGCATGGACTTGCTGGCCAACCATGATAATGCAAGCCACCAACTGATGGCTGCGGGGACACCAAGCCCTGCCGCAAATTCCAAATAGTCATTGTGCGCTTTATCCATAATATAAGGGTAAACCTGCGTCGCGTAGGTGGGATAGGCGTCCTGGAATGTCCCGAGTCCCAGCCCCAACCAGGGCGCGCTGGCAATCATCCGCAGGCTTGCGGCCCACAGCGCCTCTCTCAGGCCTTCGGAGTTTGGTGCCGCGAGATCATGGAAGCGGGCGTCCAACAAGCCCCCACTTATCCATGTCAGCGTTCCGACCAGAAGCAGGCTTGCGACAGCCGTACCGACAAGCAGTTTCCATTTTTTCTCCCGCCGCGGCAGTGCGGCGGCAAATATAGCCATCACCGCAAGCGCGATAAACGTCGAAGTGAAGCCTCCACGCGATCCTGTGGCGACAAGAGCCGACATCGTTAAAATAGTTGCGATAAGCAGCAAGGCGCCGGAACCGAAAGAAAATTGCAGAGCCGTCAAAGCAAAGCGGCGGATGCCCTTGGAGGTGAGGACCTTTTTCTGCCCAAGCTCAACGAGGCGGACGGTGGCGGCCAACGTCACCAGGCCTTCATATGTCGCAAAATCGTTGCGATTGACGAATGGTCCGGAAAGAAAGTCCAAAATGGCAGGCATTGAATAAAAAAGGCGAAATTGCTGCGTGCCGGATAAATTCAACGCGAATGCATATAGAGCATAAAAGGTACCAATGATGATCAATGCATTCAGGAGGCGGTGGGCACGGGTTTCGTCCCTACCGAGGGTAAACGCCAACCACGCTGTAGCGATATACGTGGCAAGTTTGGCGATTTCATTCGCTGTGCGCCACGGATTAAGCGATATGACTGCCACAATGGGGTGACCGATAATCCCGGCCGTGGATGTCCAGAGGGGGTGTGTCCATCCCGAAGGCACAATGGGGAGGATCTGCACGAGAGCCCAAATAAGCGTCAGCGCCGCGAACAACAATGGTGGCCAGGCGCGTTTCATATTTTCCCACTGTGCCTTCGGCGCGGCCATCGTCCAAAGGGCCCATGGCAGCCAGCACAGTGCAACGAGAATCGCGAGAAGACCCCAAGACCACTCCCGGTTGCTGCCGAGCGGGAATGGCGCCCAGGCGACGATAGCGAGAAGCAACCAAAAGCAGGCTTCGCCCGCCAAGCGGCCCAAATCCCGAGGCAGCCATCGCGATGGTGCAGAAACCGCGGAATTCGCCAATTTATGATCCTTGAGGAGAAGGTTTGCGCCGATGCGCTTGCGCCCAGCGATTTATCGCTCTTATTGTCTCGGGTGATGTGCTGTAAGCCTGCGTCAAAAGGCGCGCGCCATCTGACGTGGCTAAGAGGGGCAATAATCTGTCCCGCAGCAATGGGTCTTCCCACAACATCCGGGCCTGCCGAACGGCTTCCGACCTGGTTTGAGTATTGAGGTGCGGCCAAAGACGGGCGCCGAGCCTGGCGCGCACGCTCGCCAAGAAATAATCGTAGGGCGCCACGCTAAATGCCTGATCCAACGCTTGGCCGGCCCTCTCGGGGTCGGTGTCAGCCAACATTGCGGCATAATAAGTCCAGCCGTCGGACGACGCCGGCGCGCCCTGTAATCCCTTTTCCATCACCGCCAAGACATCCCTGGATCGTCCGCCGGCGTCGAACATGGATTCGGCGCGCGAAATCTGCGCGTCGCCGTTCCGGTAATTGCTGTCGCGAAGGATATCCGCCGCATCCGCATAGGCGGCTCGGGGCATTCCGGTGTTGTTCGAGAGGTAGTCGGGGACCGGAAATGCCGCGTCAACCGCGGATCCATCTCGGAACTCAATGGCTCCAGCCGCTGCCAGAAACAACGGCGGCAGCAACAAGCAGATGCCAATCAGCCAGGCCTGCCACCTGTTCACGGGCCTGCTCTCTCCCTTAGACCCACGCCCCGCGGCTCAGTCGGCGTAATATTTGTTATAGTACTGATAGTCTTGATAGCCGTAGCTATAATACTGGAACCGGGACATATCGGCGCGCGCGAGAACGATGCCGGCAATGGGGGCGTGGGCGTCGGTGAGCGAGCGCAGCGCGTTCGCCACACCTTCCCGAGGCGTTTTTTCCCACCGCGTCACGAAAAGCACCGAGTCAACGATCTGGCTCAGGATCTTTGTGTCATTCACCGGGAGCACTGGCGCGGAATCGATGATGACTAGATCAAACGCCTTGGCCAGATTTTGAATCAATTGGCGCATGGCTTGCGACGATAGAACGTCCGATGGGCTTGCGGGCTTGCGCACACAAGGAAGCGCCAAGGCATCTGAACGTGGATCCTTGGCAAAGCAATGGTCCAAAGGCTGCGATCCCGTGACAGCCTCGACTACTCCATAACGGGGATCCCGGAGGCCCAAGGTTGACGCAACGGTGGGCCGCCTGAGGTCTCCGTCAACAATGATGGTCTTGAGGCCACTTCTTGCGCCCAATCTCGCCAGGCTGACAGCCAGTGTCGTCTTTCCTTCTCCCGGAACCGAAGAGGTGACGACGACGACCTTTGGTTGCTTGTCTACATTAGAGAGAGACAATGCGAGATGCAGTCCTCGGATGGCCTCGGAGAAGGAAGACATCGGTTTGTCAATGACCCTGTCCGCAGCATTGGCAGGTTCACCCCGGGTGGGTGGTGGGACTTCGGGAATCGTCGCCAAGACCGGTAATCCCAGAACGTTTTCGACCTGGTAGGTGGTCCGGAATCCGGAATCTAGTCGCTCCAAAAGAGCCGCAATCATCAATCCCAGCAGAAATCCCATGGGAACTGCCACGCCAAGCACCAGCAGTTTTTTGGGATAACTGGGCCTCACCGGTATTTCCGCGCGCGAAATAATTCGTGCATCGGGTGTCTCAATTCCTTGTTGATCCTGGGTCTGGTTCAACTTCGAGAGAAACGCCTCGTACATGGATTTGGCGGATGCAGCGGTTGATTGCAGCGCGGCGAGCTTCACCCTGAGTTTGTTTTGCTCGCCGGACTGACCTTCGATCTGCTTCAGGCTGTTTTCCAGGGAACCGACCTGCGCCTGGGCGATCGCCACATTGTTCGCGACGCTGCGGACAACGCGCTCCACTTCCTCATTGATCTTGCTTTCCAGATTGGTTTTTTGGGATTCCAGGTCCAGCATTTTTGGATTGCGCGGACCATATTTGCTGGAAAGGTCCGCTTCCTGCCGGATCAGATCGGCTTCTTGATTGCGCAGCTGGGCAATGAGAGGTGAGGAAACCGCCTCGGAAATATCAGCCGCATGTCCGGCGCGTGCCAGCGCGGAGATATGCGAATAGGTTGCCTCTTTTTCCGCCAGGTCCGACTTTGCGGCCACCAATTGGGCGCTAATGGCGCTCATCTGCTGATCGACCACCGAACCGCCATTCTGGGTTTCGGTGAGACCGTTCGCGGCACGATATTGCTGCACAGCTTCTTCTGCGGCCTGGGATTGCTTGGAAAGATCCTGGATGCGGTCCGCAAGCCACTTGGTTGCCTTTTGCGTGGCTTCGAACTTGGCGTTTAACTGGTCTTCGACATATGCGTCGGCGATCGCGTTATCGACCATCGCCGCGTCATACGGATCGGGCAATTCAAATGTGACGCGGATGGCCGTGGACAGACCTAGCGGCGCGACAGTGAGATGACTCTCAAACTTATCGATCAACCGGTTTCTCGCATTGTTCAGACCGAGTACGTCGTTACGTACTTTGTCTCTGCTGGGAAACCAGCTAGCCGGGTTCAGCGCCGCGAGATAATCGGTCCAGCTTTTCGCGGGCTGGAAGAAACGATTATTCTTAAGATCAAGCTTGTCTATGACGCGTCCAGCAATGTCGCGCGACGTTAGAATCTGCACTTGGTTCTGGACCCCGGTTGGATCCGTGGGCAGTCCGGAGAGGACACTCGAAACATCCTCGATGCTGTTTTTCCGCTGATCCAACATGACAACGGAACTCGCGGAATAGTAGGGCGTAAGCTGAAACAACACGACCACAGCGAGCACAATTACGGCAGCCGCAGTCCCAAGGATGATCTCCCGGCGCACCCGTAAAATGCGCAAAAGCACCGCCAGATCGACGCTGTGCGCGGGGCGCGGCGTGGCGAGATCGGCCTGCTCCGAAACCGGATAAACCGGCAATCCGTTTGGCGCAGAGGGCGATAGCGGCTTTTGCAACGTCATTCTGTCCGTTCCAGATTCAGGTCGCTTGACGCCAGGTCCTAGCGGCTTTCTGCCTTTTTCCCAATGACGATCTTCACCTTTGGTGAATATCGGTCCGGAACCGCACAAAAAGCCCGCAGATAGGATTTAACCTTATTGCTGCAGGTTAATTCCTACTACGATCAGGTTATCCCGGAAGTCGGATCCGGTGTCATCGGTGGTGCGGTCTGTATAGTCGTAGCTGGCGTTGAGGCTAAGATGGCGGTTCAACAGATATTTCACGCCAAGGCCGAGATCAGGATATGCGTCATGGCGCGTGAGCCCAGGATAGGACGCGGTCACGTAGGTCGCATGAGCCTGAAGAATGACATTGCGCCTGAACTCATAATCCGCACTTACACCCGCTGCATCGCCGATCATCATCGAAGTGCCGGTAAGGACGACCTGCGTTAAGGACCGGCTGCCCGTTAGGTGCACCGTTATCAGCGGCGTGGCCAACCAATCCAACTGAACGCCATAATCAATTCCGCTCAGGTCCCTCAGCGGCGCCGTGAAATCATATTTCAAGACACCCAGATAGGCTTCACCGCTGACAAGATGCGTGACCTGCAAATCCACGCCCCCGTCAATCTTGTAGCCATTGGATGAGCGATGAACACCTGTCCGGTCGAGAAACTGATCGAATGACCGGGACTCATAGGTGCCGCGCACAAAGCCCGAATAGCCCGGCGAAAAATCATAGAACGATTTTACGTAGCCCTGATAATCGTCGAAGTTGCGATCCGTGTTGTCTATGAACCCGCCGCCATTCAGCGGCGTTTCCAGATAATCAAATCGGTCGAATATCGCGCCAGCTGAGAAGCCGAGGCGTCCCGGGCGCGTCGTACCATCAATTTCGCCATGGTCATTGTAGTAGCGATTGGGCGATTTCTGATTGCCAACCGTATTGGGCGACGAAAGCAATTCGTGAAACTCGGAGACCGACCCATTGGCATAGATGGAGGTTGCACCCGGCTCATTTCCAATGCCGACGATGTCGTAGCGCCCATCCGCTCCCACGTCCCAGTCCGCCAAGCTCTCTTGGGTGTACTTGGCGTACTGGTAATCGCTCACTCCGCCATAAAACTCCAAACTGCCCCGGTTCCACTGGGATTGAAGCTTGACGGACGGGGCAATGGTGAAGAAATAATCGCTAAGTTCATTGGTCGCGGTGCGAAACACGTTGGTGTCGTAGAGTCCGCCGAGCCCAAGTTGTGGAAGCAACAAAAAGCTTCCCACTCGAATTCCAATGGGATCGAACTCCGGCCGCGGACGCAGCATCACGGGAATATCTTCCTCTGCGCTGGACGCGGCTTCCGCACCTGGAACGGTACTCGGAAGAACGGGGACCGTCGGGGTTAGCGTGTTGGGCGCTGGTGCCGCCGATTGAGCAAAGACAGCGCCGGGAAAGCCGAGTGCCACCATCATCGCGGCAAAGGAAATTATGGTAAATGCGCGCGGTGTCACTGAGCTATGCCCCTCTGTCAGTCTTCAATTTCGATGCATGCGTGTTACGAGCAGGAGGGCCCGGAGCAGGGATGCGGCGGGGCTGTTACCACCGCCGCATTGGCAGTATTCAGACCAAAGGCTGCCGCGGCAGCCCCCACAGACACACCGGCAGGATTGACTGCAGCGCCCGCGGTCAAGCCCGCAGGACCAGCCGCGGCCACTCCAACAGCGCCAGTCGGAGCCGTCGGCCCCGTCGCTGCAGTCACGCTAGGTGCCGCCACTGCGGCGCTTGCGACCGAAGCAGGCGCGCCGGCAGCGTTCGCTGACGCCGAGAAAGATACTTGAGCGCCAGTTGGCCCTTCGTTTGCCACAGTGCTCGCGATCGCCGTCGCTGCAGCCGCTCCGCTGCTCCTTGCAACCACAGCAGAGGCCTGACCCAGACCTTGCCCAACCACGCCCGCGGGAACGCTACTCAGTGCGGGGGTCGCCAATACTGCGGCGGTGACGGACGCAGCGGCAGTGGCGCCATAAGCACCAATCGCGCTTACGGTCGCCGCGGCAATCGCCTCCGCAACCGAAGTGCCCGCTGCCTGAGCGGCGCTGACCGCCTGTGCCACGCTTGCCTGAATTGCCGCTGCTTGGTCTGCAGTGATGGCCGCATCCTGCGCGAAAGCGGGCAAAGCAGCCAACTCGGTCAAGGCCGCAACCGACCCTCCCAAAACCAGCGAGATCGCCACGGCTGACACCTGCGTTTTCAGGCCTAACCTGCGGAATTTGATCATTTTAGCCCCCGTCACCAACACCATTAGGCGTGTTAAATACCCCAGCGTACGGAAACTACACGCTATTCGTGGCGGTTACAATAATGGGGGCAGCCCACTGACATGAAAAGGGAAAATGGTTAACGGGGCAGCGTAGAGCACCCACCGGGAAATGCCCAAACTGCCGATTCCAACGCTCAAAAAACCCGGTCGCCCACTCTAATAATGTCTCCCGGACCGATCTTGGTGTTCTGGTCCGCAGGGGCCTTCACTTCGTTGGTGCTGCCGTTACGGCGCACATAGACCACGGTATCATCCGCTCTATAGGTGTACCCCCCCGCCAGCGCTATCGCGTTCAGGGCATTCATGCCGCTGACATAGGGATATTGGCCGGGCGTCTTGACCTCACCGATGATGTAAAAGGGCCGGTAATTTTCGACCTCTACGCTCACGCGCGGGTGTTTCAAGTAACCCTCTGAAACAAACATATTCGTGACGGAGGCGACGAACTGATGGATCGTCATGCCCGCAGCGGGTACCTGCCCCAAGAGCGGTAGTTGCACCTGGCCTGAGCCGTCCACCAGATATTCCCCGCCCAGATCGTCCTCGCCATAAACGACCAGCTTGATCTTGTCCCCCGACCCCAGCTTGTAGTTTTCGTCTTGTGGACCGCTGGACGGTGCAACCGAAGGGGGTGGGGCGGGCGCAGCGTTCCCCTGCGGAACCTCCACCGTCCGTTCCGTGCTGGGGCCCGGCAGATTGGACTGGGCCTGGGCGAAGGATACGAGACCCACGGCCAACAGGACCGAAAGGGCTAAAATCCCCATCCAATGCACGAACCTGACCCTGCTCACGACATCCACACCTTCATAAACCCGCGACAGTTCTAGCTCCCCTCCCACCACGCTTCTAGAAAAAAGCCTGGTAATGTTACCGGCCGCTGCCGGCCTGCCTTCTTGAATTTACGTTGCCAAAAACCGGCAGTCATGACCTTCCAGCACCGCCGCCGACAGATGGCCGGTGGCGTAGGCGCCCGTGTCAATGCTCAAGCGATGACCGCGCCGGCCGGCCTGCTCCACCGGCGTGTGGCCATAGACCACCACTTTCTCGAAATCGGCGCGCGAGAACAAAAAATCCTCGCGAATCCATAGCATGTCCTCGGGCTCCTGATCCTTGAGCGGGATGCCCGGTCGCGCACCGGCATGGACGAAGAAATAACCACCCAATTCGTAACAGTAAGGCAGACCTTCCAGAAATTCGATATGGCTCGCCGGGCAGTTCGCCAGGAATTCCTCGCGCGCTTTTTCAAACTCCGCCTCATCGTCGAACCGCGGCGGCATCACGCCGTAACTCACCAGCGTTTCGGGAGCGCCGAACGGTTTCCAGGTCCGATAGAATTTGGCATCGGCGATAAAATCCAGCACGGCCTGGTCGTGATTGCCCCTCAGACATACGACATCGCCTTGCTCTTTTATTTTGAGCAGAAAGTCGATGACGCCTTTTGAATCGCGTCCCCGATCCACATAATCGCCCACAAAGACGACCGTGATGCGCAGATCGGTATTGGCCCGATCGCGCTCGATCAAAGCCCATAATTTCTGCAACAGGTCGAGACGCCCATGGATGTCGCCGATCGCATAAACGCGCCGGCCGCCGGGAATGGCAGCGGGCTCCTTTTCGCGTCGCGCGAATAGCGACGTCCAGCCTGCGCGTTTCGAAGGCCGTCGGTCCTTCGCGTTGTCGCCATTTTGCACGATCTTCTTAACCATCAATTCAACACGTCTCCGCTCAACCAGCGCCGGCTCAGCAAACCCATTCTTCCATACATCAAAACACGGTCCCAATGACCAGCGCAAAATGTCTCCGGCCACTTTCGAGGCGACGAAATAAGCTCGTAAAATACGGCATTTCTTGGTTGCGAGAATGTTACCCGACTTCCGACAATACGCGGAAAATACGCGGAAAATAAGCGAAAAAGGCGAGTCCCTAATCCAAGCCGACCTTAAAGCGCGCCTGCCTAACCTCCACGCCGTTGGGGGATCAAATCATGCGCGACGTGTTGAGGGTGGGGGCGTTAGTGGCCCTGTTGGCCGCATATGGCTGTGCCTCGCCGGCCAATATTACAAATTCGATCGACATGCGAGGAGCGTCTTCTGTGTCGAATATGGCGGCAGGAGCAGACCTGCCGAATGCCAAGGCGATGCCGGACAGCCGGGTGATAGCGCCCGCGCCGGCGGGCTTTGTCAGTTTCTGCACCCGCTTTCCCGACCAATGCATGGTGCAGAAAAATGTGCCCGCGATCGTGACATTATCGGCGGGGCAGTGGCTTGCGTTGCAGGAGGTCAACCAGGCGGTCAATCTCGCCATCAAGCCGATGGATGACGAACGCCATTATGGCCGCGCCGAATACTGGAATATTCCCACCGATGGCTTCGGCGATTGCGAAGACTATGCGCTGACCAAGCGGCGCGACCTGATCGCGGTCGGCTTTCCCGCACAAGCCTTGCGGATCGCCGTCGTCTTGACCCAGCGGAATGAGAGCCATGCCATCCTGACGGTCACGACCGATCATGGCGACTATGTGCTCGACAATCTCACCAATTCGATCCAGAGCTGGAACCAGACGGGCTATCAATGGATCGAGCGCCAGGATCCCACCAAGGTGTGGGGATGGGTCTTGCTCGATCCTTCCCGCAATCCCGCCTTGGTTGCGTCAACAGCAGCAGGCCCGCTTAGCGCGATCCATTGATGGGCCGTCAGACCGACGGCATCGCCCGGTCGATCAGGGCGTCGACCGCGATTTTTCCCGGCAATGCGCCGTAGGCCGATCCGGGGCGGTCACCGAGCCGTGTCGCGCAAAACGCCTCGGCGACAAAGGATGGCGCGCTGCACATGAGGACGGCGCCTTGAAGCGCCAAGGCCATGGCCTCGACCAGGCGGCGGGCGTCTGCTTCTTCATGGGACTTGGCTAAGCCTGCCTTGACCGTTTCGATGGCGCGGTCGAGCGATGCGATCCTCCCCACCGCCATTTCCAATTCCGCGATGAACGCCGTACGCGCGTCTGGCGTCCGTCCCAGGGCACGCAACACATCCAGGCAGATCACATTGCCCGAGCCCTCCCAGATGGAGTTGAGCGGCGATTGCCGGAACAAGCGCGGCATCACGCTTTCCTCGATATAGCCGGCGCCGCCATGCGCCTCCATCGCCTCGTAGACCAGATTGACCACCCGCTTGTTGAGCCAATATTTGCCCACTGGCGTGGCGATACGGGAAAAATGCGCCGCGGAGGGGTCGGCCGCGCTTTCATCAAAGCTGCGCGCAATGCGAAACGCGAGCGCGGTTGCCGCTTCCGATTCTATAATCATGTCGGCCAACACCTGACGCATTAGCGGCTGATCGACCAGCTTTCTCTGGAACGCGGCGCGATGACTGGTATGCCACAGGGCGTTCGCCACGGCCTGGCGCATATAGGCAGCAGGCGCGACCATGCAGTCCAGGCGGGTGTGATGGACCATCTCGATGATGGTTGGAATACCCCGTCCTTCTTCGCCGACCAGGCGCGCTTCGGCGCCGTGATAGTCGATTTCGGCCGAGGCATTGGCACGGTCTCCCAACTTATCTTTGAGCCGCATGATCTGGATGGCGTTGCGCTGGCCACCCTCCGTCCAGCGCGGCACCAGGAAGCAACTCAATCCGCCGTCGGTATAAGCCAAGGTGAAGAAGGCATCGCTCATGGGCGCAGAGCAGAACCATTTATGACCGCGAAGCAGGTACAAGCCATCGCCGATTTTCTCGGCCCGCGTGGTGTTGGCTCGCACATCCGAGCCACCCTGCTTTTCTGTCATCGCCATGCCCAGGGTTACGCCCGATTTCTCAGGCGCCGGCCTTGAGGCCGGATCGTAGCGCGAAGCAGAGATCTTCTCGGCCCATAGTGGGGCGATCTCAGGCTGGCGCCGCAAGATCGCGCCAGCGGCATATGTCATAGTGATGGGACAGCAGACACCGGGTTCGGCCTGGGCCATCAGGAATTCCAGGCCCGCATGGACAACATGCCCGCCAGCCGTGCCGGTCCATGGCGCCGATGCGGTCCCCGCTTCGAGGCCCAACGCCATCAAGCAATGATATGCGGGATGAAATTCCACCTCATCCAGGCGCGCGCCGTAACGATCAAAGATTCTGAGCTGTGGCGGGTTCCGGTTGGCCAGCATGGCCCATTCCTGAACCTCGCTCGAACCTGCCCGCGCGCCGAACGACGCCAGCCGCTCGTGATGCGCAGCACCGCCGGCCGCGGCGACCGCACCTTGCAGCGCCCGGTCGGTGGTGAAGAGGTTTACATCCTCGAAGGACGGCGGCTGATTGACGACGTCATGGGTTTGAAGATGCGTGCGAGGGCGCAGCGGGCTCATGCCGGCCAGACGAACTATTCATGCTCCAGGGCGGATGGCGCCAGTTCCGGCACGCCACTGGGCGCCAATTGCTCGGGCATAGGAACGGGCTGGCGGCGCGCTTTACGCACAGGTTTGCGCGCGCTGGGCTTCTTGGTTGCCGCACGCTTCTTGCTGATTGCGCGCTTCGCGGTTTTTTTGGTCTTCCTGATCGCTTTTCTGGATTTAGCAGCGGTGCGTGATTTCTTCTTCGCCTGCTTTTTGGCTGTGCGCTTTGTTTTTTTCGCCATTCTTTTCTCCCTTGCTTCAGGCCTGGCTGGTTTGCGCAATCATGCCGCGGCCGCGCCGAAACACGGCATAGACAATGACCAGTACCACGATCAGCGCCAAGGTGGTGTAGAGTTGACTCCGCAAATCGGGAATGAACGCCATCGCCACCAACACACCCACGATGCCCAATTGGGTGAGATAACTCAGCCCGGGAAAGAACCACATCTTCAACGGCAAGGCCGCGCGCGCTTCCGGCGACAGGCCGCTGCGGTAGCGGATTTGGGCGATCCCGATCATGGCATAGAGAAACAGCATCACGGTGCCAGACGCGTTCACCAGCCACGTGAAGAGCCCGGTGGCGGACAGAAAGATGGAGGTCAGCATCGCGCCATAGGCGAACACGGTCCCGGCCAGGATGGCGCGGGCCGGTACCTTGCGTGCGTTGAGCGCGATCAACGCTTCCGGCGCATCGCCCTGGGCGGCGAGCGCGAACAGCGCCCGCGATGTCACATAGAGCCCTGAATTGAGGCAGGAAAGAACGGCGGTCAGTACGATGATATTCATCGCCAGCGCCACGCCCGGAATGCCGATCTCAGTGAGCGCCGCCACAAATGGCGAATATCCAGGTTTAATGGTGGTCCAGTTCACGGCTGCGACCACGCAGAAGATGGAAAGCACATAGAACAGCACGACCCTGACGGTCAGTGTGGTGGACATGGAGGCGATGGCGCGCGCTGGTTGTTCGGATTCCGCCGCCGCTACGGTGGTGATTTCCGCCCCCGTGAGCGAGAAGATCACCGTGGCCACGCCGGCCAGCACCGACACCGCGCCATGTGGAGCGAAGCCGCCATGAGCCGCAAGGTTCGAGAAATCCATGCCATGACCTGGCATCAGTCCTAGTAGATAGGAACCGACGACCAGGATAAACGCGATGATTGCCGCCACCTTGATCGAGGAGAACCAGAATTCGAATTCACCATAAGAGCGCGCCGACATCAGGTTGACGCCGGTGAGGATCACCAGCAACCCCAAACCAATCAACCAGGAAGGAAGCGGGACCCATTGGGCGATAATGCCCGCGCCGGCGATGGCTTCGACTGCCACCACCACCATCCAGAAATACCAATAGAGCCAGCCACCCACGAACCCGAAGGGGTGTCCCAACACCTTGCGCGCATAGTCGGTAAAAAAACTGATCCCTGGAAGCGCCACCGCCAGCTCGCCCAACATCCGCATGGAAAGGAGGATCAGGACGCCCGCCAGGATGTAGCAAAGGATCACCGCCGGCCCGATAGAAGCAATCGCGGCGCTGGACCCTACGAACAGGCCGGCGCCGATGATGCCGCCGATGGAAATCATGGCGACATGACGAGGCTTGAGCGAAGTGCTGAGACGCGGAATTTCACCTGCCAAGGATGCGCTGCTCTCCGTGAGAGATGTGTCGGTCATGGGTGCTTTCGAGGGCAGCATGCGATTTCGGGAAGGATGTTGCCATGCCGTTGTCACGCCGCCAACACGGGGCCCCCTGGCCAACAAAAAGGCCCCCGTTTGCGCGGGGGCCTTCCTGCCTTTGGGCATGCACTTAAGCGGACACGACTTTGTTGAAGGCGTTGAAGAAACCCTCCATGTCCTGGCGCGAGCCGATCGAGATGCGCGACACGGTGGGCCAGATCGGCCAACGGCCGCCGGCGATCTCCACATCCTTGGCCCGGAACGCGGCCTGCATTTCCTTGGCCGTCCTGGTCTTCCAGTCGATCATCACGAAATTGGTCTGGCTGGGGCCGATCAGCTTGAGATTGCGCTTGGTGAGAAAATCGATCGTTATGGCCCGCGTGGTCATCAGTTCCTTGCGGCGCTTGGCGATCTCGTCATGGGCGGTAAGGCTGGTGGTGGCGCAAACCAGGGACGGCATCGGCAACTGACCTGACAGGGTGCCGCCGTCATACATCTGCATTTTCTTGACGATGTCGGGCCGGGCCATGAAATAGCCCATGCGCGCGCCCGCCATGCCGAATATCTTGGAGAAAGTGCGCAGGATGATCACGTCGTTGCCCGCCGCCGCCAGATGCGAGGCGGTGTTGTTGGGATAGGCGTCGCTCCAATGGATATAGGCTTCGTCGATCAGCACGATCGAGCCCGCCGGTTTGTTGTCCACCAGCCATTCGATATCGGCCATCGGCGTCATGGTGCCGGACGGATTGTTGGGATTGACGATGTAATAGACCCCGGCATTGGGGTTGGCCGCCAGCATGGCGCGCACATCGTGGCTGTAATCCGCCTTGAGCGGCACCTGCTTGACGGGAATTTCCAGGAATTTGGCGGCGCGGCCGGGCGTTTCATACGTGGGATCGGCCGTCACCAGCCCCTTGCCGGGAGAACAGAACACCGCGACGGCGCGGGACAGCGGCTCGCCCGAACCAGGCCAGGGCGAGACATGATCTTCCGGCACATTCTCGACCTGCGAGACGGTGCGGATGAAGTCGCCACGCTGATCGTCGGGCGCGTACCGGTTGCTTCTTGAAAGGATTGCCGAGCCCGCGGCCACGCCCACGGCGAACGGTCCGGTCCAGCACTCGTTCTGGCCGATGCGGATCTTGGCGTGAGTATGCTCCGCCTTGACGTCATCGTCCTGGGCCCATGCCTGTTCGGGACTGAAGCCCGCCAAGGCCGACGCACCTCCAACCAGAATGGCGGTCCGCAACATCTGCCGGCGCGAGAAACCGCGGCCGAGAAGATCGTCTTTGCCTTCTTCGGTGATCAATCGGGTCATGGGGTGTTCTCCTCGAAGAGAGTGGGCTGGGAATTCGATATGTGGCCTCTGGCAAATCTGCCGCGAAGGCTACATCCGCCCTCCATGCCCAACAAGGCGCACAGGCGGATCAACCCCGGGCCGGCGCTGCGAAGAAAGTCGCGACAAATTGCGAAACTCTCCTTCTGGAACTTTGATCGCGTGCTTTCTGCGGCCGGTCTTTACCCACACTGCAAGCGGTTTCGCCGTCGCAGCATAAAAGGGCCGCTGCGACGGCACGGCATTTGCCAACCACCGTTTCCCTATGAAAAGCTTACAGGCTAATAGGGGGGCGTACCCCCTTGATCCTGAAGGGGGAAGAGAATGTCTCGTAAGATTTCAGCGCGGCGCTTGATGTCGGTGGCGGCGATTGCATTGTTGCCGGCTCTGGCGATGGGACCGGCGGCGGCGCAGTCCACGGCCCAGGGCCAGCCTTCGACGGCCAAAGGCGATTGGCCCCTGTACTTCGCCGACCTGTCAGGATCGCGCTATTCGCCCCAGGACCAGATCAATGCGTCGAACTTCAACCGGCTGCAGCAGGCCTGGCATTTCAAGACCGACAATCTGGGCGGCCGGCCGGAATTCAAGCTGGAAGGCACGCCCTTGGAGATCAACGGCACGATCTACACCACGGGCGGCTCGCGCCGCGATGTGATCGCGCTGAACGCCAAGACCGGCGAATTGAAGTGGGTCTACAGCCTGGATGAAGGCGCGCGCGCCGCGCTGGCGCCCCGCCAATTGTCCGGCCGTGGTGTGTCTTACTGGACCGACGGCAATGGCGATGATCGCATCATCTATGTGACGACCGGCTACCGCCTGGTCGAACTCGACGCGCATACCGGCCGTCCCCTTGAATCCTTTGGCGATCACGGCATGGTCGATCTGAAGGTAGGCGCCATCAATGGCACCGATCACCAGATCGATCTCGAGACCGGTGAAATTGGCCTCCACTCGACCCCGACGGTGGTCAATAACGTCGTGTTGGTGGGTTCGTCCTTCAAGGAAGGCTCGCAGCCCCTGGAGGTGAACAACACCAAAGGCCTGGTGCGCGCCTTCGACGTCAAGACCGGCAAGATGCTCTGGATGTTCCGCGACATCCCGCAGAAAGGTCAGTTCGGCTACGACAGTTGGGAAAACGGCTCCGCCGATCGCAACGGCAATACTGGCGTTTGGGCCAGCATGACCGTCGATCCTGAACTCAATACCGTCTATTTGCCGGTCGAAGATCCCACCAACGATTTTTACGGCGGCGCGCGGCCCGGCAACAATCTGTTCGGCGACAGTCTGGTGGCCCTCGACCTCACCACCGGCAAGATGAAATGGTACTACCAGATCGTCCATCATCCGATCTGGGACTATGACCTTTCCTCGCCGCCGCTCTTGGTGAACATCACCGTCAACGGCAAGGCGATCAAGGCCGTGGCGGTACCGAGCAAGGAGGCATTCCTCTATGTGTTCGACCGCGTCACGGGCAAGCCGATCTGGCCGATCGTGGAAAAGCCGGTGCCGCAAAGCACCGTGCCGGGCGAGAAGACCTCCAAGACCCAGCCTTTCCCCACCAAGCCTGCGCCTTACGCGCGCCAGGCGGTGACCACCGATGAGCTGATCGACTTCACCCCGGAAATGCGTGCCAAGGCGGTCGATATCATCAAGGAATACTACAAGATGGGTCCGATGTTCTCGCCGCCCATTCTCGGCAAGGCGGGCGGACCTTATGGCGTGCTGGATATCGGCAACACCTCGGGCGGCACCAACTGGCCTGGCGCCGGATTCAATCCCGAGACCCATGTCGTGTTCGCACCGGGCAATAACGCCAATGTCTCCATCATGGGATTGGTGGAACCGCCGCCCGGCTTGACCGACAATCGCTATCTGGAAGGCACCGCCGGCCAACCTTTCCGCATCTCCGGCGGCCCAGGCTTCGGGTCATCCTCCGATGCGCCAAAAGTGAGCGCCGACCAGGCCAAATTGAACGCGATCATGGCCGCGCACCCGCAAACCGCAACCACACCACCTCCACCCCGCAATGTGGACGGATTGCCGCTGGTCAAGCCGCCTTATGGGCTTCTGACCGCGATCAATCTCGATACCGGCGACACGCTCTGGCAGGTGCCCCATGGCGATACGCCGGATGAAATCAAGAACAACCCGGCACTCCGCGGCCTCAATATCCCCAAGACCGGTCAGGCCGGCAATGTGGGCGAAGTGATCACCAAGTCGCTGGTGGTGATGGGCGATCCCCAATATTCGACTGCGCCCGGTCATCCGCGCGGAGCGATGTTGAGGGCCTATGACCAGAAGACCGGCCAGCAGGTGGGTGAAGTGTGGATGCCGGCGCCCCAGTCGGGTTCGCCGATGACCTACACGACGGATGGCAAGCAGTACATCGTTGTCGCGGTAAGCGGCGGCAATTACTCGGGCGATTACATCGCCTATAGCCTGCCTTCCAACTAGTTGCTTGTAATAACGCGGCGGGTCGTCGTAAGACGGCCCGCCGCAATTTTACCCCAGTGTCGGGATAGAAGGACCTCCATGAAGACCCGTTTGCTTATGGCCATTGCTGGCGTGGCGCTGTTTGGCGCTTCCGGAGCTGTCCTCGCCCAAGGCTCTGCGAAATCAATTTGGGATGGCGCCTACACCACTGCCCAGGCGGCACGCGGCAAGACAGCCTATATCAACAATTGCTCGCGCTGCCATGGCTCGTCGCTGGAAGGCATGGACGAGATCCCGGCCCTCTCCGGCAGCCATCTGATGGTGGATTTCGACGGCCAGACCGCGGGCGATCTGGTGCATCGCATCCAGACCACCATGCCGATGGACAATCCCGGCACGCTGTCGCCCCAGACCGTTGCCGACATCGCCTCATTCATCCTGCAATCGAACGGCGCGCCGGCCGGAAACGCGGAACTGCCAACCGATCCGTCGGCGCAGTCCATGATCCGCTTCACGGCCGTAAAGCCGGGCACCTGATCGTTCAAGAATTGAGCAGGGCCGGATCGCCGCCCTGGGCGGCGATGTTCACGCTTATGGCGCGTTCGACCGCGTAGCGGCTCAAAGAGTAAGGTCCGCCCGCCTTGGGGCCAGTACCCGATAATCCTTCGCCGCCAAATGGCTGCACACCCACCACCGCGCCGATGATGGAGCGGTTGACGTAGATGTTCCCGGCCGGCACCAGCGCACGCACCCGTTCGGCGAAACTCCCGAGCCGGGAATGGATCCCCAGAGTGAGGCCATAACCCTTCTCCGCCACGGCCCGGCAGGTCTTCTCAAGGTCCTGCGCGCGATAGCGGATCACATGCAGGATGGGCCCAAAGACTTCGCGATCCGGCAGTTGGTCCAGGCCAATTTCCGCCATCACTGGCCCGAACAATAGCAGCGCGGACACCACCGGTTTCAACTCCTTCAATATCTTCGCCGTGGTCTTCAGATGGATCACATATTTGTCCAGCGCCGCTTTTGCCTCTGTGTCGATGATGGGGCCGATATCGGTGGCGAAATCCGCGGGATCGCCGACGATGCGCATGTCCATCGCGCCTTTAAGCCCTTCGATCATCCCGTCCGCGGTTTCCTCGGGCAGGAACAGAAGGCGCAAAGAAGAGCAGCGCTGACCCGCCGAGCCGAAAGCGGAGAGCAGCACATCGTCAATCACCTGTTCGCGCTGGGCGGTGGTGTCCACGAACATGGCATTGAGGCCGCCCGTCTCGGCAATGAAAGGCAGAAGCGGGCCTTCACGTGCGGCCAAGGTCCGGTTGATGGCCCGCGCGGTGTCGGTGCCGCCGGTAAAGGCGATCCCGGCAAGCAGCGGATGAGCGCAAAGCGCGGCGCCCACCGTCTCACCCCTGCCTGGCACAAGATGCAGGATTTCAGCAGGCAAACCAGCCTTGTGAAACAGCCTCACCGCTTCGACGGCGATCAAGGGTGTCTGCTCTGCCGGTTTGGCGATCACGGCATTGCCGGCCGCCAGGGCCGCGGCGACCTGGCCGGTGAAAATGGCAAGCGGGAAATTCCACGGGCTGATGCAGGCAAAGACGCCGCGCCCATGCAGCTCCAGCGCATTGGTCTCGCCGGCCGGTCCCTGGAGAATCTCAGGCTTGGCAAAATGGCGCTCCGCCAGAAGGGCATAATAGCGGCAGAAATCGGCCGCTTCGCGCACTTCGCCGAGGGCGTCGTTCCAGGTCTTGCCGGCCTCGCGCACGCAAAGCGCGCTCAGGCGGGTGCGATGTTGCTCCAGCGCATCCGCCATGGCGCGCAGAATAACGGCACGTGCTTGACCGCCGCGTGCGTCCCAGTGCGGCTGGACCTTGGCGGCTGCGGCAAAGGCCGCATCGATCTGCTCTTTGCCGGCTTCGCCGCCGATAGTCCTAGGCCAATCCAGGTTTGATAACGTCGTTTCCAACTCCCGGCGCGACTGCGCCATGCTCAGGTCCACGCCGGCGCTATTCAGCCGGTCGCCATAAAGATCGCGCGGACCGTGAATGCGCGAGTTGGGAGCGCCCCCATTTGCCTCGACCGCCGCAATCGGATCGCGCGCCACGTCTTGCGGCGACGTTTCATCGTCGAACAACAGATGCACGAAACTGGTGTTGGCGCCGTTCTCCAGCAGGCGGCGCACCAGATAGGGCAAGAGATCTTCATGTGCGCCCACCGGGGCATAGACCCGCAATGAGAGAGCGCCGAATTGGCTTTCCGCCGCGCGATAAAGCGTTTCACCCATGCCGTGCAGGCGCTGATGCTCGATGGCCACGCCGGCGTCTTTCGCCATCGCCCGCACCGCCGCCAGGGTGTGGGCATTGTGGGTGGCAAATTGCGCGTAGAGATGAGGAGCGGCGGCGATCAACTGCCGCGCGCAGGCCAGATAACAAAGATCGGTGGCCGGCTTGGTGGTGAAGACGGGATAACCCGAATAACCGGCCACCTGCGCCCGCTTGATCTCGCTGTCCCAATAGGCGCCCTTGACCAGGCGCACCATCAGGCACCGCCCTGTTTCCCGGGCCAATCGTGCCAGGGATTCGATCACTTCCGGCGCGCGCGTCTGATAGGCCTGCACCGCCAATCCAAGGCCGCGCCAGGAACCCAAGCTCCTTTCCCGCGCCAGACGGTCCAGGAGCTTGAGCGAAAGCACCAGCCGGTCGGCTTCCTCGGCATCCAGGGTGAAATTGATATCGGCCTTTGCCGCCATTGTCGCCAAACGCAATAGGCGCGGATAGAGCTCGTTCCACACCCACTTTTCTTTCACCGCTTCATAGCGAGGGGACAGGGCCGACAGCTTCACGGAGATTCCGTGGGAGTGCTCCGGCCCTTTCGACACCTTGCCGATGGCAGCAATGGCATGAGCATAGGCGCCTTCGTAGCGACCGGCGACGGCTTCGGTGCGTGCGCCCTCGCCCAGCATATCGAACGAACAGATTGCGCCGTCTTTGGCGGCGCGCGCCATCGCCGCCTCGATGGTGCGGCCCAGCACGAATTGTTCGCCCATGATGCGCATGGCCTGCGCCACCGCCGTCCGCACGATGGGCTCGCCTACCCTAGCCGCCAATCTGCGAATGGTGCCGATGGCGTCGTCCATGCCGCTGGCGTCGATTAACTTACCCGTGAGCATCAGTCCCCAGGTCGAGGCATTCACCAGAAGACTGTCCGACTGACCCAGGTGCGACGCCCAATCCGCGGCGGCGATCTTCTCGGCGATCAACCGGTCCTGGGTGTTGGCATCGGGCGTGCGCAGCAGCGCCTCGGCCAGGCCCATCAACGTCAGGCCCTCCGGCGTGGTGAGAGAGAATTCCTGCAGAAAGCTTTCCACCATGCCTTGATGGCGCACATTCTCGCGAGCGGCTTTCACCAGCGCCACGGCGGTGCTTTCGACCGATCGGCGCTCGGACGGTGACAAGGGTGGATCGGTCAGGAGCGCGGCAATGGTTTCGCACTCGTCGCGGTATTTGACGGCATCCAGCACGTCCCAATTCATGCCGGACCTTTACTGGAATTTTCCACAATAGGCATGCTTTTGGCTGCCGCGACTCACGATACCGTCGGACGCTATCACGGCATCGGGCGCCAGATCGGGCAGCGTCTCCAATTGCCGGTAGAGCGGGGTGAAATCGGCATCGCGGGTCTGGTGCAATAGTTGGTCGAAATTGTCGATCACGAAATAGCTCTGCTGATAATCGTCGATCCGGTAACGGGTGCGCATCACCCGCATCAGATCGAATTTGAGGCGATTGGGCGAGGTATCGTCCAGCGCAAAGCGCGACTCGCCGAAGCTGGAGAGAATTCCAGCGCCATAGAGACGAAGCCCGCCCGGCTCGGCGATCAGGCCGAACTCGACCGTGTACCAGTAAAGCCGGGCGAGTTTTTCCAAGGCGCCCAGCCGCAACGCCTTCAATCCGCCTTCGCCATAGGCCTGCATGTAATCGGCGAAGACGGGATCGGAAAGCAGCGGCACATGCCCGAACAGATCATGGAAGACGTCGGGCTCCTGAAGATAATCCAACTGTTCGGGCTTCCTGATGAAGCGCCCGGCCACGAAACGCCGATTGGCGAGATGTTCGAAGAACACCTTGTCCGGCACCAGGCCCGGCACCGCCACCACCCGCCAGCCGGTCAGTTTGGCCAACCGCTCGGACAATTCCTCGAAATTGGGAATACCCTTATCGGACAAACGCAAATGCTCCACACCCCGACGAAAAGCGTCGCAGGCGCGGTCCTGAAGCATCGCGGTCTGGCGGGCATAGAGCAGGTCCCAAACCGCATGTTCCCGCGCCGTATAGCCCGTCCAATTCTGGGGGATGGTCCAGTCCGCAGCCGTTCCGGGAGGCCGCTCCATCGCCGCTTGTGCCATGTCACGCCCCCATGAATAGTTGCAAATGAAACCAATTCGGCGTTAGATAGTTGCATATGAAACTATTATGTCCCGTCCGGCAAGGGGCCGACAGGACAAGGAGAGGCCATGGAACTCTGGGACAATCCCATCGGCACCAATGGTTTCGAGTTTGTCGAATACACCAGCCCGGACATTCCCGCGCTTCACCGTTTGTTCGAGACCATGGGCTTTCGCGCCGTGGGCCGGCACCGCTCCAAGGCGGTCACGCTCTACCGCCAAGGCGAGGTCAATTTCATCGTCAATGCCCAGCCTGGCAGTCACGGCGCGCGCTTTGCGCAGAAGCATGGTCCCAGCGCCTGCGCCATGGCGTTCCGGGTGAAGAATGCGGGCGCCGCCTATCAGGCGCTGCTGGCCAAGGGCGCCAAGCCTTTCACCGGCGCGGTGGGTCCGATGGAATTGAACATCCCCGCCATCGAAGGCATCGGTGGCAGCGTGATCTATCTGGTGGACCGTTATGGCGAACATTCCATCTATGACGTGGATTTTATCCCCACCGATGCCGCCGCCGGCCTCAAGCATGCCGGCGCCGGCCTGACACGAATCGACCATGTCACCCACAACGTCTTTCGCGGCAACATGGACGAATGGGCCACCTTCTACGAGCGGCTCTTCAATTTCCGCGAAGTGCGCTATTTCGACATCGAGGGCAAGCTCACCGGCCTGAAGTCGCGCGCCATGACCAGTCCCGATGGCGAGATCCGTATCCCCATCAACGAATCTGCCGATGACAAATCCCAGATCGAGGAATATCTGCACGCCTATCAGGGCGAAGGCATCCAGCATATCGCGCTGGCATCCGATGATATCTATGCCTCGGTGGAGAATTTGCGCCGCTCCGGTGTCACCTTCCAGGACACGCCCGACACTTATTATGAGCGGCTGGACAACCGCATCAAAGGCCATGGCGAGGATGTGGCCCGGCTGAAACGCGAACGCATCCTGATGGATGGCGAACGCGACGAAAAGACCGGCCTGTTGCTGCAGATCTTCACCCAGAACGCCATCGGGCCGATTTTCTTCGAGATTATTCAACGCAAGGGCAATGAGGGCTTCGGCGAAGGCAATTTCCGTGCCCTGTTCGAAAGCATCGAAGCCGACCAGATCAGGCGCGGAACACTTCAGGACGTGAAACGATGACCCGCGATTGGATCGAATTTCCCCGCATCGAGGGCAAGACGTCCCATCAGGCCCATGCCGACCTGCCGGAAGGCGCGTTCGAGCGCGAGATCGGCCGAGATGGCTTCTACGGCCCGGCGACGCATCTCTATCACCGCCATCCGCCCACCGGCTGGACCTCATTCGCGGGCCCGTTGCGTCCCCGCTCTTTCGACGCCAAGGCCGCGGCCTCCCATGGGGCGCCGCTGGAAAGCGCGCTGCTTCTCTCCAATGCGCACTGCGCCATTTCCATCTGGTCGCTGAAGGAGGCGATGCCGCATCTGGTGCGCGATGCTGATGGCGACCTGCTTCTTTTCATCCATGAAGGCGCAGGCGATCTGTTCTGCGATTTCGGGCATCTCACCTACCGCGATGGCGACTATATCCTTCTGCCCCGCGGCACCATGTGGCGGCTGCAGCCAAAGGCCGCGACCACCGCGTACCAGATCGAAGCGCGCAATGGCGGCTTCAAGCTTCCGGACCGAGGGCTTTTGGGTCCCCATGCCCAGTTCGATCCCGCCACGCTCGAGACACCCAGCCTGGATGAAGCTTTTCGTGCCCAGCGCGACGGCGAATGGTCGGTCAAGGTGAAACGCCGCGACCAGATTTCCACCATTCGCTATCCCTTCAATCCGCTGGACGCGGTGGGTTGGAAAGGCAATCTGGCCCCGGTGAAACTCAACTGGCGCGACATCCGGCCCGTCGCCAGCCACCGCTATCACCTGCCACCCAGCGTGCATTCGACCTTTGTCGCCGACCGCTTCGTGGTCTGCACCTTCGTGCCCCGGCCGTTGGAGAGCGATCCCGGCGCGCTGAAAGTGCCGTTCTTCCATTCCAATGACGATTTCGACGAAGTGATCTTCTATCACGCCGGCGATTTCTTCAGCCGCGACAATATCCGGCCCGGCATGGTGACCTTCCATCCCAGCGGCTTCACCCATGGCCCACATCCCAAGGCCTTTGCCGCGGGCGCCAAAGGCACCAAGACCATGACCGACGAAGTGGCGGTGATGATCGACACCCGCGATGGATTGGATATGGCGCAGGCAGCAGAGGCCAAAGAGGACAAGAATTACGCCGATAGCTGGAAAACGAAGTGAAACTGGCCTCGCTGAAGGGGGCGCGCGACGGACGCCTGGCGGTGGTGTCGCGCGATTTGACCCATGCGGTCGCAGCGCCAGGCATCGCTTCCACCTTGCAAGCCGCGCTGGATGATTGGGATCGCGTCCGACCTCATTTGGACGCAATTTACCGTGCCCTCAATGACGGCAAGGCCGATGGCGTCTTTGCTTTTGAAGAACAGGCCTGCGCCAGTCCCCTGCCCCGCGCCTATCAATGGGCCGACGGTTCGGCCTATCTGGTTCATGTCGAGCTGGTGCGCAAAGCCCGCGGCGCGGAGATGCCCAAAAGCTTCTGGACCGATCCCTTGATGTACCAAGGCGGCTCGGACGGCTTTCTGGGGCCGCGCGATCCAATTCTTGCCGCGGACGAAGCCTGGGGCATCGATTTCGAGGGCGAAGTCGCGGTGGTCACGGGCGATGTGGCGGCAGGTTGTTCAATCGGTGATGCCGAGAAAGCCATCCGCCTGGTGATGCTGGTGAACGACGTTTCGTTGCGCAACCTGATCCCCGGTGAATTGGCCAAAGGCTTTGGCTTCTTCCAGTCCAAACCGGCCAGTGCTTTTTCGCCCGTCGCGGTGACGCCGGATGAACTAGGCAGTCACTGGCATGATGGCAAGCTGCATCTGCCATTGCTGGTGCATTTGAACGGCAAACGATTCGGTGCCCCCAATGCCGGCGCTGACATGGCGTTCAACTTCCCGCAATTGATTGCCCATGCGGCCAAGACCCGCGCGTTGGCGGCCGGCTCGATCGTCGGCTCGGGAACGGTGTCGAACCGCGACCCGGCGGCAGGCTCGGCCTGCCTCGCCGAACGCCGCACCTTGGAGCAGATCGCGGATGGCGCGCCCACTACGCCATTCCTGAAATCGGGTGACCGTGTCAGGATCGAAATGAAAGACGAGGGAGGGCGCAGCATCTTCGGCGCCATTGAACAAGATGTCCGGATCGCCTGAGCTTGCCCTCTATACCTATTTCCGTTCCTCGGCGGTGTTCCGGGTTCGCATCGCGCTCAACCTCAAAGGCCTGAAGCCCGAGCTTCATCCCATTCACCTCCTGAAAGAGGGTGGCCAGCAACATGCCGAACGCTACAAGCGCATCAATCCCCAACAGTTGGTGCCTTGCCTGGTGAGCGATGGCTACGCCATCGGCCAGTCGCTGGCGATCATCGAATATCTGGACGAACTCAAGCCCGAACCGCCGCTGATGCCCAAGGATGCCAAGAGCAAGGCGCGGGTCCGGCAAATCGCGCTGGGCGTGGCTTGCGACATCCATCCCCTGCCCAATCTCCGGGTGCTGCAATATCTCAAGCGCCGCCTGGGCGCGGACGACAATGCGCTGCTGGAATGGCAGCGGCACTGGATTGGTACGGGGCTGGCCGCACTGGAGCAGTTGCTGGCAAATGATCCGGCGACCGGCCGATTCTGCCATGGCGATGATCCGACCCTGGCGGATGCCTGCCTGATACCGCAGCTTTATAATGCCAAACATCGCGTGGGGATGGACATGTCTCTCTATCCCACCCTCCTGCGTATCGAAGAAGCGGCCTACAAGCTTCCCGCCTTCGTCACGGCCCGGCCGGAGAACCAGCCCGATGCCGAGTAAGCAACGGCTTGTTCTGGACAGCTTCCTGCCTTACCGCCTTTCCATTGTGACCAACCGCGCCTCGGCGGCGATCGCGCTGCATTATTCCAAGCGCTTCGATCTTTCCATTCCCGAGTGGCGAGTGATGG
>Ga0134128_10001366_pt1 | contig 31576 bp, 29 predicted proteins | sample KB31754_FD_96462 | JGI IMG/M metagenome (GOLD analysis project Ga0134128, IMG submission 96462) | Terrestrial soil microbial communities with excess Nitrogen fertilizer from Kellogg Biological Station, Michigan, USA - KB3-175-4 | ecosystem: Environmental > Terrestrial > Soil > Unclassified ... | reverse complement strand
CTTGGTTGGAACGCGCGACAGGAGATTGAGTCCGCCGGAACCTTCCGCCACCACATCGACCTTGCCAGCGCCGCAACTGACATAGAACCGCTTGCGAGGGGCATCGAAGAAAAGATCGTCGGCATCGTCGCAGACGCCGGCGGTGGCAAGCACCGTCCCGAGATTTCCGTCTAGAAGGGCCAGCTTCGATTGCGCGCGGAACACGGTCGCGGGATGGCCGCTATCGTCCAGGATCATGGGAAAGTTCGAAGAGAGCTTCGTGGGTTTGAAGACGCGCAAGACTTTGGCCGATTCCAGTTCGGCCAGAACGATCTCGCCTGCGTCCGGCACGTTGATGAAGACGTGATCGCCGGAAAGCTGAAAGCTTTCGGGATGCGCGGAAAGGGGGATTTCCGCGAGCTTCTTGAGCGAGGATGGTTCGACGATCGCCAGCGCGCCCTCGCCATATCCAACAAGGATGCGACCATTTCCTGGATCGATGCGCGCATTATCCGCGTCTGCGCCGAGCGCGATCACGCCACGAGGCGCAAAATCCTGGCCCGAAAAGAAACGCAAGGTGCCGTCACCGCCGCATGCGACGGCGATGAGATCGGATTTGGGGTCATAGACGATCCCTTGGGGCTCTTTCAGGCCGGCGAAGCGGTGCAAGACCTTGCGGTTGATAAGGTCCACCACATCGAGCGTGCCGTTGCCAAGCTCCGCCACGAACAAGCGCTTGCGTTGAAGATCGATCGCCATGTGATCGATGCGCCCGCCGGTATCGGGAAGCGCGATAGCGCCTTCCGGTATCAGGAACTGCTCGACCGTGTTCTCCGACGCGCGCTCGCCCCGCGCGGTAAGCGGGGCAAGCGGCAACATCGCGACGAAGGCCAGCGCCAGCTTAAAATGATTGCTCACGTCTTATCCCCGCTCTTTGGCGATCTGCATCTCAACATTGTTCGATTTCGGGTACCAATCGAGAGTTGTTCGTAATGCCGGTCAGAGGTCGAAGGTGACGCCGGCCCGGATCTGATCATCGGGCCGGGCATCGATCCAGGCGTGACGATAGGCCAGGTCGAAGGCGAGATGATCGCTGACCTTCCAGATAACACCCGCCAGGGCGGAATAGGTCTTTTCGAAACTCGAATCCTGTTCGTAATTCACTTCCGCGACAGGGCGAATGGGCCAATCATCCGGGCCTTCCACAATCAAGCCGCCAAACATGCCCATGGTCTGCTCGCGGGTAAGAATGCCGGCGATGTTGAGATGAACGGTGCCCCATTCCCAGCGCTGGCTTACGATGCCAGTCCATTCGAAGCCTGCGCCGTTTTGGGCGCCGATACCGGGCAGAAGGACCGAGAATTCGGCGGCCACGCTGGGGCCTTCCTTCTCCTGAAGGCTGCCTTCGCGCAATATGGTCTTGGCGTCCAGCTGCGCTTCCGAAAGCTCGCTGCCGACACGGGTGAAATTGTCGACCTGTCCTTCCAGCACCAATTCCCACCTTTCGGCCAGGCCATAATTCATGCGCAGCGATGGCGCGACGTAGGCGGCGCCGCCATCGCCATGCTCATAGCTCAATGGACTGAACTCGAATTCCCAGGCCCCTTTGTCGGCAATGGCAGCGTCGGTCGAATCGAATGGCCGGTAGGCTAGCGCCGGACTGGCCAACCAATAGGCAAACACGGCCGGCAAGGCCATGGCGATCTTCCGGATGAGCAAATCGATACCGCGACGGAGACTTACGGCAATCAGATTGGATTCGCTCCTTTAAGCCAGTTTTAAGCTGAGTTGCGCGGCGCTATCCTGGCTGGAACTTCAACCGAAACGAAGCGCCGCCTTTAGCGCCGTCCACGACATCTACCGAGCCGCCATGAAGCCGAACGATCTCCGCGACGATCGAGAGGCCCAAACCGGCGCCCGGGCCGGACTTGCCCTTTCCCCGCCAGAAGCGGGAAAAGATGTGGTTGCGGTCGCTGGCGGGAACGCCCGGCCCCATGTCTTCCACGACAAGACCGCCTTCCGGCAGGATGCGCACGGTGACCTCCGTGCCTGCGGGCGTGTGATAAATCGCATTCTCCACGAGATTGCGGACCGCATCGTTGATCTGGTCAGAGTTGCCCCGCACATAGACGGGCGTATCGGCGCCTTCGAGCCCAAGTCTCCGGTCTTGGGCGATAGCCCAGGGCGCGAGATATTCGACCACACAGGTCGCAACCTGACAAAGATCGGTCCTGCCATCCAGGTCGGAGGGGACCGCGTCGAGCCGCGCGACACGCAACAATTGGCTGACCAGGCGATTCATTCGAGCTACATCGTCACGCAGCTTGATCACCGCGGGACCTTCGGGAAGTTCATCCAACCCGGCCGTCAACATGGTGAGGGGGGTGCGCAATTCATGCGCCGCGTTGGCCGTGAAGCGCCGCTGGGCCGCAAAGCCATCCTGCAGCCGGTCAAAGGCGGAATTCACAGCCTGCACCAGAGGAACCAATTCCCCCGGCAAGCCGGCCGCCGGCAAGTGCACATCGATGGACTTCTGATCGATCTTTGCCGCGCGGCGCGAAATTTCCGCGAGGGGTCGCAAACTCACGCGGATGCTCAATACGCCGATTGCGAGCGTGAACAGCGCAAACAGCGGGATTATCCAGGCGAGACGTCGCGCGAAATATTCGAGCATCGTTACGGCAATCGCGTCGGCGTCCGACGAGTGCGCCACGACAACGCTCACCGGACCAATCGCCGAATTTTCTGTCGCTGCCAGGCCGTAATAATCCTCCTGACGAGGCCCAAACTCCTCCAAGCGGAAATTTCTCGTGTCCCGCTCGAAATGCCATTTGGAAATTTCATTGGCGATGCTTCTGCCGCTCGCCAGCACCTGACCGGATTGGGTTCTTATGGCGTAAAGATTGGCTCCTGGGTCGCCCCGGTAAAGACGAGCCAAGTCTTTTGGGAGCCGGAGTTCGGCTCGCCCATCGGACGCGCGTGCGAGATGTTGCGCCAGTTCGCCCGTCCGGTAACGCAGCATGGTCAGACCGAAATCGTCTGACGCTTCGGAGCCCTGCCACAATAGCAGGCCGACGCCGATCAGCGTCGCTGTCAAAAAAACGGCCGCCAGGCGAAGCGCAAGCTGCCCTTGAAGCGATTGCGGCCAAATCTTCATCAACTCTTTTCCTCAAGTAGGTAGCCGACACCGCGGACCGTATGGATTTCCGGCGTGGCTCCCGCCGCGATTAACTTGCGCCGCAGATGGGACACATGAACCGGGATCGCGTTGGATTCCAATTCGTCGCCCGCGCCATAAAGCTTTTCCTCCAGCACCGCTTTCGGCACGACGCGCCCGGCGCGACGGAGCAGATGCTCCAGCACATCCAGCTCCCGGCGAGGCAGCGCCAGCGGTTCGCCCGCAACCCGCGCCTCGCGGCCAATCGTGTCGAACTGAACATTGCCGGCTTCCAGCATCACACCCAAAGCAAGACCCGGCCGGCGCAGAAGCGCCTTTGTCCGGGCAACAAGCTCGTCCATCGCAAATGGCTTGACCAGATAGTCGTCGGCGCCGGCGTTGAGTCCAAGGACGCGATCCTCCACCGTGTCCCTGGCGGTTAGCAGCAAGAAGGGAATCGTAAGGCCGGCCCGCCGAGCCTTGCCCAGAATATCGATGCCGTCGCTATCGGGCAGGCCCAAATCCAGGACCGCTGCGTCGTAGCTCCCGACTTCAAGCGCGGCAAGAGCATCATCAGCCGTGCAAGCGATGTCGGCCGCGAAGCCGGCGCGCATTAGGCCGGCTCGCACCAGCTCGGCGATTCGCATTTCATCTTCGACAATCAGCAATCGCATTTCGATCTGTTCCCGCGGCGCCAATGAGAATAGCTCGACGCGGGGGACCTGGAAATCTCGTTATGCCGCGCCGAGATCCTACTGCCCGATTTGTAAGGCAGTTTTAAGCGGCCAAATCGGGGGCCGTCCTTTTTTGCAGCGGAGCCGACGTCGATAATTCTGCCTTAAACAAGGGCTTTGAAGCTGGCGGACAGCGTGAAAAGGAGACGCACATGCTCAGGACAATTTCCGCAATCGCGATTGCGATCTGTACGGTCGCTTTTGCCGGCGCGGCCTATGCGAGTTGGTTCGAGGATGAAACGCCACCCGCAAATGCAAAGCCATTGTCGGTCATCATCAAATCGCTGGAAGACCGCGGCTACAAGACAATATCCGAAGTCGAATTCGAGGATGGCAAATGGGAAGTCGAGGTGCATCAAGCCAATGGCAAGGAAATGGAGCTGCACGTCGATCCCATAAACGGTCTATTGGCTTCGGAATGATTCAGGGCGTCATGCCTGCGTGCGAAGCTCAACCGATCGAGGGACACAAATGAGACGATTTTTCGTGATTGCCACAATGCTTGGTGCGATCTCGTCGCCGGCGCTGGCAGCGGATTGGACCGCCGTCGCGACGGCCCTGGGCAAATCCGGAACCGAGGGCGCGGGCGGCTCTTATCGGATAGGGCTGCCGCGTACGGACCTAAGCGTCACGCTGGACGGCATCGCCTTGAAACCGACCCTAGCGCTGGGGTCGTGGGTGGCATTCCTGCCGATGGGCAACAAAGTGATGGCGATGGGCGATCTGGTTCTGACGGAAGACGAGGTCGGGCCGGTGATGAAGAAGTTGAGCGAGAACGGAATCGAAATCAGCGCGCTCCACAATCATCTTTTTCATGCCAGTCCCGCCACTTTCTACATGCATATCTATGGCGAAGGCGATGGCGTGAAGCTCGCCACGGCCATTCATGAAGGCCTTGCCCTCAGCAAGACGCCGTTCCCGGCTTCCGCCGCGGCCGCGCAGGCATCGCCTCCGCCGCCAATCGACTTGGACACGGCCGCAATCGATACCGCACTAGGCGCGAAGGGATCGAATGCGGCTGGCGTCTACCAGGTCAACATCGCCCGCAGCGCGCCGGTCAAAGAGCATGGCATGACGCTTCCCGTTCCCATGGGCGCGTCGGAAGCGCTTAATTTCCAGCCATTGGGTGGAGGAAAGGCCGCTATCACGGGTGACTTCATGCTGACGGCTGCGGAGGTCAATCCCGTGCTTCGCGCCCTGCGTGAAAATGGTATCGAGGTCACTGCATTGCACAATCACATGCTGACGGACGAACCACGGCTCTTCTTCATGCATTTCTGGGCGCATGACGATCTTTCCAAACTCCTGACTGGCCTGAAGGCGGCGCTGGGACATGTGGCGGTGAAATCGTGATGCGCGGACCCAATCGTCGCCAGCTCTTAGCTGGCCTTTCCGTTTTGGCTTTGCCGTCACCCGGCTGGGCCGCCAAACCGTGCCGCGTAACTCGTGTCCTATTCGTCTGCCCGATGGGCAGCGTGAAAAGCGCCATCGCGCGAGAAAAATTGCGAAAGGAAGTCAAGGCTCGCGGACTCCCGGTGATAGTCCAATCGCGCGGCGTGACCCCCGCCAACGACATCTCCCCCGGCCTGGCCGCCCGTCTTAAGGAGGAAGGAATCAATCCCCTGGCCGACCCGATCGGGCGTTTCACCAAAGCGGATGCGGAACGATCCGACGTGGTTATCGCTTTTGATGAGGCCGCTTCGGCGCCGGGGTTGGAACATGCGCAAAAATGGCATAGTCCACCCTGGAACGACGATTACGCCCATGCCAAGGCGGTGATGGATTCCCGGATTCCGGCCCTGGCCAAGGAATTGGCTAATCGGCCTTGCTGAGGGGAGGTGCATGCGAAGCGGGTACCGCATTCTCGTCGGCGTCTGCGTCGCGCTCGCGCTCGCGGTCGCGGCTGGGATCGCTTACGCCGTTTTCCTGCCCGGGCTGAGCGTCGCCAGGCAGGAGCCATCCGGCTTGGAAGTCGAGGTTGCGACCTATCTCTTGCATCGCAGCGTTCCGGCTTCGGCGGCGAACGCCATCAATCCGCTGGGGCCACGTCCGGCCGCCGCCGAGATCCGCGCCGGCCACGATCTTTTCACCCAGAAATGCCAGATCTGCCACGCCTATGACGGCGGCGGGCACACCGAGATCGGCGGCGATGTTTTCCCCCGCGCGCCCCAGTTCAAATCCATCACCGCAGGCATTCCGGACGGCGAGCTGTTTTATCACATCAAGAACGGCATCCGGAACACCGCCATGCCGGCGTGGAATTTTCCCGACCGGCAGATCTGGCAGCTTGTGGCTTACATCCGCGATCTGCCCATTGTGGCCCAGCGCGAACCGCAAAGTGTGGCGGGCGAGCAGGCGGCGCAGGTGCTGGCGGCGCATTATGTGGGCTCACAAGCCTGCCAATCCTGTCATCAAGAGATTTATGCCCGCTGGCAGAAGACGCGCATGGCCAATGTATTGCGCGATCCGAAAGCCCATCCTGACGCCTTTGCCGCCGATCCGGCCACGGCGCCTGCGGAACTGCGTTTCAACAAAGACGATGTTGCATTCATCTATGGAAGCAAATGGAAACAGCGCTATTGGAAAAAGGCGGGCGACACCTATGTGCCGATGCTGGCACAATTCAACTTCGCCACCAAACAATGGTCGAAATATCACGTGCCCGATACCGGCGGCGACTGGTGGGCGCCTTATTACCCCGATCCCAAGGGCGACAATTCCAATCGTCCTACCGGGCCGCTCTGCGACGGGTGCCATTCCATCAACTACAATCTCGACACCAAACGGCCCTCCGAATGGAATGTCGGCTGCGAGATGTGTCATGGCGCGGGCAGCGCCCATGCTGCGCATCCCACGCTTGTCAACATCCTTAATCCCGCCCGCCAGAATTTCGTGCAGGCGAACGACACCTGCATTCAATGCCATTCCCAGGGCCAGCCTTTGGCGAATCCGATCAAGGGCGTCTATTACGATTGGGCGGTCGGTTATCATGCCGGGTTGAAGCTGTCGGATTATTGGAAGCTGGAGCCGCATAAGCTAGGCGAGACAAGCTTCACGCATTTTCCCGACGGCACCGCCCACAAGAACCGCATGCAGGGCAACGATTTCGTGCAGAGCCTGATGTATAATCGCGGCGTCACCTGTTTCAGCTGTCATGATCCGCATGGCTCTGACAATGACGCGATGTTGCGCAAGCCCATCAACGAGATCTGCTCCACCTGCCACAGCCCTCATAGCCAGAACGGGCCGCACGCCGCGACGATCGAGGAACACACCCATCATGCGGCAGGAAGCGCGGGCAGCCAGTGCGTCGCCTGCCATATGCCCAAGATCCAGCCTGAGTTGGCGGGTGGCCCGAATGTGGCGAGCCACACATTCCATTTCGTCACGCCCACCGACACAGAGACGATGGGCATTCCCAACGCCTGCAATGTCTGCCACACAGACAAGAATACCGATTGGGCGAAAACCCAGATCGCCAGCTGGAACAACCATTCCATCTGGCGGATGCTGCAGTAGGAAATTCGCAAGCCAGCGCGCAAAAGTAAGCTGCGAATATCTTCGGTACTTGAAGCCGGCAGAGGCCCGCCTCCCCCTCGCGCGTAGCGCTGGAGGGGGAGGCGTCTCTGAGCGCTTGCGCGAAAGAGACGGAGGGGGTCAAAAAAAGAAAACGCCGGCTCGGATCGGGGCCCGGACCGGCGTCAAGTTAGTCTCTCCCGTTATTGTTATGTGTTATTCCCCCGGTTCCATGCGTTTGGGCAGCATGGGTACGATCATGGAAACGCGGGCACGGTAGTCGCGATAGGTGTCGCCGAAATGATCGACCAGATCGCGTTCTTCCAGCGCGATGCCGATGAAGATGTAGGCCGTGGTCGCCAGCGCGAAGAGAAGATGGCCGACGGTCATCTCAGGCGTCGCCCAGAAGGCGATCAGGAACCCCAGATAGAGCGGATGGCGCACGAATTTGTAGAGAAATGGCGTGTAAAATTTCTGTTCACGTTTGATGCGGCCGGAAAGATTGTCGATCGCCTGTTTTACGCCGAAGAGATCGAAATGGTCGATCAAGAAGGTGGAGAGGAAAACCGTGCCCCAGCCCAGAAACGACAGCAATTGCAGGAAAAAAGCGAAACCCGGACTCTCCACGCTCCACACGGAAATGGGAATCGGCCGCCACTTCCACAACAGAAGAATGACGGCAAGGTTTGCAAACAGGACATAGGTGCTGCGCTCCGCCACCGGCGGCACGAAGCGTGTCCACCAGGCCTTGAATCCCTGCCGCGCCATCACGCTGTGCTGAATGGCGAAGATGCCGAGCAGCACCACATCGACCGCAAGGCTGGAAACCAAGGGAAATGGCGCGCCGGAATCGATTGTCTTGGATACAACCAGATCTTCGACAAAGCCGATCGTGTAAAGGATCACGCCCAGAAACATGACGTAACAAATAGCAGCGTAAAGTAATGCGATGGCCTTGCTCATGGCGTTCGCCTTTTTTCGGACACAACCCACTTGTTCATTTCGCGCTCCTCACTACTTCTGAGGCACGCGCTTTTAGGACCAAGGCGTGGAGCGCCAAATGGCAGGGACGCCGGATGATTTATCCGATCGTCCAAATGTTTGAGACATAAAATTTCATTGTTTGAGACATAAAATTACAGCCCGAAGGGCGGCGTTTCGAGGGGAAGGCGAATATGGCAGCGGATGCCCTGTCCGATGTGTTGCGCAGCATAAGATTGAATGGCGCCGCGTTTTTCGACGTGACGGTGCGCGCGCCCTGGGTTCTGGCGGCGCCGCCATCCTCGGAATGCGCGCCCTTTGTGATGCCCCAGGCCAAATATGTGATCGAGTATCACGTGGTGACCAAGGGACATTGCTGGGCGGGGCTTTTGAACCAAGCGCCGGTCAGGCTGGAAGCGGGCGATATTCTGATTTTCCCGCAAGGCGACGGGCATGTCTTCTCCAGCGAACCGGGGATGAGTGCCGAGCCCAATCTCGACATCTACCGGCCGCCGGACGACATCCAGCTGCCCATGCCCATCGTGGCGGGGTCCGGCGATGGCGAAGAAGCGCGCATCGTTTGCGGCTTCCTGGGCTATGACGCCTCGCCCCGGCATCCGTTGCTGGACGCCTTGCCCCGCATGATTCATGCGCGCGCCGCCGACCGCGAAAAGGGAAGCTGGCTCGATCTCTTCATTCCCGTGGCGGTGGCGGAATGCGCCAACAAGCGGCCGGGTGGCGAAAGCATCCTGGGCCGGATGAGCGAGCTGATGTTCGTGGAAGTGATCCGCCAATATGTCGAGGCCTTGCCCCGGACCGAATATGGCTGGCTGGCGGGGCTGCGCGACCGCCAGGTGGGGCGCGCGCTCAATCTCATCCATGGCGCGCCGGCGCATGGTTGGACCTTGGAGAAGATGGCGGGCACGGTGGGCCTGTCGCGCTCTTCGCTGGCGGAACGCTTCAATTGTTTTGTGGGCGTGCCGCCCATGCAGTATCTCACCAATTGGCGCATGCAGCTGGCGACGGAAATGCTGCAGGACGGCGTGGATTCGATCGCCGAGATCGCTTGCCAGGTGGGCTATGAAAGCGAGGCCGCGTTCAGCCGCGCTTTCAAGCGCAGCTTGGGTCTGGCGCCAGCTGCCTGGCGCAAATCCCGCCTGGCGGCCTAACCGCTGGAAATGTCCGGACAATCCGGGCCATTACCGATTGGGTAACTCCAGGCGCCTATCCTTGGCTTTGGATTTCGCCGGGGATGGTTGGGCGATGGCAATGGCGCGGTCTTCCTTTGGAAAACGCGGCGGCCCGGTTGCGGCGGGCATCAGGCCGCGTGCCCGCGCCGCGGCGGGCGCGCCGGTTTCTGTTGTGGACGAGGCGGCCCAGCCCATGGTCGCCACCATTTTCTCCGCCGGCGATATCGGCTTTTCGGATTTTCATGAACAGCGCGCCGCCTGGATCTGCGGCGGCATCATCGCGCTGATGGTGATGACGGTGGTGCTGCTCTTCGGCTTCAGCTTCGGCAGCCTGATGCGCGGCCATGATATGGCGGCCGCGCTGATCTCGGGCCTGATGCTGTTTCTCACCGCCGGCCTGGCGATGGCGGGCGCGGTCTATGGCGGCTCGCTGATGGCGGACGCGGATAAGCGCCACAATCTGCGCTTCGCGATCCTTATCCTGGTCTTTGCGGTGGAGCTGCTGCTGTTTCTGTTCGGCGAAGCGGTGGGCAAGCCCAAAGGCGTGTCCTGGCTTCTGTTCGGCGCGCTGATCTCGGGCTTCGCGCTGTGGGCGCGGCTCAAATATGACCGCATGGTCGCCACCGTGGCGGAGCTGACCGCAGAGGTCAGTTCGGTCTGATCTGGCCCCTCAGGCGCGCCACCGCCATCGCGATCCGCCGCCATCTTTCGCTTTTCACTTCGTCGCCCATTTCGGCGTGGCTTTCGGCATGACCCGCCGCGACCTTTTCGGCCTCGGTGCCGTAAAGGCGGATCATGGACCGGGCCAGGTCCAGATCGGCGTCGTTGGTCATGAACTCCCCAGACAACATCACTTTTGTGAGGGCAGCTTAGCCGATTCAGACACACTTTGCGACAGTTTCGAGCAAACTCGGTGAAAGTTCATGTGTCACCCGTCAGCGGCCGGCTTGGTGGGCGTGGCGCGTTCCGGACCATCGCGACATACTTGCGTCCTTCGAAGACGGGGAATCGGAAAGGGGTTTGCCATGCCGGGACACTGGAAAAGTGTGCTTTTGGGGGCCGCGGCCGTGGCAATGCTGGGCCTGCCGGCGGGGTCCGCGCCAGCCGCTCCAAATGCCAACAATGGCGGGCCGCATGGCGAGATTCTGTGGGATACGTTCGGCGTGCCGCATGTTTTCGGCAAGGACGAAGCCGGGGTGTTTTATGGCTTCGGCTGGGCCCAAGTGAAAAGCCACGCCAATCTGGTTCTCAGGCTCTATGGCCAGGCCCAGGGCCGCGCCGCCGAATATTGGGGCGAGGACTATGCCGAGTCGGACCGCTGGGTGATCACCAACGGCGTCCATGAGCGGGCCCAGCGCTGGTACGCCCAGCAGACGCCGCAATTCCGCAAGGACCTGGACGCTTTCGCCGCCGGCATGACCGCCAGCGCGCATGCGAACGCGGCCACTATCGATCCCGCTGTGCTGCGCGCGCTTCCGATCACCGGCGTGGACGTGATCGCGCACGCTCATCGCCTGTTCAACTATATCTATGTGACATCTTTAGAGCAGGTGCAGAACGTCAAGGACGAACATGACGTGGGCGGCTCCAACGCCTGGGCGGTGGCGCCAGCCAAATCCAAGAGCGGCAACACCATGCTGCTCGCCAATCCGCATCTGCCCTGGGCGCCTAGCTTCTTCACCTATTACGAAGCGGGGCTGGAAGGGCCGGGCATCCATATGTATGGCGCGACCCAGATCGGCTTGCCGATGCTGCGCTTCGATTTCGACGACCGTCACGGCTTCACCAACACGGTGAATACGATCCTGGGCGCCAGCATCTACAAGCTCACGCCCGCGCCCGGCGGTTTCGAGGCCGGCTATATGTTCGACGGCCAGGCGAAGAAATTCGACACAAGACAGGCGAGCTTCAAGATCCGGCAAGTCGACGGTTCGATGAAGACGGAACACTTGACCATTCGCTCCACCGTGCAGGGCCCGGTGTTCGTGACCAAGGCGGGCGCCATGGTGGCGTTGAAAGTGGCGGGGCTGGAGCGGCCGGAAGCGTTGAAGGAATATTGGGATCTGGGCATGGCCAAGACCTATGACCAGGCGCTGACCGCGTTCCGCAAGGTGCAGGTGCCCACTTTCAACATCGTCTATGCCGACCGCGAGGGTAACATTCTCTATGTCGATAACGGCATCGAACCCAAGCGGAAGAAGGGAGACTTTGCTTATTGGAAGGGTCTGGTGCCGGGCGACACGTCGGACACGCTGTGGAGCGACAATGACGTGATGAGTTTCGACGAGATTCCGCACGTCGCCAATCCGCCGTCCCATTTCGTGCAGAACACCAACGATCCGCCCTATACCTCCACCTGGCCGCAAGCGATCCATTACAAGGAATATCCGCCTTACGTATCGGTGGAAGGACCGCTGTCGATGCGCAACGAGCAGTCGCTGCATCTGATGGCGGACTCGGGCAAGGTTTCGTATGAGGATTTCATCAAGCTCAAACACACCACCCGCGCGCTGCTGGCCGACCGCATGATCCCCGACCTGATCGAGGCGGTGGGCACCTCATCGGATCCCGACATCCAGAAAGCGGTGGCGGTGTTGAAGGGCTGGGACCATCAATACAATGCCGACAGCAAGGGCGCGCTGTTGTTCGAGGAATGGGTGAAGGCGTTTGCCGGACCCAACATGTCGGACCAGAAGAATTATGCGGAGAAATGGGACGCCGACAAACCGATCGAGACGCCGCGCGGCATCAAGGATCCGGCGGCGGCGCTGACCACGCTGAAAGCGGCGGTGGCGAACACGGTCAAGCTCTATGGCGCGGTGGACCGGCCATATGGCGAGGTGTCGCGTTTCCATATCGGCGACGTCAATCTTCCGGGCAATGGCGGCTTCGGCAATCTGGGCATCTTCCGCACCATCACCTGGGATAAGCTGGAGAACGGCCAACGCAAGGTGAATGCGGGCGAGACCTGGGTCTCGCTGGTGGAGTTCTCCAAACCCATCAAGGCGATGGGCGTGATGAGCTATGGCGATAGCAGCCAGCCGGGGTCGAAGCACAACAGCGATCAGTTGAAATATGTCGCGTCACGCACGCTGCGCACGCTGTGGGTCAAGCGGCCGGATGTCGAGAAACACGTCGAGGAGAAGACTGAATATTAGCTATGGCAAAAATTTATGCAGAAGCTCATAGCGAAGTCCGGCCTACCCAGCTGCCCGCCGCGATGTATTCCGCTATCGGGAGATTGGTGCGCGCGTTTGCGGATGTGGAGGACGCGCTACTGATCTATATATGTCAACTTGCCCAAATAAAGGAGGCGGGCGCTGTAGTTTTGCTAGGTAGAAGCCCGATTTCGGCTAAGCTCAGCATGGCACTTTCATTATCAAAACTTCACAACAAAGCTCTAACAGAGCAAACAAGCGCAATGTTTTTTGACATTCCATTCAAGGAGGCAAAAGCTTGCAGAAACGCAGTTGCACACGGAATACTGCTTGGAGAGTGGGGCAGAAAACCCAAACACTATGCATTCTTGACGGACTCTCAGCTTGAGCCCGACGACTTTAACATGCGTCGAGAAGTGGTCTCCTTCAGACTCTCTGATGTGAAGAGTTATGCTGGTATTGCAGCTACCAGGGCAGCCGAAATTTCTAGCCATCTAAATTTAGACTCGATTAGAGGTAAGCGCTTTAATCAAAGCCTGTTACCTCATCGCAAGGCGCGGTCGGCTAATCGGCGCAAATAAGTCTGCACCTTTCAAGAAAACGCCACGCCGGGGCGGAGAATGAGTTGGAACACCAGCAGCACCGCGATCAGGCAGGCCAGCGGCACCACCAGTGACGCCGAAGGCCGCGCGGGGCGGGCGGCGGTGGGACTTAGGCCTGCGCCGATCAGGACCCAGAGTGCGCCATACAGCATCAGCACGGTGGGAAAGATCACGACTTCGATGCTGTCCCGGGGCATGCGGAACGGGATCAGAATCGGTCCTGCCACCAGTGCGGGCACCATCACGGTGCGAAAGAGAAATCCCAGCTTGGCGCCCATGGTCAGTGTCTCGGCCGTGGTGGCTAGCAACCGGATGGCGGCGCGCGACAGCCAGAAACCTGCCAGCGCCGACAAGATCAGGCCCAGCGCGAGGAGGACGTGCTTTACGGTCACGGAAAGATGCAGATAGCCGAAGGCCATGCCCATATCGTTGCCCGGTAGCAAGGCGCCGGCCACGATCTGGCTCAGCCCCTGATAAAGGCCCTGGAACGCCATCCAGAACAGGAAAAGGCGCGTGGTCATGGAACGGGACGCGGACGCGCGCAAAAGACCGGCGAAAATCAGGCCTGTCGCCAGATCGGCGACGCCGCCGGTACCCTGCAGCAAAGGCAGGATGGGCGCGTCGCCGGTCCAATTGTGATTGTTGTGATACAGTTTTACATGCACGCCCGGCACGAAAGCCTTTGGCAGGGTGAGCAGCAATTCCTGCACAAAGTAAACGAGATTGAAGCCAAGCACCGCGAACAAAGCTGAAGCGGCGATGAAGCGCCCGTCCCATGCCGTACGATGCGCAGCCATGCCATCCCCCAAAACGCTACGCGGCCGGCGCATAAAGGGCTTCGCGCGCCACGCGGTCAAGCATGTGCTACTTGCGGTATTGTCTGCGAAGCGGCGGCTCGGCATTTCGCGAGGAGCCCGTCGTTCCGCTTCACCATTCCGGGTGCACTCCTTTAACGATATGCGCGTCTAGTTCTGGACGGGTGACGAGGGGCCCTTATCCTAGCAGATCCATGCCTGCATCATTGAGTGGTTCATGACATTGAACGATGTTCTGGCGCGGCTCACAGGTCGCCGCCTGGTCCGTGATAGCCAGTTGGAAAGCATCGGCTTCGATCGCCAGCGCCGCGCCGTGCAAGAATCCAATCGCGAGGCATTGGCGATTGTGGACGTCATGGCGCGTCACAATGACCGCCCGCTTTCGCCCGACCTGAGAAGGCTGGCCGACGACTATGCGAAGGACGTCCTGGGAAGCCTCGATTACGCGCCTTGGCTTCATGTCTATGCCGCCTATCAGGGCGCGTTCCGCGAAGGCTGGATGCCTGACAATTTCTATCATCTGCGCGTGGTGCCAAAAGTGGGCAATGCGATCTCCAGCGCCACTGGGCACAAGAGTTTCACCAATCTGGTGTTGAAGACTGAATCCTTGCCCGATCTCGCCTACCACATTGGCGGCAATTTCTATGACCGGAATTTTGCAATCATCGACCGGGCTTCCCTGTCGCGGCTGGCGGCGGATTTCGAACATGTGTTTGTGAAGGAAGATGGCAGCGGAGGCGGCAAGGCGGTGAAGAAGGTCGCGGCGGGGGCAATTGCCGATTATGATTTCAGAGGCGACTGCGTGGTGCAGCGGCCGATCCGGCAGCATCCCTTGTTCGATACGCTGCTGCCGCAATCGGTGGCGACCTTGCGCATAACCACCGCGCGTGACCCTGCCGGCGCGTTCGGGATGCGCGGCGCATTCCTCAGGCTGGGCCGGACCGGCAGCGATTGCGTCATTGCATCGGAAGCGTTCGACGTGATCGTGAAGGGCGCCGACGGCGAATTGGACGATTTGGGCTATGACGGCGAGTGGCGTGGCCTTGCCGCCCATCCCGATACCGGCGCGCCGCTGGCGGGACTGACGGTCCCACGTTTCGCGCGCGCGGTGGAATTCTGCCTTAGCCTGCACGCCAAGGTGCCCCATGTTGCGGTGATCGGCTGGGACGTCGCCATCACCAGTGACGAGCACATCGCGCTCATCGAATGGAATGGCGCCCATTGCGACGTCAAATTCTGTGAGACTGTTACAGGCCCGCATTATGCCGACATGGGCTGGGAACGATTCAAGGGCGTGTAACCCACTCTTGTCATCCCCCGCCGAACGATGCATCAGCATCGTGAGGGGAAGGGGATCCAGGTGCTTACGACAAACGCCTGGATCCCCTTCCCTCGCATCGACTGCAATGCAGCCGATGTGCGCCGGGGATGACATTATTCGCTGGTTCGCGCGCCGCTCGTTGGCACCTCACGTAAACCTGGCAGCGACACTTTGCGAAGAGGACGCCGTTCCCGTGCTCCAGAAATCCGTATAGGATTAAACAAAATACAGAACGCCAGGGGAGAATCGATGAGCGGCCAAAAATCCGGCGCACAGAAGTCCAGCGCGCAAAAGTCCGGCAGCATGAGCCGGCGGTCCCTGCTTCGCATGATCGGCACCGTCGCGGGCTCCACCGCGATGTACAACGCCATGACCGAACTGGGTTTCGCGCAGGAAAGCGGTTACGCCGGCCCACCCAAGCTGGGCAATGTGAAGTCGGGCACGTCGGTCCTGGTTCTGGGCGCGGGCATTGCCGGCATGGTGGCAGCGCTGGAGCTGCGCGATGCCGGCTACAAGGTGCAGATCCTGGAATACAACAACCGTCCCGGCGGGCGGAACTGGTCGCTCTATGGCGGCGACAGTTTCACCGAGCTTGGCGGCATCAAGCAGGATGTCAAATTCTCGCCCGGGCAATATTTCAATCCCGGCCCCTGGCGGCTGCCGTACCACCATCAAGGCATCTTGCATTATTGCAGCCGGTTGGGCGTGCAGCTCGAGCCCTTCACCCAGGTGAATTACAATGCCTGGGTCCACAATACCAAAGCCAATGGCGGCAAGCCCAAGCGCTATCGCGAAGTGATGGCCGACTTCCAGGGTCATGTCGCCGAGCTTCTGGGCAAGACCATGAAGCAGAACGCGCTCGATCAATCGATCACGAAAGAAGACCGCGAGATGCTGGCCGAGGCGCTGCGCCGCTGGGGCGCGCTCGACAAGGACATGAAATATGTGAAGGGCGAGATGTCATCGCGGACGCGCGGACCCGCTATGGCCGAGGGTGGCGGGATCAATTCGCTACCCGTCTATGGCGATCCGGATTCGCTCTCGAACATTTTGTCGTCGGGAATGTGGTCGGCGGTGGGCCGCGGCCAGAATTTCGAATCCCAGACCCCGATCTTCCAGCCCAAGGGCGGCATGGGCACGATCGGCAAGGCCTTCGGCAAGGAGCTGGGCAATCTCATCAAATATAATTGCAAGGTCATCGACATCCATCAGGATGAGAAAGGCGTCACCGCCACCTATATCGACACAATGAAGGGCGGGGCGCCGCAAAAGGCCACGGCGCAATGGTGCGTGTGCACCATTCCCGCCTCCATCCTGTCGCAGATCCCCATGAATGTGTCGGCCAAGAAGCGGGCGGCGATCAACCAGCTGCCCTACAGCGCCTCGATCAAGATCGGCCTGGAAATGAAGCGCCGCTTCTGGGAGGAGGACGACAATATCTATGGCGGCATGAGCTATACCGACCAGCCCAACGCCCAGATCGGTTATCCGCAATGGGGCTATTTCACCAAGGGGCCGGGTGTGCTGTTGGCCGCCTATACTTTCGACAAGGAAGCCTACCGCTTCACGTCGCAATCGCCGGAAGAGCGCATCAGAAACGCGCTGGAATATGGCGAGAAGATTCATCCCGGCAAATACAAGGCCAATTTCGTGGCCGGCGTGGCGGTGGGTTGGCACCGCTCGCCCTTTACGCTGGGCTGCGGCGGCCGCTGGACCGAGGAAAGTCGGGCGAAATATTACAACGACCTGTGTTCGCTGGACGGCCGCATTGTGCTGGCGGGCGAGCATGCCTCGCGCCTGCCGGAGTGGCAGGAAGGATCGACTTTGTCGGCCCTGGATGCCATCACGCGCCTGCACAAGCAGGTGATGAGCGTCTAAGGCCCCGCCTTCGCCGCCCGTTAAGATTTGCATGGGACAAATCCTGCCGCGCCACCGGCAGAGTAAAGTCCCACGGCGAGGGCAGCCTCGACGAATGGGGTTATGTCACCTGGGCAGCGTCGCGGCGCTTCCGTCTAGCTTTGATCCATCTTTAACGACTTTGCCGGCTAATTGGGAAGCCGTGCGGACCGGGGCCGCGCTGCCATTGCGATCTTTGGCGGAACCATCATGAAATTGAATGATTTGCTCGAACGGCTGACGGGTCTGCGCATCGTGCGGTCCCACCATCTGGGCCACCCAAGCACCAGGCGTCAAAATCGCACCCTTGCCTTCCATCGGGAAGCCTTGGCCGCCGTCAAAACGATGGAAACATTCAACGGCAAAAAGCTGACCCCCGCGCTCAAGCGAAAGGCGGACGAATATGCCCGCGAAGTGCTGGGCGGGGTGGAATATGCCCCCTGGCTCTATGTCTACGCCACCATGCAGGGCGTGTTCCGCGAGGGCTGGATGCCGGACAATTTCTATCATCTGCTGGTGTCGCCGCGAATCTCCAAAGGCCTGGCGGCGGCGACCGGCATGAAAAGCTTCTCCGACATCGTGCTGGGCACAGAGGCCTTGCCGGATATCGCCTATTACATCGACAACGTCTTCTATGATCGCCAATTCAACATCATAGACCGCGCCAAGCTTCGCGAAATCGCCAGACCCTTCGGCAAGGTTTTCGTCAAGCTGGACAATGCCGGCAAGGGAACGGCCATTGCTGTGGTCAAGCCCGACGATTTGCTCACCCATAATTTCGGCGACGATTGCGCGATCCAGCGACCGATCAAGCAGCATCCCTTGTTCGAACAGATGGCGCCCGGTCCTGTCGCCACCTTGCGCATCACCACGGCCAAGGCGCCCGATGGTACGATCTCACGGCGGGGAGCCCGCTTGCGGATGGGGCATCCCAAATCGCAATGGGTGCAGTCGGACGAGCAAATGCAGGTTCCGGTGCGCGCGGCGGATGGCACCCTGGATGATCTCTGTTACGGACCCGATTGGCGGGCCTGGGACAGGCATCCCGATACAGGTTTCGTGTTCAAGGGCGTGCGCGTTCCCCAATTCGAGAAGGCGGTGCGTTTTTGTCTCGACCTTCACCGGCGCGTGCCGCATGTGCCGACCGTGGGCTGGGATCTCGCCATCAACGACAAGGACGATGTCGAGCTGATCGAGTGGAATGGGGTGCATTGCGGCATCAAATTCTGCGAGGCCGTTTCAGGCCCACATTTCACGGACATGGCTTGGGAGCGTTTCGCCGAGAAAGTACCCGGATAGCGGGAGCGCTGCCTTGTGCGTTGCGCGTTCGCGTGCGGGACGCCTGCTAGGCACTGGCGCAAATCGTCAGGCGGTCTGAATCTCACGAGACGTAATGGCGCGGCCGACCATGAGAATGATCGTTGTCGCAATGACAAGTCCGGCACTCTGCACAAGCATTGCGGCCGCATAATTTCCCGTCGCCTGCTTGATCACTCCGATCAAAGTCGGTCCCACAAATCCGCCCAGCGCAATAAAAGTGCTGATCAGGGCGATGCCGCCGGCCATCGCGGGACCAGAGAGGAACGACGAGGGCAGGCTGAAAAAGGGCCCGAAATACGCCATCGAGCCGACAATCGCGATTGTGAGCGCGATCACCGTCGGCAAGGGAGCGCGCGCGATACTAGCCAGGCCAAGGCCCATTGCCGCGACCAGCAAGGCGATCGCGATATGCCATATCCGTTCGCGCCGGCGATCGCTGGAACGTCCCCACAAAATCATCGCCGCCGCACCGGCAATATAGGGCAGAGCGGTGACAAGGCCGGTGGCGAGATTGGAAAAGCCCATCCCTTTTATCATTTGCGGCAACCAGAGCTGAATGCCATAGAGCGCGACGGCATTGCCGAAGGCCACCAGCGCAATTGCCAACAGGCGGGGATTGCGCAGCGCCGCCCACAGATTGCGTTCCGAGGCCGCGTCCTCGCGTTCGACCGCGCTCAGAACCAATTCCTTTTCGCGTGGCGAGAGCCAAGACGCGGCGCTGGGACCCTTGGGCAGCCATTTGAGTACCGCGAAGGCCAGAAAAATGGCGGGGAGTCCCTCCAGCAAGAAAAGCCATTGCCAGCCCTTCAAGCCTGCAAGGCCGCTCAGGCCAAGGATGGCGCCGGACAAAGGGCCACCGATGATAGATGCCAGGGGAATCGCGGTGGTGAAAATGGACGTGAAGCGGGCGCGATAGGAGCGGGGAAACCACAAGGTCAGATACAGCACCATTCCCGGAAAGAACCCCGCTTCCGCCACCCCCAGCAGGAATCGCAAGACATAGAAACTGGTCGGACCGTTCACCAGCGCGCTCGAGGCGGAGACCAATCCCCAAAGCGCCATGATGCAGAACACCGACCGAGTAGCGCCGACCCGCTCGATGACGACATTGACCGGCACTTGGCAGAGCGCATAGCCCGCGAAGAAAATGCCGGCGCCGAACCCGAAGACCGAAGGCGAAAAGCCCAATTGTTTATTGAGCGTGAGTGCCGCGAAACCGACATTGACCCGGTCAAGGTAGTTGACCACAAAAAGCAACATCATGAAGGGGATGAGCCGCCAAGCGCATTTGGCGAAAATTTGGTCTTGCTCAACCATCTTGTTTCACCCCCGCGGCCGAACGCTATCGCCGCTCACAGCTTGAAGACGCGTTCCGCGTTGGTCTGGTAGAGTTTTTTCTTGTCGGCATCGCTGATGGGCAGATTGTCGACGGTTTTCACTTCGTTGGCGGAGAACTGGAAGGGATAATCCATCGAATAGAGCACCCGGTCCATGCCCACCACTTGCTGGCAGAATTGGAGAACCGGCGCCCAGAACATGCCGCTGGTGGTGATGGGAATATTCTCTTTCACATACTCGCTCACCTTGCGCTTCAGCTTGGGCATGTGCGGAAAGCGGTTGCTCTCCTGATAATTGTGCTGGAAATGGTCAAGGCGCCACAGCCAGAAAGGCAATCCCTCGCCGCCATGACCGGCGACGATCTGCAGCTTGGGGAAACGGTCGAAGACGCCCTTCATGATCATGCGTAACAGATGGACGCTGGTCTCCACCGCGAAGCCATAAAAAGCGCCCTCGAGCCCGGCTTCGAGCAAGGGTCCGATCATGCGCGCGGGCGGCGTGGCGGGATGCAGATAAATGGGAACGTCGAGGGCTTCGGCGGCGGCGAGAATGTCCCAGAATTTGGGGTCGTCCAGATATTCGCCCTGGGTGTGGGAGTTGATGATCACGCCTTTGAAGCCAAGCTTCGTCACGCCGCGTTCCAGCTCCTTGGCGGCCGCCGCCGGATTCTGCGGCGCGATGGCGCCCAGGCCCGAGAAGCGGTCGGGATGTTTGGCGATGGCTTCCGCCAGCTCGTCGTTGAAAATTGTCGCGAGCGAGGTCCCGGTTGCGGCATCGAAGATCTGCACCCCCGGGCTGGCGATCGAAAGGATTTGTCGCGCGATGCCGGTTGAGTCCATGTCCGCGATACGGCCCTCGCCGATATCGACAAGGCGGCTCGCCAATTTCTGCATCTTCTCGGCATTGCCCAGAAAATAGCCCCATTGAGAAAGAAAGCCCGGATCGTCGACGGTCTTTTCTTCGAGCAATTTGCGATAGAGGCCCGGTATCTCTTTCGGCTGATAAGCTTCTTCCGTGGCGATCCGCAGGTAGCCGGGGTTCTTCTCCACTCCTTGCGATGCAATGCTCATCGTCCCTCCTGTTTGACCGCTTTCGCCACCACAATTGGCCCGGCATATTAGAGGCATTGATGTGCAATAAATTCCACTGTTTTGTAGATGAGCGAGGAATGATGACGGTTTGCGAATGGCGCGGCGCGTTTGCCAATGACGAACTCAATGCGCTGCATGCGGAAGCTTTTGGTCATGCCGTGCTGGCGGAGGATTGGTGGGGTCAGCTCAACCGCCACAGCCTGGGCTGGGTGTGCTTACGCCGCACGAGCCGGCTGATCGGCTTCGTCAACATTGCTTGGGACGGCGGCGTGCATGCCTTCCTGCTCGACACCATGGTGGCCAAGGATGAGCGCCGCCAGGGGCATGCCGAGCGAATGGTCCGGTTTGCGGCGGAGCGCACGAAGGAAGCGGGCTGCGAATGGCTGCATGTCGATTTCGAGCCGCATTTGCGGAGCTTCTATCTTGAGGCTTGCGGCTTTCGCCCGACCGAGGCGGGCTTGATCGCGCTTAAGTGAAGCGCGCCCGCCTTCCGACCATGCGAATAGCTGTCCTGCGCGGCGGGCGTGTTTGGCCCCGAAAGCTTTATATTCCGGGCTTTTTCCGCTCGCGTTCGCAACAATTGGCGACAATTTGAGAAGATGACGCCGTTCACGCGGCCGGCAAAATCAGTATAGGATTAAAGAAAATATAGAAGTACGAGCTCAAGGGGAGGATTTATGAGCGATGTTGAATCCGGCGTAAGTCGGCGATCTCTGCTGCGCATGGTCGGCACCTTGGCGGGGTCCACCGCCATGTACAACGCCATGACCGAAATGGGTTTTGCGCAAGAGTCCGGCTATGCCGGGCCGCCAAAGCTGGGCGCGGTGAAGCCGGGCGCTTCGGTGTTGGTTTTGGGCGCGGGCATCGCGGGCATGGTGGCGGCGATGGAGCTTCGCGACGCCGGATATAAAGTGCAGGTGCTGGAATATAACGGCCGTGCCGGCGGGCGGAACTGGTCGCTTTATGGCGGCGATACCTATACGGAGCTGGGCGGGTTCACCCAGCATGTGCAGTTCGATCCCGGCCAGTACATCAATCCTGGCCCGTGGCGCTTGCCGCATCATCACTACGGCATCCTGCATTATGCCAACAAGCTGGGCGTTGGCCTCGAGCCCTTCACCCAAGTCAACTACAACGCCTATGTCCACAACACCAACGCCTATGGCGGCAAGCCCAAGCGCTTCCGCGAAGTGCAGGCGGACTTCCACGGCCATGTCGCGGAGCTGCTGGCCAAGAGCACAAAGCAAAGCGCGCTGGACCAGGACGTCACCAAGGAAGACAAAGAGATTCTGCTGCAGGCGCTGAAGGCCTGGGGCGCGCTGGATGGCGACTACAAATATGCCAAGGGGCGCCAGACCTCCACGCGCCGTGGCCCCGTGGTCGATGACGGCGGCGGATTGAATTCGCTGCCGACTTATTCGGAGCCCGACACACTTTCCCAGGTGCTGAATTCCTATATGTGGCGCGCCATCGGTTGGGGCCACGATTATGAATATCAGACCTCGATCTTCCAGCCTAAGGGCGGCATGGGTCAGATCGGCAAGGCGTTTGGCGCAGCGCTGAGCGATCTGATCAAATATAATTGCAAGGTCATCGACATCCATCAGGACGATAAGGGCGTTACCGCGACCTATATCGACAGCCGCACCGGCGGGGCGCCGCAAAAGGCCACCGCCGACTGGTGTGTCTGCACCATTCCGGCCTCGATCCTGTCACAGATCCCGATGAACGTTTCGGCCAAGAAGAAGGCCGCGATCAACGCCATTCCCTATGGCGCGGGCTTGAAGATCGGGCTTCAGATGAAGCGCCGCTTCTGGGAAGAGGATGAGCGCATCTATGGCGGCCTGACCTATACCAACCAGCCCAACGCCATGATCGGCTATCCCATGTGGGATTATTTCTCCAAGGGAAAGGGCGTGCTGTTGGGTGCCTATCTGATGGGCGCGGGCGCGTTCGTGGCCGCGGCAAAGGCGCCGGAAGACCGCATCAAGGACGCGCTCAACTATGGCGAAAACGTCCATCCCGGAAAATACAAGGCCAATTACGAATGCGGCGTGGCGGTAGCCTGGCATCGCGTGCCCTGGACCTTGGGCTGCTCCGGTCAATGGACGGAAGAGGCGCGGGCGGAGCATTACAACAATCTCTGCGAGCTGGACGGCCGTATCGTGCTGGCGGGCGAACATGCATCGCGGCTGCCGGCCTGGCAGGAGGGTGCGGTGACGTCTGCAACGGACGCGATCACGCGGCTGCATCAAAAGGTCATGAGCGCTTAACAAGGATCGGCGCGGCCCTCATGCTTCGACAAGCTCAGCATGAGGGTATCCTCACCCTGAGCCCGTCGAAGGGTGAGGAGCGCGCGATGAGTGTGAAGGGGAATGAGATGAAAATTCGTTTGGCCGCGTTGGCGGCCGCAATGTGCATGATGACCTCGCCGCTATTCGCCGATGGTGCGCAAGACATGGGCGCGGGCGCGATGAACCGGGGCGGGCCGTTCAGCTTCCAGGGCGGTCAGGCCATCTTCACCAATGTCTGCCAGGGCTGCCACATGCCCCAGGCGCAAGGCGCGGTGGGCGCGGGCATGTATCCCGCGCTGGCTAAGGACGCGAAGCTGGAAGTGGCGGGCTATCCGGTGGCGGTGATCACCCACGGCCAAAAGGCGATGCCGGCCTTTGGCCCGCTGCTCAACGATCAGCAGATCGCCGATGTGGTCAATTATGTGCGCAGCAACTTCGGCAACAAGTACAAAGACAAGGTCAAGCCCGAGGACGTCAAAGCACAGCGCTGATATCAGGACGCCGCCGGGTTGCGGTAGGTGAGGGGAAGCGGTCATGAAAACTGGTTTGACGCTCGCGGCGCTTCTCGCGCTGGCCCTTTCGCCCATCGCGTCTTTCGCCCAACCCTTCGCTGCCAATGACTATGGCAGCGAGCCGCTGGAGCGCGGCAACTCCTTTTCCTTTGAGGGCGGCAAGGCGATCTTCACCGGCGTCTGCCAGGGCTGCCATATGCCCGATGCCAAGGGCGCGGTGGGCGCGGGCATGTATCCGGCGCTGGCGAGCGACAAGAAGCTGGAGGTGGCGGGCTATCCTCTGTCGGTTGTGACCCATGGCCAGAAAGCGATGCCGCCCTTTGGCGACATGCTCAACGACCGGCAGATCGCCGATGTGGTCAATTATGTGCGCACTAGTTTCGGCAACAAGTATAAAGACAAGGTCAAGCCGGAAGACGTCAAAGCTCAGAGGTGACAAGCGAAGCTTGTCATCCCCGGCGAGCGAGATGCAGCGCATCGAGCGAGGGAAGGGGATTATCCAGGTGCTTGAGACCGATGCTGTGTTGACACCTGGGTTCCCTTCCCCTCGCGATGCTGTGCATCGCTCGGCCGGGAATGACATAGAGTGGGCTCGGATCGGGGGTTTCATATGACAAAGCGCCCTGGCGATAATGTCGCTACCACCACCCGCCGCTCTCTGCTCACCATGATCGGCACGGTGGCGGGCGCTACCGCCATGTACAACGCCATGACCGAAATGGGCCTGGCGCAGGAATCGGGCTATGCGGGCCCGCCCAAGCTGGGGCAGGCGAAACCCGGCGCCAGCGTGCTGATCCTGGGCGCGGGCCTTGCCGGCATGGTAGCGGCGATTGAGCTGCGCGATGCCGGATATAAAGTGCAGCTGCTGGAATACAACAACCGCGCCGGTGGGCGGAACTGGACGCTCTATGGCGGCGACAGCTATACCGAACTGGGCGGCGCCACCCAGCATGTGCAATTCGATCCCGGGCAGTATCTCAATCCCGGGCCGTGGCGCATTCCCTATCACCATTACGGCATTTTGCATTACGCCAACCGGCTGAATGTGGCGCTCGAGCCGTTCGTGCAGGTGAATTACAATGCCTATGTCCATTCGACCTACGCCTATGGCGGCAAGCCCAGGCGCTATCGCGAGGTGCAAGCGGATTTTCATGGCCATGTCGCTGAGCTTCTGGCCAAGAGCACCAAGCAAAGCGTGCTCGACCAGGACGTGAGCGCGGAAGACAAGGAGATTCTGCTGCAGGCGCTGCGCGCCTGGGGCGCGCTGGACAAGGACTATAAATATGCAAAGGGGCGCATCTCCTCGGTGCGGCGCGGGCCCACGATCGATGATGGCGGCGGGCTGAATTCGCTGCCCACCTGGTCCGAACCGGGATCGATGAGCGAGTTGTTGCAGTCTTATCTTTGGCGCGCCATCGGTTACAGCCATGATTTCGAATACCAGACGCCTTTGTTCCAGCCCAAGGGCGGCATGGGCATAATCGGCAAAGCCTTCGGGCAAGAGCTGGGCAACCTCATCACCACCAATGCCAAAGTGATCGACATCAAGCAGGATGAACGTGGCGTCACCGCGACTTACGTCGATGCGGTGAAGGGCGGCGCGTCGCGCCAGGCGCGCGCCGACTGGTGCGTGTGCACTATTCCCGCTTCGATCCTTTCACAGATGCCGATGAATGTCGGGCCGAAAATGCGGGCGGCGATCAACCAACTGCCTTATGGCGCCAATGTGAAAAGCGGGTTGCAATTCAAGCGCCGCTTCTGGGAGGAAGATGACCGTATCTATGGCGGCATTTCCTTCACCAACCAGGCCAACGCCCTGATCGGCTATCCCATGTACGATTATTTCTCCAAAGGGAAGGGTGTGCTGGTGGCGTCGCAGGCGTCGGGGCCTGCCGGTATTCTGTTGTCCTCAAAGCCGCCGGAGAAGCGCATCAAGGATCTGCTGGAGTATGGCGAGAAGATCCATCCGGGCAATTACAAGCGCGAATATGAATGCGGCGTCTCCGTCGCCTGGCATCGCGTGCCTTGGACCTTGGGTTGTTCCGGCGCCTGGACGGAAGCGGGGCGCAAAGAACATTACGACAATCTTTGCGCGCTGGACGGACGCATCGTGCTGGCGGGCGAACATGCCTCGCGTCTTCCCACTTGGCAGGAAGGGGCGGTGGTGTCGGCCACCGACGCGATACTGCGCCTGCATCAGAAAGCGATGACGGTTTAGCATCTTGACCGAGGGGGCAATCATGAAGGCTTTTTGGCTAGCTGGAACGGCACTGTTCTGTCTTTTAGGCCTGAGCGCGCCGCTGGACGCGCAGCCCGCGGAACGCGCGCGCGATCTGGGTGTCCCGTTTGAGGGAACGCCCGGACCTTCGAATGCCATCACCGATGTGCCCGGTGTCGAAGTGGGTTACACGACCTCGATCTCCGGCGACGGAAAGCTTGTGGTGGGCAAGGGGCCGGTCAGGACCGGCGTTACCGCGATCTTGCCGCGCGGAAAGAATTTCAAGGACCCGGTCTTCGCCGGCTTCTATTCGCAGAACGGCAATGGCGAAATGACGGGCATTCACTGGGTCAAGGAATCGGGATTCCTGGAAGGGCCGGTGATGATCACCAACACGCACTCCGTCGGTCTGGTGCGCGATGCGGTGATCGATTGGGAAATGAAGCATGGCGCCACGCAATATCCCTGGTCGCTGCCGGTGGTGGCCGAGACCTATGACGGTTTCCTGAACGACATCAATGGCTTTCATGTCACCTCCGCCGATACCTGGCACGCCATCGACACCGCGGCGCCAGGACCGGTCGCCGAAGGCAATGTCGGTGGCGGCACGGGGATGGCATGTTTCGGCTTCAAGGGCGGCTCCGGCACCGCCTCGCGGCTGTTATCCGCCGCGGAGGGCGGCTATGTCGTGGGCGTGTTCGTCCAATGCAACACCGGTTCGGCGCATGAATTGCGCATCGGCGGTGTCGCGGTGGGTCAGGACTTGCATCAGGACCGCCGCGCCAACCTCCTCTATGGCGCCAATCATGTGGATACGGGTTCGATCATCATCGTCATCGCCACCAACGCGCCGTTGACCGCGGCGCAGTTGGACCGGCTTTGCCGGCGCGCCACGCTGGGCCTGGGCCGGCTGGGTGGAACATCCGGCGATGGCTCCGGCGACATCTTTGTTTCCTTCTCCACCGCCAACCCTGGCGCCGATGTCGCCGCGCCGCCGTTTCAGCGTGGCGCGCCGCCTTCCACCACGCCGCCGCCCCTGGCTCAAATTGCCATGCTGCCCAACTGGGCGATGAATCCGCTGTTCGACGCCACGATCCGGGCGACGGAGGAAGCCATCGTCAATGCCATGGTCGGCGCCAAGACCATGACCGGGATCAACGGCAATTCCCTGAACGCAGTGCCGCACGATGCTTTGCGCAATTTGATGGCACAACCTCACAGTCCGGTACCCTGGTAGCCAAAGTTCGGGACGCTTGTCTTTTGCGTCCACACGCTGTTGCTATGGACGGGTTCGTCGCGCGTGCTCACGTGCTATTTGCACGCTCCGCGCGACGCTCTTGCCCAAGCCGCAAAATACTGCGCGCGTATTCGTGAGGGAGTTGGTGTTAAATCCGCACCCCGCACAGGCCCGCGATGATGGCGGTCGCGATCAGGGCGGCCGCGCCTAGCCCTGCGAACCAGAACCGGTTGGCGAAAGCGACCCCCACGCGATGGTTCAGCATCACCACCCGCGCGCCGGACGTCAGATGCCCCAGCACGAAGAAGGCGCCGAAGGCATAGTGCGGCAACAGCCTTATGTTCCAACCATCACGGATCAGGCCGCTCGGCAGCCCTGCCGCCCAGGCCCAGTTGGTCTCGATGTGATGCACGGCGCGGGCCGAGACGAAGGCCGAGTTCAAGTGCGCCAACAGGAATACGGCAAGATACAAACCCGAACCGATTTGGAAGGCGCGGAAGAGATCGGCCTTCAGCGCGCTCCAGCGCCAGAACAGCAGCAAGCCGCTGGCGATCTGGAAGAACAGAAGCGCCACCAGCACCGGCTCGACAAAGCTGGCGCGATAGACAGTGCGGCCCGCCTTCATCACGGCGGCATGCATGTCCGCGCCGCCGATCAGGCCGGTGAAATGATTGAAAAGATGGAACAGCACAAAACAGGCGATCAGAGCTGCGGAAACGCCATGCGCCACCCGCCATTTCGCGCTGGGTGCGCGCGTCGGCGACGCCGCGCTCGCGGGCATCAGCCAGGTGAGGGCGGCCAGCAGCAGCCAGACCGCAAACCACATCACCTTGTCGGGCAAGTGAATGCCGATCAGCCCCGGCGCCACGCCCAAAAACACCAACAGCGGCGGCGCCGCCATGCTGGCATAGGCGAAGCGGCGGGCGCGCAGCGTCGCGGCATCGGGATGCGTGGTCTGAGCGAGATTGTATGCCGTGACCAGCCCGACAATCGGCACCGCCAGCGCCGCCAGCAGAATGAGCGCGGCGAGCGCGATCATGTCTGCCGCAATGGCGGCATGAAACGCGTCCAGCAGGAAGGGATAGGCCAGCACCGCCACCACAGGCGCATAGGGCGTCCAACGCGCCTTTACCGCCATGCCGGGCAGGATCGCCGTGTCGCTCATGGATCGGGAGTCGAGAGCGGCGCCCCCCCGGTATCGAGCACAAAGATCGCCAGCATCTTGGCGGGCTCTGTCGCGCTGGCATTCTCGCTGATCATGTGATGCGCGCCGGGCTTTTCGGTGAAGCTTTCGCCGGCATGGTAGACCTTGACCGGGCCGTCATCCACTTGGCTCCTGACCGCGCCTTCCAGCACATAGGCCGTGATAAAGGCCGACGGTGCGTGATGATGGGATTTGTTCTTGGCCCCCGGCGCGTAATTGACCACCACCGCCAGCAAACTCTTGCCCGGAATATTGGGAATGGGATTGTTGAAGGCGTAAGGCGCGGGTGCTTGCGCCGCGCCAACACTGTCGCCAGGCGCAGCCAAAGCAGGGCCGGCAATCAGCAACGCAAGACAAAGAACCAGCAAGCGGGGCATGCCTGCCTCCTTTCGATCCGGTTGCCAGCATAGCCCATCATGGCCTAGGCCAAAGTGCCATGATCGGTTAAATTGACTGGGCCATGCCGCAACCCCGGTTCGCCCGTTTCCGCTTCGACCGAAGCTCGACCACGCCGCTCAACCGCCAGCTTTATGACCGTATTCGCGCGGCCATCGCGCAGGGCCGGCTTCGTCCCGGAGAGCGGGTGCCCTCGGCGCGGAGCCTCGCCGCGCAGCTGGGCGTGGCGCGGGGCACCATCGACATGGCCTATGCGCGGCTCTTGGGCGACGGGCTGCTCGTCACGCGGGGCCAAGGCGGCACCATCGTCTCCGGCACCATCCCGGCGGCGCGGCCCGCCCGCGAACCCGCGAAGGCAGCAGATACGCGCGACGGGATCCGGCCGTTCCAGATGGGCCTGCCCGCGCTCGATCTGGTGCCGCGCAAATTATGGTCGCGGCTGGTAATGCGCGAGGTGAAGCGCGGGGCGGGCGAAAGCCTGGCTTATCCCGATGCGATGGGCGTATTCGCGCTGCGCCGGGCGATCGCCTCCTATCTGGCATTGTCGCGCGGGATCGCAGCCACGCCGGAGCAGATCGCGGTCACGTCCGGCTATCAGGGCGCGCTGGATCTGGCGGCGCGGCTGGTCTTGAAAAAGGGCGATGCGGTCCTGTTCGAGGATCCGGGTTACGGCTTTGCGCGCAATGCGCTTCGAGGCCTGGGCATGCGGCTTCAACCTGTGCCGGTGGATGCGGAAGGCATCGACATCGCGCAAGCCCGCCGCAGCAAGGCGCGCCTCGCGGTGGTGACGCCGGCGCACCAAGCGCCATTGGGCGTCACGCTTTCGCCGGCGCGGCGCCGCGCGCTGCTGGCTTGGGCGCGAGACGCGCGGGCCTTCGTGCTGGAAGACGATTATGACTGCGAATTCCATTACAGTGGCTTCAAGCCGGCGGCGTTGAAAAGCCTGGATGGCGAAGATCGCGTCTTTTATGCCGGAAGCTTCAGCAAGGTTTTGTTTCCCGCGCTCAGGCTTGGTTATCTGGTGCTGCCGGCGCGGTTCGCGGACGATGGGGCGCGTCATTGCCGCGACCTGGGACGCGGCCATGCCAGCCTGGAGCAGGCCGCGCTTGCGGCGTTCCTGGCCGAAGGTCATTTCGCGCGCCATCTGCGCCGCATGCGCCAGGCTTACAAAGCGCGGCGGCAGGCGCTGGCGGAGGCGCTGCAAGATGCCTTTGGCGACGGCATTGATGTCACGCTTCCGGCCGGCGGATTGCACATTGTGGCGCGCTTTCCAAATCGCGGCGCGGACAAGGCTTTGGCGGCGCGCTGTGCCGCGCACGGGCTCGCTGCTTCGCAATTGTCGGCGCAGTTCATCAAATATGGAGCTGGCAAATACGGCGCGGGCGAGGGACTGTTGCTCAGCTTCACCAATATTGCCGAGAAAGATGCGCCCGCGTTGGTGGCGAGACTGAAGCAGGCGCTTGGTTGAAGGACACAGATTGAAGCGGGTCGGCAAAACAGCCTAAGCTTGGGCCACGGGGAGACGCGCATGAACAAAACACGGATTTGCATCGCCGCGATGCTGCTAAGCGCGACACCTGCTCTTGCGCAAGAACATGATCTGGGCGCGGGCGCGATGCAGCGGCCGGGCGATTATTCCTTTGTCGGCGGCGAGGCGGTCTACAGCCATGTCTGCCAATCCTGTCACATGGCGGATGCCAAAGGCGCGATGGGCGCGGGCGCGGGTTTTCCGGCGCTGGCGAAGAATCCCAAACTGGCGGAGGCAGGCTATCCGGTGAGTGTGATCCTGCACGGCCAAAAAGCGATGCTGCCGTTGGGCGGGCTTTTGTCGGATCAGCAGATCGCCGATGTGGTCAATTATGTTCGCACCCATTTCGGCAACCGCTATTCCGGCATGGTGACGGTGGCGGATGTGAAGGCTCAACGCTAAACTGGCAGGACACCCACGCTTGGTCGAAGCGGGGAACCTGTTGGTCGACAAGCGCTTTTCATTCGTCAAAAGCCGGCGATGGTGACGCCGCCCCAAATTTTCGAAAAGTGAAAGGAGCATCCGATGAAATCCTCATTTCTTGGTACGGCGCTGATCGCGCTGGTAATGTCCGGCGGTGCGATGGCCGCCGATGTGCCCGACTATGTCGCCAAGGCAGTGGCGGATTCCTCGCGGCCCAAGACCGACAGCGAGCGCGATGCACTGCGCGCGCCGGGCGAAACCATCGCCTTTGCCGGCGTGAAGCCTGGCATGACGGTGGCGGAATTCTTTCCTTCGGGCGGCTATTACACGCGGATGTTGAGTGACGTTGTCGGCCCCAAAGGCAAGATCATCGGCATCGAAAATCCCAAATGGGACACCAAGGGTGTCGACGCCAAGATGGCGGCTGAGCCGGGCCATTCCAACGTCATGATCGAGATGGTGAAGTTCGGTGACTTTAATCCGCCGGAGAAAGTCGATCTGGTGTGGATGACCCAGAATTATCACGATCTGCATGTCGCCGAGTACGGCCCGGTGGACATGGCCGCCTTCAACAAGCGGGTGCATGACGCGCTGAAGCCGGGCGGGATTTATTTCATCCTGGACCATCAGGCCAATCCGGGCACCGACGATGCGGGAATCGCCAAG
>Ga0134128_10001365_pt1 | contig 31578 bp, 22 predicted proteins | sample KB31754_FD_96462 | JGI IMG/M metagenome (GOLD analysis project Ga0134128, IMG submission 96462) | Terrestrial soil microbial communities with excess Nitrogen fertilizer from Kellogg Biological Station, Michigan, USA - KB3-175-4 | ecosystem: Environmental > Terrestrial > Soil > Unclassified ... | reverse complement strand
GGCAGGGTGCCGGTGATCGTGGACAATCCTGGCCATATCCGGCCGTCACAGCCACGGCCAGCGCGAGCGTGAGTAGTATTTTCATATGTTAGTCATTAGCACCTTAAAGAAAGCGCATCAAACCTCACCCGGCAATCGGATAAACATATGATTTTGTGCCTCCTTCCAACCCCCGATCCTGCGGACATCTTCACGCATGCCGTAAATGGAAAAAGCCTTGCAATCTTTTGAATTACAAGGCTCTAAATGACCTGCTTTGTGCGCGGGATGAGATTCGAACTCACACGCCCTTTCGAGCGCTACCACCTCAAAGTAGTGCGTCTACCAATTTCGCCACCCACGCATTTACCAGTGGGCAGGTCATTTTGTAGTGGGTTGCAAAAATAGGGCTTTCGCCCGGGATTTTCAAAGTCTATTTTTTCAACACGATCCTGAAAGTCGTACCCTTACCCGGCTCGGAATGCCGGACGAACAACAATCCTGCGTGATATTGCTCTATGATCCGTTTCGAAAGACTCAGCCCCAGTCCCCAGCCACGTTTTTTTGTCGTAAATCCGGGCTTGAAAACTTTGGCGACATTCTTGGCCGCGATGCCCTTGCCGGTGTCGGTGACATCGATCAGCACTTCTTTTTCCTGCTCGGCGATGGCGACGGTGATCGAGCCCTTGCCTTCCATGGCGTCTAGTGCATTCTTAAGGAGGTTCTCGATGACCCAGTCGAACAGCGGCCCCGAAATGCGTGCCACCAAAGGACCCCGCGCTCCGATGCCTCCTCCGATCTCTTCCGTATATCCCTGCGCTTGCAGGGTAAATTGCACTTTGCCCGCCGCTCGTTTCCGGATATATTCCATCATCGTGCGGACCTGCCCGATCAGATCTTTTTCTTCCAGTTGCGGCGTGCTTCCGATCTTGCCAAATCTGTCCGATACCAGTTTCAGCCGGTCCACATCTTTTTTGATCTCCACTACGGTTCGGGGATCGAGGCCGCTCTCTTTGAGCATTTCTACCCAGCCCTCGAGCGAGCTCACGGGTGTTCCGAGTTGGTGTGCAGTTTCCTTGGCCATACTTGCCCAGAGCTGATTGGTGGCGGCTTTATTTCGGATCGTGATCGAATACAAGGTGAAAAAGATAAAAAGTGCCACGATGAAAAGCTGAACGAGTGGGTAATACCGAACCTCATCGAGCAGGGTGGTATGACCATAATAATAGCGGTTAGCCACATAAGGAGTGTCGCTCAGGACCATCTCGAGCGGGCTGTTCTCGTCCCGGAATTTCTTTAGCTGCCGGTAGAGCCAGGGCTTATCCTGTGCCGCGCGCGTCGAGTCCAGGTTGATGAAGTCGATGATGCTGTCTTTTTCATTGGTCTCGATTATGGGGATGGATTGCTGCCCGTTACGGATCAAATTGGGCAAGGTCAGGTCCATCCCGGGGTTACTGAGCATGGCTTTGCTGGCGGCTACCCACAGGGAAACCTTCTGTCGCTCGTCCGTTGCGATCTTTTTTGCCAGGTAGTGGGAATAGAAAATGGTCGCGGTGACGATCACGATACCTACCAGCGCCAAAAGGGATCTCCAGTTAAGCAAACTCCGAATCATAAGCCGAATTTATAAAAACCAATTCGATTCCCTTATTTTTGAGCCTCTTTTTAAGATGACGCCAACAATCGCAATAGTCATACTCAATTACAACGGACGCCGGTACCTCGAGCAGTTTCTTCCTTTTGTCACGGCCAATACTTGTCCCGGCGGTGAGGTGATCATCGCCGACAATGCCTCCACGGATGATTCGCTGGCCTTTCTCAAAGAAAAATATCCGGAATTGCGGGTGATCGTGCTGGATCGCAACTATGGTTTTGCGGGCGGCTACAACATGGCCTTGCAGCAGGTCCACACCGATTATTATGTCCTGTTGAATTCGGATGTGGAGGTGACGCCGGGGTGGATGGAGCCTATTGTAAAGTTAATGGAAAGTGACGCCACTATCGGCGCCTGTCAGCCCAAAATGCGGATGTATGCGCAGCGGGAACTGTTCGAATATGCCGGCGCCGCCGGTGGCTGGTTGGATTACCTGGGGTATCCTTTTGCCCGGGGGCGGATATTCGATGTCTGTGAGGAGGATCAGGGGCAATATGATGACGCTGCGCCTGTTTTTTGGGCCAGTGGCGCTGCGTTGTTTATAAGATCGAAGGTCTGGCATGAAATGCGGGGATTGGAGAACTTCTTCTTTGCGCACCAGGAGGAGATCGATATGTGTTGGCGGATGCAGCTGGCAGGGTATAAGGTATATGTTTGTCCCCGGAGTGTGGTGTTTCATGTGGGTGGGGGTACACTACCGAAGGGCAACGAAAGGAAGGTGTTTCTGAATTTCCGGAACAATCTTATTATGATGGCCAAATGCCTGCCGGTGGAGCAGTGGCTGTGGAAGATCCCTTTTCGGTTCCTGCTGGATTCCGTTTCGGCCTGGAAGTCGTTATTTGCCGGTGAAGCCGTGTATTTCTGGGCAATTCTGGAGGCGCATCTGGCGTTTTTCAAATGGCTGCTCGTCAGCAGGAAAAAAAGCCTCTTCCCGGCAAAAAAGCGCGGAAAGCTTCAGGGGTGGTATGTGGGGAGCGTTGTGTGGCAATACTTTGTAAAGGGAAAGAAAACTTTTACGCAAATTGTAAAGGCCAAAAGTTGAATATCCGGGCGAATGCCCTTATTTTTGCACCAGTAATTTAACTTCTTATGGATCAAGCATTAGATCAACCAATAGAGCTGAAAGACCCGAAATTGAAGGACGTTGCAAACAGCTGGGTAGATACATCTGCATTCATCTTTTATCTGTATGTTTTGATAACGGTTTGTCTGATCCTCGGCGGAAGCTATGCCTTGTGGACACATCGTTACATGGGTAAGCCCGAAGTGGAAGTGCCCGGTAATACGCTGTACACGCCGCAGTACAAATAATTCAAAAAAAGTTTTTCGGAAAGCATTCTTTCCCTATTTTTGCACCCCCGGTAAACAAACGGAAGCAGTTCTTTCTAAGTAAGTTTTCATGCGGAAGTAGCTCAGTTGGTAGAGCGCAACCTTGCCAAGGTTGAGGTCGCGGGTTCGAGCCTCGTCTTCCGCTCAAAGTTCCACCCCAAGCGGTGGAATTTTTTGTTTCAGCCCAGCCGGGCAAAAAGGAATCGCCCTTCCGGGCGAGAAAAAGGTCTTCAGCCCTTGTGGTGGAACTGGTAGACACGCAAGACTTAAAATCTTGTCCTACGCAAGTGGGGTGCAGGTTCAATTCCTGTCGGGGGCACAAAAGCCGGTCAATCGACCGGCTTATTTTTTTACACCAATAATAATCCCCGTCGCCCATTCCTGCGAAGTAAAAGAAATATCCTCCCTCGCTTCCAACGACGCGATCAACCGCATCGCCTTCTCCTGGTGCCCATCCGGCCAGTTCGGCTGAGGCAACATATCGTCGAGTATGTATAACCCGCCGGGCTTGAGCATATTCAGCGCTTCTTCGAGCATCAGATATTTCCCATGCCAGGTGTCTGCAAAGATATAGTCGAACTTTTCGCTCTTATGCCGCTCTATCCACTCGCCGCCATCGGACTCCGCAAGGGTCAGCCGGCGATCTTCACCCAAATACTGCCGCGCAATCCCTAGAAAAGCCGGGGCGTTGTCTACCGAGATCAAGGTCGACAGCTGATCCATGCCATCGAGGATCCAGGCTGTGGATAAACCCGTCCCGGTACCTAATTCGAGAAAATGCCCTCCGGGCTTTGAAATGGCCAGCGTACGAAGCAACCTGCAGGTTTCCCTATCCGAAGCCATCGTGAAACCGGCATCGGCGGTAGCCCGTAAAATGGCTTCATAGGAAGTGGGCGGAGCTTGAGCAATAGTAATGTTCATTGATGTAAGGTTAAAGTAGGAGATCGTCGTCGGATAAAAAGCAGGCCCATGATCGCGCCGGCAAAAGCCAGGCAGGCGGATAGCCGCATGACCTGCTGATAGACCTGGATAAACCCGGTTCGATAGGCTGCGGTGATGTGGGCACTATCCTCTAAACGGACAGGAACATGCGCATTCCCCAGATCACTCGCTTGCGCCATCACCTGCTGTCTGGTCGCTGGTTGCATCGGCAGCGTATCCAGCCGATGATGCAGGGCCTGGGTAAAAAGGAATACTGCCAATGCTCCCAGGATCGCATTGGCAAATACATTGGCTACCCGTGTAAGGGCATTGTTGATGCCGGAGGCAACGCCGGAATATTGATCGCTTACGGCGTTCATCACCGTTGTCGTCAAGGGTGCCACGGTAAACGACATGCCCAGCCCTAACACCAGGACACCAGGCAGAAAACTTGTCCAGTAGGAAGCCGGTCCCTTTGTCAAACCAACAAAAGAAAGCAGCAACATGCCGCAGCCGGCGAGCGCCGGTCCGAAGGTCAAAAAAAAGCGAGGTCCCCATTTGTCGGCCAGCGTGCCTGCCGGGCGGGCGATAGCGATCATCAGCAAGGTAAAGGGGAGGAAGGTCAGCCCCGATTGCAGTTGGCTGTATCCTTGCGCCTGCACCAGGTTGAGTGAAAGGAATAGCATCGCAGACGACAAGCCGGCATATAAAAAAAATGTAAGCAAATTGACACCGGAAAATACGCGATTGGCAAAGAGACGAAGCGGCATCATGGCATGCTGGCTCTTGCGCTCGATGGCAATAAAAACAAAAAGCAGCAACACCCCAAAAGCCAATGACCCGCTGACGGTCCAATGGCCAAAGCCCAAAGCCGGCATGCGGAGAAAACCAAAGGTCAGCGCCGCCAAACCCAATGCTATCGCCGCTACCCCTGGCACGTCGAGGGGTGCGTGCACGGCTTCCGCGTACCCGGATTCCGTAACACGCCGCGAAAGCACCAGCAAGGCGATGATGCCTATGGGTACGTTGATGAAAAAGATATACCGCCATAGACCAGCATCCGCAAGCGCTCCGCCCACCACCGGGCCCCCGATGGTGACAATAGTCGTTATGGCGCTCCAGGTGCCGATCGCCTTGCCTCTTTCTTTTTCGTCGATGGAAGAGCTTAGGAGCGAGAGGCTGCCCGGGATCATCAATGCGCCTCCCATCCCCTGGATCACGCGAAAAGCGATCAGCGTAGTCGTCCCCGGCGCAAGACCGCAGGCGGCGCTGGCGCAGATGAAGACAAAGATACCGATCATGAATATCCGCTTTCGGCCAAGCCGGTCGCCCAGGGAACCACCCACGAGGATCAACGCTGCCAGCATCAGGAGATAAGCGTTGAGTATCCAAAAGAGGTCGGCGGCGGTGGCTTGCAGGCTTTTCTGCAGGGATGGCAACACCACATTGAGAGCCGTGCTGTCGATAAAGGCCATCGCCGACGCCAGTATGGTCGACGCAAGGACCCATCTGCCTGCAGGACTGCCTAAAGGGACTGTTGCCATCTTTTAAAGATAGGAAAACTAGAATACATACTCCGGCGGCGTGATGCCCTGGCAGCGCAGATAGATCGTCGCCTGTCCGCGATGATGCGTGATGTGATCCATTGTAGCAAAGAAACCATAGATCACGTCATCCGTTGCCTCAATACCTTGCACTGTTTTTTTGAGCGAGGCAAAGGCCTGCCCCAGGTAATGAAGGGTCTCCTGTCTCGTCGTCGGAACAACTGGCGGCGCCCAGCCTACTGTTTTCCGGCGGATGAAATTGTCTTCCCACCAATAGATGCCATAGGCAAGGTGGTGTATCAGCTCCCTGAAATTCCATACCGTATCCGCCGGTTTGAACTCATATCCTTCCTCCGTCATCAGTTCGGCTACCCCAGTGGTATAGTTTTCAACCATCTCCAGTGTCGTCAGTAGTTTTTGTTTCATGTGGTCATAAAAGTCGTCATTTCGCTGCAACATTTTCGTCAAAAGACGAAATGCAGCAAGTCAGCAGTGAGACATCCATCACCGGGTAAAGAACAATCTCCATCGCCGCATCGGAAAGTTCGAGCAGGCCGACGGCGGGCCGCCATTTCTAACTTGGTATTGTACAGATTTACAAAGAGTAAGGCATTAGATAAACAAAAATGTCTGCTCGCAAGTTAAAAATGAATGAACATTCACTTATTTTGCGTCATGCGCGTCCGTGACGAAAATAAGATAGAAGCACTTCTCGCCGAGGCCCGGAAAATGGTCGTGGAAGAAGGCTTCGATGGGTTGAGCATGCAAAAGCTGGCCAAAGCTGCGGGCGTCTCTCCGGCCACGATCTATATTTATTTCAAGGATCGCGACGACTTGCTGATCCAACTCTATAAACGTGAAACGGATCGGTTCTTCGAATACATCTTTCGGGACTTCGACCCCGAAATGGATTTCGCTACAGGTATGACCGTCCAATGGAAAAGCCGCGCCAGCTACGTCATTGAAAATCTCGATAACACGCATTTTATGGAACATTTTAAATATTCACATTTGCATCAGAAGGCGATGGCCCTCCGGGATCCGAAATATGCCGAAGGACTTAAACGCTTTGTCCGCAAAGCGATTGACAACAAGGAATTGGTGGAAATGCCATTCGAGGTGTATTGGTCCGTAGCCTTCGCACCACTTTATAACCTGGTCCATTACCATAAAGCCGGCCGTAATATGGCCGGAGACCCCTTCGTACTCACCGACGAGATGCTCCTTCAAACCCTGTCGCTGGTGCTGAAGGCGCTCAAGCCATAAAAATTTTTTGCATATTTAACTAAATGAATATTCATTTAATTATGAAACCAAAACACACCTTCTCCCGCTATCAGACTTTTGTGATCGCGATCATCGCCATCCTTCAATTCACCGTTATCCTGGACTTTATCATTTTGGCCCCACTAGGCGCGCAAATGATGCGCGTTCTTAACCTAAGTCCTTCCCATTTTGGCTGGGTCGTCTCCGCCTACGCCTTTAGCGCCGGCATCTCAGGCATCCTCGCCGCCGGGTTCGCGGATAGGTTCGACCGAAAGAAAATGCTTTTATTTTTCTACGCCGGTTTTATCCTCGGCACATTTCTTTGTGGTATCGCCCCCGGCTACACCTTTCTGGTTGCAGCCCGTGTGATCACCGGCATGTTCGGCGGCGTCCTTTTCTCCATCAACATGGCGATCATCGCCGATCTGTTTCCGCTGGAAATACGCGGCCGGGTGATGGGCTTCGTACAAACGGCATTCGCTGCCGCACAGGTTCTGGGCATTCCGCTGGGCCTGCTGCTGGCGGGTGATTGGGGCTGGCACATGCCCTTTCGCATGATCGTAGCCGTGTGCATCCCGCTGTTCCTGATAATCCTCCGCTGGATGCGTCCGGTAAACGACCATCTCGGGCAACGTGCCGCTCAGCGCCCCATCGCCCATCTGCTGCGCACGGCCTCGCAGAAAAGGTATATCCGCGCCTTTGTCACGACGGCATTTCTTTCCACAGGGGGCTTTCTTATGATGCCCTATTCCAGCGATTTCCTCGTGCATAATGTCGGTGTCGGGGAGGATCTTCTACCTATTGTTTTCGTGGTCGCCGGTGCAGCAGGCATTATAACCGGCCCGCTTATTGGCAAATGGAGCGACCGGGTCGGTAAATTTCGCGTGTTCATCGACGGCAGCATCCTCGGCACCGTGATGGTGTTTATCCTCAGCCGTCTTCCCTTTACTCCGCTTTGGGAAGTGCTCGTGGTCAATACACTCCTGTATACCGCCGTATTCTCCCGGATAATCCCCAGCCAGGCGCTGATCTCTGCCGTACCCGACTCGCAGGATCGTGGGGCTTTTATGAGCATCAACGCTTCTATCCAACAGTTGGGAGGAGGTATCGCTTCCTCGATCGGTGGATTTATCATCGCAGAGGATATACAAGGCAGGCTGGTACATTACGATACCCTGGGTCTGATAACTATCTGCGCCTACATGATTTGCGGCATCCTCATGTGGCGGGTGAACCGGTATATATTGGGGAAAACTGTTCAACCAGCATCTTCTTATACCACTTGAATTGATACCGGTTAAAGGCGTTGGCGACATCGATCGCCAACCCTTTTAGCTCCTCCAGTTCACTCGTCTGAAACGATTTATCGATAAAGTAGGCGTAGTTCCGATCCAGGAACAGGCGTACCCTCGAGTGCAGCTCTCCGGCCTGAAGAATGCCGGCTTGCTCCAGCTCCCTGTATTTCTGCTTCAGGTCTTTTTCTTCCTTTTCCTTCAAGCCCCGAATCACGGAATTGATCTCCTCGAGCCCCAGACCGTCGGAATAAAAAGGCCTGATCTTTTGCAGGATCCGGTTGACCACTTGAACATAGTCGTCATACAACAGGTGAATACGTTTCCATTGGCGGTAATTGGTCAATAGCCGTTGCTGATCCGCACCTGGCCGATGGAGAAAAAAAAGAAAGGCTTCCTTATCCATCTTTCGCTGTCGTCGAACCTGCGCCTCGATCTCCTCTTCCAACAATTGGGCTACCTTTTCGCCGTCTTGGGCGGCATATTTGACCCCATCAAAATCGAAGGTCTTGACGTCTATCTTTTTTTCATAGATCGCCCTGGTAAGCTCCGCATCCTTTCTATTACTGTCGATCACGGCCTGAAGCTGCCCCGTTTCTTCATTGAACAGCTCTTCAAAGGTTTTTGCGGACGGCCGTTCTTCCAGCGCTCTATCGAGATCCCAGTCCTTGGTTTCGATATACCGGCCCTCGTAATACCCCTTGTATTCCACCGGCAGGGCATATTCGGCCTTTCTGCCAAGATACTCTTTCTCGAATTGCCGCTCGTCATAATACTCGACGGCCCCTTCGAACTTTACCGTTCGATAGAGTTGGGAGGTAGTCCTCTCCTGCAACGGCCCGGCGCCTTCGAACAATATCCAGGCGCTGCTTTGGTCGGCCGGCATCTCCAGCTCCAGCCTATCCAGGTGGTTCTTGCGTTCCTCCAGTGTAGGATGGCTCGCCCATTGATTCTTGAAATTGATCCGGCTCCGGGAAAACTGATGGACAAAATGATAGCTGATATCGGGTAATCCCTTCGTCAGCGGCAGATCGTATTCCACAGCCACTTGCCGGAAAATGGCCAGTTGATTGGAAAAGATATTCCTGGAGGCCCTATTTTGTTTTACCCGGGCATTCGCCTCACTGAGCGCGATATTGTAACAATTGCCCGCTATCTCTACCCGGCTAAGCGCACTCACGAGGTTGTTGCCGCCCGAGATCCCGGCCGAAACCGCATCCGCATGGAATTCCATCTCCCGGCTAAGTCCCATATAGTTCTTATTGACGAAACCGTACATTCCGCGGAGGACCCATTGAATTCCCTGGGCGATCCTGGCGGTCAGTTTCGCGAAAAGGGCCGTCCCCCAATGCAGTTTGCCCCACGCATTCAGAAAGCTCGCGTAACCTTTGTTGTCATACAGCATGTTGTGGATTACCCTGTTCACATTATAGGTGAAAGAGCCCAGCCGCATGCTCCGCTGGCTGAAATGACCGAATTCGTGTGCCATCACGGCCTTGAACTCGCTTATATTGACGCTGTTGACCAGCCCGAGGCCGATCTCGAGATTCTTGGGGATGGGAAGAAACATGCTCCAGAAACTGGAGTTGTAAAAAACACACGCATTGACGTCGGGACTCAAAAAGATCTTCCTGGGAAAACGGGTACCGGTAGCTTTCGTCAAATCCCGGATAAAAGCAAAAAGTTGTGGTTGCTCCGCTTCGGAAATTTCCACCCGCTGAGCGTTCTCGTCTTTCGACACCGCAAAGATGAATTTGACCAGGAACACGAGTACGGAAATACCCGCTCCGATCATCCCCACCCCGAAGATCAGTCCGAAAAAATTGCGGAAACTCAGCATGAGCAGGACCCCCAGCCAGCCAAAAACAATAGCCAATACCGTAGCCGCAGCCATCAGGATCAGGTAGACAATCATAAAAAGTACGATCGACCCGATGACTTTATACACCTGTCGTTTACTCACGGGCATAATTGATTTTTTAAGGCGTTTGTGAACCTTCGGGTTCATAGTGCTAATTTAGAAACCCGTAATCCACTACGCGCCGCAAATATTGCTTGTCCCGTATCACCCAGGTATATTCCGTACCCTTATTATCGATGTTCAGCATGTAGATATAGAACGTATGTTTGTCGTTGGACAAAAATACGCCATTGCGTGACCGCGTGGCCCCGTTTTCATTATAGCTGAATTTCGGGTCATAAAGATCAAAATAAGCAGCGGTGGGAATGGGAACGGTATCCTTGTCCACCACCACGATAATCGATTCGATGGTCGTATGCGGCGGTTGACCATAGACGCCACCGTAATAAGGCTTGCCATCGATCCGCAGCAGATGGCCTTCCTGTTGCATGAGCTTGTGTTTGGCTGCTAAAAAGACACCGGTTTTGATGATCACCTGGATATGGTCATCGGCATATTTCATAAAATTAGGACCATAGTCCACCACGGGGACCGTTGGCAGCGAGGGCTTGCCGACGCTTTCGTCCACCCCGGCCAGGCAAAAGGTCGATACATCGCTCCGGATGTCTTTATCATTGATATGCGAAAAATTGTCTTTTTTCTGGCGGAAATCGGGGAAATCATAGTCCTGGGCAAGAACGGCGAGACCGCTGCACAGGAACAAAAGAGAAAAAACGATACGCATGGTTCTTTATTTATAACTGTACTGGTACTCGATGCTACCTAACAGCTCTTTTTCCTTATTGTAACAGAAATCTTTCGCTTTTAAACCCTTGTCATCATAGACATAATACCATTTCTGGTAAAAGCTGTTCCCCTCCTCGGGCACAATAAGCGAGGACGATAGATGGCCGTCTTCATATTCGAACATATCCATGGGAAGCAACCGCTTTGCCCTGATACTATAACGTACGATATCCGTAAGCCGGCTGCTGCTATCGTAATAGTAGTAGATCACGGGCAACTCCTCTCCCTTCCGGCGCGCATGCTCCTCGGTGACATTGCCTTTGTCGCCCAGCACGAACCGCACATAGGTCGTATCGCTCCCGTCCCTGATCTTCAGCATGGACAAAGGCTTATCCGGATAGACCGGAGAATAGCTCCAGGAATGGACCTCGACCTCCCTGAAATGGTTATCCGTTTCCAGGGAAGTGTCGGAAATGGCGCTGATCCGCCCCTGATCATCATACCGGTATTCGGATACATTCTCGTAGGTATCGCTCGTATCTGTGTTCTTAATTATCCGTCCCTGCGGGCCGTAGTCCGTAATGATCCAGGAATCTGATGTCCCCGGGGACTTGGTATGGGTAGTGATGCGTGAAAAATCCGCAGACACCTCCTGCTCGCCTAAAAAACCCTCCGTGGGTTTGCCATCCGCTTCGGAACTGTTCAGGGTAACCGCCTTGACCCGGTTTTCCCGGTAAAGCTTCCAGCGATTGGTCGTCTGCTGGTTTACGAGCAGGTCTTTATAGTAAAACTGGGCCTCACTTGCCTGGCTGATGATGCATAGTAGCAGGCATCCGATAGGTAGCTTCATGTTTGCTTAAAGTTTTTCATTCGCACCGATTGCCACTCGCCGTGGCTCGCTCCTCAAGGAGCAAAACATGGCTAAAGATTGAGAACTTCGGTGGGCGTCGTCCCTTGTCCACCTCGTTCGCGACCTTCGCGGCGCTCGGTCGTGGCCGATGGACCTCCGGCCCATCTGGCATACGTAAAGGAACGAAAAAAACCGTTTTTTAATACATGAAACTCCCCCAGGAAGCTTATTTTAGTTAAAATTTTAACTGCTGTGTCGCATCTTCACGAACGTAAGGAGAAAAATTGTCTGAACTGCCAGGGCGAGTTGGTCGGTCGCTACTGCCATCAATGCGGCCAGGAGAACCTGGAACCAAAGGAAACCGTTTGGCACCTCGTCACGCACTTTTTTAACGATATTACCCATTTCGACGGCAAGTTCTTCGAAACTGTAAGATTCCTCCTGCGCAAACCAGGCTACCTTTCCCTGGAATACATGCGCGGACGGCGGATGCGCTATCTTAACCCCATCCGGATGTATGTCTTTACTTCCGCCATCTTTTTCATTATCCTTTTTTCATTCGGCAAACCCGAGAAGATGGCCCGGGAAAGCGCCCTTACCACGAACGATGTAAAGATCACCATGGATCTTGGCGCGCTTCGAAACGACACGTCACGGCTCAAAAAAGACCTGGCTGAAACCACCGACGATGACGACAAGGAGGATATCAGGGAGAAACTGGCCTACCGGCAGATCCAGATCGCCACTATCGAAAAGGATTATGCCGATTCGCCCCGGAAAAAATTCGACAAGGATACCCTCAATGCCTTTGTCGCCCGGGCCTATACCGATTCACTTGCCGCCGGCAACTATGACCTGGCTAAACAAAAACGATTCAAACATGCCATGCGGAACTTTGGTAAACAAATGGGCGACCAAAGCGGTGCAGAGGAAAGTTTTGAACTCATGGGCTGGACGATCCATTATCATGATGCGGCGCAATACGATTCCGCCGAACGGGCACTGCCCGATAGTTTGCGCGACGGCTGGCTAAAGCATTGGCTGATCCGGCGTAGTATCGAGATCCGCGGAGAATTCAGGGAGGACCGTCGGCTCTTTATGGAACACCTGATAGACAATATCTTCCACTCGTTCCCTAAGATACTTTGGATATCGCTTCCAATCTTTGCGCTGATCCTGAATGCCTTATACTTTCGACATAAAAAGTATTTTTATGTGAACCACGGCATTTTCACGATCCATTTTTATTGCGCCACGTTTATCCAGCTGTTTTTCCTGCTGATGTTGTACGAGATTGCCAAATCCGTATCGACGCATTGGATCAAAGCGCTGATCTTCCTCGTCGAGTTCGCAGTCGTTCTCTGGATGATCATTTACCCCTACAAGGCGATGCGCGGCTTTTACCAGCAGCGACGGGCTAAGACCTTCCTGAAGTATGTTATTGTATTTTCGACTATGAGCTTTATCAATATCTTATTGCTGGCCATCTTCCTGATGATCTCCGTATTTTCGGTATGAGCGGGCGTAATTAAATACCTTTGCACCATGAACGAGACTACAACGGCCTTCCAACGCCTGACGGATATCATGGACGAACTCCGGGAAAAATGTCCCTGGGATAAAAAACAAACGATCCAAACCCTTCGGCCGCTGACTATCGAAGAGACATACGAGTTGGCCGACGCCATTACGGAAAACGATTGGAAAGGGATTCGCGAAGAACTGGGCGATATCTTATTGCATATCGTATTCTATGCGCGCATCGGGAAGGAACAAGGACAGTTTACCCTGGACCAGGTCATCAACGGCATCTGCGACAAACTCATCAGCCGGCATCCCCATATCTACGGCGACACCAGCAGCCAGCCAGGGCTCGTGACCGTAACCAACGACGAAGACGTCAAACGGAATTGGGAACAGCTTAAGCTCAAAGAAGGTAAAAGATCTGTCCTCAGCGGCGTGCCTGTCTCCCTCCCGGCTACCGTTAAAGCTACCCGCCTGCAGGAAAAGGCCGGAAAAGTAGGCTTCGAATGGGATGAGACCGCCCAGGTATGGGAAAAGGTCCGGGAAGAGATGGCAGAACTGCAGGAAGCCGTCGCAGCAGGTGATCCGGACAAAATAGAGGAAGAATTCGGCGATCTTAGCTTCTCCCTGATCAATTATGCACGATTTTTGCAGATAGACGCGGAGAATTCCCTGGAACGGACCAACAAGAAGTTCATCAGCCGGTTCACCGCGATGGAGGAAGACGCCCGTGCGCAAGGGAGGTCACTGGCGGACATGACCCTGACGGAAATGGATGAACTGTGGAACGCCATCAAAATAAAATCTCGACGGGATTGAAGTCCTTTTTTACCGATATCTTTCGCAGGAACATTTATTTACTCCTTGCCGCTTTCGTGCTGTTCATGAGCGGATATTTCCTGAACCTCTACTTCAGCAGCGATGCTTCAGTAGCCGTTTTGCGCAATTCCATCCAGAGCTTTCTGCAGGACCGGCAGCACGATTTCAACCAGGTCACCGACGACACAGCACTCCTGCATCGGCTTGTTACCCAAACCTACTCGCGCGCGGAACTCGAGAAACTCACCGAAAAGAAATACGGCATCTTTCTCTATACCCCGGATTCCACCGACAACCCGGTCCTCGCTTTTTGGAGCGACCAGCGTTCCCTCCCTACGCCGGCCTTGATCGATGGGCTGGATAGCACCGGCTTCGTCCAGCTCAGCAATGGCGAGTACGATTATATCCGTAAGACCGTGCCGACCAATGCAGGACCGCCTCTCGTTGCCGTGGCTTTGATCCCCATACGCTGGCAATACTATATCTCCAATCCCAACCTGACCCCGGAGTTCGTAGACAATTCCTCGGCGGAAGGCCGCGTCGAGATCACTTCCGTCGCCACGGAATTCCCCGTGAGGGATAGCCGCGGCGTAATCCTGTTCTATCTCCAGAAAAAGCCGGGCTACCATGCTCCCGCGCACAACTGGCCCATCCCCTTCGTCATCCTGCTCGCCACCCTGCTGCTCCTGATCATCATTCACAATATTGCGCATTCGATCCGCGAGACCTGGGGCATTCCCTGGGGCATCGGCTTCCTCATCTGTGTCATCCTTCTGCTGCGTATCCTGACCTATGTTTCACCCGGATTGCTCAACCTCCGCCAGTTCGAACTCTTCGATCCCACGATCTATAGCTCCAGCGTGATCCTGACCTCGCTGGGGGACCTCGTCATAAACGCCTTTCTGCTGTGCTGGATCATCCTGTTCATCCGCCGCGAACTGAGCGATTATACCATCCCCCAGTCCGTCCAGCGCTGGAAGAACTGGTTTTGGATCATCGTTGGCATCACCCTGCTGGTGGTAACAACATTCGAATTCGCCAATATCGTCCAATCCCTGGTGACAGACGCCAAGATCTCTTTTAATGTCACCAACTTCTTCAGCCTGCTGGACAATTATAGCTTTGTGGGGTTCATCGCGCTTGCCGCCCTCGCCCTGGGCTATTTTTTTCTGTCGCAGGTCCTTTTTCAGCTCATAGGGTACCTCATCCGGTCTTTGTCCATCGTGCTATACATCATTACCGCTGCCATCGGTCTGCTCATCCTGACCTTTGTTCGCAACAATGAAGCGGTAGAATTGGATATCTTCGTACTGCTATGGTTGCTCGCCTACGTATGGCTCATGCAACGCCGCATCTTCTTCGACCTCCGCTTTCGGCTGAACGTCTCGGAAGTCCTGTTCTGGCTGTTCATTTTCTCGACGTCGATCTCTGCCATCATCCTGTTCGAGAACCGAAAGGCAGAGGAAGCTACACGCCGCCGGGAAACGGAACGACTGGCAGATCAGGCCGACCCGACGAGCCAGAAGATGCTCAGCATCGTGTTCAGCTATATCGACAACGACTTTCTTTCGCTGAACTTCTCCCGGTTCAAAGACCCGGTATCCAACGCCGAGATCAAGGACAGCATGATCAACCGGAATTTCATGCCCTACCAGACCCGGTTCGACACCCGCATCTATACCTACGATGGCGACGAAAAACCGCTGTACAACGATCCCCCGCTTTCCTATGATACCCTGAACACGATCTTTACCGTTGCCGCCAAAAACACCGATGTCCTCGATCTGAAATACTATCCGCGTTCCTTCGACAAATACACCTATATCTACCGAAAGACCCTGCGCAACGATTCGACGGGTAAGATGGCGGGCTATCTGTTCATACTTGCGGAGCCCAAGGACTACAAAGGCAACGATGCCCTCGTCCCCGAACTCTTCCATCAGAAGACGGCCGATCTGCCCGAATACTACGCGATCTATAACAAGCGGGAACTGGTAAGCGACAATAGCGATTATCCTTTTTCCACCCGGCTCACCGACGCCCAGATCCCCGCCGGCGATTTCGTTCATGTCAAAAAGGACGGCTACGACGAGCTCTGGCACCGCATCTCCGATGACAATTTCGTCGTCGTGGCGAAAAGGGACAACTCGGGCATCGAAGACATTACCCTCTTTGCCTACCTGTTCTCCGCCTTCCTTTTTCTGGTAGCCCTTTTCCGCCTGGCCGCCCTGCTGATCTGGTCCCGGCTCCACTGGAGCAATATCCGGACCTATTGGCAGATGAATATTCGCTCCCAGATCCATACCACCATTATTTTCATCAGCCTGTTCTCCTTCGTGGTGATCGGCGTGGCGACCATCATCTTTTTCATCAACCGCTACAACCGCAATAACCGTGACCGGCTGAGCCTTGCCATGCAGGTCATGGTCAGCGAGGTACAGGGCAAGATGTCGGCGGAAGATGGTTACGGCGACCCGGGGCATTGGTATTTACAGGGCAACCGGGCCGAACTGCAGAAACTCGTCGAGAATATCGCCCAGGTTCACAGCACCTTTATCAATATCTATGACCTGGACGGGAATTTGCAGGTGTCCTCCGATCTGTTCGTCTATAACAAAGGGATACTGAGCAAGAAAATGCACCCCCTGGCCTATTACAACATGCATGAGCTGAACACCGTACAATTTAACACTACGGAACAAATCGGCGGAGTACCCTATAACAGCGTATACCGGCCATTGCGCGACAATAGCGGCAATGCCTATGCCTATTTGAATATCCCCTCGTTTACGACCCAGGATGAGCTCAACGAGGAGATATCCAACTTCCTGGTGACCATCATCAACCTCAATGCCTTTATCTTCCTCATAGCAGGCACGATCGCCCTTTTCCTGACGAACCGGATAACGATCTCTTTTACCCTGATCTCCCGCAAAATGCAGGATGTCCATCTGGGCAAGACAAACGAGGTCATCGAATGGAGACGGAACGACGAGATCGGCGGACTGGTAAAGGAATACAATAAGATGGTGCGAAAACTCGAGGAAAGCGCGGTGGCGCTGGCCAAAAGCGAACGCGAAGGTGCATGGCGGGAAATGGCCCGGCAGGTAGCCCACGAGATCAAAAACCCGCTGACGCCTATGAAGCTGAGTATACAATACCTGCAAAAGGCGATCGATAATAACTCCAGCAATGTAAAGGAAATGGCCGGCAGCGTTGCCAAGACCCTCGTCGAACAGATCGATCACTTATCCAAGATCGCCTCCGATTTCTCCCAGTTCGCGAATATCGGCAACCCTCGCAGCGAGGTATTCGATCTCCACGAGGTGCTATATTCCCTGGTCTCGCTTTACGAGACTACGGAAAACCTCTTGTTCAAATGGGTGCCTGTACATCAAAAGATCATGATCTTTGCCGACAAGACCCAGCTGAACCGGCTTTTTACCAACTTGTTGCAAAATGCGCTGGAAGCCTGTGTCAATAACCCGCGCCGCGTGATCAGCGTCAGCGAGGAAATAAAAGAGGAGAGTATCATCGTCAAGATCGCAGACAATGGAGAAGGCATTCCCCTGGAGATGCAATCCAAGATCTTCATCCCGAACTTCACCACCAAGTCTTCCGGCACCGGCCTCGGCCTGGCCATGAGTAAAACCATCGTCGAACAGGCCAAAGGGAAGATCTGGTTCAGTACCGTGGAAGGGGAGGGGACGACATTCTATGTCGAGCTGCCGCTGTTACGGGCGACCGCTCCCAGTACTCCGGCCCCTACGGCCCCCGCGACTGTATAAGCGACCCTAAATCCCCTTCGTTTTCTTCCTTTCCGCCAGGAACTGCCGGAACTGCTCCAGCCTAAAACTGCTGAGATTATTGGCCGCCGTCACCCCCGCCTTTTGTGCGGCAAGAACACCATAGCGGATATCGTTATACCCCCCGATCGTATGCGCATCCGGGTCGATGGAGATCAGCACCCCCTGCTCCAGCGCATAGCCGATCCAGCGCCAGTCCATATCCAGGCGGCGTGGGTGGGCATTCAATTCGATGACGACCTTATGCGCAACGCAGGCGTCGATGATCCGCTTGTGATCTACCGGGTATCCCGGCCGGCTTAGCAGCAGCCGCCCCGTCATGTGCCCAAGTATCGTGGTGAACGGGTTTTCGATCGCCTTCAATAGGCGGTTCATAGCCTTTTCCTCGGACATTTTCAGATTGGAGTGGACACTGGCGATCACCAGATCGAAGGTGCTTAGCACGTCGTCAGTATAGTCCAGCGTCCCGTCGTTGAGGATATCGCATTCGATACTCTTGAAGATGATAAAGGGCGCCAGTTTCCGGTTCAGCTCTTCGATCTGCCGATGCTGTTCACGGATCCGGTCTTCTTTGAGACCGTTGGCATAGAACGCGCTTTTGCTGTGATCGCTGATCACCAGGTATTCGTAACCTTTTTGGATACAAGCCGCGGCCATTTCCTCCAGCGTATTCGATCCGTCGCTCCAATTGCTGTGGCTGTGGATCACGGCCCTCACCTCATCGGGTTGGATGACCTCCTTAGCCTCCAATACCTTTTGTTCTCTGCGGAAAGGCTGGATGTAGGACAGCCCGACGGCGGCGAATAGGGCCTGTTCGTCGGCATAATGTCCGCCGGCATCCCATCCCGACCGCGTTTTCACCAGTTCCAGGAACTCTCCGCTGCAACTCGTCTCAAAGAGTACACGGGCAAAATCTTCCGGATTCGCATAGACCATATCGACGATGATCCCCTCCTCCAACTCCAGCGAACTCCAGAATGCATTCACCGCCTCTGGCTGGGCCGTCGTGACCCATTGCAGCTTGCTTACCACCTCGAGATGCCGCCGGAAATCTCCGGTCAGCGCCCATTGCTCGCCCGGAAAATGTTCTTTCAGCTGCGCATCCAGATGGAGCGCATAGGGCTCCGCTTCAGCCCATAACAGGCTGCCCTGGTGCTTGAGCCGGAACTCGATGGCCTCCCGGACATTCTGCTGGGTCTTCTCGCCAAACCCCTTAAAAAGTAAAAGCCGGTTTTCCTGACAGGCATATAAAAGCTCCCCGATGGATTCGACCTCCATGTCCTTCCAGATCGTGGCGATCTTTTTCGGACCAAGCCCTTTGATGTTGAGCATCTCGATGACGCCCGCCGGTGTCTTGTGGATATACTCTTTGAGCAGCCGCAACTCGCCGGTCTGTTGGATCTCCTGTATTTTCTTGCCGATAGCCTCGCCGATCCCTTTGATGCCCGTGATCTTTTCCAGGGGTAACCCATCCAGGGTGGTAGGCAGTTTCTCCAGTGTGAAAGCCGCGACTGAATAGGATTTCGTCTTGAACGAGTTCTCCCCGTGGATATCCATTAACTTGGCCAGCAGGCTGAACTGCCCGGCGATGTAGTCGTTGTCGATTGTCATGCTCCTAAGGTACGGCGCCCACCCCAAACATCCGCCACTCCCGCACGGCCCACCATAATGAAAAAGTCCCGGGGGTAACCCGGGACTTCACGTATTTTCTGCTTAAGTAAGAACTATTTCTTCTTTGCAGCTTTCTTAGCGGCTTTCTTTTTAGGAGCAGCTTTCTTTTTGGGAGCGGCTTTTTTCTTAGCGGCTTTTTTTGCAGTTGCCATTTTTTTTGAATTTAAATTGGTTAGTAAAACAATTTACACCCATAAAAATAGAAACTTCTTTGGAAGTTCCAAAAAAAAGTTTTGAAAAATCCAAAAAATTTTCTAAGCACCTGCTTCAACAGCGGCTACACTAACGAAGGTCTTGTCTCCTTTTCCTTTCCTGAATTCAACCAGACCATCGGACAATGCGAACAGCGTGTAGTCTTTGCCAACACCTACATTCTTGCCAGGATGGTATTGCGTACCGCGCTGGCGAACGATGATGTTCCCTGCAACCGCAGGCTGACCTCCATAGATCTTAACTCCCAAACGCTTGCTTTGCGAGTCCCGACCGTTCTTTACACTACCTTCACCTTTTTTGTGAGCCATATACTAGAGTTTGTAAGATTATGCCAAGCTGCCGGAGGCAGCTCAGAAAATTTTTAAGCGATCTCATTAATGCGGATCTTCGTATAGTGGGTACGATGACCGTGTTTCTTGCGGAAACCTTTCCTTCTTTTCATTTTAAAGGCAATCACCTTGTCACCTTGTACGTGGTCGATGATCTCCGCCTTGATAACGGCCTTGACAGCTGCACCAACAGCCAGCGTGTCGCCATGCGACAGAAGGACTTCACCGAACTCAACTTTATCACCGGCGTTGCCCGCGATACGGGGAACGTACAAAGTCTGGTCCTTTTGGACTTTGAATTGCTGTCCGGCTATTTTCACGACTGCTAACATAGTCTTTGATTTGCGCACCGGGGAATGGGTTTCCCCGAAAAATAACCCATCCCCGGTGCTTGGCTAATGATGGGCCTTCGGCCTTTCGACACGTGGGTCGAAATAGGGCTGCAAAATTACGGGTATTTCACGAAAAAAAGAAGAATGCACCCGAAAAAACTGCCGCGGACGGCAAATTTACCGTTTTTTCCGGCTCCAGCCACCCTTGGCACCTCATTGTCAGTTGATTAATTTCATGTAGGTTTGCCCGCATGAATATGAAGATCAAATCATTCCTTGCACGGCCTTTCGCATCCTATGTGTATAAGGCTATCCAAAAGGGGATGACTACGGCTATAGCGGATCAGGAGGCTATTTTCAAGGAGTTATTGCAGATAGGCGGTAAGACGGTTTTTGGAACAGAACATCGCCTGGGTGAAGTAAAAACCTACGAAGAATTCAAGCAGGCGGTTCCCATCAGGGACTACGAGCAATTCTCCCATTATATCTCCATGGTCAAGGAAGGCAGACATAATGTCCTTTGGAAAGGCCTTCCCATCTATTTTGCCAAGACATCCGGCACCACCAGCGGCATCAAATACATCCCGATCACGAAAGACTCCATCAGCAATCATATCAATACGGCGCGGAACGCCCTGCTTTGTTATATGGCTTCCACCGGCAATACCGCTTTTGCCGATGGAAAGATGATCTTTCTGTCCGGCTCACCCGAACTGGAAAGGGTAGGGGGCATCCCTACCGGCCGGCTCAGCGGGATCGTGAACCATCATGTCCCGGGCTATCTCCGAACCAATCAGCTGCCGTCCTACGAAACGAACTGCATCGAAGATTGGGAGACTAAGCTCGACAAGATCGTAGAAGAGACGATCACCCAGGACATGACCCTCATCAGCGGTATTCCACCGTGGGTTCAGATGTATTTCGACCGCCTCACCGAGCTCAAAGGCATGCCCGTGAAAGATATCTTCCCCAATTTCTCCGTTTTGGTCCATGGTGGGGTAAATTTTGAACCCTACAAACACCGGCTGTTCGAAAGCATCGGCAAAAAGATCGATACCATTGAGACGTTTCCGGCTTCAGAGGGGTTCTTTGCCTTTCAAGACGTACGCGACGAACAGGGGCTTTTGCTTAACACGAACAGCGGCATCTTCTTTGAATTCATCCCCGCCGCCGAGATCGGCAAAGAGAACCCGGCGAGACTCTCCCTCAAGGACGTTAAAACGGGCGAGAATTATGCCCTCGTGGTAAGCACCAATGCCGGTCTCTGGGGCTATAGCATCGGGGATATGGTACGCTTTACCTCGGTGGATCCGTATCGTCTTGTTGTCGCCGGGCGGACGAAACATTTCATTTCCGCCTTTGGCGAACATGTTATAGGCGAAGAGGTGGAATACAGCTTGCTGAAAGCAGCGGAAAAAGCCGGCCTGCATATCACCGAGTTCACGGTAGCGCCCATGATCAGCCAGGAGAAAGGGAAGTCCTATCACGAATGGTTCGTCGAGTTCGACACCGTGCCTTCCGACCTCACCGCTTTCGCTGGCCTGGTGGATACTAACCTTAGAGAGAAAAATATTTATTACGATGACCTCATTTCCGGCAACATTCTGCTTCCGCTCAGGATCCGTCCCGTTAAAAAGAACGGCTTTATCGACTATATGAAGTCAGTTGGAAAATTGGGTGGTCAGAACAAGGTGCCCCGCCTAAGCAACGACCGCAAGCTCGTTGCCGGATTGGAAAAATACACGGACTAACATGCAAAATGTCTCACCAAAAAAGCGCATCGCTCTTTTCGGCTCTACCGGCTCCATCGGGAAACAGGCCCTTGAAGTGATAGACGCCAATCCCTCTATATTCAGTGTGGAGGTGCTCACGGCTCACAGCAACGATGAATTGCTGGTCAGGCAGGCCTTGCACTTTCAACCGAATATCGTCGTTATCGCGGATGATAAAAAATATGCACAGGTAAAAGCCGCGCTTTCGGGCCATCCTATTAAAGTGTTCGCAGGCGAGAAGGCGCTGGAGGAAGTAGCGGCCATGGACATATATGATATGATGCTGGCAGCGATCGTCGGTTTCGCCGGTCTTCGTCCAACGCTAAGAGCCATCGAGAACGGGAAGGCGATAGCCCTGGCAAACAAAGAGACCCTCGTGGTGGCCGGCGATATCGTCATGCAGAAAGCCCTGGAGAAAAAGGCCCCGATCATCCCCGTGGATTCCGAACATTCGGCGATCTTTCAGTGTCTCATTGGCGAAACGCGCAGCCGGATCGAAAAGGTTATCCTGACAGCTTCCGGCGGACCCTTCCTCGGCAAGAAACCCAATTTCCTGGTCAACGTCAAACGGGATCATGCCCTGCAACATCCAAACTGGAGCATGGGCGCAAAGGTCACCATCGATTCGGCCACCCTCATGAACAAAGGGCTAGAGATGATCGAGGCGAAGTGGTTGTTCAATCTCCAACCCGACCAGGTGCAGGTAGTGATTCACCCGCAGAGCATCATCCATAGCATGATACAGTTCGAGGATGGCAGTATCAAAGCGCAAATGGGTTTACCCGATATGAAATTGCCGATCCAGTACGCGCTGAGCTTTCCGCGGCGTCTGCCAAGCAATTTTCCCCGGTACGATTTCCGCAAACCCAATACGCTCGGTTTCGAAGAGCCGGATACCCGGACGTTTCGGAACCTCATTCTGGCCACCGATGCCCTGCACAAAGGCGGCAGCCTTCCCTGTGTCCTCAATGCGGCTAACGAGATCGCAGTGTTCGCCTTCCTGCGCAATCGCATCGGTTTCCTGGATATGACGGACCTCGTTGAGCGCACCATGCAGGAAATGCCGTTTATCGAACACCCCACGCTGGAGGAATATTTTGACAGCGATGGAGAGGCGCGTAATTTTGCTGCTTCTTTAATAAAGTTGTAGCTAAAGCCAGAAAAATTTTCCAGATATTTGATAACTATGGTACTATTAGCAATAGATTGGGGTTCGGTGGGTATGAAATTGATACAGTTCATTTTGTCTTTTTCTATCTTGGTGATTCTCCATGAGTTAGGTCATTTCCTTCCGGCCCGTTGGTTCAAATGCCGTGTAGAAAAGTTTTACCTTTTTTTCAATCCCTGGTTCTCCCTTTTCAAAAGGAAGATCGGTGAGACCGAATACGGCCTCGGCTGGATTCCTTTCGGCGGCTATGTCAAGATATCCGGAATGATCGACGAGAGCATGGACAAGGAACAGATGCAGAAACCGGCCCAGCCCTGGGAGTTCCGTAGCAAACCCGCCTGGCAGCGGCTGATCATCATGCTGGGAGGCGTCACCGTCAATGTTCTCCTGGCATTTGCCATCTTTATCATGATCATGTGGGTATGGGGGGAGAAATACATTCCGGTACAAAATCTCAAATACGGTATCTATGCCGATAGCCTTGGCCGTAAGATGGGCCTCAAGGATGGAGATAACATTATTGCCGTCGCCGGGAAGCCGGTGGAACGGCAGGGAACGGTTGGTTCGGAGATGATCATGAACGAGGCTAAAAGCGTTACCGTCGTACGGGACGGACGTCAGGTCGAGTTGACGGTACCGCCCGGTCTCATCGGCCAGCTCAATAAGAACAGGCTGCAGGGTTTTGCTTACCCGCGTTATCCTATGGTCGTCGATTCGCTGCTATCGAATTTTAAGGTCCTCAAAGGCGGGCAGCTCCAGAAAGGCGATACCCTTATTTCGCTGGAAGGCCATCCTATACAATTCGACACGGATCTGGCCAAAGACAGTACCTTCGAATACCTCAGGACTTCAAAGATACCCACACGGACACTCGCCTTCCGCCGCGGCAAGGATACGATCCAGTCCGTGGTAGCCTTTGACGAGAAGAAGGGAACGGGTATTCATTATATGGAGATCGATCAGATCCTCGGGAGCGTACACATCTCGTATACATTTTTCCAGGCGATCCCTGCCGGTATTCACAAAAGCGTAGAAACACTCGTCAACTATATCCGCAACCTGAAACTGCTGTTCACCTCCAAAGAGGTCAAGGCCCAGGATTCGCTCGGCAGCGTGATCAGCATTGCCAGCGTCTTCCCATCCATGTGGGATTGGCAGAGCTTCTGGACCCTCACGGGTATCTTCAGCATCCTGCTGGCATTCATGAACGTGTTGCCCATTCCCGCCCTCGACGGCGGTCATGCGCTTTTCACCCTGGTCGAAATGATCTCCGGCCGCAAACCCAGCGATAAATTCATCGAATATGCCCAAATGGTCGGCATGGTCCTGCTCTTCGGCATCATGATCTACGCCATGGGATTGGACATATTCCATGCCTTTAAGTTCAAATAGGCTCCGAAAAAAATCGTATATTTGCAGTTCCCCCGATGCACCAAAAGGGGGAATGGGGCTGCCTTGGTTTTGACAGCATAGATCTTTGAAGGTGCAAGCATGCCGTGCGTTGGATAATTAGCACGTTAATCTGAATATTCAAACTTCAAATGGCAATACTCAGTATGCCATGGCTGCCTAATCAGTGATTAGATAGTCATTTGGGCCGTGCTGGCCGGTTCGCCCGATACCACGCTGCACCGCCGACTCAAAACAAATTCGGGATGCTGCAACAGAAGGCTGTGACTGTTGCTTAAGACCATTCAGCTAAGGAGACGCGTTGGTTTGTCCGGTCCCGGCCGCCTCCCGACAAGCAATGCCGGAATAAGCATGTAGAAAGCCTTTGGCGATTATGTTTGGACAGGGGTTCGACTCCCCTCAGCTCCACGAGCTTTAAAAGCCGCTGATTTTCAGCGGCTTTTTCGTTTCATGCGAGTATGTCATCTATTAGGAGACACAGGGGATTTTTTATAAATTTGGCTTTAACAACCCCTAACCCCACCGAAAAGTTGAGACGTTTTATTGGCCCTATCCTCCTGTTATTAACCATTCACGCATACTCGCAAGTCCGCCGGACGTCCGTCAGTAGCCAGGACTTTCAGATCTCCTTCGATAGCCGGTCGCTTAAGTCATCGGCCGATTACCGACCGCTTCAGCCTTTCGAGATGCAGTCGCAGTTGCTTACTGGCACGAACACAAAGAAAGTCAAAGCAATCAACCTCTCGGGCATCAACCTTCAGATCACAACCTCACCGTCTACCTGCGGGCTTAATAATGGTACTATTGTGATCCAGGCGTCCGGCGGAACAGCTCCTTACCAATATCAGCTGGACGGCGGCAGCTGGTCATATAGCAGCATATTCTTTACCTCGAGCGCAGCAACCCATACCGTCACTGTCAAAGATGCGATGGGGCAAACCGGAACCACGACGGTAACAGTCACCAATGACTACAATACTCCCGTTCTATCGGTCGCATCCTCTGTCACTGCGTCGGGATGTACGACTGCGGATGGCAGCGTAACGGTGCAAGCCATCGGTGGAACACCTCCCTATAGCTATAGCGTGGATGGACAGACCTGGCAGACGAGCCCGTTCTTTACAGGGTTGGAGATGGGGTGGTACTATTTTTATATAAAGGATGCCAATGATTGCGTGAATTCGGTCTACTTTCAAACGCCGTCCTGTTTCGGTTACCATATTTACGGTACCTACCGCGAATGTACGGTGAATGGGTATTTCAACGGCACAGTGGATCCTTCTACACCAAACCCTCCCTTTTCTTACTCAATGGATGGGGGCGGCTATCAAAGCACCTTCGACTTTACGGGGCTTGGACCGGGCAAGCATGTTCTAAGGATCAAAGACAATTTGGGAACATTGTTTGACTTCGAATGGTATATCGCTCACTTCTGCAATCTTGCCCTTTCGGCCGTGACGCAGGACGCGCCCTGTACCGGCGGCGGCAGCGTCACCGCGACGGCAACCAACGGTACTCCCCCCTATCTCTATAGTATCGACGGCATCAACTACCAATCATCCAATGTATTCACCGGCCTATTGCCGGGCAACTATACGGTAGTTGTACAAGACGCCCTCCACACGCTGCAGGGATTGCCGGTGATTGTCTATAGCGGTTGCATTACCGGGGCCGCCGCTCCGAAGCCGGCCACCTGTGGCAACAACGATGGCGGCATCAGAGCCACCGCTACGGGCGGAACGCCGCCCTATTCTTATACGCTTACGGGTGGCGCGACGAATATCACGAATACCACCGGCATTTTCACCGGTCTCGCGCCAGGCGGCTATTCCCTCAGATTTACGGATAGCAGGGGTATCTACAACGATCTTCCGTTGACAATCGATGCGATCCCCTGCTTCTCGGTGATCCTCACGCCAACCTCGGCAACCTGCGCGAATTCGGATGGCCAGATCAACGTCACCGTCGGCGGAGGAACGCCACCTTATTCCTATTCGCTGGTTGGTCCCAATACAAATATTCAGGGGGCTAACCCTCCATTCACGGGACTGGCAGCCGGCAGTTATACGGTCACCGTGACTGACTTCCAAAATCGGACAGCTTCGTCCACTGTCGCAATAGGCCTCCTCTGCCCGGAGCTCACCGTGACGGGTACTGACGCCAGCTGTGGAAAAAGTGATGGCCAGATCGTCGCAAGCGCGTCCAACGGAACGCCACCTTACACTTTTTCGTTGGATGGAGGAAGTTTTCAAAGCAATCCGATATTTCCGGGGGTCGCGCCGGGGTCTCACACGGTGCAGGCGAAAGATGCGACACCCCAGCTATCCAATATAGCGACTGTAACACTGGCGAATGTCTGCATCTACGTAAGCCTAACGCCCAAAGACGAAAACTGTGATCAGCAAAATGGTGCGATCACCGTTGCCGCATCCGGCGGAACTGCCCCTTACCAGTATTCGCTGAATGGCGTCGATTTCCAAACCACTAATCCGATAGGCTCGTTGAAAGCCGGTAACTATACGGTTACAGCAATGGATAACCGTGGGTTCAAGGGGACGCAGACCGTTGCCCTGGGAAATACTCGCGCGCCGCAGATAGGGATCACCACAACCGCTGCATCCTGCAGCAACGACGACGGCACCATTCAGATAACAGGCTCCGGAGGCGTATCGCCCTATCAGTATACGATCGACGGGAATAATTTCGTGACCAGCGGCAGTTGGAACCAGCGTGCTTCAGGAACTTATCCAGCCGCTGTCCGGGACGCCGCAGGCTGTGTGACGCCCCAGCCCGCAGTAGTGGCTCTCAATAATACGCTTACTGTAAGCGCCGGGCCGGACCCGACCATCTGCGAAGGAAAGAGCGTCGTCCTCCCCGCCAGCAGCAACGGCAGATATTTCTCCTGGCAGCCTTCAACCGGACTCGATAACCCTTCGCTTCTACAGCCTTCCGCTGCACCCAGCGTCACGACCATCTACACCCTCACGGCCACCGACGGAGCCTGCCAGCAGACGGGCGCTCTCAGCGTGATCGTCAATCCCGCGCCGACTCCCGATCCTGGAAAAAATAGTACCGTCTGTTATGGCGCGTCGACGCAGCTGCATGCAGGAAATGGAACTTCCTGGGTCTGGACTCCGGCAACCTATCTCAGCGATGCAACTGCACGTGACCCCCAAGTGGAGCTGCCTGCACAGACGACGACATATTCTTTGTCCGTCACAGACGCCAATGGATGCCAGTCCCTCCATCCTACACCGGTGACAGTGACCGTCTCTCCGCCGCCACAGCTGTCTGCGGGCGCAGATACCTCCGTGGTCGCGGGACAGCCCCTTCCATTAATTGCCGTGGATGTCAACGGCACGGGATTCACAACATTCACCTGGAGTCCTTCCGACGGACTGAGCAATCCCTACATACAGGACCCGATAGCCACCCTTTCCACAGGGGTCACCACCTATACGGTCAGAGCAGTCTCGGATGCCGGCTGTGCAGCAGTCGCCGCCATTACGATCAAGGTGTTTGGTTTTGCCGATATCTTCGTTCCGTTGGGATTCACCCCCAACGGCGATGGGCACAACGACATCCTGAGGCCTTTACCTGTCGGGATCCGCGAGTTCAAATATTTTGCGGTATTCTCAAGATGGGGACAGCGGGTATTCTTCAGTCAGGACCCTAATATGGGCTGGAATGGGACTGTCGACGGCCAGGCGCAGAGCCTGGGCACGTATGTCTGGATGGCGGCGGGAATAGACTATTCAGGGGGATTGATACAGCGTAAGGGGACGGTTACCCTGATCAGGTAGGTACACTATTTTCCAGATCAGGCTGACAATCTGCCTGCTCATGGCTCAGAAATTCCGGTCCACGGTCAGCCCGGGTGCACCGGGTTTACCGGGCCTTCGATGACCTCCTCTATCACCCGTCTTACCCTCGACTTCTAATGATTTCATTGTCGAATTAGGTTCAACAACATCTTCAAGAGTTCAATGGCAACTATCTGACCAACACGACCGTTCCCTGCAGCACTTGTTGAGTGCCATCTGTAAAACGTATCACAATCGAATAAACATAGGTACCGGAAGGAGCGAGGGCGCCGTTATACGTTCCATTCCAGCCATAAGCGGGATTCGCCGGCAATACATCATGCGCCTGAAATATTTTTTGCCCCCAACGGTCATAGAGGGTGAAATCCTTGATGGTACTGCCCGGCGGTCCACCGAGCACGTAAAAAATATCGTTTCGACCATCGCCATTCGGAGTAAAAGCATTCGGTAGTTTCAATCTTGCATAGACCTGGACTTTTTCCGTTCCACTTGTAGTGCAGCCTTCGGATGTTCGTACGGTTAAGGTATAGGTGGTTGTTTTTGCCGGGTTGGCTAGCGGGTCCCGGATAGTGCTATCGGATAGCCCTGTTCCGGGGCTCCAGGAATACCAATTGATATCACCAGTTACCTGCGGGTTTAAGGTTATCTCCTGCCCGGCCGGCAGAGAGATGTCCGGCATGGCCTGAATCTGGGGGAGCGGGTTCACCGTCATGGCGATTACATTGGAGGAAACGGTGGCAGGCAATGGACATACAGCATCGCTCGTCAATTGGCAGGTGACGACGTCTTTGTCGGTAAGGCTGTTGCTGGTAAATTGGGCGGCGTTAGCACCGGCAGTCCCGCCATTGACCTGCCATTGATAAACTGGGGTGGGTCCGCCATTGGAGGAAGTCGCGGTAAAAGTCATCAGTCCGCCTGCGCAAATTGAAGTCGCCGAAGCGTTGATGCTCACCGCCGGAGATACGCTGGGTTTTACATCAAAAGCATTCGTCATCATCGTACAGCCGCCTTCGCCGCTGACGAAGGCTGTATATGTCCCCGGTGCTGAAGTAATGTACGTGGTATCAATTGGCGTATTTGTAGCCGTGGCAACCGTTGTTGCTCCGTTGTACCAGGTTATTTGCGTCAAGGGATTCGATGCTTTTACACGCAAGGTATCGCCTGCGCAACCCGCCTCGTTATCGACGAGGTTCGCCATGAGTGGCCCGGTAACCGTCAGCGGATTGGAAACGGCTGTGGCCAGTCCACAAGAAGTCTTACTTGTGACAATACAGGTCACTTTTGCACCCAAAGTGACATTGCTTGCTGTATAGGTTGGACTGTTAGTCCCGACATCCACGCCGTTAAGTTGCCATTGATAATTCTGCGATAGGCCGCCATTCACCGGGACGGCTGTAAAAACGGGATTGGAAGTACAGACGGTGGCCGGCGACTGGGTGATACTAACAGCCGGAGTAGCGGATTGGCAAAAGATTATTTTCCGAATAACATTATTATGGGCATCGGCAATATAAAGATTGCCTGATGCATCGAACGCCATATCCACTGGCCGGTAGAAAGTAGCATTTAGCGCTGGTCCGCCGTCTCCGGAATATCCCTGTGCACCATTTCCTGCTACTGTACTGATGATCCCTGTCGTAGCATCGATCTTCCGGATGACATTGTTATAACTGTCCGTAATGTAGATGTTGCCATTTGCATCTACAATTGCGCCGGATGGCTGTTTAAGAAGGGCTGCACCGGCAAGTCCGCCGTCGCCCGTATAGCCGCCTATACCGGTACCGGCTATGGTATGAATAATACCAGTAGCTGCGTCCACTTTACGGATAACATTGTTGCTTTGATCGCCGATCAGCAGATTTCCGGCCTGATCAAGAGCAACCCGTGGACATTCACTTAAGGTAGCCCGATTGGCTGGCCCCCCATCGCCGGAATAGCCGGAGTATCCGGGATAATAGCCTGCTGCGGTGCTGATGATCCCTGTCGAAGCATTTATTTCCCTCACCACGTTATTTTCTCGATCGGCGATATAGATATTACCTGAAGCGTCCAATGCGATACCGGTAGGCTGAAAAAAGCCGGCTTTGGTAGCAGGCCCACCGTCGCCGGTATAACTGAATCCTGCCCGAGGTATCCCCCCAATAGTGTTAATTATTCCAGTGGCGGCATCTATCTTGCGAACGACGGCTCCATATTCTTCCACAACGAAAATATTCCCTGTTTTGTCTATAGCCAGGCCGGTAGGACCGTAAAGTCCAGCCCGAGTAGCGGGTAGCCCGTCGCCTGGGTAAGGACCATTTCCTGCGATGGTCGTGATAATTCCTGTGCTTATATCAAGCCTTCTGATAACTGAGTTCTCCTGGTCGGCGATAAGAAGGTTGCCGCTTTTATCGAAAGCAATACCGGTAGGAATATTCAGCGTGGCAGAGGTTGCCGGCCCGCCGTCCCCGCTATAACCAGCTGCACTGGTGCCAGCTACGGTAACAATCACCTGGGCATGGATTGGATGGGCACAAAGCAACAGTACGCCAATCAGAAATAAAACGGTTAGGAATGACGGGTAGGGACCATTCTCAAATATAATAATATAAACAAATCTTTTCAATAACCGGCAGGTTCAACCACATAATTAATCGTTTGACCAAGCGCCATCGTCAATCCGAACGGATAATAATGGTTTTCCTCCGGCAGGGGACCCCTATAGGCGCACTAGAATTCAGGGTCATAGGACGTAGGTGTACGATTACCGATGTGTTGGCTAACGGCTTGTCTTGTGACCTCTGCTTCCGGGGACAATGGGCTATGTGGCAGTTCTTCGGCTGGAGCTAATGATGGAGCGAGGATCGTTTGAACAATTACCTGATAATTGCCAACCTGGTTTTTCCGATGACGCGAATGACGCCGTCTTTTTGCAGATCTTTTAATCTCCGGCGAAGCCTTCCAGCCTGTTGTGGGAATATTTAAGCCGCGGTAAGCTGGCATACGGTCAATATCGAATGCATACAGCTATGGTGGTTGATATTTTATGGGTATCAGCCGTTTATGATTTTAATCACTTGAAAAATGGCGGCGAAGTGTTCGATTGGAGTCCCCTCAGCTCCACCGCTCTTCAAGCCGCTGATTTTCAGCGGCTTTTTAGTTGACGCCTAGACAAATTGGGAACGTGTTATTTATTCTGCTCAGCTTTTTCTTTTTGGTCCACAGCTATGAGAATAGGCACAGCATATT
>Ga0134128_10001364_pt1 | contig 31579 bp, 24 predicted proteins | sample KB31754_FD_96462 | JGI IMG/M metagenome (GOLD analysis project Ga0134128, IMG submission 96462) | Terrestrial soil microbial communities with excess Nitrogen fertilizer from Kellogg Biological Station, Michigan, USA - KB3-175-4 | ecosystem: Environmental > Terrestrial > Soil > Unclassified ... | reverse complement strand
TTGTCCCTGCAATGGCAGGCGCCGGTCGGGCCGATCGTGATCAATCTGGCTTTCCCGGTGCGGGACAAGCCGGAAGACAAGCCGTTCGAGGAGCATTTGCAGTTCGCGTTCGGCACGACGTTCTGATCCACGCACCCGGCGATTCATTCGCGGAGAGATTCGACCCGCTCGGCAAGTGCCGCACTGTGCGCGAAGGGCGAAGTGTCGGAAGCGCGGATCGCTGGATGCCTCAGGACGGATGCTGACGATTGGGGTCGCTCTTGGAAAGCGAAAATGGCTACCGCATCGATGAGCTGGCGCAGCGCTTTGGCCTCGCGCTGCGCGGTATCGGGGATGCGACCATCCGCGGCGTGGCCACGCTGGCGTCGGCGCAATCCGACCAACTCGCATTCTTCGCCAATCCCCGTTACGCGGCATCGCTCGCGGGCACGCGCGCGGGCGTGGTGGTCGTGCGCGCCGAACATGCTGAGCTCTGCCCCGCGCCGGCACTGATCGCGCCCGATCCTTATCTGGCCTACGCCAAAATCGCCGCGCTGTTCGAAGATATCCCCGCGGCGCAAGCGGGCATCCATGCAACTGCCGTTGTCGAAGCAGGCGCCCGCATCAGTGCGGGCGCAAGCGTCGGCCCTTTTTGCTCGATCGCGGCCGATGCGGTGATCGAGGACGGCGCCGTGCTCGGTCCGCACTGCGTGATCGGCGCGGGTTGCCTAGTCGGCGCGCAATCGCGGCTGGTGGCACGCGTAACGCTGGTGGCACGCGTGCGGCTGGGACAACGCGTGTTGATCCATCCCGGCGCGGTGCTGGGTGCGGAAGGTTTCGGCATCGCCGATGACCACGGCCGCTGGGTCAAAGTGCCGCAATTGGGCGGCGTGCGGGTGGGCGATGATTGCGAAATCGGCGCCAACACCACGATCGACCGCGGCGCGCTGGAAGACACGGTGCTGGAGGAAGACGTGCGGCTGGACAATCAGATCCAGATCGCGCACAACGTGACGATCGGCGCACACACCGCGATGGCCGGTTGCTCGGCCGTTGCGGGCAGCGCGAAGATCGGTCGCCACTGTTTGATCGGCGGCGGCGCAGGCGTTCTCGGGCATCTCAGCATCGCCGATCGCGTTACCATTACCGCGATGAGCCTGGTCACCCGCACGATCAATGCGCCAGGAGAATATTCCTCCGGCGCGCCGCTGGAGGAAAATCGCCGCTGGCGGCGCAACGCGGCGCGGATGCGTCATCTGGATGAATTGGCGAAGCGTGTGGCCGCGCTGGAAAAGGAACCGCGAGTACTCTTATCCTCCGATCCTGATCGCCCCAAATCCTGAACTGCCTCTCGAACCAAGGCTGGGGATGCACGCGCACGGGTGCAAGCTAATGCATCGCTTGCGCAGCCGACGGTCCGGGACAGGTTTGCGTGGCGAGGTCGGAAGATCGCCTGGCAACCAGTCGCTGCGGGGCCATGGTTTCGGGGCTTGTGAAAGCGCGGCGATGCGGGTTTGAGCGAATATCAACCAAAAACAATCAGGCATTCCTAATGAACCAAACCGCAGCACCGGTGGCCCTGCCCGTGGATGCCGAGCGCATTGCCGCGATCCTGCCACACCGCTATCCATTCCTCCTTGTCGATCGGGTGATCGAGCTTGAGCCGGAAAAGCGCATTGTCGCGCTGAAAAACGTCACCACCAACGAACCGTTTTTCCAGGGCCATTTTCCGGGCCATCCGGTAATGCCGGGGGTGCTGATCGTGGAAGCGCTGGCGCAGGCATCCGGCCTGCTGATCGGACTGTCCGACACCAGTGCGCAAGGGCGCGACAGGCTCTTCTATCTTGCCAAGGTGGACAATGCGCGCTTCAACCGGCCGGTGTTTCCGGGCGATCAGTTGCGGCTGGAGGTGCAGTTGAAGCGCCTGATACGCGGCATGGGCATCTTCACCGCGCGCGCGCTGGTGGAGGGACGCGAGGTCGCCAGCTGCGAGTTGATGTGCGCGGAACGCAGCGCGTGAAGGTGCATCCGACCGCGATCATCGATCCGCGCGCGCAGCTCGCGGAAGACGTGAGCGTCGGCGCCTACAGCGTGATCGGAGCGGAAGTGGAAATCGATGCGGGCTGCAGCGTCGGTACGCATACCACCATCGAGGGTCCGACCCGGATCGGGCGCGACAACCAGATTGGTTCACATGCGGCGCTCGGCGGCGATCCGCAGGACAAGAAATATGCCGGCGAGCGCACCGAGCTGGTGATCGGGCGCGGCAACACCATCCGCGAATTCGTCACCCTCAACCGCGGCACCGGCGAGGGTGGCGGCGTCACCCGCATCGGCAATGACAACTGGATCATGGCCTATGTGCACATCGCCCACGACTGCACCATCGGCGATCACATCGTGCTCGCCAACAATGCCACGCTGGCCGGACATGTGGAAATCGGCGATCACGTGGTGCTCGGTGGGTTTGCAGGCGTGCACCAGTTCTGCAAGGTCGGCGCGCATGCCTTCGCGGCGATGTATGCCGCGATCAATCGCGACGTACCACCGTTCGTCTATGCCGCCGGCCAGTTCGCCGTACCCCGCGGCGTGAACGCGGAAGGCCTGAAACGACGCGGTTTCTCCCTTGAGCGCATCGCCGCGATCAAGCGCGCCTACCGAACTTTGTACATGTCAGGCAAGACACTTGGTCAGGCGCGTATCGAACTGGCCGAACAGGCGCGCGACAGCGAAGACGTACGCGCGCTGGTCGAGTTCATAGACCGCAGCGAGCGGGCGCTGGTGCGATGAAGCGGAACGGGGAAATGGGGAGCAGGAAATCGGAAAGCGGCTCTGAAAGGAAACGGCCAATTCCGGAATTTGCTCAAGCGCAATGAATTCCGTTTCCCACTCCCGCCCTTCTGCCCCCCTTTTTGCTCTGGTGGCCGGCGAAGACTCCGGTGATCAGCTCGGCGCCGAATTGATCGGCGCGCTTCGCGCTGTCCATCGCAATGCGCGTTTTGTCGGCATCGGCGGCTCGGCGATGCGCGCGGCCGGCTTTGAGTCCTGGCACGACGTCGGCGAACTCTCGGTAATGGGCTATGCGGAAGTGCTGCGCCATCTTCCGCGGCTGCTGCGTCTGCGCGCGCAAGTCACCAAGCGCCTGCTTGCGTTGAAACCGGACGTATTCATCGGCGTCGACGCACCGGATTTCAATCTCGGCATCGAACGCAAGTTGAAGCGGGCCGGGTTGCGCACCGTGCACTACGTCAGCCCTTCGGTGTGGGCGTGGCGTCAAAGCCGCGTTGCCAAAATCGGGCTGAGCGCCGATCGCGTGCTGTGCCTGCTGCCGATGGAGCCAGCAATCTACGCCAGCTACGGCGTGGATGCGCGCTTTGTCGGGCATCCACTGGCCGATCGGTTTCCACTGGTCAGCGATCGCGAAGGCGCGCGTGCGGAATTGCAGCTCGCGCTCGATGCGCCGGTGCTTGCGGTGCTGCCGGGCAGCCGCGCTTCCGAGATCCAGCGGCTGGGCGCCATCTTTCTGGATGCAGCCATGCGCGTGCGCGCTGAAATTCCCGACCTGCAGATCGTGGTGCCCGCAGCGAATGCGCGCTGCGAAGCACAGCTTGCGAAGCTCGCGAAGCCCCCGATCGTGCTTTTCGCCGGTCACTCCCATCGTGCGATGGCCGCCGCCGACGTGGTGCTGCTTGCGTCCGGCACCGCGGCGCTTGAAGCGATGCTGGCGAAACGACCGATGGTGGTGGGCTATCGCATCGCGGGTTTGACTTATCGCATCGTCCGCACGTTCAAAATGTTGAAAACCCGCGTCTACTCGCTGCCGAACATCCTTGCAGGTCACGCGCTGGTGCCGGAATTGATGCAGGAAGAATGCACGGCGGAGCATCTCGCCACGGAAGTTCTGCGTCTGTTCCGCGAACCCGGCCGGCGTGCGCTGATGGTGAACGCCTTCGAACGCATGCATCTGAACCTGCACACCGGCGGCGGCGCGGCGGCGGCCGCAGCACGCGCCATAACCGAATTGCTGCCCGGCGGCTGAACGCGACGCCGGCAATGCTTGACGCTGCACCCGTCGCGCTCCAGCATCCGCGCACAATGCAAATTTCTGATTTCGCGACGCTGCGCGCACGTCGTCCGCTGTTGCTGGCGCTCGGCGTGGCGATGCTTGCCTGCGCCTTCTGGAACGGACCGCTGGCGGAGGACAGCTCGGCCGGATGCCTGTTCACGGCCAGCGTGCTCGGTGGCATGGTGCTGCTCGCGGTCGCGCTGTCGGGGCGTCTCGCATTCGGCCTGATCGCCGGATGCCTGCCGATGCTGCTGCTGGAAGCCGCCGCCAACCTGAAATTCAAGTACCTGGCCACGCCGCTGCTGGCGCCGGATCTGCTCTATTACTTCAACCAGCAGATTCTCGACACGTTGCTGCATTACCCGCTGTTGATCGGCGCGATCGTGCTCGCTCTGATCCTGGTTCCACTGCTGTTGACCGTGGCGTGGCGCGGCGAACGCAAGCCGGCAGCGCGCTGGCGCACGCGACTGGCGCGTGTGGCCGGAGTGGCGATGGGCATCGCTGTGCTGGGCATCAGCATGAATCCGGATGGTCCGTTCGCTGCCGTGCACGCCAAAGGCATGTGGTTGGCGATGAACGACGACAGCCTGGTCTCGGATTTTCTGATTTCCTTCCGCAGCACGCGCGTGATCGCACCGCGCTACAACCTCGCCGATGCCGGCCGTTTCGACTGGCGTGACGGCAACGCCGACGTCGAAACCGCAGGGCAGCCCAGGCCCGACATCGTCGCGGTGCTGGAGGAAAGCACTTTCGATCCGCGCATGCTCGCCGTTTGCACACTGCCCACGGTTTGCGATCACCGCATGTTCCATGCGGATGCCAACACGCTCGCGCACGGCTGGCTGGAGGTGCACACCTGGGGCGGCGGCACCTGGACCACCGAGTTCGCATTCCTGACCGGGCTTGCACACGACCTGTTCGGGCCCGCCGGCATCTACGCGCCCTTCAATCTCGCACCGCGCATCCGCTACACGCTGCCGCACGTGCTGCACGACAACGGCTATCGCACCGTGGCGATCTATCCCACCGATGGCGATTTCCTCAACGGCCGCAATGCCTATGCGCATTACGGATTCGACGCGTTCTACGGCGGCGAACAGGTCGGCCTTGGCTGGCATTCCACCGACGCCGACCTGATGCGGGTGTTCCAGCATGTATTCGCGATCGAGAAAGCCAAGGCTCACGGGCGTCCGGTATTTTTGTTCATGCTGACGTTGCACCAGCACGGCCCGCACATGACGCCCCTCTCGCAATTGCCGGCGCCGTACAACCGTCCGCTGTTCACGGGCAAGGCCGCGCCGGACAAAGTGCTGGATGAGTGGCTGAATCTGAACTTGGGCAATTATCTGCAGCGGCTGGCGATGTCGGATGCCGCCGAAGCGGATCTGGAAAACCAGTTGCGCGCAGATGATCGCCCCGCACTGCTGTTGCACTTCGGCGATCACCAGCCATCTTTCGATGGTGCGATCACCGCATTGCCCAAGCGGCTTCCGGCGCTTATCAGCAATCCCCAGGTTGTCACTTACTACATGCTGAAGGGATTCGGCATGAAGTCCCCGTCGCGCTACGATTATCCGGTGCTGGACATTGCCTATGCCGGCTCGCTGCTGCTGGATGCCGCGGGGTTGCGCAAGGACGCGTTTTTCACCGCCAACGCCTTGTTGCGCGAGCGCTGTCACGGCCAATATCTGGATTGTCGCGATACGGATGTCCTGCATTCCTATCGCGCGGATGTATTCGGGCCTTTGCATGATCTTGCCGACTGACAGTTACGCGCTGGAACCGGGGCCGACCGAGGTTTGTTTGCCAACGCTGGATGCGCGCAGCCTGCGCGAGTTGCGCAAGTGGCCTGCGCAGTCGGGTCTCGCCGGCGTGGATGAAGCCGGCTGCGGCCCCTTGGCCGGGCCGGTGGTGGTCGCGGCGGTGATCCTGGATCCCGCGCGGCGCATCAACGGTCTGGACGATTCCAAACTGCTGTCGGAATCCGCGCGTGAAAAGTTGTACGCACGCATCGTCGAACGCGCGCTCGCGTTCAGCGTGGTCGCGGTCGAGGTCGAGGAGATTGATCGCATCAATATCTATCATGCGCGCATGATTGGCATGACACGTGCGCTGGCGGCATTGTCCCTCGTACCGATGGCCGCGCTGATCGACGGCAATCGCCTGCCACGCGGGCTGCCCTGCCGCGCGCGCGCAATCGTGGACGGCGACGCGCTGGTGCCCGCGATCAGTGCGGCGTCGATCATCGCCAAGGTGACGCGCGATCGGCTGATGCGCGAACTGGATGTGCAATGGCCGGGCTACGGGTTCGCGCGACACAAGGGTTATTCGGTGCCGGAACATCTGGATGCGCTGCGCCGGCTGGGCGCCTGCCCGCAGCATCGGCGCAGCTTCGCGCCGGTGCGGGAGCTGTGCGCCGTGCCGGAAACGCTGACGCTTCCGCTCGCCGAGGCGTTGTAGTTTGCCGCCGCGCAATTCGCTCCCGGCAGATCGCAAATGCGTCGTCTCACCCGTGCCGAAAGTCCCATGCAACTTTTCCGGTCCGCATGACGTCTACAGCCCAGGAGCTGGAGATCGCCCCCGCGCTGACGCAAGGCACAGGCGATGCATGTGGAGCAGGAGTTGCATCATGAATATCGATTCACCCAATTCTTCCGACAGCGAGAGCGCGGCTGGCACGGCGCATCCCGTACCCGACCCGCGCCAACATCAAAGATACGTCCAGCTCAAGACGATGCTGGACGACCGCGACTGGCATTCGGCCTACGATGATCGTCGCGAGTTGCGCCAGGCGCTCGCCGATCTCATCGACGGGGCGATCAATGAGGAACCCGAACTGGACGAACAGACGCTGCAAGTTCTCGCGCTTGAGGCCGAGGACTATGAAGACTTCCGCGCTTTTCGCGACGAATGGATACGTGGCGAGGATGCGGTGCCCGGCACGGCACCGGAGCAATGGCTGCGGGCGAGATTGCGCGCGTGGGATGAGGCCGAACGCGAGAATCTATCGCGCGCCGAACGCTTCGAGGGTAGCTTCTGGTCAGGCAATGAGCGTTTTCGGGTGATCTGACCAAGCGTATCCCGGCGTGACGCGCTCGGCGTCGCTGTCAAGCTTGCCGGTCCGATGTTGCGCGACTAGGCTTGCGCGATAACCGCGCGCGCCTCATGTCGATTCGTCACATCCACCCACGCCTGCACAGCGAATACTCGTTATGCGATTCGCTGATCCGCTTGCCGGAAAAGCCCGAGTACGGTGATCCGGCCAAGGCGCCGCGACCGAACCTGATTTCCCGCGCGGTGGAATTGCAGATGCCGGCGCTGGCACTGACCGACGATTCCAACCTGTTCGCGCTGATCAAGTTCTACCGCGCAGCCGAATACGCCGGCATCAAGCCGATCGCCGGCTGCGACCTGTGGATCGCCGATCCCGCCGACGCGCAACGCCCGCATCGGCTGACGGTGCTGTGCGAAAACCGCAACGGTTATCTCAACCTGTCACGGCTGATCTCGCGGGCCTGGCGCGAAGGACAACGCGGCGGCCGCGCACTGGTGGAACCGCAATGGCTGGAAGCGGCCCACGATGGCCTGATAGCGCTGGCCGGCCGCGAAAGCGAGACGGGGCATCTGTTGCGAGCCGGCCGCGAAGACGAGGCGCACGCGCGACTGGATCGCATGCGCGCATTGTTTCATCAGCGCTTGTATCTCGAGCTCACGCGCACCGGTCGCGACGGTGAGGAAGCGTTCAACGCGGCCGCCTTGCAGCTTGCGGCAGCACTCGATCTGCCGGTGATCGCCAGCAACGACGTGCGCTTTCTGGATGCCGGAGATTTTGAAGCGCACGAGGCGCGCGTGTGCATTCAACAGGGTCAGCAGCTGACCGATCCGCGCCGCACGCGCGAGTATTCGCCCGAGCAATGGCTGAAGCCCGCCGACCTGATGGCGGAGCTGTTCGCCGATATTCCCGAAGCGCTGGAGAACAGCGTCGAGCTGGCCAAGCGCTGCAATCTGGAACTTTCATTCGGCAAATATTACCTGCCCGCGTTTCCGGTGCCCGCGCAGCACACACTGGAATCATGGATCCGTGATGCCGCGCGCGATGGGCTCCAGGCGCGCCTCGCGGCGCACGGCATGGCGCCGAATTTCACGCGCGAAGATTACGGCCTGCGGCTGAATAGCGAACTCGAGACCATCGTGCGCATGGGTTTCGCCGGCTACTTCCTGATCGTCGCCGACTTCATCGGCTGGGCCAAGCAGCACGACATTCCGGTCGGCCCCGGACGCGGATCGGGTGCGGGTTCGGTGGTGGCGTGGAGCCTCGGCATCACCGATCTCGATCCGCTGCGTTTCGAGTTGCTGTTTGAGCGGTTCCTGAATCCGGAACGCGTGTCGATGCCGGATTTCGACATCGACTTCTGCATGGAAGGCCGCGATCGCGTGATCGAATACGTGGCCGACAAATACGGCCGCGACCAGGTCAGTCAGATCATCACCTACGGCACGATGGCGGCGAAAGCCGTGCTGCGCGATTGCGGGCGCGTGCTCGGCATGCCTTACGGCCAGGTCGACGGCATCGCCAAGCTGATCCCGAAAATGCCGCTGGATCTCACGCTGGAAGATGCGCTCGGGCGCAGTGAGAAATCCCGCAAGGAACCTGATCGCGTGGTGCGCGAATTCTGCGAGCTGTATGCAGGTGATGACGACGCGCGCACCCTGATCGACCTGGCGCTGAAACTCGAAGGCATCACCCGCAATGCCGGCAAACATGCCGGTGGCGTGGTGATCGCGCCTTCGGCGCTCACCGATTTTGCGCCGTTGTATTGCGAAGCCGGCGGCGGCGGCGTGGTGACGCAGTTCGACAAGGATGACGTCGAAACCGTCGGTCTGGTGAAGTTCGACTTTCTCGGCCTGCGCACGCTCACCATCATCGATTGGACGGTGAAGGCGATCAATGCGCGGCGTGCGCGCAACGGCGAGCCAGCGCTGGACATCGCGGCGCTGCCGCTGGATGACGCGCCCACCTACGCGTCGCTCGCTCGCGCGGACACCGCCGCGATATTCCAGTTTGAAGGCGGCGGCATGCAACGCCTGCTGAAGGATGCCAAACCCGATCGCTTCGAGGACATCATCGCGCTGGGTGCGCTGTACCGACCCGGCCCGATGGACCTGATCCCGAGCTTCGTTGCGCGCAAGCACGGCCGCGAGCCGGTCGAGTATCCCGACCCGCGCATCGAACCGGTACTGAAGGAAACCTACGGCATCATGGTTTATCAGGAACAGGTGATGCAGATGGCGCAGATCGTCGGCGGCTATTCGCTCGGCGCCGCCGATCTGCTGCGCCGCGCGATGGGCAAGAAAGTGCCGACGGAAATGGCCAAGCAGCGTGCGATCTTTCGCGACGGAGCGCTGCGCAACGGCGTGGAGGCGCGCAAAGCCGATGCGATCTTCGATCAGATGGAGAAGTTCGCCGGCTACGGTTTCAACAAATCGCACGCAGCCGCCTACGCGCTGGTGTCCTACCAGACCGCGTGGCTGAAGACGCATCATCGCGCCGAGTTCATGGCGGCCACGCTTGCCGCCGACATGGACAACACCGATAAAGTGGTGCAGTTCCTGGCCGATGCGCGCAGCAACGGCCTGCAGGTGCTGCCGCCGGATGTCAATGCTTCGCCGTGGCGATTTGCCGCCATGGACGAGCGCACAATTCGCTATGGCCTGGGCGCGATCAAGGGCGTGGGCCGCGCGGTGTGCGAGACCATCGTGACGGAGCGCGAGCGCAGCGGTGCGTTCCGCGACCTGGCCGACCTGTGCGCGCGCGTGGATCCGGGCAAGCTCAACAAGCGTGTGCTGGAAGCACTGATCCAGTCCGGCGCGTGCGACGCGCTCGCGCCAAATCGCGCCACCCTGATGGCGCAGTTGCCCGAAGCGGTCCGCGCGGCCGAACAGCACCAGCGCGATCGCGCCGCGGGGCAAAACGACATGTTCGGCGTAGCGCAAAGCACCCTCGCCGAAACACCGATGATCCATGTCGCCGACGTGGCGGATTGGTCGCTCGAACGCAAGCTCGCCGGCGAGCGCGCCACGCTCGGTCATTACCTGTCGGGGCACCCGACCGATCCTTGGCGCGACGTGCTCGCGCAACTCGCCAATTGTCCGCTCGGCGAAATCGAGCAGCGTTATCAACCGCCGCCGCGCCGCGATAACGACGATGGCAATCGCTTCCGGCGTACGCAGGAGACCCCCTGGACAGTGGCCGGGATGGTGACGCTGCAGCGCCGCCGTGGCGATTCGGCCGCATTCGTTCAGTTCGAGGACTGGAGCGGGCATCTCGAAGTGAGCTTCTTCCGCGAAGCGTTCAGCGATTACGCTCACCTGCTGCAGCGGGATGCGATCCTGGTGGTCGAGGGCGGGCTGGCGCTGGACGATTTCAGCGGCGAATTGCAACTGCGGGCACGCCGCGTGTGGACGCTGGACGACGCCTGCATCGCGCACACGCGCGTGCTGCGCATCGGCGTGAATGGCGTGGGCCCGCAATTCGCCGCGACTCTGAAGGCGGCAATCAACGGCCACCGCGGCGGCGCCACCTCACTGCGGGTCACCGGCTACCGCAATGCGCGTGGCAGCGCCGACCTGGAACTGGGCGAGGCCTGGCGCGTACGCGTCACCACCGATCTGCTGCGCTCGCTGGCCGAGCTGCCCGGCGTCCACACTGTGGCACCGCTGCTGGCGCGGCCCAGCGCATCGGCATAGCGCCTCGGCGCGCAGCGCCGTCTTCGCTCGCGCGGCACGTCTTTACCGCATGGCGCCGGCATTGCCGGCCAAGGGCAGATCGCGCGAGGCGCGCTCCTAACGGGCCGGCGTGGCGGCTATACTCGCGTTCTTTGCCGGCCAGCTTTCAGCGGATGAACCCCAATTTCCTCGATTTCGAGCAGCCGATCGCGGAACTGGACGCCAAGATCCAGGAATTGACGCACGCGGGTCAGGGCCACTCGCTGGATATCCAGGATGAGGTCGGCAAATTGCGCGACAAGCTGCGCGCCCGCACCGCGGACATATTCAAGAACCTGACACCGTGGCAGATCACCCAGTTGTCGCGGCACCCGGGCCGGCCTTACACCAACGATTACATCGCCATCATCTGCGACGAATTCCACGAGCTCGCCGGCGACCGCATGTATGCCGACGATCCCGCGATCGTCGCGGGGCTTGCGCGCATCAATGGTCGCGCGGTGATGATCATCGGTCACCAGAAAGGTCGCGATATCAAATCCAAGGTGCGGCGCAATTTCGGCATGCCGCGCCCGGAGGGCTATCGCAAGGCGCTGCGGCTGATGAAGATGGCCGAACGTTTTCAATTGCCGGTGCTCACCTTCATCGATACACCCGGCGCTTATCCTGGCGTGGGCGCGGAAGAGCGGGGACAATCCGAAGCGATCGCGCGGAATCTCATGGAGATGGCGCAATTGCGCACACCGATCGTGTGCACCGTGATCGGCGAAGGCGGTTCCGGCGGCGCGCTCGCGATTGGCGTCGGCGACCGCACCGTGATGTTGCAGTATTCGACCTATTCGGTGATTTCGCCGGAAGGCTGCGCCTCGATCCTGTGGAAGAGCGCGGAAAAAGCGCGCGACGCGGCCGATGCGCTATGCCTGACCGCGCCACGCTTGATGGAACTCGGCCTGATCGACAAGATCGTGCGCGAGCCGACCGGTGGCGCGCACCGCAATCCCAAGGCGATGGCGAAGCGCCTCAAAGCGGTGCTGGTCAACGAGATCGACGCATTGCAGACCGTCTCCGCCGGGCAATTGCTGGAGCAGCGCTATCAACGCCTGCGCCGGTATGGCGCGTACCAGGCGGGCTGAGCCGGTTGGGGACTCGGAACTCGACACAAGCGCAACGACAATGTCGTGATTCCCGGCTGCGCGCGGCGCAAAGCCGGAATCCACGGTGATCTTGCGGTAGCGAAGAAATGGATTACAAAGTCCATCCATGGGCTTTTCCCGGTCAACCTTCGACTGTTCAGATTCGTTCCCGTCCGGCCCGACGCCGGAACAGCGTGATTCTCTGGATGCCTCATGTCGCGGTGCCTGACTGACCATCTTGCCATCGGCCTGACGACGCTCCCCGGCGAAACGCCATTGTGCGTCGCCTACAGCGGTGGCCCGGATTCGACTGCGCTGTTGCATGGGCTGGCGCACCTGCCGCAGGCGCGCGCGCGCGGGCTGCGCGCGCTACACGTGGACCACCAGCTGCACCCGGACAGCGCGCAATGGGCGCAGCACTGCGCACGGGTTTGCTCACAACTGGATGTGCCGTTGGAGACCATTCGCGTGCAGATCGCGCACGGGCGCGGCGAAGGCCTCGAAGCCGCGGCGCGGCATGCGCGTCGTGCGGCCTTTGCGCAATCATTGCAACCTGGCGAATGGCTGACGCTGGCGCACCATCGCGACGACCAGATCGAAACAGTCCTGCTGAAACTGCTGCGCGGCGCAGGGCCGCTCGGCCTGGCCGGCATGCGCGAACGACGTCCGTTCGCGTCCGGTGCTTTGTGGCGCCCGCTGCTGGCTTTGCCGCGCGCGGTGCTGCGCGAATACGCGATTGCACGCGATCTTGCTTGCATCGAAGATCCCTCCAACAAGAACATGAGGCTCTCGCGCAATTTCCTGCGCGCGGAAATCCTGCCCCGCCTGAGCCAGCACTGGCCGCAGACCGGACAGTCGATCCTGCACGCCGCGGCCTTGTGTCGCGCCGCGGCAGAACACCTCGACGCACAAGCTTCGGCGGCACTGGATGCATTGCGGATCGCTGGCGGCGACATGCTGGATGCGCCCGGCTGGAGCAGCTTGCCGGATGCCTTGCGCGCGCTGGTGCTGGAGCGCTGGCTGCATCGGCAGGGCCTGCCGGCGCCGACGCTGACACAATCCGCGGAGCTGCAGCGGCAGGTAGCGCATGCCAAGCCGGATCATCTCTCGCGCGTGGCGTGGCCGGGCGCGGAGGTGCGCCTTTGGCGCGGCGCGCTGCACGCGATGCGGCCCTTGTCCCCGATGCCCACGGATTGGCAGGCAAGCTGGACCGGCGCACCGCTCGCCCTGCCCAATGGCTGCGGCGTGCTGGAGATTGTCGCCCGACAATCTGATCGCGTCCTGACGCAACCGCCATTGGATTCCTCGCTGTGCGTGCGCCTGCGTCAGGGCGGCGAGCGCATCAAGCCCGCCGGCGACCGATGCACGCGCGAACTGCGCGATCTGTTCCAGCGTGCCGGTATTCCGCCGTGGCTGCGCGACCGGATTCCCCTGATCTTTCGCGGCGGCGAACTGCTAGCGGTGGCCGATCTGTGGACGAGCGAAGCGGGCCGGGCGTTCTTCGACGCGCAAGATGTGAAGCTGCATTGGGTGCGGTGAGCGCGCGGCACGCGGCCGGCATCAGTCCGTCGCTTGCTCGCAAGCTCCCCCGATATGATTGATTCATCCCCTGCCCTGCGTTAGCGTGCATGTATGGCCAAATCCGCTCCCGCCAGCAACGAACCCGAAGTCGAGACTTCCTCCATCGCGCAATTCGAGCAATCGCTGGACGAACTCGAGCAACTGGTCGCGAAGATGGAGGGCGGCGAACTCAGCCTGGATGAATCGCTGCGCTCATTCGAGCGCGGCATTGCATTGTTCCGCAACTGTCAATCCGCGCTGGAACAGGCCGAGTTGCGGGTGAAGCTGCTGCTCGACCCCAACGATCCCGGCAGCGCTGGCGCGTTTTCCGAGGATGTCCCGTGAGCATTCGATATCCAGGCTTCGGCAAGCGATATCCAGGCTTCGGCAAACTCCGCCATGTTTCCCTGACCCCCGACGAACGCTTGCGTTGCAAGCCTCCGTCGCCCCGGTGATTAAAAGGGGCGACAGCATGTCCCACTCAATACTGGGCGCGCTGGTCGCGCGGGCAGACGCCGCGCTGGCGCGAGTGCTGCCTGCCGACGGCAGCGAGCCGCTCGAACTTGTCCGCGCCATGCGCTACGCGGTGCTGGGTGGTGGCAAGCGGTTGCGACCGCTGCTGGTCTACGCCGCGGGCACGGCGCTCGGCGCGTCGATTGAAGCGCTGGATGCCCCCGCCTGCGCGGTTGAGCTGATCCACGCCTATTCGCTGGTACACGATGATCTGCCGTCGATGGACGACGACGATCTGCGCCGCGGCCGGCCGACCTGCCATGTCGCGTTCGGCGAGGCCACCGCGATTCTGGCCGGCGACGCCCTGCAGGCGCTGGCATTCGAAATACTCGCGTCCGGTCGCGCGCACTCGATCGACGCGGAGTCGCGTTTGGACATGCTGCGCCTGCTCGGCGCCGCTTGCGGTGCGCAAGGCATGGCCGGCGGTCAGGCGATCGACCTGGCCGCGGTTGGGCAGATACTGGATCTGCCTGCACTGGAACGGATGCACGCGCACAAGACCGGCGCGTTGATCCGCGCCAGCGTGCGCCTGGGCGCGCTCACGGCCGGTTGCGCGGATGCTGCGATGCTGGATGCGCTGGAACGCTATGGTCATGCGGTAGGGCTCGCCTTCCAGGTGCGCGACGACATTCTTGATGTCGAAGGCGAGACCCACGCGCTCGGCAAGACCGCTGGCAAGGATGCGGCGCGTGCAAAACCCACCTTCCCTTCCGTGCTCGGCATGGACGCGTCGCGCGCGCATCTGCGCGAACTCATCGATGTGGCACGAGGCGCGCTCACCGCACTGGGCGAACGCGCGGCGCCACTGGCGGAACTGGCGCGCTACGTCGCGGAGCGCAACCGATGATGTCTGCTCCCAACAAAAAAGCGGGCCGAAGCCCGCTTTTTTTCATTCAAAAAACCGCACCACTCACTTGATGAACCGCAACGCGAACGGATAGCGATAGGCCTTGCCTTCATTGGCCTTGATCGCGCCCATGATGATGAACACCAGCGCGGCGATGCCGATGATGAACATCAGCGGCAATGCGATGAAAAAGCCGACGCCCAATGTCACGACACCGAGTATCGTCAAGATGAGGAAGATGATCGCGATGGTAATGTTGAAGTTCAGCGCTTCCTTGGCCTGATCATTGACGAACGGCATGGTGTCTTTCTTGACCAGCCAGATGATCAACGGCCCGATGAACCAGCCCCACCCACCGACCCAGCCAGTGACGAGGCCGCCAAGCAGCGCAGAAAGATGGGCGAACATCGCCCACTGACGCTCCTCCGCTGTCGGCGCTCCAGCCGGCGGCGGCGGAGGCGAGGTATACGAAGGCGGTGTAACGGATTCCGGCGGAACACTCATTTGATATCCCCTACCCGTGTTGGACGCGTGGCAGACTTTCCGCCGCTTGTGAGTGGCTGTCAAGCGCCCCGGGTGCTCATAAAAGATCCGCTTTCTGCCCGAACACGGTTCACCCGGCGGCGCGCGCTTCTGCGACAAGGTCGTCGATCGGGCGAGCCTTGCCGCTATCGGGAAACACACGCGTTTCCAGCGCGGGTTCGCTCACTCCGAGGTGCGTTGCCAGCACTGTCTTGAACACCGCGCGCAGATCGGTGGTTGCATGCAGGTCGCGGTTCTCGAAAAGCTCGCCGCGCGCGATCCCGGGCCACTGTCCCGCCACGCGGCCGCCGCGCAAGGCGCCGCCGGCAAGAAACATTGCGCCGCCGGTGCCGTGATCGGTGCCGCCGGTGCCATTGATCGCGGCAGTGCGCCCGAATTCCGTCACCACCGCGATGATCGTGCGGCCCCAGCTTTCGCCCATCGCCTGTGCGTACGCCTTGATGCCGGCGTCGAGTTCCGCAAGCTTGCGTTGCAGGATCGCCGCCTCGTTGGCGTGCGTATCCCAGCCGGAGTCCTCGACGAAACCCACGCGCGGGCCGTTCGCTTTCGCCATGAAGCCGCCGGCCGCGCCCATCAGCACCGGCAGTTGTCCGAGACCGGCTTTCCTGCCGGGCTGGCCCGATGCGTCCATCGGCGCCTTCGCCTGCATCGGCGCATCCTGTTGCTGGTCCACCGCGCGCGAAAACGCATCGGCCAGCCGGGCATCGGCCGCGTACAGCGGCTGCAAGCGTTGCAGCAGAACCGGATTGACCTGGGTCGGCAGGGGCGGCGACCACGACGACACCTTGCCGGGGCCGCGCATGCTCAGCGGCATCACGGTCGCGACCGCCAGCCCGTCCACGCCCGGCATCGCGGCCACGCAGCGATTCAACCAGCCGGTTTGCGCGCCATGGGGCTGCGCCGTGCCGTTCTCCAGACAATCCTGCGCATCGAAGTGCGAACGGCCCCAGTACGGCGGCGCCGTCGCGACCAGCGGCATGAATTGATCTTGCGCGTATAACCGCGCGGCGTAATCCAGCGACGGATGCAACGCGAACGTGTCATCCAGTTTGTGCGCGGGTTTGCCGTTGGGCTGGACGGAGCCCTGAGGCGACAATGCGAGCGCGCCGCGGATCGCGGCGTAACCCGGATCGCCGTAGGGCGGCACTGCTTCCAGCCCGTCGAGGCCACCGCGCAACAGCACCAGCAGAAAACGCGTGTCGGAACCGGTGGCGGCGAAGGTCAGTTTCGGCCACAACACCAGCGCGCCGGCGGCGGCGAGCGTGCCGCCGAGAAATTGGCGGCGATTTATGGGCGTATTGGTGGAGGCAGGAAAATCGATCGTGGCCATTTTTAAACCCTCCACTGGAACGCGGGACACGCGAACAAGGTCGCGATCGCCTGCTGCACGGATTCCGCGCGCCTGATCGCCATCGCGGTTTCGCTGTCGAGCAGCGGCCCGAGCACGCCTTGCGCGAGTTGCAGCGGCTGCCGATCCGTCCGCGCCACGCGTTGCGATAACGCTTCCGCCGCCTGCACGCGTTTCCAGAGTGCATCGGCATCCATCCAGTTGGCCGCGATGTCGGGAAAACCCGCGGGGGAGCGCGGCGTGAACACCGGCTCGCCAAGCGTGTTGAGCAGACCCAGCAACGGCTTGGGATCCTCGCCGATATCGATCGCGCCGGCGCGCAAGGACGAGTTGACGAAATCCTGCGGCGTCTTGAATTTGCGCGCCGATTCGCCCCACGCTTCGGGGCTCTCGACCAGCGTGCGATACACCGCCGCGAGGTCGGTGTCGTGATCCAGATAGGTTTTTGCCATGCGCGCGACCAACGCCGGCGGTGGTTCGTCCGCGACGAAGTGCCGCGCCAGTTTCAGCGAAAGATGCTCAGCGGTCGCCGAATGCCGCGCAAGATCGGCGAGAATCGCGCGGCCCTGTTCAACGCCTCCCTCGGCGTAGCGTTTGCCCATCACGGTGCGCGAGCCGGGTTCGTGCGCATTGGCGCGGAACACGAATGCGGAAGTCGGCTGCCCGTGATCATCCGCGTGAACGAAGCCGAACAGCCCGCGCCGCATGCCCTCGCCGCGATCCGCCATTCCGAAATCACGCGGCAGCGGCGTGCTCCAGCCGGTGATCGCGCGCGCAAGCTCCGTCACGTCGGCCTGCGTATAACCGCCATTCACGCCCAGCGTGTGCAACTCCATGATCTCGCGGCCGAGGTTTTCGTTGAGCCCGCCGGCTTTGCCCTTGTCGTCATCGCCCTTGCGTGCGAGCCGTTGCGCGATCAATACACCCACGCGCGAATCCGGACCAATGGACTGGACGTTGTCCAGATAGCGCAGCATCGCCGGATGCATTTCCACCGCCAGCAGCATGTCGGCAAAACGCCCCCGCACATGCGGGCGGATCGCCTCGCGCTCCATCGGCGCGGCGTACATGCGCGCCGGACCCTTGTCGAGCGAAACCGCGAAATGGTTGGACCAGAACCGCACCAGCCGCTCCATGAACGGCGTTTCCGTGCTCGCAGCGAGACGGAACCGCGCGGATGCTTCGGCAAAAAGATCGTCGCGGAGCTCGCGTTTGATCTCGCGCAACGCCGGCGGCAACGCCTTGTCCTTGCGCGCATCGGCGGTGGCGACCGCATCGCCGGCAGGCGCCGGCGCATTCGATGTGGGCGCGGTATCGCCACCCAGCAGCGCGCGGCGCCCCGGACTGTCAGCGCGCATGTCCACATTTTGTCTGACATTGCGGCGTTCGAGCTTGTATTGGCTTTCGCGCTTCAGGTAATCGAGGCTGCCGGGCAACGCCGCGAACGTCTGCGCGCCATCCGCACCGGAAGCAATCTGCGACTCCAGCCAGCCGCGGGCATCGCGCACTTTCTGCAAATCGCCCGGCCGCGCGCCCAGGCCGAAGCGGTTGACCGCGGAGACGATGTTCGATGACACACCCATGAGCCGGCTCGCTGTGTACTGCCCATCAAAACGCAACAGCACGGCAGCCGGTTGACAGCGCCCGTTGCCATCGCGCCCCGCCGCGACTTGCCCGCTATTCGCGGGAGTTCGAACAGCAGGCCGACGATTTTGCCCTCGCCGCGCTGACGCGCGCGAACATTTCCCCGACGGCTTTCGTGCGCGCGATGCGCGCGCTGGAAAACGCGCATCCGGAACTACGCGATGACGCGAGCATCCGCTATCTGTCCTCGCATCCAGTCACGCGCGAGCGCATCGCCCAGGCGGAGGCGGTCGCGCGGCAGTTCGAGCGCGAGCACGCGCAAACGCCCGCCGTGCATTGACGCCGTTGATTCCGAGCTCCCACGCGACACGGTGCAATCGGGTTTGCGTTTCGACGAGGTGCACCCCCAAATCGATCACTCCCCCGCCAGCATCATCTTTCCGATCAGGATAGATCCGGTGAGGATCGATGAGCGTGGATCGACATCGGCGCCGATCGCGCAGATCCCCGCGAACATGTCGCGCAAGTTCCCGGCGATCGTGATCTCGTGCACCGGGTAGGCAATCTCGCCGTTCTCGATCCAGAAGCCCGCCGCGCCGCGCGAGTAATCGCCGGTGATGATCGACACACCATGGCCGATCAGCTCGGTAACCAGCAAACCGGTTCGCATTTGCCGCAAGAGGGAATCGAGACTGCCCGGCACATCCCCCTCGGCGGACCCTGCCGCGACGCGCAGGTTGTGCACGCCGCCGGCATTGGCGGTTGTCTGCAAGCCCAGTTTGCGCGCTGAATAACTGCCGAGCACATAACGTTGCAACACGCCCCGTTCAACCAGGGCGGATTCGCGCGTGGCCACGCCTTCGGCGTCGAACGCAGTTGAAGCGTGGCCGCGCGGCAGCAGCGGTGTTTCTTCAATGTCGACGAATTCCGGCAACACTTTCCTTCCGGCGTGGTCGAGCAGAAAACTGGCGCGCCGGTACAGCGAGCCGCCGCTGACCGCGGAGACCAGATGTCCGATCAGGGAACGCGCCACTTCGGGCGCGAACAGCACCGGGCACTCGCGGGTGGACAACCTGCGCGCGCCCAGCCTTGCAATCGTGCGCTCGGCCGCCTTGTTGCCAATCCCGGCGAAATCCGGCAAATCGTCCGCTGCGCGCACACTGTCATACCAGTAGTCGCGCTGCATCGCATCGCCCGCGCCACCGATCAGCGAGCACGATAATGTTTGCGAGGTGCCGCGCTCGCGGCCGACAAAGCCGTGCGAATTGGCGTAGACACCAAGGCTGGCGCCGCTCTGCACGGTCGCGCCCTCGGAATTGGTGATTGCCGCATGCGCGCGGCCGGCGTCCTCGACCTGCTTGCCGATCTCGATCGCGCGCTGCACATCCAGTTGCCATGGATGCCACAAATCCAGATCCGGCAACGGCACGTTTGCCATCAGCACGGGATCGGCAAGACCGGCGCACGGATCTTCTTCCGTGTAACGCGCAATGGCGCATGCCTGCGCCAACGTCGCCTCGATGGATTCGGACTTCAGATCGGCGGTGGAGGCGCTGCCCTTGCGCTGGCCGAAATACACGGTCAAGCCGAAGCCGCGATCGCGGGTGCGTTCGACGGTTTCCACCTCGCCCAACCGCACCGTCACCGCCAGGCCGGTTTCCACGCTGGCCGACACTTCCGCCTGGCTTGCGCCAGCCGCGCGCGCCCGGCGGATGACGTCCTCGCTCAACTGCGCCAGGCGATCGAGTTCTTCGAGGCTGCCATCCGGTTTCGCAATGCTGGTATTCAAGAACGGTTCCCTTTGCTCAGTCCGTTACTATAACGTCCATGACACACGATGCCGACCCCGACGCCGAGCAAACCGGCGACCGCCCCAGCCGCAGCGCGCGCCGACGCGAAGCGCTCGACGTTCTGGATTTGGCAAAAAAGCTGGTCGAATTGCCGCCCTCGCGGGTAGCGAAACTCGAGCTGCCCGACGAAGTGCAAGGCGAGATCGCGAATGTGCGCAAGATCACTTCGCATATTGCCCGCAAGCGCCAACTCGCGCACCTGGCCAAATTGATGCGCCGCCACGACGAGGAAACATTCGCCGCCGCGCGCGCGGCTTTGGCCAATGAACGCGCCGCCGGTGCGCGCGAAGCCGCGTCAATGCATCGCCTGGAGGAGTTGCGCGAGCGCCTGCTTATCGAAGGTGACGCGGGACTCTCTGAATTGATTGCCAAACATCCCGCGCTCGATCGCCAGCACCTGCGCGCGCTGATCCGGCAGGCGCGCAGCGAGCGCGAGGCGAACAAACCCCTGCATGCATATCGCGAGTTGTTCCGGATTCTGCGGGAACTCCCGTAGCATCAAGCTGCGGTGCCGCCGACTGTCATTCCATCTATCCGCAGCGTTGGCTGACCCACGCCCACCGGCACGCTCTGGCCGTCCTTGCCGCACACGCCGACGCCTTCATCGAGTTTCAGGTCGTTGCCGATCATGGAGACGCGCGTCAGCACCTCCGGGCCGGAGCCGATCAGGGTCGCGCCCTTCACCGGCCGGGTGACCTTGCCATCCTCGATCAGGTAGGCCTCGCTGGCGGAAAACACGAATTTTCCGGAGGTGATGTCCACCTGCCCGCCACCGAAGTTCACCGCGTACAGGCCGCGCCTGACCGAGGCAATGATCTCGGCCGGATCACGCTGGCCCGCCAGCATGTAGGTGTTGGTCATGCGCGGCATCGGCAGGTGCGCAAAGGACTCGCGGCGGCCGTTGCCGGTCGGTGCCATGCCCATCAGCCGGGCATTGTGGGTATCCTGCATATAGCCGCATAGACGTCCATTCTCGATCAGCGTGGTGCAATGGGTTGGCGTGCCCTCGTCATCCACGCTGAGCGAACCGCGCCGGCCGGGCAACGTGCCGTCATCCACGATGGTGACGCCATCCGCCGCAACCTTCTCGCCCATGCGGTGCGAAAACGCGGAGGTGCCCTTGCGATTGAAGTCGCCTTCCAGGCCGTGGCCGATTGCCTCGTGCAGCAGCACGCCGGGCCAACCCGGGCCGCACACGACATCCATGGTGCCGGCCGGCGCATCGACCGAATCCAGATTGACGATCGCCTGCCGCACCGCTTCGCGCGCCCACGCCTGCGCGCGCCCGGAATCGATCAATTCGCGATAACTGCAACGACCGCCGCCGCCGGAATGGCCCTGCTCGCGGCGACCGTTGCTTTCCGCGATCACCTGCACGCCGATACGCGTGAGCGGCCGCACGTCCGCGGTCAGGGTGCCGTCACTCGCCGCGATCAGGATGGTTTCATGGTGCGCCGACAGGCTGACGATGACCTGTCCAATGCGTGGGTCGAGACTGCGGCACAGTGCATCCAGTTCGCGCAGCAGCGAAATCTTGGCCGCGTTGTCGAGTGCGTCGATAGGATCGTCTGCCGCATACAGCGCGCGCGTGTTGCGCACCGCCAACGGCGTACCCGCACCATTGCCTTCGCGCGCGATTGCGCGCGCCGCGCCGGCGGCTTCCAGCAGTTGTGGCAACACGATGTCATCGGAATACGCAAAACCGGTTTTCTCGCCGGAGATTGCGCGCACGCCCACGCCCTGCTCGATCGAGTGGCTGCCGTCGCGCACGATGCCATCCTCCAGCACCCACGACTCGCTGCGCGAATGTTGGAAGTACAAATCCGCGGCATCGATGGATGTACCCATCACCCGAGCGAATACGCGCTCCAGATCGGTGGCGGCAAGCCCGCCGGGTGCGAGCAGGTTGCGTTCAGCGAGGACGAGCGGGGAATCCACGAGGATGAGTTTCCAATGATTGAATCCCCAACGTAAGGGCGAAAGCACACGATCGCAAGCACCGCGAGCGGTGTCGCGTCACCCTCGCACCAAAGTTCACTGCAATGCTGTCGACTTCGCCGGGGCCGGTAATGCCCGAGAGGATGCGCGCGAAGAAGCCGGCGCTGGCCGCGACGCGCCCGATTGCGCGGGCGCGGGAGTCGCGGGCGCCGCCTTCGGCACGGTTTTCGAAATCGTGGTGATCACCGGGTGCGTCCAGCTTCCGGTGATGCTGTAGCGGGCGTGCGCGGCGCTGTTCAAGCCTTTGCTGATCGCCAGTCCCGCGGCAGCGCCGATCGGGCCGCCGACCACCGCGCCGACCACCGCGAGCGCGCCGCCGGTGTGGGGGTTGGCATCCACGATCTGATCGTAATCGTGTGTCCGCAGTCCGGTGCGTCCGCGCACGTGGATGTCCGCGGCCGGGCCTTCGATTTCGACATCATCCGTATAGGCGTTGCCGTCTCGCAACTTGAAATCGCCCTTGATGAAGTTGAAGCCGAAACCGGTCTTGTAGACGTCGCCGAAATCCAGTGTCAGCCGGCGCGGCAGATCCGTGATCGAGAACAGGCCGAACAGACGGCCCACACCGGGCTTCACTTCCAGGATGCGGCCCTTGCCGATGCTGAACTTCAATGTGCCATCCAGCGTGGCCAGCGCAAACGCGGTCGGTGCGCCCGGCCAGGAACCTTCGATGACGGCATGGGTATTTTCACCGCCGGAGAGCAGCCCGCCAAAGCCGAACGCTTCCAGCATGCGACCGAGATTGTCGGCGCGCAGATCGATCGCGAATTGCGAATGGCTGGATTGCGCATCGCCGTTCCAGTCGCCGTGTGCATGAATCTGTACATCTTTGGATTGCGTATCCATGCGCGCAACTCGCATGCCCGACGCGGTCGGCGCGCTTTCAAAATGCGTTTCGCCCAACCTCGCGTCACCCAGGCGCAGATCGGCCACCGTAACGTGCAATGGCGGAAGCGATGCCGGCGCCACGCCGCTCAATGCATCCGGCGCGGTGGTCGGCGCAGCCGCCGAGGAGATCGATGCCGTGCTGTTTGGCGAAGTGGGCGCAGCGGCCCCGGGCTGTGCCGCCGCGTTCGGCGCGGGGCTCTCTGGCCAATACAGGCGCTGCAGTTGCGCGCTGATGCCACGCTGGGCCAGGTTGTTCGCCGGCAAAAGCAGGGTACCCGCGAGGGCGGCGCCATTGAACGTAATGGTGTGCGCATCCGCGCTGCTGGCGTAGTGCAACGACAGCGCACCCAGCTTGTTGCCGAATGCCAGCGCCTGATCGGTCTCGAGCTGCGCATCGGTGAGTGTCGGCAAACCATTCACGGCCGCCGCCGCGGTGCTGGTTTGCGGCATAGCGGAAGAACCGCCAGCGGCGAGTTGCGCCCAGCCGCCGAGATCCAGCGTCGGCGCGCGCCCGCGCACGACCATCCCGTTGGCGGGAACCGCCGGTTGCCCGGTACCGAATGCAATGCCGAGCGACGCGGGCTTGTGCGCGTCCGCATCCGGCAGTCGCCCGCGCGCGCGCAAAAGATCGCCCAAGCTCAAATCGATCTCCGCGCCGGGAAACGGCATGCCCAATTGCAAGGTCATCGGCAAAGCGGTTGATGCGGGTTTGTCCAGCGGCGCCGGCAGTTCCAGCGCGACGCCGCGCAAGTCCGATTGCACGTTGAGCGTCTTCGCAGCATCGCCGGTGTTGCCACCGGCAGCGATCGCGAAACCGATGCGGAAGTTCGCCACACCTCGGGCGATTTTCGCCAACGCACTGAGATCCGGATAATCCTGCAACAGCGCCGGTGGGCTGAACGTGCCGCTCAACGCTGCTTCCAGTCGATGTGCGGGATTGGCCACATCGCCGCCCAGCGCGATCGACAACAGCGCAGGCGTTCCGTGCCATGCCGCCTTGAGATTGTCGGCGTGGAACCCCTTGGCATCGAAATGCAACGGGCCATTGATATTCTGCAGGGCGAGGTTCCACTGCTTCGCCACCACGCCGCCGTTGCTCAATTGCAAATTGCCATCGAGACTGAAGCTGTCCGGTTTGTCGAACGGCAGCACCAGGGTGAAGGCGAGCTTGCCGTCACCGCTCAGGCTCAGCGCCGAAAGCGTGGATGCCGCATCCTTGCCGACCGGGCTGCTCTTCACGAAGCCGAGCAAAGATGCGCCGCTGCCCGCGCCTTCCGCGGCCAACGTCAGCACGCCGGTGCCAAGATCGGGAATCGTCGCCAGCGCATGCGTCACGGTGTTGCCGAGCGTTTGCGCGTGCGTGCATTCGATGATCATCGCATTGTCCACGAATTGCGCGGTGGCATCGATCTGTTCGGCGCGCGGCCAGTCGTCGCCGTAATCCAGCACCGTGCCGCTGACATGGCCAAGCGCATCGAAGCGGCCCTTCCGATTGTTGAACGGCCAGTCGTCAAGATCCCCGCGGATCGCCACCCGGCCCGCGTCCACCGTGCCGGAGACCAGCCCGCGATCCAGCCACGCCACCGTCGAGCGCGGCATGCTGGCCGGCCAGAATAATTTCGCGGCCGGCACTTCGGCGTGGGTCACGATCGCGTAGCCGTCGATGAAAGGTTTGCTGCCATCTCCCTGCAACACCACTTGCGCGCGCGCCTCGGCGCCGAACTGATCGCTGTCCAAACTGAGCGCATCGGTGGCGAAATGCCATTGCGCGCCCTCGCGCCAGCCAACCAGGGTGCCACCGAAAGTCTTGAACGCGAACGGCGCCCGGAACACGTCCGGGTAATCCAGAGTGACCGCCTGTTTCGGCACTTCGAACGACAGTGCCTCGTTGTCGCCGCGCAGCGTGCCATTCAGCGCATCCATGCCCGGCAGCTCGCCGTGCGCGGTTGCACCAAGCGCATGCAGATGCGCGACCACCGCATAGTTCCCGTTCGCGTTCCAGCGCGCCGCTGCGGCGACCAGCCGCGCGTGCGGATGCGCGGCGGCGATCCAGTCACCCACGCCCGCCGTTGCCTGTGGCAGGAGCCCGGCCAGAGGCAACAGCGGGGTGAGATCGAAGTCGCGCGCGGACAGCGCGATCTTCAGTGCGGCGCCACTGCCACGCAGCCGCAGCAACGCGCCGCCGACGTCATCGATGTTATCCCCCGGCTTGCCTGCATCGCGGTAGCGCAACTGCCAGCCATCGGCAAGCCGATCCAGTGCGATCACGCCCGAGAGCGCGGGTACTTCGGCGTGCCTTCCTTCCGGCGCGGTCAGCGCAAGCATGCGCAGATCAAAGCGCGCGGCGGCGGATCGCAACCGATTGCCGCGCCAGCTTCCCCACAATTCCAGATCCCCGCGGCCCTGATGTATGCCGAAACCCTGCAGGTCGAGTCCGCTCGCCATGCCGGCCAGATCAAGGTCATGCCCGGCGATGTACAGATCCGCATCCTGCCTGGGCGGATTGAAGCGGCCGATCACGGTGATCGGCTGCGGCGAGCCCTCGCGCGTCACGCTGCCGCCGAAATGCAGGGTGTTGCCGACACTGACCACGCGCAAATGCGGAGACGACAGGACGTAAGCCTGCCGCGCCGGCGCATCGTCGATGCGTACGGTCAGCGCGCGCAGATCGAGATCCACCGGCAACGACTGCAGGGGCGCCTGTTGCGGCTGGTTGGGATTGCCGAGACCCAGCACGCGCCAGCCCGAGTCATCGTGGCGCACGCGCAATTCCAATCCGGTGAGGCGCAGCGTCACCCAACGGTGCGCCGGCTTCAGCCACGCGGCAAAATCCAATTTGATCGCCGCGCGCGACAGCGCGATCGACTCGCCGCCGGAATATGCGGGACCGAGCGTGAGCCCGCGCACCACCAGCAACGGTCCGGAAGGCTGCCAGTCGCCGCGCACCGAATCGAAATGCACCGGTCGCTGCATGCGCTGGGAGAGAAAGCCGGCCAGCCGATCGGGATAATGCGCCGCCAGCGGCAACAGCAATTGCAGCAAACCCACTGCCACCGCCGCCGCGATCAACGCGGCCGCGATCAACGCGCCGAGAAAAAACCGCGCGCGGCGCAGGCGATGGCGCCAAGGGTTCATGCGGCGGCCTCTCTCAAGGATCCGAGATGTCCATAGCCTGCACCGAGCAGGCCATGGACGGCCGTTTTCAGATGAGCTTGGTGCGCTGTACGCGATGCCGTAGCTACGCAGCCGAGCGCGCGAGCAAGGGCGAGCCGGGCTTTCGCGCGGCACTGCCGCGCGCCGGCGAGCGCACGCACAAGGACGTGCAAGCGGGAAACTGTTCCATGGATGGCTGCTTGCGATTTCTTCGCGCCGGCGCGCGCGCGGCAAGGAGCAAGGGCAGTCGAGCCGACACAACGTCGGCGAGACCATCGCGTCCAGCACGAATGGCTTTGGTTACTTTCCCCGAAAGGAAAGTGACCCGCTCGCGTTGAACGCGAGCGGAACCAGGACAGGGATGTCGGACGGCAAAGACACTGGATTCCCGCTTTCGCGGGAATGACGAGGAATAAAGCAATCCGCGAGCAGCGGAAGAAAGGAAAATCAGAGCAGCACCACATCGAACTGCTCCTGCGCGTACTGCTCCTCGGGTTGAAAACGAATGGTCTTGCCGATGAAGGATTCCAGTTCGGTCACCGCCGCCGAGTCCTCTTCCAGGATGCGCGCCACCACGCGCGGACAGGCCAGCACCAGCAATTTCTCCGCCTCGAACTGGCGCACCGCGCGGGTGATCTCGCGGAAGATTTCATAGGAGACCGTTTCCGCGGTCTTGATCTTGCCGCGCCCTGAACAGGCCGGGCACGGTTCGCACAATTGCCGCTCCAGGCTTTCGGTGGTGCGCTTGCGGGTCATCTCCACCAGCCCGAGCGGGCTCATCTCGTACACGGTGGTGCGCGCGTGGTCGCGCAGCAACGATTTTTCCAGCATGCGCAGCACCTGGCGGCGGTGCTCGGCATCGAGCATGTCAATGAAGTCGATGATGATGATGCCACCGAGATTGCGCAGGCGCAGCTGTCGCGCCGCCGACTGCGCGGCTTCAAGGTTGGTGCGGAACACGGTCTCTTCCAGATTGCGGGTTCCGAGATAGCTGCCGGTGTTGACGTCGATGGTGGTCATCGCCTCGGTCTGGTCGATCACCAGATGGCCACCCGATTTCAGCGGCACTTCCTTGCGCAGGGCTTTCTGGATTTCATCCTCCACGCCGTAAAGATCGAAGATCGGGCGCTCTCCCGAATAATGCTCGATGCGTTCCACCAGATGCGGCATGAAGCGCTGCGCAAACTCCAGCGTGCGCTGATACGCCTCGCGCGAATCCACGCGCACTTTTTCGATATCGCTGTGCATCAGATCGCGCAATACACGCAACGGCAGCGGCGGCTCTTCATACACGCGCGTGCCGGGCTCCGCGCGCGCGATGTTCTCCTGCACGGCGAGCCAGACCTTGCCGATATAGGCGATGTCCTCGGCCAGCGCCGTCTCGGCCTCCCCTTCGGCATTGGTACGCGCGATGTAGCCGCGCCCGTCGTCACCGGACAATCGCGCCAGGATTTCCTTCAGCCGCGCGCGTTCGGCTTCGTCCTCGATGCGCACCGACACCCCGTGCAGGCGCGTGTGCGGCAGCAGCACCAGATAGCGCGACGGAATCGACAGATGCGCCGAAAGCCGCGCGCCCTTGCCGCCGATCGGGTCCTTGATCACCTGCACGATGACGCGCTCGCCTTCGTGCACCAATTCGCCGATCGGAGGCGTCGGCGGCGAACCATTGTTGTTGGCATGCCCATTGCCGTTGGCGCCAGGTTCGTGCTCATCGGCGGTCAGCGCCGGCGGCGCGCGCACGATGTCGGAGGCATGCAGGAACGCCGCGCGGCTCAGCCCGATTTCGACGAATGCCGCCTGCATGCCCGGCATCACCCGCTGCACACGGCCACAATAGATGTTGCCGACATAGCCGCGCTTGCCGGCGCGCTCGACGTGCACCTCCTGCAGCATGCCATTTTCGATCACGCCCACGCGGGTTTCGCGCGGGGTGATATTGATCAGGATTTCCTCGCTCATCACTAGAAGGCTTCTGCAAGGGAGAGGGACTTTCGTGTCGCCCGCATGACCATGCTTCCACACCCGCCGTCCAAGCCTTGCCGAGGCGGGGTTTGATCGCCCGTTTTGCAGGGGGTCGGGATCAAGAGCCGCTTCGAAAAATCGAGAGGTTTTGAAGCGTGGCTCACGCTGGCAGTTCCTGCGGTCAGGTTTCCTTATAGCCCGCCATTGCCGAACCTGTCGATGCAGCCTGCCGCAGCGATTCAGATGCGGATACCGAAAGCGCGCAACAGCCGTGCGGTTTCGTGCAGTGGCAGGCCCATTACACCGGAATAGCTGCCTCGGAGGTCCTCGATGAAGGACGCGGCGCGGCCCTGGATCGCATAAGCGCCGGCCTTGCCAAACGACTCGCCGGTGGCCACATAGCCGGCGATATCCGCATCGGATAAAGAAGCGAAACGCACTTCCGAAACGCTGGTCGCCACTTGGCGGCGAGAGGCATCCACGCACCACACCGTCGAAATCACCCGGTGCGTACATCCGGACAGCGCGCGCAGCATCGCCTCGGCATCGATCGCGTCATCGGGCTTGCCGAATACGCGATCACCCAACGCAACTTCGGTATCGGCGCCCAGCACGATCGGTCGATCACCTTGCTTGCTTGCCTCGGCCAATCCGGCCAGCGCCTTCTCGCGTGCGACGCGGCTGACGTAATCCTCGGCGCCCTCGCCGGGTTGTCGGAATTCCGGAACGTCCACATGCAGCAACTCGAATGTGACGTTGAGTTGTTCCAGCAATTGTTTGCGGCGCGGAGATTGGGAAGCGAGATAGAGCATTCCGGAAGCATAATGGCCATCCGAACCGGGACGGCATGGAAAAAGGCATGGAGGTCGAATCCGGGCTTGCGATTCCTCGCAAGTGTTCTATCCGCGATGATAGGGGTGTCCGGCTACGATCATGGCCGCGCGGTACAACTGCTCTGCCACGAGCAGCCGCACCAGCATATGCGGCAACGTCAGCGGCCCAAGCGACCAGCGCTGATCGGCGCGCGCCAGCACCGCATCGGCGTGGCCGTCCGCGCCGCCGATCAGAAACGCGAGTTCTTTTCCCGCCATGCGCCAGCGCCGCAGGTGCTGCGCCAGTTCTTCACTCGACCAGGCGCCCCCGCCGCCGTCCAATGCGACCACGTGCGCGCCGCGCGGCAATGCGGCCAGCATGGCCTCGCCCTCTTCTCTGATCGCGCGCGTCGGGTCGCGGCCCTTGCCGCGCGCGCCGGGTTTGAGTTCGACCAGTTCCAGTGGCAGCTCGCGCGACAGGCGCTTTCGATATTCAGAAAAGCCTTCGCCGACCCATGCGGGCATGGCCACGCCGATCGCGACGATGCGCGCGCGCAAGCTCGCTAGGCCCGCCGCGGTTCACGCCGCGCAATGCGGGGAAACGGCGCTCGCAATTTCCCAGCCTGCATTCCCGGTTCCCGGCTCATTCGGCATTGGCGGCTTCGGCATCATGATCGCCGACCGTCCACAGGCGCTCCAGACCATAGAACTCGCGAATGCGCGGCAGCATCACGTGCACGATGATGTCACCCAGGTCCACCAGCACCCATTCGGCTTCGGTCTGGCCTTCGACACCGAGCGGCAACATGCCCGCGCGCTTGACGAACTTCACTACCTCGTCGGCGAGGGATTTGACGTGGCGGGTGGAGGTGCCGGAGGCGATGATCAACAGGTCGGCGATCGAGGTCTTGCCGCGTACGTCTATCTCGCGGACGTCGCGGGCCTTCAATTCTTCCAGGGCGTCAAGCACGCGCTGGCGCAGGACCTGTTCGGATGGAGCGGTAGGAGATGTTTCGGTGGTGCGGCGGGACAACGGCTGTTTGCTCAAGTGGGTGCGACCTCGGCCTGTGTGTGCGGATGTGCGGGTGAATAAGACGGAATTCGCCTGATCGGCGACTCCAGTATGCGCGCCTTGGGATCGGGCGCAAGGGGGTGAGCCGGAGCTTTCGCGAGATGCGTTGAATTGCATGTCGCGCCAACGATCCCCGCGGGGATGTGCAGCCCGGGAAGCGCGCCGTGGATGGTGCTCGCCCCTCGCCGGTGGCGCGCCGGCGCGCTCCTATCGATAAGCCGCGAGCAACGTGGAATCGGCGAGTAATGCGTCCGGCAACAGCCAGCGCGGCTGCCGGCCACTGCGCAACAACGCGCGGATTCTGGTGCCGGAAATTTCCAGCGGCGTGATCGCGATGCGCAGCACGCAACCGGCGGCGCTGGCGCACAAGGCATTTGCATCGGACACTTCACGCGAAGCGATTGCTTCGGCAAGTTCAGTCGGCAGCGGCGGCACAAGCCCGGGCCGAGTCAGCACGCCGATATGCGCGAAATCCGGCAACTCATGCCAGCGATGCCAGCCGGGCAGTCCGGCGAAGGCGTCCGCGCCCAGCAGCAACACCAGCGGTCGCGCGCCGATTTCCGCGCGCAAGGAAATCAGTGTGTCGACCGTGTACGACGGGCCGGCACGATCGAGTTCGCGCGTGTCCAGCGACAAGCGACACTGCCCCGCCAAGGCCGCACGCAGCATCGCCACCCGCTGCCCGGCGCTCGCCACCGGCGCGGGCCGGTGCGGCGGCACATGTGCGGGCACCAGTCGAACTTCGGCGTCGAGCGCCTCGGCGACTTCCCATGCCGCGCGCAAATGGCCCAGATGCACCGGATCGAACGTGCCACCGAGGATCGCGAGGGGTTGAATACTCGTCATTGTCGAGAGCAAGAAATTGTCCGCAAAGGACGCGAAGATCGCAAAGAAAACGAATCAAAACTTCTTCATTCCGCTTTCCCGGCAATACATGAGTTCAATGTCAGATTAAACTTTTATTCTTTTCGGCTTCCGCTTCTTTTCGCGTCCTTTGCGTTTTTTGCGGACAAGACGCTCTGGCTTTTCACGCCAGCACCGCCGCCGCACGCGGTTGCGCGATCGCGACCAGCAAGCGCTCCATTTCCTGCCACGGATCGCCCATGGCTTTGCCGGCGTCATCCACGACGCGACCTTTGGCCATGCGATCGATGCGTGCGCACCAGGCCACGCAGCGTTCCCAGTGCGCAGTGCCGCGGCCGGCGCGCTTCAACGCGGACGCGAAAAGTTTCTGTCGCGCCGGCCAGAAGTTGTATTCCGCACGGGCGGCACTGGCGAAGTCGTCGGCTGATGCCAACCGCAACGCAAGTTCCAGTTGATTGAGGAGCCAGCCAAGCATCGGGATCACGTCTTCGCCTTCGGCGCGCAAGCCGGCCAGCACGCGCAGGGCGCGCGCGGCATTGCCGGCAAGCGCCGCGTCGGTGAGCTTGAACACGTCGTAAAGCGCGTTGTCCGAGTCCAGTGCTTCGAGTTCCGCCGCCGCCACCCGACCACCTTCGCGCAGCATCGAGAGTTTGTCGATCTCCTGTGCGCTCGCCAGCAGGT
>Ga0134128_10001363_pt1 | contig 31592 bp, 32 predicted proteins | sample KB31754_FD_96462 | JGI IMG/M metagenome (GOLD analysis project Ga0134128, IMG submission 96462) | Terrestrial soil microbial communities with excess Nitrogen fertilizer from Kellogg Biological Station, Michigan, USA - KB3-175-4 | ecosystem: Environmental > Terrestrial > Soil > Unclassified ... | reverse complement strand
GCACTCCTCCTTGAAGGTGGTTTCGATGATGCCGGCGCGGCCGCCGCCGATGGCCGAGGCATAAGACAGGCCCAGATCCTGGGCATTGCCGGACGCGTCCTGATGCACCGCGATCAGGCAGGGCACGCCGCCGCCCTTCAGATATTCGCCACGCACGGTATGGCCGGGGCCTTTGGGCGCTACCATCAGCACGTCCAGATCGGCGCGCGGTTCGATCAGCTTGAAATGAACATTGAAGCCATGGGCGAACATCAGGGCGGCGCCCTGCTTCATGTTCTTTTCCAGCTCGTTCTTCCAGATGTCGGCCTGGAGTTCGTCTGGCGTCACCATCATCATCACATCCGCCCATTTGGCGGCGTCGGCGACGTTCATCACCTTGAAGCCGGCGGCCTCCGCCTTCTTGGCGCTGGCGCCGGGACGGGCCGCGATCACCACATCCTTGACACCGCTGTCGCGCATATTCTGCGCATGGGCATGGCCCTGGGAGCCGAAGCCGATGACGGCGACCTTTTTATTCTTGATGAGATTGAGATCGGCGTCGCGATCGTAATAAACCCGCATTTTTTCTGTTCCCTCTAAGCCCGCGCCTTTTATCCAGCCCGGCGGGGCAATTGACGTTGGCTTTTTGTCACATGACGAAGATCAGGCGGTATCCCGGCTTATGGCGGCGACACCGGTGCGCGAGACGTCGATCAGGCCCAGCGGCCGCATTGCCTCGATGAAGCCCGAGATCCGGGCCGGCGCGTCGGTTAATTCGAACACGGTCGCCTGCCCCCGGTCGTCCAGGACGCGGGCGCCGAATTTCTCCGCCGCCGCCTTGGCCGCCGCGCGGTCCGCCCCCGCTGCCTTCACCAGCGCCATTTCCCGCTCGATCCCATCCGTGGCGGACGTCCAGTTGGTGACGGCATGGACCGGCACCAGCCGCTTCAATTGCGCCTCGATCTGTTCGATTACTTGAGGTGGTCCCGAAGTGACGATGGTGATGCGCGAGGTGCCCTCGGTGGCGTCGACCTCGCCCACCGTCAGGCTTTCGATGTTATAGCCGCGGCCCGAAAACAGGCCGACCACCCGGGCCAGCACGCCCGCCTCATTGTCGACCAGGGCGGTCAAAGTGTGACGTTCATTCGCCATCAGACGAGCATCTTTCCTTCATCGCTCACCGAAGCTTCGGAAAGCTTGGAGAGGATCATGTCGTTATGCGCCGCGCCTGACGGAATCATGGGGAAGCAATTCTCGGTGGGATCGACGCGGCAATCGAACAGCACCGGCTTCTTGCTGTCGATCATCTGTTTGATCTTGTCATCCAGTTCGTCGGGCTTGGTGGCGCGCAGGCCCAGGCAGCCGAACGCTTCCGCCATCTTGACGAAGTCGGGCAGCGCTTCCGAATAGGAATGGGAATAGCGCCCGCCATGCAGCAATTGCTGCCATTGCCGCACCATGCCCATATATTCATTGTTCAGGATGAAGATCTTGATCGGCAAATTATACTGCATCGCTGTCGACATTTCTTGCATCGTCATCTGCACAGAAGCTTCGCCCGCGATGTCGATCACCAAAGCGCCGGGATGGGCCATCTGCACGCCCACCGCCGCCGGCAGGCCATAGCCCATGGTGCCCAGCCCGCCCGACGTCATCCAGCGGTTCGGCTCTTCGAGCTTGAAACGCTGCGCCGCCCACATCTGGTGCTGGCCCACTTCCGTGGTGATGTAGACATCGCGTCCGCGCGTCAGCTCATAGAGCCGGTCGATGGCATATTGCGGCTTGATCAGGGCGTCCGACGCCTCGTAAGCCAGCGAACGCTTGGCGCGCCAGCGCTCGATTTGCGCCCACCATTGTTTCAACGCGGTGGAATCGGCCTGCTCTCCTTTGGCTTTCCACTGCTCCACCATCTTGGCGATGGTGATGCCGGCGTCCGCCACGATGCCCAGATCGACCCGCACCACCTTGTTGATCTGGGACGCGTCAATATCGAGATGGACCTTCTTGGAACCCGGCGAGAAGGCATCGATGCGGCCAGTGCAGCGGTCGTCGAAGCGCGCGCCCAGGCACAGCATCAGATCGCAATCATGCATGGCGTTGTTGGCTTCGTAGGTGCCGTGCATGCCCAGCATGCCCAGCCATTGCGGCGATGAGGCCGGAAAGGCGCCCAGCCCCATCAGGGTCGAAGTAACGGGAAAGCCCGTCAGCGCCACCAGCTCACGCAACGCCTGGCTCGCCTTGGGCCCGGAATTGATGATGCCGCCGCCGGTATAGAAGATCGGCCGCTTGGCTTCGGCCATCATTTCCACGGCACGCGCGATGGAGGTTGCTTCCGGCTCGGTCTTGGGCCGCCAGCTGCGATGACGCACATCGTCCGGCGTCAGATACTGGCCGGTCTTGAATTGCACATCCTTGGGAATGTCCACCACCACCGGACCCGGACGGCCACTGGTGGCGATCTGGAAGGCTTCGTGCAGCACGCGGGACAGTTCGTTCGCATCCTTCACCAGCCAATTATGCTTGGTGCAGGCGCGCGTGATGCCCACCGTATCGGCTTCCTGGAAAGCATCGGTACCGATAAGATGCGTCGCCACCTGGCCCGTCAGGACCACCAACGGAATGGAATCCATCAGGGCGTCGGTCAGGCCGGTCACCGCATTGGTGGCGCCGGGGCCGGACGTCACCAGCACAACGCCCGGCTTGCCGGTGGAGCGGGCATAGCCTTCCGCCGCATGTGTGGCTCCCTGTTCGTGGCGCACCAGCACATGGGTGATGCCATTGTCGGCAAAGAGCGCGTCATAAATTGGCAGCACCGCGCCGCCGGGATAGCCGAAGATGTGGGTGACGCCCTGGTCCTTGAGAGCACGCACGACCATCTCCGCTCCAGTCATCGACACCGTTTCGCGGACAGATTTCGCGGCAGATTTCGCCGCCGTCATTGCTTCACTACTCATAGGCCCCTCGACTTCCTCATCCCTTCGAACGCTTTGCACCCGGCACCAAAGATAAAGGGGCGTTTCCGCCCCTTGATCACACGCCGCCGACCGGTATTACGAGGTTTATCCTCGCCCGGGCAGCAGCGTCCGAATAAGTACGACCGACATTTTCATGGCGACGGACGTTAAGGGGCCAACGCCTCTGCCGTCAAGCAATTTCAGGCCAGGAATGGCTCATATGCAGTAATAATATTGCGCTCGCTTGGGCTAAACCAGACATAATCCGCCATTCGGTTGCGAAACCAGGTCATCTGGCGCTTGGCGAATTGCCGCGTGGCGGTCACCGCCTCGCCGGTCGCGGCCTTTTGATCCAGCTCGCCGCGGGCATGCGCGATCAGCGGGCGAAGGCCCAAAAGCTTGGCGGCCGGCAGCGCGGAGTCGAGATCGGCTAGCGCCAGCGCCTCTTCCAAGCCGCCCTGGCCGACCATCATCTCGAAGCGTTGCGCGATATGTTCGCGCAACCAGGGACGCGGTGGATCGAGCACGAAGCGCGCCAAGCGCAAACCCTCCAGTACCGGCTGTTGCGTCTCGCGCTGCCATGCGATCAAGGGCCGGCCCGTGGCATCGAACACTTCATAGGCACGCAGATTGCGCTGCGGATCACTGGGACGCAGGGCCGCCGCTGTTTCCGGATCGCGCACCTTGAGCCGCTGGTGCAACGCCTCGACCCCAATCTCGACCAGCAACGCGCGCGCTTTGTCGCGGACTGCGGTGGGGATGGGCGGGATCCGTGCCAGGCCTTCCGTCAGGGCGGAAAAGTAGAGACCCGTACCACCGACAAAGATCGGAACCTTGCCGCAGGCGCGCGCTTCGGCCAACGCGCGGCGCGCATCTTCCTCATAGCGTCCCACCGAATAAAGCTCTCGCGCCGATACGTGACCATAGAGGCGGTGCGGCGCCTGCGCCTGCGCCTGCTTGTCCGGTTGCGCCGTCAAGATCGGCGCTTCGCGATAGACCTGCATGGAATCGGCATTGATCACCATGCCGCCGATATGCTCGGCCAGCGCCAGCGCCTGGGCCGACTTGCCGCTCGCGGTGGGGCCTGCAATAAGCACGGCGTCTATTGTCATCGGATGAGAATGTCTGGCTTCGTTCTGAATGTCATCGGTGACGGCGCAACGCCTGAGCTTTTTCGGCCCCTGGCGCTGGGCGAGGCAAAAATCCTGTCGCCGGATCGCGCCTTCGAATGGCCCATGGACGCAGACGATCCGGCGCTACTTCTGGCCGAGGCGCGCGTGGTGGCGGAAGGCCTTAAGCTCGACATCAACCTGGTCGCCACTGCGCATCGCCGTAAAAAACTTCTGATCGCCGACATGGATTCCACCATCATCAATGTGGAATGCCTGGACGAATTGGCGGACATGGCGGGCCTCAAGCCCAAGATCGCTGCCATCACCGAGCGCGCCATGCGCGGCGAACTGGAATTCGAGGCGGCGTTGCGCGAGCGCGTGGGCATGCTGAAAGGCCTGCCGCTATCGGCGCTGGAGCGCACCTATGTGGAGCGGGTGCGCCTTAATCCCGGCGCCAAGAACCTCCTCGCCACCATGCGCCAGCACGGCGCCCACACCATGCTGGTGTCCGGCGGCTTCGGCTTTTTCACCAGGCGGGTGGCGAAAGCGGCCGGCTTTCACGCCGAGCGCGGCAACACACTGCTGGATGATGGCGCGGCGCTGACGGGCGAGGTGGGCACGCCCATTCTGGGTCGCGAAGCCAAGCTCAAGGCTTTGGAAGAAGCGGCCACCCATCTTCATCTCGATTTCGCAGAGACCCTGGCGGTGGGAGACGGCGCCAACGACCTGGCGATGATCAAGCGGGCGGGCCTGGGCGTCGCTTACCACGCGAAACCGGTGGTGGCGGAAGCGGCGGGCGCCGCCATCAGCCACAATGACCTCACTTCGCTGTTGTATCTGCAAGGCTATACGGACGAAGAGATCGTCAAAGCGGCGTGAAATGTGCGAATTCGCGCTGCGCTTCGCTGAGCGAGGCCATCGGCACGAACTCCATCGCCGCCGCCATCGCTTTCCAATGCGCGCCGATTTCGGGAATGGACGGCGCGCTCACGGATTTCTCCCGCGAATCCCATTCGAAAATTTCCACCAACGTGCCGTCCTTGCCTTCGCCCTGCACCACCGCGCGGTCCGTTACCAGATCATGCTTGCGCAGCAGCGGCACATGCGCCGCCATCAGCTCACGGGCTTCGTCTTCATGGCCCGGGCGCGGCTTGTAGGAGCAGATGACCAGGATGCCCATTCCGGTCACTCCAGCCGCAATCCCACATAAGTCAAATCGCCATTGCGGTTGACCAGCATCAGTTCGACTTTCTTGCCGGCCTTGGCGTCGGCATCGACGCGCGCTTCGGCATCGGCGGGCGATTTCACCGGCTGGCTCTGCACTTCCACGATCACATCGCCGGGGCGAAAATTCTTGTCGGCGGCAGGGCTGGCGGGATCGACCGCGCTCACCACCACGCCCTGGACATTCTCCGCCAATTTGTATTTGGCGCGGGCATTCTCATCCAAGGCCACCACGGTCAGTCCCAACTGCGACAGTTTGGATTTGGGCTTGGCCGTGGGCGGCGGCAATTTCTTGCCCGGTTTGTCGGGCGGGCCTTCGTCGAGCTTGGCGATCACGATGTGATAGCTCTGCTTCTTGCCCTTGCGCAGGACATCGATATTGACGTTTTTGCCGATCGGCGTCGCCGCCACCACGCGGGGCAATTCGCGGGAATCGCCGATCGGCCTGTTGTCGAAACTGGTCACCACATCGCCCAGCATGAGGCCCGCTTTCTGCGCCGGGCCGCCGCCGGTCACATCCGCCACCAGCGCGCCATGGGTGCCGGGCAGGCCCATGCCCTGGGCGATTTCCTCCGTCACCGGTTGGATGCGCACCCCGATCCAGCCGCGGCGCGCGAGGCCGAATTGTTTCAGCTGCGCCACCACATCCTTGGCCAGATTGGCGGGAATGGCGAAGCCGATGCCGACGCTGCCGCCCGAAGGCGAGAAGATCGCCGAATTGATGCCGATGACATTGCCGTCCATGTCGAACAAGGGTCCGCCCGAATTGCCGCGATTTATCGGCGCATCGGTCTGGATGAAATCGTCATAGGGCCCGGCATTGATGTCGCGGTTGCGCGCCGAGACGATGCCCGCCGTCACCGTCGAGCCCAGCCCGAAAGGATCGCCGATCGCCATCACCCAATCGCCGATGCGCGCCTTGTCGCTGTCGCCAAAATGCGTGGCAGGGAGAGGTTTCTTGGGCACGACTTTAAGCAGAGCCAGATCGGTCTTGGTGTCGCGCCCTACGATCTTGGCCTGTAAGCTGGAGCCGTCATAAAGCGTGACCGTGACCTGGTCGCTGTCCTCGATCACATGATTGTTGGTGACGATGAAACCCTGGGCATCGATGATAAAGCCCGAACCCAGCGACGTGACATGGCGCGGCTTCTCGCCGTCCGGTCCCAGAAAATTCTTGAACAGATCCTCCAGCGGCGAACCCGGCGGCACATTGGGCATGGCGGCGCGGGGCGGCGCTTTCAGCGTCTGGGAGGTGGCAATATTGACTACGCTGGGCAGAAGCTTGGAGGCAAGGTCGGCGAAGGAGTCAGGCGCAGGGCGCGCCGCCGCGGGAACCACGCCCAGCGCCAGAAGGGCAGAAATCGCCAATACGAGCCGCATCTTGATCGTCCCAAATATATATACCGTCTGAAAACGGATTCGGCGCCCAGCATACCAGTCTAGACGCCCCGAGGCAGGATATTGAACGCGGTTCGGGGCGTTTTGGCGGCGGCTCGCTACCTTCCGGCCAGCCTCTGGCCCGCGACTTCGCGAACCCGTATAGGAACCGCCATGACCGCCAGCCGCGATGACATCCTCAGCGCCCTCGACCAGGTGATTGATCCCATTTCGGGCCGATCCGTCGTTCAAGAGAACATGATCTCCGGCCTGGTGCTGCGCGATGGCCATGTGGGATTCGCGGTGGAAGTGCCACCGGAGCGGGGACCGGGCGCCGAGCCCCTGCGCGCCGCGGCCGAAGCGGCGGTTGCGAAGGTGGCGGGCATCCTGTCTGTCACCGCGGTCCTGACCGCGCATAAAGGCCCACTGCCCGCCCAGCGCGCGCCGCAGACGCCGCCGGCGCAGGGTATCCCCGGTGTTGCCAGCATCATCGCGGTGGCCAGCGGCAAAGGCGGGGTGGGGAAATCCACCGTCGCGGTCAATCTGGCGCTGGGCCTGTCGAAACTTGGCTTCAAAACTGGCTTGCTGGATGCCGACGTTTATGGCCCCAGCCTGCCGCGCCTGCTGGATATCCGCAGCAAGCCCGAGACCGACGGCAAGAAGATCAAACCGATCGAGAAACTCGGCCTCAAGACCATGTCCATTGGCTTTCTGGTGAAGGAAGACGAAGCCATGATCTGGCGCGGCCCGATGGTGCAATCGGCGCTGACCCAGATGCTGAACGATGTCTCCTGGGCGCCGCTGGACGTACTGGTGCTGGACATGCCGCCTGGCACGGGCGACGCGCAATTGACCATCGCGCAACGCGCGCCGCTCAAAGGCGCGGTGATCGTGTCCACGCCGCAGGACATCGCCTTGATCGATGCCAAGAAAGGCATCGCCATGTTCAAGAAGACCCAGGTGCCGATCTTGGGCGTGGTCGAAAATATGAGCGTCTTCATTTGCCCCGATTGCGGGCATGCGCATCACATTTTCGGTCATGGCGGCGCACGCGAGACAGCACAGAAAGTCGGCGCTCCCTTCCTGGGTGAGATTCCTCTGGTACCCAGAATTCGCGAGACTTCCGATGCCGGCACGCCGGTGGTGGCGGCGGCACCCGACAGCCTGGAAGCAAAAGCGTTTCTGGCGGTGGCGGAGAAGGTGGCAGAGAGCCTAAAGACGGCGGACCGACCTGCACCGAAGATCATCTTCGAGTAGTGCAGCCGAGGATTAGGCTCTGACCAGAGTTACATAGCTATAGGCGAGACCATCGGGTGCTGTGTGATCTTCGCGCGCGATCTCCCGCCAGACCGCGCGGTCGAAGGTGAAAAGCGCATCACCTTCGAAATCGCGATGCACTTCGGTCAATTCGATACGATCCGCACGCGCCAAAGCTTCGCGATAGACTTCGCCGCCACCGATCACGCTTGCGTCACCGACTTGGCTCAGCGCTTCATCCAGGGAACGGGCCGCAATCGCGCCCTCTGCGGACCATCCCGGCTGCCGTGTCACCACGATATTGTCGCGGCCCGGCAAAGGCTTTCGGGGAAGCGAGTCCCAAGTCTTGCGGCCCATGATGACCGGCTTGCGTAGGGTCAGTTGCTTGAAGCGCTTGAGATCGTCGGCGATGCGCCAGGGGATCGCGCCATCCTTTCCAATCACGCCATTTCTTGCCATGGCCAGCACTAGCGTGATCATCGGAATCGCTCCTTGCGCCACGCACCTTAGCAGCGCAACAGGGCCCATAAATGGAACTTTTGCCGCGCCTTTGTGTTTAGGGTCCGGGATATCCGGGAGGTGGCCTCATGCGCACATTCCTTATTCCACTTACAATCATCGGCCTGATGGCCGGCGCGAGTTTCGCCCTGGCGCAAGATCACGACCGCGGCGGTCCTCGTGGCGGCGAACAACATGGCGGCCCTCGCGGCGGTGAGCCGCGTGGCGGTGAACAGCGTGGCGGCCCGGCCATGTCAGGTCCGCGTGAACATCGCGACGCGCCCGCCATGCGCGCCGCGCCTCCCGCAAATGCGATGCGCAGCAACGACAATGATCGCCGCGACAATCGCGCGATAGGCGGTCCTGACAACAGCAGGATGCGCGGCCCCGATCGTAATGACATGCGCGGTCCCGGCAACGCCCCGAGGCCAGATTTCAATCGGCCGGACAACAGGCCCAACAACGCCATGCGCGGCGGCCCACGCCGCGACTTCAGCAACGTGCGCAATTTCCACCAGAATTTTCGTGCGACGCGCCGCTTCCATGCGCCGGCCTATCGCCGTCCACCAGGCTGGTATGCCCGCCGCTGGGGATGGGGCGAGATTCTGCCCATCGCCTTCTGGCCTCGCAATTACTGGATCACGGATTTCTATATCTATGATCTGCCGCCGCCGCCCTTCGGCGCCGTCTGGGTGCGTGTGGGCGACGACGCGCTCCTGATCGATCAGGATACCGGCGAAATCATCGAAGTCGATTACGGGATATTCTACTAAAAACGAGAGCACAGGCTTTCTTCCCGTGAGGCCGATCAGCAAAAGCTCCAGTGGAGCTTTTGCCGGCCGAACGCAAAGCCGCTGGCGGGGGGAAGATGTCTCTGAGCGCTTGCGCGAAAGAGACAGATGGGGGCCAAGAAATGGGGGTAAGACAAAACGCCCCTACCGTCGTCTCCAACCATGCTATAAATGGTCACCGTGCCGCGGCCGTCCTGGCCCTGCGCTGATAATCATCCAGGTACGGTATAAGCCATGACCAATGTAACCGTGATCGGCGCCCAATGGGGCGACGAAGGCAAAGGCAAGATCATCGACTGGCTGTCCAACCGGGCCCAGATGGTGGTCAGGTTCCAGGGCGGCAACAATGCCGGTCACACCATTGTGGTGGGCGACAAGACCTACAAATTGTCACTGCTGCCGTCGGGCGTGGTGCAAGGCAAGCGCTCCATCATCGGCAACGGCGTGGTGGTCGATCCCTGGTCGCTGCTGGACGAGATCGCGCGCGTCGGCGAGGCAGGGCTCAAGATCACGCCCGATATTCTGGTGCTGGCGGAAAACGCCGTGCTGGTCTTGCCATTGCATCGCGAGTTGGACGCCATGCGCGAGGCCGCCGCCAGCCAGAAGATCGGCACCACCAAGCGCGGCATCGGTCCGGCCTATGAAGACAAGGTCGGCCGCCGGGCGCTGCGCGCCATCGACCTTACCGATCTGACCGCCTTGCCGCCCAAGATCGAGCGGCTGTTGGCGCATCACAATGTGTTGCGCCGGGGTTTTGGCGAGAGGGAAGCCGACGCGACCGCGCTGCTCCAAGCGCTACGCGAGATCGCGCCCAAAATCACGCCCTTCATCGGCTCGTCCTGGCGCGAGCTGAACGCGGCTCGCAAGGCGGGCAAGCGTGTGCTGTTCGAAGGCGCGCAAGCCGTGCTGCTGGACATCGATCATGGCACCTACCCCTTCGTCACTTCCTCCAACACGGTGGCGGGACAGGCGGCGGCCGGCGCCGGCGTGGGTCCGCGCGAGATCGGTACTGTGCTGGGCATCGTCAAGAGCTACACCACGCGGGTTGGCGAAGGTCCCTTTCCCACGGAGTTGAAGGACGCCACCGGCGAGAAGCTGGGCGAACGCGGGCATGAATTCGGCACCGTGACGGGAAGAAAGCGCCGCTGCGGCTGGTTCGACGCCGTGCTGGTGCGCCAGACGGTGATCACTGGCGGCGTGGACGGCATCGCGCTCACCAAGCTGGATGTGCTGGACGGTTTCGACGCCATCAAAGTCTGCACCGGTTACGCGCTGGATGGAAAAATTCTGGATCACTTGCCCGCCGCGGCCAACGACCAGACGCGTCTGACCCCGGTCTATGAGACGCTGGAAGGCTGGAGCGAATCCACCCGCGGCGCGCGCAGTTGGGCCGAGCTTCCGGCGAACGCGATCAAATATGTGCGCCGGGTGGAAGAATTGATCGGCGCACCGGTGGCGCTTCTCTCCACCAGTCCGGATCGTGACGACACGATCATGGTGCAGGATCCATTTGTTGGTAGGTGACCCCCTCCGTCTCTTTCGCGCAAGCGCTCAGAGACACCTCCCCCCTCCAGCGCGCTTCGCGCGCGAGGGGAGGCGGGCCTGCGCCAAGCTTCAAGAGTCCTTGCGCCGACAGATGGGGTCAAAATAAGGCAGGCGGAACGGGCATAAGCCGCAACCGTTTTCTCTTCGAACAGATTTCGGAGAGTTCCTATGCGTGTTCCTATTGCGATTTTGTTCGCCGCCCTGACCTTGGCGGCATGCGGCAGCACGGAAAAGAAAACTGTTGTGGTGGCGCCGGAAGGCAGCACCACAGTGGTCGACAAGAATGGCGATGCGCACGTGATCACCCACGACGACGACCGCCAATAACGCCTAGCCGCTAGAGATTGAGCGGTCCGTGACCGCGCCCCAATCCAGGCGCCGTCCGGATCGCGCTCTGGACGAATTCATGTGCTTCGCGGACTGCATCTTCCATCGGTTTCCCCAGTATGAGACCGCAGGCGATGGCAGTCGCAAGAACGCATCCGGTGCCATGGGTGTGGCGCGTATCCTGGCGCGGTGATGCGAAGGACACGGGCTTTTTCCCCGCCTGCAGAAGCGTATCGCGCACCGTCGCACCGGCGCCATGTCCGCCCTTGATGAGAACATTGGCGACGCCCAGCGAAGCAAAAGCCTCCACCGCCTTGTGAAGACCGCCGTCGTCCAGCGGCCGAAGACCGATCAAGACTTCGCATTCGTCCAGATTGGGCGTCACCAGATCGGCACGCTGCAAGAGGCGGCTTTTCAAGATCTCGATTCCGGCACGGTCCAGCAATGTCCGGCCACTGGACGAGACCAGCACAGGATCGAGCACCAGGGGCGCTTTGCTGTTCGACAAAGCCTCAGCGACCGCGACCGCGACGCCCGCGTTGGCCAGCATGCCGATCTTGACGGCGTCGGCGCCGATATCCTCAAGCGCTGCCTTGATCTGCGCCCGCACCAAGTCGGGCGGTAGCGCCTGGACGGCTTCGACGCCTTCGGTGGTTTGCGCCGTCACCGCCGTCACCGCCGTCTGGGCGTAGACACCGAAGCGGTGCGCCGTCTTGAGATCGGCCTGCAGCCCAGCGCCCGCCGAAGAATCGGAGCCGGCAATCACAAGCAGGCGGCCAGTCACTAAGCCGCCACTTCCTCGATGACGCCCGCGATAGCGCGCACCGCGGCGCGCACCACCTTCTCGTCCTCGCCTTCCGCCATCACCCGGATCAAGGGTTCGGTGCCGGATTTGCGCACCAGGACGCGGCCATTGGCGCCCAAGGTGGCGCGGGCCGCGTCGATGGAGGATTTCACCCGCGCATCGTCCAACGGCGCGCCTTTCTTGAAGCGCACATTCTCCATCACCTGCGGCAAAGGCTCGTAGAGATGGGCGGCGGCGGACGCCACCTTTTCCTCATGCGCGATCACCGCCAGGACCTGCAGCGCCGCTACCAGACCGTCGCCGGTGGTGGAGAAATCCGACAGGATCACATGACCCGACTGTTCGCCGCCGACATTGAAGCCGCCCTTGTGCATCTCTTCCAGCACATACCGGTCGCCCACCGCAGCACGCGCCAGCTTGAGACCAAGCCCGCTCAGATAGCGGTCGAGCCCGGCATTCGACATCACCGTGCCGACCACGCCACCGCCCTTGAGCTGTTCGCTTTTGCACCAGCTTTTGGCGATCAGCGCCAGGATCTGGTCGCCGTCGATGATGTCGCCTTTTTCGTCGGCCATCACCACGCGATCCGCGTCGCCGTCCAGCGCGATGCCGAAATCGGCGCGTACTTCGCGCACCTTGGCGCACATCGCCTGGGGCGCGGTCGAGCCGCAATCCAGGTTGATATTGAGGCCGTCCGGCGCAACACCCAGGGTCACGATGTCGGCGCCCAGTTCCCATAACACTTCCGGCGCGACCTTGTAGGCGGCACCATTGGCGCAATCGATCACGATGCGCAACCCGTCGAGCCTGAGATTGCGGGGGAAGGTGCGCTTGGCGAATTCGATGTAACGCGCCTGGCTATCATCCACGCGCTTGGCGCGGCCGATGCCGGTGCCGGTGGTAAGGCCCGCTTCCAGGCCGCCATCCATCAGATGCTCGATCTCGAGCTCGACCGCGTCCGACAATTTCTGTCCGTCGGGGCCGAAGAATTTGATGCCATTGTCCTGATAAGGATTGTGCGAGGCGGTGATCATCACACCCAGATCGGCGCGCAGCGACCGCGTCAGCATGGCCACAGCCGGCGTGGGCAAAGGTCCGAACTGAAACACGTCCATGCCCACGGCGGTGAAGCCCGACACCAGCGCACTTTCGATCATATAGCCCGACAAGCGGGTATCCTTGCCGATCACGACACGATGTCGATGCGCGCCACGGGTGAAGATGCGTCCCGCCGCCATGCCCGCCTTCATGGCGATTTCCGGCGTGAGCACGGAGGCGTTGGTGCGGCCGCGGATGCCGTCGGTGCCGAAATATTTGCGCGTCATGGGGAAGTCCTGAGGTCCAAGGGGAATTTACCACAATCCCATTGCCGGAAGTTAACGGCCATTGCCTATGGCTTTCAACACCTTAAGCCCATCCCGGAGCGGGCCCGGCGCGTGGGTGCGGATATAGTCGGCGCCATTGGCCCCAGCGAACAATTCCGCCGCCAGGCTGGCCGCGCCCGCTTCACCCGGGGCACGGCCCACGAGTTTGCGCAAAAAGGATTTGCGCGAAACCGAGACCAGCAATGGCAAGCCGAAGCGCCTTTTCAATTCTGGCAGGCGGCGAAGCAAGGTGAGCGAATTCTCTGGATCGCTGCCCACGAAGAAGCCCATGCCGGGATCCAGGATCAGCCTTTCGCGGGCGATGCCTGCTTCCGTCAAAGCGGTTATCCGCTGCTCAAAAAAAGAAACCGCGCGGCGGAGGATTTCTCCGGCAGGAATATCGTCCCGCGTGGCGATGCCGCGCGCCAATATGGCGTGCATGACAATGAGCTTGGCGTCGGCGCGGGCCAGCTCGGGATAAAGCGCCGGTTCGGCAAAACCATGGATGTCATTGAGATAATCGACGCCCTGGTGGAGCGCCCAGCGCTGAATCTCGGGAACGAAGCTGTCGATCGAAAGAGCCGCGCCTTCCGCCTTCAGCGCCGGCACCACGGCTTGCAGCCGCGCAATCTCCGTTTCCACCGGAACCGGTTTGGAATCCGGATTGGAAGAGGCCGCGCCGATATCGAGAATGTCGGCGCCATCTTTCAAAAGGGCGCGGCCCTGCGCCAGCGCCGCGTCCGGCGCGAGGAACTTCCCGCCGTCGGAAAAACTATCTTCGGTAATGTTGAGAATGCCGAGAATTTTCATGCGGCTGACCGGAAAGAAAAGGGCGGCCTTTCGACCGCCCAATCATGATACTTGGCGCGAGGGATTTTGGCCGATGGCCAGGAGCATCGCGCGGAGCGGGCGTATAGCCCGTGAGCACGTGCGACGCCGCCAGCGGGCAAAAGGCCCGCGCCGTTTATTCCGCTCAATGACCGGGCTGCGGCTCGGGGGAGATGATCGGTCCCGGACCCTGGGGCGCCCGCGGCTTGCCCGCCGCCGGCACCGAGGTGCCTTCGCCGCGCGACGGCAGGACGGGATCCTCGTAAGGCGTGCGCACCGGCGGAATGCCTTTGAGCAGCGCGATGATCTCGTCGCCTGTCAGGGTCTCATATTCCAGCAGCCCACGCGCCAACAGATTCAAATCTTCCTGACGGCTGGTGAGAATGTCCTTCGCCTTGGCATAGCATTCGTCGATGATGCGATGAATTTCCGCGTCGATCTTCTGTGCCGTGGCTTCGGAAATATTCTGGGTGCGCGAGACGCTGTGGCCTAGGAACACTTCTTCCTGATTCTCGGCATAAGCGATAGGGCCCAAACTGTCAGACATGCCGAAGCGGGTCACCATGGCGCGCGCCATGCGGGTGGCCTGCTCGATGTCGCTTTGGGCGCCGGTGGTCACCTTCTCGTGACCGAACACCAATTCCTCGGCGATGCGGCCGCCAAAGGCGACGCAGAGATCGGCCAGCATCTTCTGGCGGGTCAGCGACAGCTGATCGCGTTCCGGCAGACGCATCACCATGCCCAGCGCGCGGCCGCGCGGAATGATGGTGGCTTTGTGAATGGGATCGGAGCCGATGACGTTGAGCGCCACGATGGCATGGCCGCCTTCATGGAAGGCGGTGAGCTTCTTCTCTTCGTCGCTCATCGCCATGGAGCGCCGTTCCGCGCCCATCATGACCTTGTCCTTGGCGTCTTCCAGCTCGGTCATCATCACCACGCGCTTGCCGCGGCGGGCAGCCAGGAGCGCGGCCTCGTTGACTAGATTGGCCAAGTCGGCGCCGGAGAAACCGGGGGTGCCACGCGCCAGGATGCGCGGATCGACATCGGGGGCCAACGGAACTTTGCGCAAATGCACGCGCAGGATCTTCTCGCGGCCGGCGAGGTCAGGATTGGGCACCACCACATGGCGGTCGAACCGGCCGGGGCGCAGCAGCGCCGGATCCAGCACGTCGGGCCGGTTGGTGGCTGCGATCAGGATCACGCTTTCATTGGCCTCGAAACCGTCCATCTCCACCAGCAACTGGTTGAGCGTCTGTTCGCGCTCGTCATTGCCGCCGCCCAGGCCCGCGCCGCGATGGCGGCCGACAGCATCGATTTCGTCGATGAAGACGATGCAGGGCGAATTCTTCTTGGCCTGTTCGAACATGTCGCGCACGCGGGAGGCGCCCACGCCCACGAACATTTCCACAAAGTCCGAGCCGGAAATGGTGAAGAATGGCACGTTAGCTTCGCCCGCGATGGCGCGCGCCAGAAGCGTCTTGCCGGTGCCAGGCGGGCCGACCAGCAGCACGCCCTTGGGAATGCGGCCGCCCAGGCGCTGGAATTTCTGCGGGTCACGCAGGAAGTCCACGATTTCTTTTAGATCGTCCTTGGCCTCATCCACGCCGGCCACGTCTTCAAAGGTGACGCGGCCCTGGCGCTCGGTCAGAAGCTTGGCGCGCGACTTACCGAAGCCCATCGCCTTGCCGCCGCCCGACTGCATCTGGCGCAGGAAGAACACCCACACGCCGATCAGAAGCAGCATGGGGAACCAGTTCACGAAAATGCCAACCAGAGACGGCATGCCTTCATCGGCTGCGGTCACCGCGGTATCGACATTGTGCGCCTTCAGCATCGGCCACAGCGTGCTGTCATTGGCCGGCACAGTGGTGGTGAAGGCTTGGCCGGAAATCAGCTCGCCTTTGACCTGCTCGCCCTGGAAGGTGACCTTGCGAACCTGGTTCTGCACCACCTGCTCATTGAATTTCGAGTAGCTGATGGCGCTGGCGGTGGCGTGGGTGCCCGTGCCCTGGAACAGATTGAACAGGAACACCAGGAGGACCGCGATCAGAATCCACAGGCCCAAATTACGCAAATTGTTCAAGGTCGGCGTCCTTTCACGACAGGCCCAAGCCCGGGCTACGCTCTGGCGGCCCCGGATCGCCTATTAGATAAGAGCTTTTTAGCGTATTGCCAGCCAGCAAAACGTTAAGAAATTCGGGGCCTATCCGCAATCGGGACAATGGGGTTCGGTTAAGGCGCTTTTGCGGCCTTCCTGGAACTTTCTTTCGTAAATACCAGTGTTTGGCTTCCAAAAATCTGTGCCGCCCGAGGCGCGGGAAACAAGCGGCAGCCATGCAAGGTCGCACCCCTGCCCAGCTCCCCCCGGGCGATGCTGTCAAAAAGCCGTTCCAGCGCCTCGAAGCGAGGCCGGTAAGGTTCACCAGAAACCACCATCAGGGCGGCTGCCAGCGCCCGCAGTCCCACTTCGCGCGGCGCGGCCAAAAGCGCCTTGGCGTCCAGAAGCACGCGGTTGCCGTCAGCGCGCGCGGCCCGGGCAAGCACCGCTTCCGTCGCCAGCTCCAGCGCCACACGCGCGCGCGAAAGGTGCCCCGCCGCGTCGGCGATGCGCTGGGCCGAAAGTCCGGCGGCTTCTAGGGCGGGCATAAGTCCGCGGATGCGGCTGCGCGCAAAGCGCGTCTCGCTGTTCATGGGATCTTCCAGCCAGTCCTGACGGATGCTTTTGAGGTGGGCGCGCAGCCGGGCGCGCGCGATCGCAAGAAGCGGCCGCGCCAGATTGATGTCGGTGAAGCCCGCCACTGGAAACGGCGCCAGCGCCCGCATGGCCGAGAGCCCATCGAGCCCACTGCCGCGTCCCAGACGCAGAAGAAATGTTTCCGCTTGGTCGTCCAAGGTGTGGCCGACATAAAGCGTGGCGATGCCTTGCTTCTTCAGCCAGGCGCCCATCAAGCCATACCGGGCGTCGCGCGCCGCCGCTTCGATGCCGGATTTCGGGATCGCACCTTTGCGCGTGAGGATATGGGCGGAAAGCCCCGCCTTGCGGGCGAACGCGGCCGCGCGTTTGGCTTCCCTTGCCGAGCCGTCACGCAAGGCATGGTCCACAATCAGCGCCACAGGCGGCTCAAGGCCCCGCGCCTTCGCCCAGTTCGCCAGAAGATGCATCAGGCCGAGGGAATCGCCGCCGCCTGAGAGCGCCACCGCGCCAGGCCAAGGCGCAGCCATGGCCTCCATCGCCTCGGCAAAGGCTTTCGCCAGAAGTTCGTCCCGCTTGGTGCTAACTTTTTGTTTTCTCGCGGTTCCGGACGGAAAACCGCTGCACACTTTTCCTGGAACCGCTTCAGCGGCAGGCGGCTTTGCGCGCGCTGGCGGCCGCAGCGAGGGTTTCCGCGGGCGCTTTTGGATATCTGGTTTTGAGCGCGCCAAGGGTGGTGCATCCTCCACTGGTCTGGCCTTGTGCGATCAACGCCTGGCCCAGCTTCAGCATACTGTCGGGACTGCGCGAAGAGTTGGGATATTTCTTGATCTGTTCGGCGAAGGCTTGCGTGGCGCTGGGATAATTGTGCTGCACATAGGCGATATCGCCGATCCAGTAGATCGCTTGCGCCGACAGGTCATTGTCGTCGGGATTGGCGTCGGCATAGCTGCGGAACGCTGCGCTGGCCTCGGCATATTGCGCCTTGGCCAGCAGATTCATAGCGACATTGAACTGGTCGCCGGCGCGCGCCGGCGCCGCCGAAGCCACACGCGGCGGCGCACCATTCATCGCGCCATTGCCGCCTGGACCGCTTGGTAGAGTGCCCAGCGTTCCCGGCGGACGGCCGAATTGCTGCGCGCCGGACGATGGCGGCGGCGGACCAGCCTGATTGTCGCCGCCGATGGGCGGCAGGGGCGTGCCGGGTTGATAGGTCTGGAAATTGCCCGCGGCCGGCGCCGGCGTGGCACCGACGGCGCCACAATTCAGGCCCTGCTCGCTGGCGTCCGCGCCCAGCTGCTGCGCCGATACCATGCAGAGACGATAGGCGAAGTCCTTCTGCTGCGCATCGATCTTCTGGCGCAGTTCCTGGATCTGATGCGCCAATTCTTCATTGGTGCCGGTGGCGCTGGAGAGGCTTTGGGTCAGGCCCCTGACCCGATCCTCCAACTGCTGCACGCGACCGCCAAGCTGGTTGATCTGGTTGTCCTGGCCGTCTTCATGTGCCTGGCGCGCCGCCTTCTCCTCGTCGCTTTCGCCGAAAAGCTGGGCATGGGCGGCGGGTGCAGTGATGGCGGCCGCCGACAGCATCAGGCCAAGGGTGAAAAAAGCAGTTCTGGTATTCATGGCCGGTCCTTCAAAGGAACGCGCAAGTCAAGCTGGCAAAGAAAAAGGGCGCGAGTGCGACCACTCGCGCCCTTTATCGACTTTAATCGGCGATCACGAGTTCGCGCCACCCGTGATGACGCTGACGCCGCGACGGTTCTGCGACCAGCAATCCTCGCCGGATTCGGTGCAAATCGGACGCTCCTTGCCGTAGGAGACGGTTTCCAGACGGCCGGCGGCGACGCCCTGGGCGACCAGCGCTTCCTTCACCGCATTGGCGCGGCGCGCACCCAGCGCCAGATTATATTCGCGGGTGCCGCGTTCGTCGCAATGGCCTTCGATCGTCAGGCGGACGGACGGATAACGCCCGAGCCATGCAGCCTGCTTGGCCAGCGTGGCCTGGTCGTTGCCTTCGATATTGTACTGGTTCAAGGCGAAATGAACCGTGTCGCCGACATTGACTTTGAAGTCCTGGGCACTGCCCGGCATGATGCTGGACGTGACAGGCGCGGGCGCGGCCTGCGGCGGGGGCGGCGCGGGCGGCGGAGCGGTGTTGGCGGCTTCCTGTTTGTGGGTGCAGGCAGCGAGCAGCAACGCGGCCGACAAAGCGGCAAATTTCAACGTGCTGGAAAATTTCATCATAGCAATGGGTCTCCCGAGAAAGTGAAGGCGGCGGCGGGTGGCGCTTCTGTTACAAAGCCCCGATGGCGAAACGTACAAAGCGGTAAAAAGAGCCAAAATTTTGACCGCAGGAACTTTCGAATCACCTGCATTTCCCCACGGGGGAACCCATCGGGGCAAGCGAATTTTTGTTCAATTTCCAAGCTTCCCTAACCGGAAGCCCATAATGTTTACGCCATAAGCATTATTGGATCAGTGGCGACCAGGCCGGGTCCGAGGCATCGCCGGGTGTCATCACCCGTTGTTCGTTCCTGCCGGTGACGTCCACCGACCAGATCTGCGAGCCGCGATTGTTGGACGCCTCCCGGCTGAACATCAGCACACGGCCATTGGGCGCCCAAGTGGGGCCTTCGTCGTGATAGGCGTTGGTGAGCATGCGTTCGCCGCTGCCATCGGCACGCATCACGCCGATGGTGAAATGGGCGCCCTGCTGTTTGGTGAAGGCGATGAGATCGCCCCGTGGGCTCCAGACCGGCGTGCCGTTCTCGCCCGCGCCGAAGCTGATGCGATGCTGGCCGGAACCGTCGGCGTTCATCACATAGATCTGCTTGGAGCCGCCGCGATCGGATTCGAACGCGATCTGGCGGCCGTCCGGCGAGAAAGAGGGTGCGCTGTCGATCGCCGGATCGGTGGTGAGACGCTGGACGGTGCGCGAGCGCAACTCCATGACATAGATGTCGGAATTACCGCCATTCTCCAAGGTCAGCGCCACGCGACTGCCGTCGGGCGAGAAACGGGGCGAGAAGGTCATGTTGGGGAAGTTGCCAAGCTCTTCCTGCCGGCCCGTGTCGATATCGAAGAGATACACATGCGGCTTGGTGGAGATGTAGGACATGTAGGCAATCACCTGGGAGCCGGCCGCGGGATTGAAGCGCGGTGTCAACACCAGATAGTCGCCGTGGGTGAGGAAGTTGGGATTGAAGCCATCCTCATCCATGATGGCCAACCGCTTTACCCGCTTGGTAGCGGGCCCGGATTCGGAAATGAAGACGATGCGGGTGTCGAAATAGCCTGTCTCGCCGGTGACCCGCTTATAGATCTCATCCGAAATTTTGTGCGCGATGCGCCGCCAGTCACTGGTCGAAGCGGTGAAGGCCATGCCTTCACCCATCTGATTCCCGCCGAATACGTCCCACAGCCGGAATTGCGCGCTTAGCTGTCCGTCCGGCCGCTGGACCACCTGCAGTGGCACCAGGGCTTGCGCATTGATGGCGCGCCAACTGGCATAGGTGGGCGCGACATTGATGTTGCTGAGGTGCTCGACAAAAGCGCGCGGATCGATGGATTTGAACAGGCCGGAACGGTCGAGATCGGCACGGATCACGGAGGCGATTTGGGCCGCTACCTGTGCCTGGGCAGGATCACCCGAGGCTAGGTCGGAAATCGCGATCGGCAGGGGCTGGATGTTGGCCTGGGTCACGTCGACCTGCAGCGCCGCCTCCGCCGGCAAGGGCAGAAGCGCGGCCAGAACCAAACCAAAGCCGAGAAGCAATTTCCTCATGCCATTCTCCAAAGACATTTGCGGCAACCTCGTTCCCGAAGCGGACCTTTTTTGGGCGTCATTGATTCATCATCTGGCGCGGATCGAACCTGAGAGGGCTGATCTCACGCCACTGGCTGTAGCGATCCGGCGGCAGCTTATAAGGCTGGCACTGGAAGATGGCGCGGCGGGCGGCCTCGGCGGCGGCGCGGGTGTAAGGATTGCCCGACGACAACGCGCTGGACGTGGCGCTGCCCGGTGTGCCGTCCTGATTGAGCACCAAATCGAAATCCACCACCAGGTCGCTGGCATTGGGAGCGCCCACCGGCGGGCTCCAGCACTGATAGATCTGGCTTTTCAGCGCATCCGCGAGATCGGCGGTCATGGCGTTGGCCTGACCGATGCCCTGCACCACGCGCGGCCCCGTCTTGGCATTGGGCGGGGTCTTGGGCGTGGCGGCGAGCTTGTTCAGCAGCGCCGCGAAATCCTGGCTGTTCTGCTTTGGCTTGGGCTTATCGGGCGGCGGCTTGGGCTGGTCTTCCGCCTTCTTCGGCTCTTCCTGGATCTTGATATCCGGCATCGGCGGTTCCGGCGCCGGTTCGACATCCATGAGCGGGGGTGGCGGCACTTCGATGGTGGGTTGCGGGATCTCGATCTTTGGCGGCGTGGGCGGGGGTGGCGGCGCCATGGCCGCGACGTTGGTCTGCTCCGTCACGGTGATGAGATCGACGGGGACGGAATGCGTCTCTGGGCTCGCTTCCAGCATTCGCGCCCAAGTGAAATAGGTGGCGCCGATCAAGGCAGCGTGCAGCAAGACGGACACGACCAAGCCCGCGCGCGGTCCATGGGCCGTGGTCGGCTCAAGCGGGCGCTGCGGCAACAGCCGCCTAGTGCTGCTGGTCTGGCTTCGGCTTTGCAACATCAGTAACCAGTCCGATATGGGTGAACCCCGCGCTTGCCAACAGGCCCATCACCACCATCACCCGGCCGTAATCCACGGTCTTGTCCCCGCGCACAAAGATGCGCTGGTCATAGCCGTTCTGTGAGATCGCCTGCAGCTTGGGCACCAGCGCGTCCTCCGCGACGACTTCTTTTTGCAGATAGATCTTTCCATCTTTCGAAACCGTGACCGACAAAGGCTCCTTGTCCTGGCCCAAGGCCGGCGCGCGGGTCTTGGGAAGATCGACGGGCACGCCCACGGTCAAAAGCGGCGCCGTCACCATGAACACAATAAGAAGCACCAGCATCACGTCAACGAAAGGCGTGACGTTGATCTCGGACATGGCGGGGCTGCGCTTGCGTTTCCCCCGCGATCCGACGTGATGCATGATTGTCGGCATCAGCGGACCTTTTCCTCCAGCTGGCGCGACAGGATGGCGGAGAATTCCTCGGCGAAGGCGTCGAGCCGGTTGGCGTAGCGGCTGATCTCGTTGATGAAGCGATTGTAGAAGATCACCGCCGGCACCGCCGCAAACAGGCCCATGGCGGTCGCGAACAAGGCTTCGGCGATACCCGGCGCCACCACCGCCAAGGTGGTGTCATGGCGCGCGGCGATAGCGGTGAAGCTGTTCATGATGCCCCACACCGTGCCGAACAGGCCGATAAAGGGCGCAACCGATCCCACCGTGGCCAGAAAGCCCAATTGCCGCTCGATGCCGTCGGTCTCGCGCATGATAGTGACATTCATCGCTTTCTCGATGCGTTCCTTGATGCCGGCGACTTGGCTTTCCTTGGGCGCGCCGCCTTCAAAGGCGCGGCGCCATTCGCGCAACGCCGCCACGAACATCGCAGCCATGGGATGATCGTTCCTGGCTGCGAATTGTTGATAGAGTTCGTCCAGCGATTGGCCCGACCAGAAAGTCTTTTCGAATTTCGCCGCTTTGCGTTTCAGGCTGCCCAACGCGAGCCATTTGTTGATGATGATCGCCCAGGACCAGAGCGAGGCCAAAAGCAGCAGCACCATCACCGTCTTGACCACGATGTCGGCGCGCAGAAAAGATTCTACGATCGAGAAATTGCCGCCGCCCGCGATCTGCGCCAGGCCGCTGGTGTCGACATTGGCGGTGGGGGCCGCTTCAGGCGCGCCCAGCTCTTGCACGGTCGCGGGTTGACCGGTCGGCGCCGCGGAGGGCCCGCGCTGCGCCATCGCGGGATGCGCCATACACGCGATGATGACAAAAAGGACAGGAGCGAGTACGCGCTTCAACAGCATGGGGGCAACCTTGTTCGCGCGTGCGCGGTCCGCGCAAATGCGCATTCAAAATGGGCCGAAGTAGGGCGGCCTGTTCCCGAATCACCGTCAAGTATCTGTTTCTACGAGAAAAGGTGTCAACAAATGCCGCAGCGTTTGGGGCAGCCTGCGTGGCTTTCCCGTTAACGTGATGATGCAGGCTTCGATCCGGCCTTCCATCAGCAAAATGTCGCGTGCGTAGATCCTCTGTGTGGCTGCAATGCGCGCGCCGGAGATGGCGGTAAGTTCGGTTTTGACGATCAGGGGATCGTCTACCCGCGCCGGGCGATGATAGCGCGCATGGACTTCGCGGATCGCCCAGGCGGTAGGCTCCTCGCTGTCCAGATCAGCCATCTTCGTGACCCCCGCCAGGCGGAAGAACTCGGTACGGGCGCGCTCCATATAGCGCAGATAGTTAGCGTGATAGACGACACCCGAGAGATCGGTGTCCTCGTAATAGACCCGGATCGGCAGGACATGAATCTTGCCGTCAAAGTGACCGAGCCCGGCGACACTCATGGCCGCTCCCGGGTGAGGACCAGCGCGGGCGCGTCGCGCAACGTCACCTGCGCCGCCTCGCGATAGCCCAGGCGCGCCGCGATCTTGAGCGAAAATTCGTTCTCGGCATTGATCAGGCACCAGGTGCGCGGGGCCTCCAGATGCCGATCGGCCCAAGCCATAGCCGCCGTGACGGCCTCGCGACCATAGCCCTTGCCGTGGGCGGAAGGTGTGAACGTCCAGCCGCCTTCCGGCAAATCGCCAAAAGCGATGGGAAGGCCCCGCCGCGTGCGCATGAAACCCGCATCGCCGATATAGGCGCCCCCTTTTTTTTCTTCCACCGCCCAAAGCCCGTAGCCCATCAGCGCCCAACTGCCGATGCGGAAAAGAAAGCGGGTCCAAGCTTCTTCCTCGCTCCGCGCCGGTCCCACATGGCGCAGGAACACCGGATCGCTCCACATCGCGGCATAGGCGGGAAAATCTTCCAGCCGGTGCCCGCGCAGGATCAGGCGCTCGGTTTCCAGCACCGGCACCATCAAGCCTCATCCTCGCCGTTGAACAAGCCGATCTGGGTGGGATCGCGGGGCGGCGGGGCCAGGCCCAAATGACCATAGGCCTGGCTGGTAAGAAGCCGCCCGCGCGGGGTGCGCTGCACGAAGCCTTGCTGCATCAGATAAGGCTCCACGATCTCCTCGATGGCGTCGCGCGCTTCGCCCAGCGCGGCGGCGATGGTCTCGATCCCGACCGGACCGCCGCCGAAATTCTCCGCGATCAAGGAAAGATAGCGCCGGTCGAAACCATCCAACCCTTTGGCATCGACTTCCAGCCTTGTGAGCGCCGCATCGGCGATCTTCGCATCCACGCTGACATTTTTGTCCTTGGCACGCTTGCTCACGGACGCGAAATCGCGCACCCGCTTCAAAAGGCGTCCGGCGATGCGGGGCGTGCCCCGCGCCCGCCCTGCGATCTCGCGCGCGCCTTCTTGCGTCAACTCGAAGCCCAACACGCGCGCGCCGCGCGCCACGATGGAGCAGAGTTCGTCGGCGTTATAGAAATTGAGCCGCACCGGAATGCCGAAACGGTCGCGCAAGGGCGTGGTGATCAGACCTGAGCGTGTGGTCGCGCCCACCAGGGTGAAAGGCGCCAGCTGAATCTTCACCGAACGCGCCGACGGCCCCTCGCCGATCACCAGATCCAGTTCGAAATCCTCCATCGCGGGATAAAGGATTTCCTCCACCGCCGGATTGAGGCGATGGATTTCGTCGATGAACAGAACATCGCGCGGTTCGAGATTGGTGAGAATGGCGGCGAGATCGCCCGCCTTGGCGAGGACCGGCCCGGAGGTGGAGCGAAAATTCACCCCCAATTCTCGCGCCACGATCTGGGCCAAGGTGGTCTTGCCCAAACCTGGTGGCCCTGAGAACAACACATGATCGAGCGCTTCGCCGCGTGCCTTGGCCGCTTCGATGAAGACTTTCAAATTCTCGCGCGCCTGTTGCTGGCCCACAAAATCGGCCAGCGTTTTGGGGCGCAGCGAGGATTCCAGCGTATCGTCCTCGGTGCGCTCGGGCGTGGTGACGCGTCCCTCTTCGGTCTTCAACGCCTTGACCATTTAACGTCCCATTCCGCGCAACGCTTCGCGGATCAGCGCTCCGGTCTCGGCATCTTCGCCGAGATCGCTTCCCGCGCGCGCCACCGCTTCCGCCGCCTGACCTTCGGAATAGCCCAGCTTGGTGAGCGCCGCCACCGCATCGGCGGCGGGACCGCGCGGCGCAGAGGCCGGCGCATGATGATCGGCTTCGCCACGCAGCATCATGGCGGGCGCTTTGTCTTTGAGTTCCGTGGTGATGCGCAGCGCCAGCTTGGGACCGACCCCGGGCGCACGCCCTATCATCGCCTTGTCCGAAAGCGCCAGCGCCCGCTGCAGATCGCGCGCGCTCAAGGTGGAGAGCACCGACAGCGCCACCTTCGCGCCCACATTCTGCACCGTCTGCAACAGGCGGAACCATTCGCGTTCTTCGGCGCTGGCAAAACCGTAGAGACGGATGGCGTCCTCGCTCACTTTCATCTCGATCATCAAGCTCACATGCGCGCCAACCGAAAGCCGCGACAAGGTCGAGGCCGGGCAGTGCACCAGATAACCCACGCCGCCCACATCCAAGATCACGGCATCGTCGATGATGCTGTCCACCGTGCCAGTGAGCTTACCAATCATGTGAGCTTACCAATCATGCGAGCTTACCGATCATCGCATCGCCGCCATCAGTTTGGCGCGGTGGCCTGAAAGATGCGCGTGGGTGATCGCAGCCGCCAGCGCATCCGCCGCATCGGCTTGCCGCACGCCACAGGCCGGCAACAGCCGCTTGACCATGAACTGCACTTGCTCCTTGCCGGCATGGCCCGCGCCCACCACGCATTTCTTGATGTGGTTGGGGGAATATTCCGCGATCTCGAGCCCGGCCTGGGCCGCGGCCAAGAGCGCCACGGCGCGGGCATGGCCCAGCTTCAAGGCGGCGGAAGGATCGCGCGCCACAAAAGCCTGTTCCACGGCGATCGCCTGGGGCGAAAGCCGGGCGATCACCTCGCTCAATTCCCGGTGCAGGGTCATCAGTCTGAGGCCCAGACCCGCCGCCGGCTTGGTGACGATCACGCCATGGCCGAGGTGGGAAAGCCTGGTGCCTTCCAGCGCGATCACGCCCCAGCCCATAGCGCTGAGCCCGGGATCGAGGCCAAGAATACGAATCGCGACGCCAGCCATCGCCGCCTTTGTGCCCGTTCCGTTCGCATGCTTCAATCCAGCAAAAGCCTGAAAAACAGCAAAAGCCCGGCTATGGCCCCGGCGCGCCGGTGGCCGGAGGGGCGGTTACGGCTAACGCCGGTTTAACCACGCTGCCCTAGGCTCCTGGCCGAGCCAAATCCGGTCGTCCCATGCGCCGCACCCTGCTTCTGCCCTGCGCGGGCAAATCCTCCCGCTATCCCGGGGTCCGCCCCAAATGGATGCTCACCCTGCCCGACGGCGAACTGGCCTTGGCGCGCGCCGCCGCCAGCCTGCCCGCCGACGCCTATGACCGAGTCGTGGTGGCGGTCAGGGCCGAGCATGAGGCGCGCTACCAGACCGACGCCCTGCTGAAGCGTGTCTTCGGTCCTTCGGTCGAAGTGCAAGTGCTGGCCTTCGACACACGTGGGCCTGCCGACACGGTGGCGGAAATGATCATGGGCTCGCGGGTCGAGGGCGCTTTCGCCATCAAGGACGCCGACTCTTTCTTCGACGCCGCGGCTCTGCCGGAAACGGGCTTTGTCGCCCTGAGCGATATCCGCCGGAATCCGCATATGAGCAATGTGGGCGCCAAAAGCTTTGCCGTCATCAACGAGAATAATCTCGTGGTGGAGATGATCGAGAAAAGCCTGGCTTCGAATTTCGTCAGCGTGGGGCTCTATGGTTTCTCGGACGCGGCGGCTTATCTGGAAGCCTTCCACGCCACCAAGGCGGCGACGGAAACCGGCGAACTCTTCGTCTCCCATGTGATGAACCGCGCCATCGCGGACGGCATGGCGATCGCGCCGCTATTCGTGGAAGGCCTGATCGATGTCGGCACGCTGGACGATTGGCGGCGGCATGTACGGCCGCGCGGCACCATCGTCACCGATCTGGATGGCGTGGTATTCGAAAATCACAGCCGCTATTTCGCGCCTTTCTGGGATGATTTGGATGTGCCGATCGACGGCAATGTCGCGGCTTTGCGCGCCTATCAGGAGCAGGGCGCCCAGATCATATTCATGACCGCCAGGCCCGAACGCTACCGCGCCAAGACGGAAAACGCGCTGCGTCAGCTGGGCCTTGAGCCCCATGCCATTGTGATGGATTGCCGCCACGGCCGCCGCTTTCTTATCAACGACCACGCTCCGTCCAATCCCTATCCGTCGGCGGTCGCCATCTCGACCGAGCGCAACAGCCCCTCGCTGGCGGAGTATATGAAAGACTGGCTGTGAGAGGGGCCCTCAAGCGCAGGCCGGTCATCGCGGTGCCGGTCACAGCGCCCCTCACGGCGTCTGTCGCGGCGCCTGTTGCCGCGCCCGCTTATGTCTTTCAAGGCCATTCGGGAGCGCGGGTCGAATTCCATCCCGATGCCAAACTGGTGCGCAAGACCGCGGCGGCGCCGCACGCCAATGACCGTCTGCAAGCGCAATCGGAAAAGCAGCGCCGTCTCTTCATGCTGGGCCTGCCGTTCCCCCGCGTGCTGGCAGAGCGCGTGAACAAGGAAGGCTGCGCCGAATTCGACATGCAATATCTTCCAGGCCGCAGCCTGGCCGACGCTGTCAGCAAGGCCGCGATCTTCGATCCAGGCACTGTGGTGAAATCGGTCGAGCGCATGATGTGGCTGTTCGCGCCTGCTGCCGGCCTGCCCCTCGCCCCGCATTTTTTCCAGAACAAGATCCGGGCGATCGCGCAGGAAGCGTCCGGCGATGTGCGCCAGGCCGCGGCCCGGCTTTCGGCCTTGAACTGGCGTGGCATTCCGGAATCGCCCTGTCATGGCGATCTCACCTTGGAGAATATGCTGATCACCACCGCCAAGACGGTCGCCTTCATCGATTGCGACGAGGCGTGGGTGTCATCCTATTGGCTGGATTTCGGCAAGCTGTTCCAGGACATCGAGGGTCACTGGTGCTTGCGCCGGCTCTATGCGCCGCAGGTCCCGCAGGCCCAGCGCGTCAATGCGATTCAGAAAATGGAACCCTTAGGCCGAGCTTTTCGCGCGCTGGCGGCGCGCACCGACACCGTGCTGCTGGAACGCTTGCCGCAACTGGCGGCGCTGGGGCTGCTCCGCGCCATTCCCTACGCCAAAGACCCGGACACAATCGCCTTCATCTGCAAGCGTATCGCCCATCTGCTGGAGAAAGCGTCATGAGGCCTGCTGACGCGCTCGTCACCGGCTTCGTCAAATCGCCGCTGGTGCTGGAGCAAAGCCTGGCGCCGTTGCGGAAATTGCGCTTCGACGGTGTGATCCGGCATATCCACTACGTCACCTGGGACAGTGCGGAACTGGATGCCTGGCTGGCGCCGCTGGCATTGATGGGCGACATCAAGCTCACGCGCGTGCCTCAGCCCGACGTTACCGGCAACGGCAACCAGCGCGGGGTGGTCTATCAGGTGAAAAATTTGGAGGCTGGCTTAAGCCTGCTGCAGGACGAAGATGCACTGGTCCTGAAATACCGGCCCGATTTCATCGCCTCCACCCGGTTGCTGCGCGACAAGATCACCAATTTCGACCGGCTCTGCGCTCCCGTCTCCATCACCGCGCCCAATGGCATCGAGATGCCCGCACCGGTTCTGGCCCATAAGATTTGGATTCCCTGGGCCGACTCCAACCAGCCTTTCTTTTACGAGGACGCCGCGTTCATGGGCACGCTGCGCGACATCAAGAAGCTGGTGACGCCGCTCGACGGTGCCGATCATGCGATGTTGGGCACGAACAATTGCGGCTCCTATGCCCATGTGGTGCGCTTCGCCAAGATCTTCCGCGAGCGCTGGCCGCTCTTCGATGGCTATCTGCGCCACTATGATTTCTTCGTGAACGATCTTTGGTATCGCATGAAACTGGTGGCGGAGATGCTGGATGATGGCTTCTTCTGGCATGTGCTGATCGCCCATGCCTGGATCCTTTACAGCCAGTTCCATGTCGATAGCGGCGCGCCCCATGATCTGCGCTTCTACGCCAACAATGTGAACCAGGACGCGGATTGGTCGCGGCCCGAAACGCTTAAACTTGCCAATCCTTATGACGATCTTGCCGGTTGGCGAGCTGACACAAGACCAGGCGAAGCCACCCACAGCGTGCGCCGCGCTTATGGCCGGCTGGTGGATGATGCCTGGCAGACGGCGTTGTTCACCCAAGCTCTGTCCGATTTTCCGGCTGAGACATTGGCCGGACTGATGACCAATGCGGCAGCCAGCCGAGATGGAAGGCTGGCGGAGATCGAGACCGATTTTTATGCCCGGCTGGATCGCTTTTATCGCGGGTATTGGGGTAAGGCCCGCCGAGCGGCCTAGCCAGCCAGCTTCGCCATAAGCGCGTCCGATAGCTCGTAATTGCCGTATACATTCTGGACGTCGTCGTGATCGTCCAGGATCTCGATCATCTTGATCAAGCTTTCGCCGGCGTCGTCATTGACCGCTACCATGTTCTGCGGCCGCCAGGTGATGGCGGCGGACTGAGGCGCGCCCAGCTTGGCTTCCAACGCCTCGCGCACCGATGCGAAATCCTCTGGCGAGGTGATGAATTCATGTGTCTCCTCGCCCGACAGGCATTCGTCGGCGCCGGTTTCCAGCGCGATTTCCAGCATCTGGTCCTCGCTGCCTTTGGCTTTGGGATAGGCGATGACGCCGACATGATCGAATAGGAAGGTGACCGAGCCGGTTTCGCCCATCGCTCCGCCATATTTGGCGAAGGTGGAGCGCACATCGGCGGACGTGCGGTTGCGATTGTCGGTCATGGCCTCGACGATGATGGCAACACCGCCCGGGCCGCGGCCTTCATAGCGGATCTCGTCATAATTCTCCGCGTCGCCGCCCACCGCCTTCTTGATGGCGCGCTCGATATTGTCCTTGGGCATGGACTCGGCCTTGGCGGCCAGGATCGCGGTGCGTAGCCTTGGATTGTGGGCCGGGTCCGGCAGCCCCGCCTTGGCGGCGACGGTGATTTCGCGGGCGAGCTTGGAGAAGAGCTTGGAGCGCTCCTTATCCTGGCGTCCCTTGCGGAACATGATGTTCTTGAACTGACTGTGACCGGCCATGGCTGCTGATCTTCTGGAAAATGAGCGGGCCAAATAGCCGCCCCGCGGCGCATCTTTCAAGCCCCGCCTTTGGGCAACCGTCTCAACTATTTCCCCAAAGAAGCAGCCAGAACCGATCTACCCATCCGTCTCACGCACTCGCCGGGCCGTTCTGTTTTGGCGCCTGACAAAGAACTCAAGCATTTGAAATACCGTGATTATTATATATACCTATCGTAGCTATGTATTTTATACATATTCATAATAAGTATATAGCACCGATATGCCCAACCCGCCCTTCATGACCGGCGTACCGGAGCTTCTGATCCTCAACCTCCTGAGGGAGCGAGAGGAGATGTATGGCTATGAGATCGTGGCTGCGATTGGCGATGCCACCGGCCAAACCGTGTCTTTGAAGGAAGGCGTGGTCTATCCCCTGCTGCATGGCCTGGAACAAGACGGCGTGCTCAAGACCCAGCGGCGGCCGGCCAATGGGCGCACCCGGGTCTACTACGCCCTCACCTCCAAGGGGGTCCGCCGCTTGTTCGAGCTGACGGATGAATGGCGGCGGCTGCAACGCGCCGTGACCCGCGCCTTGGGGGGCTAGGTCGCGCGGCTAAGTCGGGAAGGGATTGCGTTCCGCGAACTGGGCCTGGTGCCAATAGGGATAGGTCTTGGGCCGTTCGCTGGCCGCGTCGAGGTTTGCTATCTGCTGGGGCGTCAGGCTCCAGCCCACCGCCCCCAGATTGGCGCGAAGCTGCTCCTCATTGCGAGCCCCGACCACCACCGTCGCCACGGACGGCCGTTGCAGCAGCCAGTTCAGCGCGATCTGGGGCACGGTCTTACCGGTCTCGCCCGCGACCGCATCCAGCGCATCTACCACTTGGTAGAGATAATCGTCTTCCATCTGGGGACCGGAGCCCACAGTGCCATGCAGGCGGCTTTGCTTGGGCCAAGGCTGGCCGCGGCGGATCTTGCCGGTGAGACGCCCCCAGCCCAGCGGCGACCACACGACGCAGCCCACGCCTTGATCCAATGCCAGCGGCATCAATTCCCATTCATAATCGCGCCCGATCAGAGAGTAATAAGCCTGATGCGCGACATAGCGGGGAAAGCCATATTTTTCCGACACGGAAAGCGATTTCATCAGATGCCAACCCGACCAGTTGGAGACGCCGATATAACGGATCTTGCCAGCCCGGATCAGCGCGTCGAAAGCGGACAGGGTCTCTTCCGGCGGGGTCTGCGCATCGAAGCCGTGGAGCTGCACCAGATCGATGTGATCGGTGCCCAGCCGCCTTAAGGCGGCGTCGGTCGCTTCTACAATGTGGAAGCGCGAGGAGCCGACATCGTTGGCGCCCTCTCCCGCCCGAAACGTGAATTTGGTGGAAATCAGAACTTGGTTGCGCCGGCCCTTGATTGCTGCGGCCAACACCTCTTCCGAAGCGCCATCGGAATAGACATCGGCGCTGTCGAACATGGTGACACCAGCTTCCAGACAGATATCGACCAGCCGCGTCGCTTCCTTGGCGTCGGTTTCGCCCCAGGCTTTGAAGAACTCGCCCTTGCCGCCG